>Ga0075530_1001591_pt1 | contig 10725 bp, 10 predicted proteins | sample NGEPerD_2_FD_75101 | JGI IMG/M metagenome (GOLD analysis project Ga0075530, IMG submission 75101) | Arctic peat soil microbial communities from the Barrow Environmental Observatory site, Barrow, Alaska, USA - NGEE PermafrostL1-D | ecosystem: Environmental > Terrestrial > Soil > Wetlands > Peat ...
GCTCGGGTGGCGGGGGTGGCTCAGGAGGCGAGGAGCTGGGGCACGAGGGCGGCGAGATCGGCAGCCACGAAGTCGGGAGATGGGTCCGGCATCGTCTCTCCGCCACCCGAGCTGTCCCCATCGGCGCGGGTCACGCCGGACAACACGAGCGCGAACGGCCAGTCGAGCACCCGGGCCATGGCCCCGTCGGTCGACGGCCGGTCGCCGACGATGATCCCGTCGTCACCAACACGAGCCCGCACGAGTGCGGCCATCGGCGCGGCCGGCTTGCCGGCGACGCGCGGCTCCCGGCCCGCCGCGGTGGCGACCGCGGCGACGAGCGAGCCCGCCCCCGGCAGCGGTCGCTCCGGGCCGGGATAGGTCGGATCCAGGTTGGTCGCGACGAAGAGCGCGCCGCCGCGAAGGGCAGTCGCAGCGCGATCGATCGAGTCGTAGTCGAAGCTGGCGTGATAGCCGACGACGACGGCGTCGGCGGGACCGGTGTCGATGGCGCGCAGGCCCACGTCTTCGAGCGCACGGCGGACCCCTTCACCGGCACAGGCCAGGACGCGCCCACGAGGTGCCACGAGGCTCGCGATCAAGTGTGCCGCGGACTGCGCGCTCGTGAGGACGTCCGCCTCCTGAGCCTCCACTCCCATTGCGCCGAGCTGGCTGACGACCGCGGCCGGCGTCCGGCTCGAGTTGTTGGTGAGGTAGGCGACTCGACGGCCAGCGCGGCCGAGCGCCGTCAGCGCGGCGGCGGAGCCGGGAATCGGCTCGGGGCCGAGCCAGACCACCCCGTCGAGATCGCAACAGATCACCGCGCTCACGGCCATCTCACCGAACCGGGGCATGTGCGACAATCGCCGGCACGCCTTGAAGGGAACCCATCTGTGCCCGAATTCCTGCCGTTTCGCGGTCTGCGCTACACCCACGACGATCTGACATCGGTGACCGCTCCACCCTACGACGTCATCGACGACGACGAACGCGCCGAGCTGACCCGACGGCACGAGCACAACGCGGTTCGCCTCATCCTGCCCGACGGCCCCGCCGCCACGCGCTACTCCGGCGCCGCGGACCTCCTGACGGACTGGCAGGACCGCGGCGTTGTCGCCCCTGACCCGAACGCCCGCTTCTACGGATACCGGATGCAATACCGGGACGACCAGGGCCGGGACCGCTCCACCCATGGCGTGCTCGGCGCGCTGACGCTCCCCGAGGCAGCCGGTACCGGCGACGTGCTTCCCCACGAGCGGACGCTGCCGAAGGCCAAGTCGGACCGACTGGCTCTCCTGCGCGCCACCCGCGCCAACCTCGATCCCATTTGGGGCCTGTCGGGAGCGCCCGAGCTCGGAGCCATCGCCCGCGGCGGTCGCGAGCTCGGTCGTTGCATCGACCCGCTCGGGGTCAGACACACCCTGCGCGCGATCGACGATCCCGAGACCATCACCGCACTGAGCACGACCGTGGCGACGTCACCGGTGGTGCTGGCCGATGGTCATCACCGCTTCGAGACCGCAATCAACTACCGCGACGAGCAGCGAGCAGCCGGAGTCGCCCACCCGGGCGACGACGCGATCCTGTGCCTCCTCGTCGAGCTCGTCGCCGAAGAGCTCTGGGTGCAGCCGATCCACCGCGTGCTGTCGGCGATGCCCTCGGATCTGGACCTGCGTGCGATCCTCACCGAGGCCGCGAGGATCGAAGACCTCGGCGGCAACACGGCACATGGTGTCGAGGTGTTGCGCGCCCGCATGGACGCGGGTGACGGGTTCGGCCTCGTCGACCGCCTCGGTGTCGCGCTGGTCATCCCCGACGCGCTTGATGACCCGGACATCGACTCGGCGCGATTCGAGCGAGACGTCGCACCGCGGCTCCCCGAAGCCGTCTCGGTGGACTACCGCGACGACGCGGCCACCGTCGCGGCGATGGTCGACAAGGGCGCCGGACGCGCCGCGCTGCTCCTACGCCCGGTGACGGTCACACAGATCCGTGCCGCCGCCGATGCGCGCACGCGGATGGCCCAAAAGACGACGTTCTTCGCGCCGAAGCCCCGAACGGGCATGGTGTTCCGCTCGCTGGATCTCGCCGGCTGAGACACGCCGCCCGACGCACGCCCGCGAGGGCGTTGCCTCGCTCACGCGTCGGCGGGCTCGGCCACATCCCAGACAGGCGCGGATTCGATCAGGTTCCGCAGGTCACCGGGGCCGGAACGTTCCTGCGCGGCGACGAGCTGGTCTTGCAGCTCGCGCTCGTAGATGGGCCGTCTGACGTCGCGGAACACTCCGATGGGCGTCGGCGTCGTGGGTCGGTCGGCCAAACGCGACAGCGCGAACGCCACGGTCGGGTCCGGTCGGTGCTCGTCGTGTACCAGGAGCCCAGCCTCGCCGACGTCGTCCACCGCCACGACCTCGGCCTCACCGTATTCGTTGAGGGAGACGCCGAGCTCCCGGTCGGCGCCGAAGCGGATCGGCTCGCCGTGGTGGAGCTCGATGAGCATCTTGTCGCGGTTGTCCTTCTTCAGGATCGCGGCAAAGGCGCCGTCATTGAACACGTTGCAGTTCTGGTAGATCTCGACGAAGGCGGTGCCCTCGTGCGCGTGAGCCCGCCGGAACATCTCCTGCATGTGCTTGCGGTCCAGGTCATGGGTGCGAGCCACGAACGTGGCCTCGGCGCCGAGCGCGAGGGCGAGGGGGTTGAACGGGTAGTCCAGCGAGCCGAACGGTGAGCTCTTCGTCACCTTGCCGATCTCGCTCGTCGGTGAGTACTGGCCCTTGGTGAGCCCGTAGATCTGGTTGTTGAACAGCAAGATCGTGAAGTCGACGTTGCGGCGCAGCGCATGGATGAGATGGTTCCCGCCGATCGAGAGGGCGTCGCCGTCGCCGGTGATGACCCATACGTCGAGGTCGGGACGGGCGACCGCCACTCCGGTCGCGACCGCAGGCGCCCGACCGTGGATGCTGTGAATGCCGTAGGTATTCATGTAGTACGGGAAGCGGCTCGAACATCCGATGCCCGAGACGAAGACCTGGTTCTCGGGTCGCACGCCGAGGTCGGGCATGAGCAGCTGCATGGCCGTCAACACCGAATAGTCGCCGCAGCCCGGGCACCAGCGGACCTCCTGGTCGGACGAGAAGTCCTTCTTGGTGAGGGTCCCGACTTCGGTCGTGCCGTCATGCTCAGTCACGGTTGGTCATCTCCCGGATCTTGGCTTCGATCTCCGCCTTTTGGAAGGGGATGCCCCTCACCTTGCTGAGGCTCTCCGCGTCGACCAGGAACTCGGCCCGAACCATGCGAGCAAGCTGGCCGAGATTCATCTCGGGAATCAGCACCCTCGGGTAGCGGGCGAGCACCGCAGCGAGGTTCGCGGGGAACGGGTTGAGGTGCACGAGGTGGGCCCGGGCTACCGTGCCGCCTCCGTCGCGGAAGTTCCGCACCGCCGCCTTGATCGCGCCCCAGGTACTCCCCCAACCGAGCACCAGCAGCTCGGCGTCGCCGGTCGGGTCGTCGAGGACGACCTCAGGAATGTCGGTCGCGATCCCCGCGATCTTGTCCGCGCGCACGTGCACCATGCGTTCGTGGTTGTCCACGTCGTAGTTGACGTTGCCCGAGCCGTCTTGTTTCTCGAGGCCGCCGACCCTATGCATGAGCCCGGGCGTGCCCGGCACGGCCCACGGTCGGGCGAGGGTCTCGGGGTCACGCAGGTACGGCCAGTACGACTTCGTGCCGTCGGGCTCGGTGTGATTCAGCTCCGAGGCGAACGGCATGGAGATGTCGGGCAGGTCATCGACGTCGGGGAACCTCCACGGCTCGGCCCCGTTGGCCAGGTAGCCGTCGCTCAACAGCATCACCGGTGTGCGATATTTCAGCGCGAGGCGGATGGCTTCGAACGCCGCATCGAAGCAGTGGCTCGGCGAGTACGCCGCGACGATCGGCAGGGGCGCCTCCCCGTGGCGGCCGTACATCGCCTGCAGGAGGTCGGACTGTTCGGTCTTGGTCGGCAGGCCGGTGGACGGACCGCCGCGTTGCACGTCGACGAGCAGGAGCGGGAGCTCGATGCTGATGGCCAGCCCCATTGCTTCGGCTTTGAGATCGACGCCGGGTCCGCTCGTGGTGGTGACGGCGAGGCTGCCGGAGAACGCCGCGCCGATGGCGATGCCTGCGGCCGCGATCTCGTCTTCGGCCTGGATCGTTCGTACGCCGAAGCTCTTGTGCTTGGAGAGCTCGTGCAGGATGTCCGATGCCGGGGTGATCGGGTACGACGCGCACACGATCGACAGCTTGGCCTTCTCGGCGGCGGCGATGATCCCGTAGGCGACGGCGAGGTTGCCGCTGATGTTCCGGTAGTGGCCCGCGGGGAGTTGGGCGGGCTGCACCTCGAACGGGTGGTCGAACAGCTCGGCGGTCTCGCCGAAGTGGTAGCCGGCCTTGAAGGCGGCGAGGTTGGCATCTCGCACGAGCTCGTTCTTGGCGAACTTCTGCTCGATCCACTCGATGATCGACTCGACCGGCCGTGTGTACATCCACGTGATGAGGCCGAGCGCGAAGAGGTTCTTGGACCGCTCGGCGTCGCGGGGCTTCACCCCGAGGTCCTCGCACGCCCGCTTGGTGAGCGTTGTCATCGGCACGGGGTACACGCGGTACGCCGCGAGGGTGTCGTCCTCCAGGGGATTCTCGGTGTACCCGACCTTCTCGAGGTTGCGAGCCACGAACGCGTCGGTGTTGGCGATGATCGACGCGCCGGGCGGAAGGTCGGCGACATTGGCCTTGAGCGCGGCCGGGTTCATCGCCACCAGGAGGTTCGGGACGTCACCCGGCGTCAGGATGTCGAAGTCCGCGATGTGGACCTGGAAGCTCGACACCCCGGCGATCGTGCCCGCCGGCGCGCGGATCTCCGCCGGGTAGTCAGGCAGCGTCGCGAGATCGTTGCCGAAGCTGGCGCTGACGTCGGTGAAACGGTCACCGACCAGTTGCATCCCGTCGCCGGAGTCGCCGGCGAACCGAATGACGACCCGAGCGAGCTGGTGGGAGCCGTCTTCGGCCTCGTCCCCCGGCGGTGCCGCGGAAGTCCTCGTGGAGTCGATGGTCACGCCGTTGTGCCCCTGTCGCTTGCCATTCGCCGACTCGTCAGCTTACCGGAGTGCAACGATGAGCTCGGCAACGGACGCGACCTCTCCGAGCCCATGCGAATCGACGGCGGCGGCCCAAGACCGCGGCGGGCTGCTCATGCCTGCTCGGCTCGGGCGCGGTCAAAACGATGGAGCGCGAGGCCGGCCCACACCGATTCGAGGGCGACGAAGATCCACGCGCCGGTCAACACCCCGTAGATGGCGGTCGCCAGGCAGCCGACCGCAAAGATCGCAATCCAGAACGTGGCCCTCGCCTCGAGTCCGTAGGCGACCACCATGGTGGTCGCGGCGACGACGCCGAAGGCTGTGATCAGCATGGAAGGACCATCCGGGGAATCCCGGTGGTCGGGGCAACCTCTCCGGTCAGCACGACGTCGGTCGCGCTCATTGCCCGTCGGTTCCAGCCGCTCCCGCCAGGGCCTCGATCACCGGGGCGGCGTCGGGATCGTCGGAGGTGATCTCGAGCCGCACCGTCTCGGCGGTTCGGGTGGTGGCGATCGACAGGAAGCCGCAGCACGCGGCCTCGCGGGCCGCGAGGTCCTCGACCCGGTCGGCCGCGTCGATTCCGAAGGTCATCGCGACGCCACGCTCGAGCCGTTCGCGGGTGAGCGCGTCGCGGCGGAGATCGGCCCATTCGTCCACCTGACCGGCCGCGTCGGGGGTCGGGAGGGAGCAGGCGATCGGTTCGTGAGCGTGGGTCATGCGATCACCCTACGGGCTCGACGTGGCCGATGTCCCGCGATGCCGGTGGACGGCGGTGCTACCGGCCGTGCCGGACCGCGCGAGACTGATGCGTGCTTCAGGTGCGCGAGCTGTCGGTGGAGGTTGGTGGGCGGATGACGCTCACGGGGGGTTCGTTCGCGCTGCGACCGGGCGACACCGCGGGGCTTGTGGGCCGTAACGGCGCCGGCAAGACCAGTCTCTTGCGCGTCCTGGCAGGTGATGACCCGCCGGCCGGAGGGGTCGTCCTGCGACCCGGCGCCCTGGGCTTTCTCCCTCAGAACCCCCGCCCGCGCGGCACCGGTGTCGACTCCACCGCGCTTTCGCACGTCTTGTCGGGCCGCGGTCTCGACGCGGCTGCGGTACGCGTCGAGAAGCTCCGCCTCAAAGTCGGTGAGACAGCCAGCGAGCGAGACGCGGCGCGCTTCGCCCACGCGGAGGAGGAGTTCCGGGCCGGAGGTGGCTACGAGGCCGATTCGCAGGTCCGCCGGATCGCCGCCGGGCTCGGCCTCGCCGACGACCGCCTCGACCTGCCGATCGATGGGCTCTCCGGTGGTGAGCGCCGCCGGGTGGAGCTCACCCGAATCCTCTTCGCGGGCAGCGATGCACTGCTCCTCGACGAGCCGACCAACCACCTTGACAACGACGCCAAGCAGTGGCTGATCGGCTTCCTCCGGTCATACCGGGGCGCGCTCTTGGTGGTCAGCCACGACCTGGAGCTGCTCGACTCCTCGATCACCCGAGTGCTCCACCTCGATGAGGGCACGCTCGTCGACTATCGGGGCAACTACTCCCAGTACCGCACCGCCCGGGCCGCCGACGAAGAGCGGTTGCGGCGGTTGGCGGCCCGCCAAGGCTCCGAGATCGGCCGCCTGCGTCGCCAGGCCGACGGCATGCGCGGCCAGACCCAGCGGCGCGCCCGCGTCGCGAAATCCCTCGACACGCGCCGGGCGCGCCTCGAGCGCGACGCGGTGTCCGGCCCGGCGCGTGAACGGTCGATCTCCGTGCGATTTCCCGATCCACCGCGCCCGGGGGCGGTGGTGCTCGAGGCCGCGGCCCTCGACAAGGGCTACGGCGGACCGCCGGTGTTCACCGACGTGTCGTTCGACGTCGGCCGCGGAGAGCGACTGCTCGTGCTCGGACTGAACGGCGCGGGCAAGACGACCCTCATGCGCCTTCTCGCCGGACATGCCGACGCAGACTCCGGCACGATCCGCATGGGGCACAAGGTGTCGGCCGGCTACTACGCACAGGAGCACGAGGGCATCACCGCGGGTCGAGGAGTGCTCGATCACCTGCGTGACGCCGCGGGGGCCCCCGACCAGCAGCTCCGGTCTCTTCTCGGCACCTTCGGGCTCTCGGGCGAGATCGCGTTCCAGGATGCCGGCACCCTGTCGGGCGGCGAGAAGACCAAGCTCGCGCTGGCTCAGCTCGTCGCCGGCCGCCACAACGTGTTGCTCCTCGACGAGCCGACCAACAACCTCGACCCCCCGTCGCGCGACGCGGTCGGTACGGCCCTTCGTGCCTGGCCGGGCACCATCGTGCTGGTCAGCCACGACACCGATTTCGTCAACCGCCTCGAACCGGACCGCGCACTGCTCATGCCCGAAGGTGATCTCGACGCCTGGTCCGACGACCTCCTCGACCTCGTCGCGCTCGCGTAGCCGCCTCTACGAATCCGTACTGGTCGCATCCTTGGCGGCAACCGTCGACGGCAACGTCGGGGTCGCAGCCGTAGCTGCGGCTTCGAAGTAGCGCCAGGCGATGTCCGGTGGGATCCCGCCGACCAGTGGCTGCAGCGCCAGGGGAATGCCGCGTCCGACGGAGGCCGCAGCTTCATCGGGCGTGATGACCTGGTAGGCGCTCTGCTCGGTGCGCAGCTCGTCCACAGTGGTCGCGAATGACACCGACGCGGTACCAGGACGGTCGTGGTTCCAACGGCCGTAGCTCACCGCGTCCACCAGCAAGTACTCACCGATCTCCGCCCAGGCCTTCTCGGGATCGTCGGCAACGAAGACCGTCAGCGGTACATCCGCGGTCGGAAAGCTGCAGCCGAGCGGGGCCACGCCCGCACGCTCGGCCTCCTCCCGGTACACGGATTCCAACGTGGCGTCGTGGGTCTCGGCGACGAAGAACATGCCGAGTCGCCCAGCTCGCCGCGCTGCGGCCGCCGAACCCCCGCCGTAGAGCAGGAGTGGACCTCCTGGCGTGTACGGCAACGGGGTCACCCGTGCCCGACGGCCTTCGACCTCGACCTCCTCGCCGGCCCACAGACGGCGCAGGACTTCGATGCGCTGCTCGACGAGTTGCCCGCGCCCGCGCCGGTCGACGCCGAACAGGGCGAACTCCTCCTCGCGGTACCCGATCCCGATCACGTAGGACACCCGGCCTCGGCTGAGCAGGTCGACGACCGCGAGATCCTCGGCCAGCTTCACCGGCTCGTAGAACGCGAGGAGCAGAGCAGCAACACTGATCGGGAGGTTCGACGTCCGAGCAGCGATGGCGGCTGCCATCGGCACGGGTGACGGAAGGTATCCGTCCTCGACCGCGTGGTGCTGCGAGACGACAGTGGCGATGCACCCCCTGGTCTCGGCCCACGACGCCATGTCGAGCACCGCCCGGTACAGATCGGCGCGCGCCGCGGAGTCACCGGTCTTCGACCGCTGGCTGAAGCGCATCATGAACATGGCGTGACTCCCGGTCGAGTGCAGATGATGTGAGCCGCTATCGGACGCGACCGCGCGCCGCGAGCATGGTCGAGCCGAGGGTTCAGCCGAGGGCGGCGAGACGTTCGGCGACGTCGGCGAAGGAACGGTCGTGGCGCTCGACCCGCCGGAACAGCTCTCGGGCGCGAGGGGTGTTGCCGGCGCGCTCTTCGAGGTCGGCGAGCGCGTACCACAGGCGCACGTGGTGTTCCCGCGGCCGCTTCAACGCCCCGGCGCGCCGATCCAGAAGCCGAATCGCCGCGTCGAGCCGCCCCTGGTCGGCGAGATCGCCGGCCCGGACGATCCGGCCTTCGGTGACGAGCCCGGCCGACGGCGATACCGCGGCGAGCTCCTCCCACAGCTCGGCGACGCGTCGGTGCCGACCGAGCGCCCGCTCGCAGTCCATCAGCACGGGGTGCTGATCCACCGCAGCCGCCAGGGCTGCGTAGCGATCGAGCTCCTTGACGGCGGCGCGGTACCGGCCGAGTCGGTACAGCGACAGGCCCAGCAGCTCGCGCACGCTGGGCGACTCGGGCAGCACATCACGCAGCGGTTCCAGGATCCGAACCGCCGGTCCCGCACGATCGTGGGCAAACTCGTCGGCGGCCGCGGTCATCTGCGCGTAGAGGCGAGTCCCTCGCGAGCCGCCGAGTCGGAGTATCTCGGCTCGTACGTCGGGTGAACCTTTGCGCGGCCGCCGCGGGCTCCGGCGTGTGGGCTTCGCCGCCCCGCGTCTCGCGGCTCCCGTGCGCGCCTTGCCGGCGGATCCTGCGCCCCGGCTGCGAGCCTTGGGCTGCTCGCGGCGATCGCCGGCCGCAGCCCCCTTCCCCGAGCCGCGCACGACCCGTAGCCGCGAGCGCCGCACCGGCGCACCGGACGCAGCCTCGGCGCCCTCCCGCCCACGACCGGAAGATCGCCGCCCGCGATCCTCACCTTCGGCCGCGGCCCGTCCACTCGCGAAGGGCCCGAAGCCGTCGGGGGCCTTGCTCCGAGCGCGGGAAGATCCTCCGCTCCGCGACGTGCTGCCGCTGGAACGCCGCCCGCGGTCCCCCGCTGATTCGCCCCGCGTCGATGACCGCCCCTCGGCGGACGGCTTGGACCGATCCGACTGCCGAGACCGATCCGGCGGACCCGAGCGGCTCGACTCGCTGGATCGGCGGGAGCGGCCCGACTGACTGGAGCGGTCGCCGCGACCCGTCTCACTGGAGCGGCTCGACTGACTCGATCCGCGCGACCGGCTCGACTGCCGGGCGGTCCGCGGCGACGAGCCCTCCGAGGCGCGCCCGGACCCGCCGCCCTTTGCACCCCGACCCTGACCCTTGGCGTCGCCCGTGCGACTGCCGCTGGACCGTCCGGAACCGCCGCGCGCTCGGTCCCCGCCGGTTCCCCGCCGGGCTGCCTTGTCACCTGAGCCGCGGGCACGGCGTTGGTCTCCGGGCACAATCGCCTCCTCTGACAGCACCGTAGTGGCCTTCGCGCGCGAAGAAGAGCGCCCGAAGGCGCTCTCTCCAACAAAGAATTCCGGCGACGACCTACTCTCCCAGGGGGCTACCCCCCAAGTACCATCGGCGCTGGCGGTCTTCACGACCGTGTTCGGAATGGGAACGGGTGTTTCCCCGCCGCAATGGCCACCGGAAACTGGTTGTCACAAGGGTCACCCCTCGAGGACTCCATAGTGAGCACGAACAACAAGAAACCCAAGCCCTCGGCCGATTAGTACCGGTCAGCTTAACACGTTACCGTGCTTACACTTCCGGCCTATCAACCTGGTCGTCTACCAGGGGCCTTACCCGGTTAACCCGGTGGGAGATATCATCTTGAGGCAGGCTTCGCGCTTAGATGCTTTCAGCGCTTATCCTTCCCGCAGGTCGCCAACCAGCCATGCTCCTGGCGGAACAACTGGCACACGAGAGCTGCGTCCGTCCCGGTCCTCTCGTACTAGGGACAGCTCCCCTCAAATCTCCTACGCCTATGGAGGATAGGGACCGAACTGTCTCACGACGTTCTAAACCCAGCTCGCGTACCGCTTTAATGGGCGAACAGCCCAACCCTTGGAACCTGCTTCAGCTCCAGGATGCGACGAGCCGACATCGAGGTGCCAAACCTTGCCGTCGATGTGGACTCTTGGGCAAGATAAGCCTGTTATCCCCGGGGTACCTTTTATCCGTTGATCGACCGCGCTTCCACATGCC
>Ga0075530_1001593_pt1 | contig 10724 bp, 11 predicted proteins | sample NGEPerD_2_FD_75101 | JGI IMG/M metagenome (GOLD analysis project Ga0075530, IMG submission 75101) | Arctic peat soil microbial communities from the Barrow Environmental Observatory site, Barrow, Alaska, USA - NGEE PermafrostL1-D | ecosystem: Environmental > Terrestrial > Soil > Wetlands > Peat ...
GAGGCAGCCGAGGCGGCGGTCGCGCAGATGAACCGCTACCCCGACATGGGCAACAGCGCGCTTTACGACGCCCTGGCCGAGCGGCTCGGCGTACCCAGGGAGCGACTGGCCGCGGGCACCGGCTCGGTGGCCGTGCTCTACCACCTGCTCCAGGCGTTCTGCGAGCCCGGCGACGAGGTCGTCTACGCGTGGCGGTCCTTCGAGGCCTACCCGATCGCGGTGTCGGCGACCGGCGCCGTGTCGGTCCAGGTGCCGGTCAGCGCCGACGGGCGGCATGACCTGGACGCCATGGCCGCGGCGGTCACCGCGCGCACCAAGGTCGTCATCGTCTGTACGCCGAACAATCCGACCGGCCCGTCAGTGAGCGACGCCGACCTCCGGGACTTCGTCGCGAAGGTTCCCGAGGACGTGCTGGTCGTTGTCGACGAGGCCTACCGGGAGTTCGTGCGTGCCGAGGACCCGATCGACGGCTTGGCGCTGCAGGGTGCTCACGCCAACGTCGCCGTGATGCGGACCTTCGCCAAGGCCTACGGGCTGGCCGGCCTCCGGGTCGGCTACCTCGTCGCGCACGAGGATGTTGCGGCCGCCGTACGCGCCTGCGCGCTGCCGTTCGGCGTCTCGAGCGTTGCCCAGGCGACGGCCGTCGCGAGTCTCGCCGCCGAGGACGAGTTGTTCGCCCGCGTGGAGTCGATCGTGGGTGAGCGCGACCGCGTGGCGGGCGGCCTGTCGGAACAGGGCTGGAGCCTCCCGGACCCGCAGGGCAACTTCGTCTGGCTGCCCCTGGGCGACCGCACGGCGGACTTCGTCACCGCGGCCGAGGAGGCCGGGATCACCGTGCGCCCGTTCGCGGGTGAAGGGGTGCGCGTCAGTATCGGGGAGCCTGCGGCCAACGACGTGCTGCTCTCCGTGACCGGTCGTTTCCGCGAGCCTCAACGTCCCTCGCGTTAGCGCCCGAGCGCCGCGCCGCCAGCCGCATCATCAACACAGGGGGCTCGAGCTCGAGGCTGCGCATCAGGGCACCGATGTCCTCGAGGATCGGCTGGCCGACCGCCGCTACCTGATGGGCTTGGTCAAGCTTGGCCAAGCCACGTGCGGTCAGGCGAACCCCTTGGCATCGGACTCGGCGGCCTGCTTGAGCTTGGCCAGGGTCCCCGCGATCCCGGCCCGGTTGCGGGCAGGGAAGCCGGACAGCTCGATGAACAGGCGTTGCACCAGGCCGTGGCGGCTGTAGTCGAACGACTCGGTCACCCGGGTTCCACCCGTCGTCGGCTCGAGCACGTAGCGCCAGCGGTGCCCGCCGAAGTGGCGCCACGCGATCCGACGGTCGTCCTCGAACTCCACGACGGTGTTACGGATCTTGTACGGCAGGCCGAAGAGCTTCATGTCCATGCCGAACGTGGCGCCCTTGCTCAGCCGGTCAGGGCCCGTGATGAGCTCCCGAACCGAGCCCGAGCCGTCGACGCGGCTGTGCTGCTTCGGGTCCGCGAGGATCGTGAAGACGACCCCTGGCGGAGCGCCGATGTCGATGGAGTCTGAGACGACTCTGGGGTTTGTCACGTTGTGCAGTGAGTTGCTCATGGTGCCGAGTCAAGCAGAGATCTGGGGTCAGATAGCGTGCGATACGGGTCTTAGTGGTCATTCCCACACGTTCGTCGGGTTCTCCGCGGCCACCAGAAGGGCCAGATGATGGGTACGACGTCAACGCGGCACCTGCCTCTCGCCCCCGCGGCCGTATTCGCGCTCGTGTGGTCCTCGGGCTACATCGCCGGGCCGTACGGCGTCGAGGCGATGTCACCGTTGATGCTGGTGGCGGTGCGGTTCGTGCTCGCCGCCGCGATCGCGTGGCTACTGGCCCGGGCGCTTCGCGGACCGCTGCAGGTCACCCGTGCCGACGCCGTACGGATCGCCCTCTCCGGCTTCGTGCTCAACGGGGTCCAGTTCGGCGCGATGTATCTCGCCTTCGACGCCGGCCTCGGGGCCACGCTCGCCTCGCTGATGCACTCGCTCAGCCCGGTACTCACCGCGCTGCTGGCTGCCGCCTTCCTCGGCGAACGGCTTTCCAGGCTGCAGGTGCTCGGCTTCGTGGTCGGTGTCGCGGGCGTCGTGCTGGTCCTCGGACCGGACGTGGAGAAGGCCGGGGGCACGGTCGGACTGGTCTGCGGCGTCGTGAGCGTGCTCGGACTCAGCATCGGCACCCTGGGCCAGCGCTGGATCGGCCACGCACCCGACCCGCTGTGGTCGGGCACCATCCAGTTCGGCGTGGCCGCACCACCCTTGCTGGTGCTCGCGTTCGTCGTGGAGGGCACCGACGTCGTACGCGACCCGGCGGCTGCAGGGATCGCACTCGTCTACCTCGCCGTCGTGAACTCGATCATCGGCCTGGGTCTTCTCGGCATCCTGGTGCGGGCCCGCGGCGCCGGTGCGGCGGCCAGCGTGTTCTTCGTGATGCCGCCGGTGACCGCCGTGCTGGCGTGGCTTCTTCTCGGCGAGACGCTGAACGCCCGCGAGATCGCCGGCCTGGTGATCACCGTGGTCGGCGTGGCAGCCGCGACCCGGAGCGCGCGGCCACGGGAGCTCGATCCGGTGGCGTCGGGGGAGTCTGCCGGCTGAGACGTTCGCGTGCAGGCGTCCCGTCGGCCAATTGGCGTATGAGGGATGCCGGTCGTCGATTTCTGGGGGGACATCATGGAACCGACCACGACGCCCGAACACGGCGCCGACACCCGGGCAAGCTCCGAGGGTGCTCTCGACGAACTGGTGGGCGACGACCGGGTGGACGGCGCGGCCTGAGCTCACGAGAAGTTCGGTGGAGCCACCCTCAGCGCAGGATTCTTCGGCTGGGCTGGTCGCTGTCGCTGGGTACGTCGCCGGGCGGATGTCGCGCATCGACGGCGCGCGCCAGGGGCCGCTGGTCTGGGGGATCGGGCTCGTGCCCCGCATCCCGATCCCGACCGATCAGGTCACCGTCGCCGGCGTGGTCACCGTCGTCGTCGTGCTGGTGGGCACGCTGCTTGCCGCCGTTCTCGGGGGCACCATCGGCCGCCGCTACCACTCGCGGGTTGACCGGGCGTCGCTCTGACCCATGACGACCCATGACGACCCCTGACCGTCCGGCCCCGCTCGATTGGCCGCGGATCGGGTAGTCGGCTACCTTTTGCGATGAGTGCTGTGGCCTGCATCACAGAGGTCGCAGGCTCGTCCCTCGATCATTGGGTCGTCCGGTCGCGCCACCCCTTCGGCCACCGGCCCTCTGCATGCCACGCGACGCGGAGACCCCGTACTCGCCCGGACACAGGAGTGTGTGATGCCCCCTTTCGGTCCTGACCTCGTCGAGGCCTTCGGCCCGTCGCAAGCCGACGGCGGTCCTGAGCTGATCCAGCTGCTCACCCCGGAGGGGGAGCGCGTCCACCATTCCGACTTCGACCAGGACTTCAGTGCCGAGCAGCTGCGCGGCTTCTACCGCGACATGGTCCTGACGCGCCGGATCGACACCGAGGCCACCGCGTTGCAGCGCCATGGCGAGCTCGGCATCTGGGCCCAGCTTCTCGGCCAGGAAGCCGCCCAGATCGGCGCCGGCCGGGCTCTGCGCCCGCAGGACTACGTCTTCCCGACCTATCGCGAGCACGGCGTCGCCTGGTGCCGAGGCGTCGACCCGCTGAGCCTGCTCGGGCTCTTCCGAGGGGTCGACCACGGTGCCTGGAACCCCAGGGACAACAACTTCGGGCTCTACACGATCGTGATCGGCGCCCAGGCGTTGCACGCGACGGGCTACGCCATGGGCATCCAGCGCGACGGTGCCGTCGGCACCGGCGATCCTGACCGCGACGCGGCCGTGATCGCTCACTTCGGTGACGGCGCCAGCAGCCAGGGCGACGTCAACGAGGCGTTCATCTTCGCCGCTTCCTACAACGCCCCGGTCGTGTTCTTCTGCCAGAACAACCAGTGGGCGATCTCGGAGCCGATCGAGCGCCAGACACGGATCCCGCTCTACCAGCGCGCCCTCGGTTTCGGCTTCCCCGGCGTGCGGGTCGACGGCAACGACGTCCTTGCGACGTACGCCGTCACCCAGGCCGCCCTGGAACGCGCCCGTGAGGGCAGTGGACCCACCCTCGTGGAGGCCTACACCTATCGGATGGGTGCCCACACCACCACCGACGACCCGACCCGCTACCGGCTCTCCGACGATGTCGAGCACTGGAAGCTCAAGGACCCGATCGCGCGCGTGCAGGTCTATCTGACCCGCAACGGCCTGGCGGAGGACGACTTCTTCGGCACCATCCAGGCCGAGGCCGACGACCTCGGTCACCGCCTGCGCGAGGGCTGCAAGGCGCTGCCAGACCCGAAGCCGCTGGACATGTTCAACCACGTCTACGCCGAAGAGACCGAGGAGTTGCGCCAGCAGCGCGAAGGGTATGCGGCCTACCTCGAGACGTTCGAGGGCTCCACCGTTTCTGGGGGCAACTCATGAGCCCGGCAACGCAGCGGATCACGCTCGCCAAGGGTCTCAACATGGGTCTCCGCAAGGCGATGGAGGACGACCCCAAGGTCCTCATCATGGGCGAGGACGTCGGCAAGCTCGGCGGCGTCTTCCGGATCACCGACAGTCTGCAGAAGGACTTCGGCGAGGACCGCGTCATCGACTCCCCACTGGCCGAGTCCGGCATCGTCGGAACCGCGGTCGGCATGGCGCTGCGCGGCTACCGCCCGGTCGTGGAGATCCAGTTCGACGGGTTCGTCTACCCGGCGTACGACCAGATCGTCTGCCAGGTCGCCAAGATGCACTACCGCTCCAAGGGCAACTCGCCGATGCCGATGGTCATCCGGATCCCGTTCGGCGGCGGCATCGGTGCAGTCGAGCACCACTCGGAGAGTCCGGAGGCGCAGTTCGCGCACACGCCGGGTCTCAAGGTGGTCGCCTGCTCGAACCCGGTCGACGGCTACTGGATGATCCAGCAGGCGATCGCGAGCGACGACCCGGTGATCTTCCTCGAGCCCAAGCGGCAGTACCACGCCGACAAGGCCGACCTCGATGACACCGCGACTCCGGAGCCGCTGTTCACCAGCCGGGTGCTCCGACGGGGCAACGATGCGACCGTGCTCGCCTACGGTCCGATGGTGAAGACCGCCATGAAGGCTGCCGAGGCCGCCTCGACCGAGGGCAGGTCACTCGAGGTCATCGACCTGCGCACGCTGAGCCCACTCGACATGGGCCCGGTCTTCGAGTCCGTACGCCGCACCGGCCGCGCCATCGTCACCCACGAGGCCCACGTCAACCTGGGGATGGGCTCGGAGGTGGCCGCGCGGATCCAGGAGGAGTGCTTCTACTCCCTCGAGTCGCCGGTTCTCCGGGTGGGTGGATTCGACACCCCGTATCCCGCCTCCCGGATCGAGGAGGACTTCCTGCCCGACCTCGACCGGCTGCTGGACGCCGTCGACCGATCCCTGGATTTCTGATCTCGCTGGTTGAGGAGGCGCGCCAGCGCCGTCTCGAAACCAAGACAAGGAGAAAACTGTGGCTGACTACCTGCTCCCCGACGTCGGCGAGGGTCTCACCGAGGCCGAGATCGTCTCCTGGCACGTCAAGGAGGGCGACGTCGTCGAGATCAACGACATCGTCGTGGAGATCGAGACCGCGAAGTCGCTGGTCGAGCTGCCCTCGCCGTACGCCGGCACGGTGACGGCCCTGCTCGTTGCCGAGGGCGAGACGGTCGAGGTCGGCACGGCCATCATCTCGATCGGTGACCCCGCCGAGATGCCTGCCAAGCCGGCGGCCGCGCCGTCTCCTGCAGACCTGAGCGCGATGGACCTGTCCAACCCGGCCGCCAGCGGTGGGGGCGAGGGGGAGAGCCTCGTCGGCCGCAACAAGGCGGACCGTGGACCCGTCCGTCGCCCACGCAAGGGCCGGGCGTCTGTGCCGACCGATGCCGGTTCGGCCACCCAGTTGCAGCTGCAGGGTGCCTTCGCGCCGGGTGGCGCACAGTCGCAGGACGTCCTCGAGGCCGACGAGCCGGCCGTGCCGGTCACCTCCGAGCGCGCGGAGGAGCAGGCTCCTTCAACCTCACCGCCTGGCTCCGAGTTCGTCCCGGCCGGGCCGCCAGGCGAGTCCCCGCCAGGCGAGTCCCAGGTCCGGTCCCTCACCAAACCGCCGGTGCGCAAGCTCGCCAAGGACCTCGGCGTCGACCTGACCGGGCTGACCGGGAGCGGTCCGAAGGGCTCGATCACCCGCGAGGACGTCACCTCGTCGGTGGAGGAGGGCACCCAGGCCCCTCTCGAAACCACCGCTGCAGAGGCGCTTGTTGTGGCTCGCTCCTCAACCAGCGGGCAGGGCGAACGCGAGCGCCGCGAGCCGATCAAGGGCGTGCGCAAGATGATGAGCCAGGCGATGGTCGACTCCGCCTTCACCGCGCCCCACGTCACCGAGTGGGTGACGGTGGACGTGACCCGCACGATGGAGTTCGTCGAGCGGCTCAAGCAGCGCCGCGAGTTCCGTGACGTCAAGGTGTCGCCGCTGCTGGTGCTCGCCCGGGCCGCGATGCTCGCGATGCGCCGCACCCCGGAGATCAACTCCTACTGGGACGGGGCGGCGCAGGAGATCGTCTTCAAGAGCTACGTGAACCTCGGCATCGCCGCAGCCACGCCGCGCGGGCTCGTCGTACCCAACATCAAGGACGCCGAACAGATGCCGTTGCTCGAGCTGTCCGCCGCGCTCAACCTGCTCGCTGCCACGGCCCGCGAGGGAAAGACACAGCCGGCCGAGATGAGCGGCGGCACCTTCACGATCACCAACGTCGGCGTCTTCGGTGTCGACGCCGGCACGCCGATCATCAACCCCGGCGAGTCCGCGATCCTCTGCTTCGGCGCCGCGCGCAAGCAGCCGTGGGTGGTCGCTGACCAGATCGTGGTCCGGCAGGTCACCCAGCTCGCGCTGTCCTTCGACCACCGGCATGTCGACGGTGAGAAGGGCTCGCGCTTCCTCGCGGACGTCGCGGCGATCATGGAGGATCCGGCAACCGCGTTGATCTTCTGAGAGTGCGGTGCCGGGGCATCCAAACTAGAAGCCGGTTCTGTTGTCGAGCGGAGGGGCAACGCGGAGCTCAGAGGCGCGACGCGCGCGTGGTGTACCAGTCGTCGATGAGGTCCTGCTCCTCGGCCCTGGTCAGGCCGGTTCGCGCGGGGTTCTCCGCGCCGCGCAGCCAGGTCAGCGTGTCCAACGCGGTCTCACCGATCGGGCGCGTGGTCAGGCCGGCGGCGAAGGCGGCACTCACGTCGTGGGCAGTCATGCCACGGCTGTCCTCGGGCAACCACAGCGGGAGTGACCTGGGTCCCGACCAGTAGGAGACGTCTCGCTCGAGCAGGAAGTCGGCCGCCGCCCAGGCCACCTTTGCTTCGCCACCGACAGCAGCGACCACCTCGTCGACCATGTCGCCCAGGCGCATGACGGGTCCGGTGGCGTCGTACACACCGGTCAGGTGCTGCTCGGCGCAGCTGACGATCCACGCGGCCAGGTCGCGGACGTCGATCGCCTGGCTGCCTCGGTCGGGGGACTCGGGTGCCAGCACGTCCCCGCCCTCCGCCAGCCGCTCCGGCCAGTAGGTGAAGCGGCCGCTCGGGTCGCCGGGACCCACGATCAGACCGGGCCGGACCACCAGCCACTCCCGGGCCCGCGTCTGCACGTCCTGCTCACAGCCGACCTTGCTGGACCCGTACTTCTCGTCAGTGTCCTGTACGACGTCCTCGGTGATCGGTGGGAGGAGCGGCAAGGTGTCCTGGCTGCCTCCGGGCGTCGACTGGTCGGCGTACACGCTGATGGAGGAGACGAAGGTCCAGTGCGGGATCCGATCGACAAGTGTGTCCAGGGCCGCTGCCACCCAGGACGGAGTACGGGCCACGTCCACGACCGCGTCCCACTCACCCTCGAGCGAGGACCAGTCCGGCGCCCCCCGGTCGAGCACGACGTGCCGCGCGCCCTCCGGAACCGATCCGGACTCACCCCGCGCCGCGCAGGTGACGTCGTGTCCGCGAGCCACGGCATCGGCCGCCACAGCGTGGGAGAGAAACAGCGTGCCGCCGAGAACGAGGAGTCGCATTGCTCCAACCTGCTATGTGTCCGGCAACGACGCAACCATCGTTTGCAAGGGCATCGTTCGCCAAGGCAGAGTTCGCGAAGGGCAGAGTTCGCCCGGCAGAGCGCCCTAAAGTGGGCCCGTGAAGCGACTGACAGCCGTCCTGATGGTCCTCGCGGTTGTCGTGGCCTCCCTGCTCCTGGCTTCGCCGGCACAGTCCGCGGGCTCGGCTTGGCGTGGGGTGATCACCTTCGAGAAGCACTGGAAGAACCCAGCCAACTCACGCCTGGTCTGGCGACTCTTCCAGCGCCAGGGCGGCGCCTGGAAGGTCGTGCAGACGCGGAGCTGGCGTGCGGGGTCGGGCATGCTCGGGAAGTCCGGGCGCAACTCGTGTGTGAACAGCAAGGGATGGTTGCCCAACGGGACCTACCGGGTGCGGCAGTACAACGACTACCACGGCCACCTCATCAAGGGGCGTGCCTTCCGGCTCGAGGACAAGCGCTGCCCGAGCGGCAACGGACGCGTCGACCTCTTCCTCCACACCGAACAAGGGGCCCGGAACAGGCAGTGCGCTGACCGCCGCGGTGACCAGGTCTGCCGCTGGGAGTTCCCGCGCTTCAACGACTACAAGTCCGCCGGCTGCATCAAGCTCGCCCCCGGGCACCTCGCCGAGCTCGTCGCGCTCTACCACCGACACTTCGCTGCAGGCACGCGCTACCCGAAGGCACGGGTCGTCCTCCGCGTCGTCAACTGAGCCGCGTCACACCCCGGACGCCACCCGCTCCCGCAGCTCGTCGCTGCGATCCCACTGGTTGACGTGCATCGCGGCGACGAGGCGCCCGTCGCGGCGCCACCAGCAGGAGAACGCGTCGTCGGAGTCGCCGGGTTCGAGCCGTACGTCGGCGGCCCCGGCCATGTGACCGAAGAACTCCATGCCGAGGTCGTACTGGTCGCTGAAGAAGTACGGCAGGTCGTCGTAGGAGACCGGCTCGCTGAGCAGGGCGTGTGCCGCTGCCCGCCCCTGGCTGATGGCGTTCTGCCAGTGCTCGACACGGATCCGGGTCCCGAGGACGGGGTGCGCGGCATTCGCCACGTCGCCGGCCGCGAAGACCTCCGGATGGCTGGTTCGCAGACCCTCATCCACCAGGATCCCGTTGTCGATCCTCAATCCTGCGGAACGGGCGAGCTCGTCGTTGGGGATCGCGCCGATCCCGACGAGCACGGTGTCCGGCTCGACCCGTGACCCGTCGCTGAGCACCGCGCCGCCGTCGTCGAGTCGTTCGAGACCTGTGTTCAGGCGGAGGTCGACGCCGTGCGTGCGGTGCACCTCCGCGAACCGTGTGGCCACGTCAGGTCCCAGGGCTGCCAGCAACGGCAGCTCGGCGGGCTCCACGACGGTGACGGTGGCGCCGAGCGTCCTCGCCGACGCCGCCACCTCCATCCCGATCCATCCGCCGCCCAGGATCAGGATGTGGTGCCCGGGTCCGAGGCGCTCCTTCAGTGCGGTGGAGTCGGGCAGCGTCCGTAGGTAGCGGACGTCGATCGACTCGGTGGACGCCAGGTCGAGGGAGCGCGGGCGGGCACCGGTGGCGATCAGGAGCCGGTGGAAGGGCGTCACGCCTCCGCTCGAGCTCACGCTCTGCCCTTCGAGGTCGATGCTCTCGACAGCTTCGCCGAGCCGGAGGTCGACGTCGTGCTCGGCGTACCACTCGGGCGGCTGGACGTACGTCGACTCGCGACTGTCCTCGCCCTGGAGGTAGCCCTTCGACAGCGGCGGGCGCTCGTAGGGGACCTCCGGCTCCTCGGCGAAGAGCACGACCTCGCCCTCGTGACCGGCGTCGCGGAGCTCCATCACGGCTCGCCCCGCCGCCAGACCCCCGCCAACGACGACTATCGGTGCTGTCATCCCTCGACTCTAGGCTCGGGCGGAGTCCGGCGTCGAGGACTCCGGGGTGGCGTCGGGAGTGGCCAGCCTGGCCAGCGCGAGGGCACCAACGAGCAGGCCGAAGTCACGCAGCGCCACATCGTAGAAGTCGCCGAGGGTGACGAGGTTGACGATGATGCCGGCCAGCCAGAGGGCCACCACGTAGCCGCCGAGTCGGGGCTGGACCGCGACCAAGACACCGGCGGCGATCTCGACGACGCCCACCAGCAGCATCGCCTGGTGGGCGCTGCCGGGCACGAGGTCGTTGATCCAGGGGGCGAGGTACTGGTCCCAGTCCGTGAGGACGCCGAAGAACTTGTCGAGGCCGAAGGCGATCGGCGCGATCGTGAAGACGGTTCGAAGGAGCAGGAAGGCCTCGTGGGCGCCGCGGCGGGACCCGGTCGCTGAAGCGCGGAGGAGCGAGGGTGTGTGCATGGTCATGGGAGTGCCCTTCTAAAGGAGATGATTCGATACGTTAGAACCCTTCCGTGTCTTTCGTCAAGTGATCTATCCTTTAGAAATGGCAGGCACCGACCCCAACTCCCCCGATGCATTCGATGAGAACCTGCCGGGCCTGGCCGCCCTGGCAGACCCGATCCGGCGCAGCCTCTACCGCTTCGTGGCGGGGGAGGGGGGATCTGTGAGCAGGGAACAGGCGGCCGAGGGGGTCGGCGTTGCGGCGCACACCGCCAAGTTCCACCTCGACCGGTTGGTCGACGAAGGCCTGCTGGACGTGC
>Ga0075530_1001594_pt1 | contig 10721 bp, 10 predicted proteins | sample NGEPerD_2_FD_75101 | JGI IMG/M metagenome (GOLD analysis project Ga0075530, IMG submission 75101) | Arctic peat soil microbial communities from the Barrow Environmental Observatory site, Barrow, Alaska, USA - NGEE PermafrostL1-D | ecosystem: Environmental > Terrestrial > Soil > Wetlands > Peat ...
GGCCGAGGGTGGGCAGGCCGGGGCCGAAGAACTCGACGAACTTGGAGACGACGCCGTGCTCGCGCAGCATCTCGGTCACGGTCAGGACCAGGTCGGTCGCGGTCGCCCCCGCGGGCAGCTCGCCGCCGAGCTTGAAGCCGACCACCTGCGGCAGCAGCATCGAGACCGGCTGGCCCAGCATCGCCGCCTCGGCCTCGATCCCGCCGACACCCCAGCCGAGCACACCGAGGCCGTTGACCATCGTCGTGTGGGAGTCGGTGCCGACCAGCGTGTCGGGGTAGGCCTGGAGGGCGCCGGCCCGCTCGGAGCTGTAGACGACCTGGGAGATGTGCTCGAGGTTGACCTGGTGGCAGATCCCGGTCGCCGGCGGCACCACGCTGAAGTTGTCGAAGGCCTCGCGCCCCCACTTGAGGAAGGAGTAGCGCTCGCGGTTGCGTTCGAACTCGCGCTCGGCGTTGAGCGCGAAGGCGCGCTCGTCGCCGAAGGCGTCGACCTGGACCGAGTGGTCGATCACCAGGTCGACGTCGACCAGCGGGTTGATCTTCTCGGGGTCGCCGCCGATCTCGGCCATCGCGTCGCGCATCGCCGCCAGATCGACCACGGCCGGCACACCGGTGAAGTCCTGCATCAGCACCCGCGCCGGCTGGTAGGGGATCTCGGCACTGGGCTCGGCCGCCGCGTCCCAGGAGGCGATCGCCTCGACGTCGGCCGCACTCGCCGAGACGCCGTCCTCGAGCCGCAGCACGTTCTCCAGCAGCACCTTGATCGCGTACGGCAGTCGGGCGACGTCAAACCGCTCTTGCAGCGCATCCAGCCGGAACACCTCATACGAACGCCCCCCCACCCGAAGCTCTGCGCGCGCTCCGAAGCTGTCCGGATGGCTCATGTCTCCATCCTACGAACTCGTGGCGTGGGGCGGGCTAGCGCTTGTCGGCGGGGTGGCCGTCGGCGACGGCCTTCGCCGCCCTCTGGCCCGCCGCTCCACTCTGGGCCCGAACAGCGATGCTCGGGCTTGCCAACGCGAAATGCGAAACCACCCTCAGCGCCAGCGGCGCGACGGCCAGCTCGACCTTGTCGCGCTCGATCGCCTTGACGACCGCAGCGCCGATCCGCGCGGGCGTGGTGGTCCCCATCCCCGGCGGCGGCTTCGCCCCCGAGTCGGCGAACATCCCCGCTTCGCGGACGAAGCCGGGCGAGACGAGGGAGACCCCGACCCCCTTCGGCGCCAGGTCGGCCCGCAGGCCAAGCGCGAAGCCGCGCAGCCCGAACTTGGTCGCGTTGTAGATCGAGGTGCGGGGGCTGGCGGCCTTGCCGGAGAGTGAGGAGACGAAGACGAGGTGGCCGGAACCGCGCTCGAGCATTGCCGGGAACAGCGCTCGCGCCATCAGCATCGGGGCCTCCAGGTTGACCCTCAGGACACGGGTCACCTGCTTGGGCGTGAAGTCGGCAAGCCAGCCGGCGCCCTGTAGCCCGGCGTTGGCAACGAGGACGTCGACCTCGCCCGCCTCCGCCGCCAGCTTCTCGGCAGCTCCCGGCTCGGCAAGATCGGCTGGTAGCACCCGGTGTCCCTCTCCCGGCAGCTCCGCGGCCAGAGCCGCCAGCGCCTCGGCCTTGCGCCCGCTGAGGATCAGCTTCGCCCCGCGCGCCGCCAGGGCGGCGGCGATCGCGCGGCCGAGGCCGCCGGTGGCGCCGGTGAGAAGAGCTGAGCGGCCTGAAAGATCCATCCCGGCGCCCAAGTTACCAGCCGGTCTGCCGAGAGGAATCCGGGATGAAAGTGCGAAAGGCCACAATATGTTTGCGTTCTGTGAGCATCCGTCCGGGCAATCCACTACACTGCGCGCCGTTCCGAACAACCGAAACGCCGAATCCCGCTCGCAGGAGGCGCCGCGGGAACGGGGGAACCACGTTTTCGGGGCTAACCCGCCCAGCTAGGGCGGGGGCGCAGGCTCCTTTCGCGCCAGCCCGACAGCTAACCCCGTAGGCAGACGAAGGAGAATCGGTTTGCCCACGAACAGCACGAAGCTCAAAGCGGGTTTGGCGGGGTTGGCGGCTCTGGTGTCGCTCGCCCTCCTGGCCCCAGCCGGCGCGTCCGCCCAGTGTGCCGGCGGCGGCCTGACCCCGGCCGGAGTCGATATCTGCACGCCGACGCCGAATGCGCGGTTGCTGAAGAACGGCATGCTGGTCCCGCCGAACTCGGCCCCCGGCCGGGTCAAGCGCGTGATCGCCTTCGCCAACCGGATCCGCACCAAACCCTACGTCTGGGGCGGCGGCCACGGCCGCTGGTGGGACCGCGGCTACGACTGCTCGGGCTCGGTCAGCTACGCGCTGCACGGCGGCAGGTTCCTGAGAAGCCCGCTTCCCTCCGGCCCGCTCGAGCGTTGGGGCATGGGCGGCGAAGGCCGCTGGATCACCGTCTACGCCAACTCCGGCCACACCTACGCCACGATCGCCGGCTACCGCTGGGACACCTCCGGCAACGGCGACGGCAAAACCGGCCCCAGCTGGCACCAAGACCCGCGCGACAACGTCGGCTACGTCGTTCGCCACCCAGCCGGCTTCTGACTTCGGGGCAGGGGTTGTCCCGTACTCCGCCCCGGCCAACTGGCCGGGGCGGTTTTGTCCTTGACCTCTCCAACCGCTCGGATAACTTCTCCTTGTAGCTACGCCTCCTGACATCTGCCTGAAGAGCCTCACCAAGCACTACGGCGAGGTGCAGGCGGTTGCGGGCATCGACCTGGAGATCGAGGCGGGCGAGTTCTTCACCCTGCTTGGCCCCTCCGGGTCGGGGAAGACGACGACGCTGCGCATGATCGCCGGCTTCGAGGACCCCAGCGGCGGCACGATCGAGTTGGCCGGCCGGGACATGGCGGGGGTGCCCCCGTATGACCGTGCGGTCAACACGGTCTTCCAGGACTACGCGCTTTTTCCCCACATGACCGTCGGCGAAAACGTCGCCTACGGCCTGCGGGTAGCCGGTGTCGCCGGGGCCGAGCGGGCACGCCGTCGCGACGAGGCGCTGGAGATGGTCCGCCTGCCCGGCTACGACGAGCGCAAGCCAGGCGAGCTCTCCGGCGGCCAGCGCCAGCGCGTAGCCCTCGCCCGGGCGATCGTCAACCAGCCGCGGGTGCTGCTGCTCGACGAGCCGCTGGGGGCGCTCGACCTGAAGCTGCGCGAGCAGATGCAGATCGAGCTGAAGACGATCCAGCGCGAGGTCGGGATCACCTTCGTCTACGTCACCCATGACCAAGACGAGGCGCTGACGATGAGCGACCGGATCGCGGTCTTCAACCAAGGCGGAATCGAGCAGGTCAGCCCGCCGGTCGAGCTCTACGAGCGGCCGGCGACCGAGTTCGTCGCCGGCTTCGTCGGCGTCTCTAACCTGCTTGAGCGCGCGGGGGCGCGCTTCACGATCCGGCCCGAGAAGATCCAGCTGCTCGACCCCGCCACGGCCCCAAACGGGCTGCGGACCGAGCGTGGCCGGATTGCGGACATCGCCTACGCGGGAATGGTCACCCGCTACACGGTCGCCCTCGATGCCGGCGGAGAGCTTCAACTCGTACGTCAAAACTTGGAGGGCGCGCCGGTCGATGCGGCCTCCGAGCAGGGCAGGGAGGTGCTGGTGGGCTGGCGTCCGGAGCACACGGTCGCGGTCCGTGGGAAATCGAAAACAGAGGAGGAATCACCGTGAAGAACCAGGACGCACACCCAGTACGCGCGGCGTGGCTCGTCGTCGCCGGTCTGCTCGCCTTCATGCTGCTGCTCGCCGGCTGCGGCGGGGGCGGCGGCGACTCGAGCGGCGAAGAACTCGACAAGCTGGGCAAGGGAGAGGGGCAGCTCAACCTGATCTCCTGGGCCGGCTACGTCGAACCCGAATGGGTCAAACCGTTCGAACAGAAGACCGGCTGCAAGGTCGACAACAAGGTCGCCGGGACCTCTGACGAAATGGTGCAGCTGATGCGCAGCGGCCAGTACGACGGCGTCTCCGCCTCGGGCAACGCAACCGCCCGGCTCGTCGACGGGGGCGATGTCGACCCGGTCAACGTCGGCCTCGTCCCCAACTACAAGACGATCTTCAGCGACCTCAAGAACCAGCCCTACAACACCTTCGACGGCACCCACTACGGCATCCCGCACGGCCGCGGGGCCAACCTGCTGATGTGGAACTCCGACGACGTCAAGCCGGCGCCGACCTCCTGGGACGTGATGCTCGACCCGAAGGTCGCGGCCAAGTACAAGGGCAAGATCAGCGCCTACGACGACCCGATCTACATCGCCGACGCCGCCGTATACCTGAAGACGCACCAATCCGAACTGGGGATCGAAGATCCCTACGAGCTGAACGAAGAGCAGTTCGAAGCCGCGGTGGACCTGCTGAAAGAACAGCGGCCGCTGGTCGGCGAATACTGGTCCGACGCCGCCAAGCAGATCTCCGCCTTCTCCAACGGCGACAGTGAGGTCGGCACCACCTGGCAGTACCAGTACTTCGCCCTGCAGGAAGAAGGCGAACCGGTAGCTGCCAGCCCGGCGAGCCAGGGCTTCCTGCCGAAGGAGGGGGCGACGGGGTGGTCGGACACCTGGATGCTCAGCTCCGAAGCCAAGCACCCCAACTGCATGTACATGTGGATGGACTGGATCGTGGAACCGAAGGTGAACGCCGAGGTAGCCGAATACTTCGGCGAGGCGCCGGCGCAGAGCCTGGCCTGCGAACAGACCGCGGACAAGGAATTCTGCACCAAATACCACGCCGACAATCCCGGTTTCTGGAAGCGCGTCTACTACTGGGAGACGCCGGTAGCCGACTGCGGCAACGGCTCCAGCGACTGCAAGGACTACAACGACTGGGTCCAGGCCTGGACCTCGATCAAGGGCTGATCGTCCGGGCCTGACGCAATGGCGACCGAGGCGGTCGTGGAGAGGCACTCGGCGGGCCGCCGGCTCGCCGGCCTCTTCCACGGCCGCCCCCGGCTGCGGGTCGGCGCCCTGCTCGCCGGCCCGGTCGGCTGGTTGGTGATCGGCTACCTCGGCTCGCTCGCGGTCCTGCTCGTCGCCGCCTTCTGGACCGTCGACCCGCTCTCCGGCGAAGTCGTCCGCGGCCTCAGCCTCGAAAACTTCGAAACCCTCTTCAACGAACCCGTCTACCGCGACATCGCCGCGCGGACGATCCTGATCGCCGCCCTGGTCACCGTCACCGACGCGCTACTGGCCTTCCCGATCGCCTTCTACATGGCGAAGCTGGCGAGTCGCCGCGGCAAGGCGATCCTGGTGGTCGCGGTGCTGCTGCCGCTCTGGTCGAGCTACCTGGTCAAGGTCTACACCTGGCGCACGATGCTCTCCTCCGACGGGGTGCTCAACTGGGCCCTGCACCCGCTCGGCCTGCACGGCCCGGGCTTCGGCAACGTCGCCGTCTGGCTGGTGATGAGCTACCTCTGGCTGCCGTACATGATCCTGCCGATCTACGCCGGGCTGGAGCGGGTCCCAGACTCGCTGATCAGCGCCTCCGAGGACCTCGGCGCATCGCCGGTCACGACTTTCCGGCGGGTGATCCTGCCGCTCGTCTTCCCCGCGGTGGTCGCCGGCTCGATCTTCACCTTCGCGCTGACGCTGGGCGACTACATCACCCCGCGCCTCGTCTCCAACAACCAGTTCATCGGCAACGTCGTCTTCAACAACATCGTCAACAACCTGCCGCTCGCCTCCGCCTTCGCCCTCGTCCCGATCGTCGTCATGGTCGCCTACCTGCTGGTCGCCCGCCGCCTGGGCGCCTTCGAACACATCTAGTGGTCCATCCGCCAAATCGGTGCCGGACTTACCGGATGGACCACTAGGACCGCCGACGGTGCGCCTCTCCAGACGCTCGCAAGCGCTCCTCCGACTCGCCGTCGGCGTCGGGCTCGCCTTCATCTACATCCCGCTGCTGGTGATCGTCGTCTACGCCTTCAACTCGAGCAAGGTGCTCAAGTGGCCGCCGCCCGGCTTCACCCTCGACTGGATCCCGCAGGCGATCGAAAGCCAGGGCGCCCGCGACGCTCTGCTCACTTCGTTCAAAGCCGGCGTCGCGGCGACCGCGATCGCCCTACTGCTCGGCACGCTCGCCTCACTGGCCGTCGCCCGCAACCGCTTCTTCGGCCGCGAGACGATCTCCTTCCTCGTTGTCCTGCCGATCGCCCTGCCGGGGATCGTCACCGGCGTCGCCCTGAGCAACACCTTCACCCAGGTGCTCGGCGTCGACCTCGGGCTCTTCACCGTGATCGTCGGCCACGCCACCTTCTGCATCGTCGTCGTCTACAACAACGTCATCGCCCGCCTGCGCCGCCTCTCGACCTCCTTCGAGGAGGCCTCGGCGGATCTCGGCGCCCACACCTGGCAGACCTTCCGCTTCGTCACGTTCCCGAGCCTGCGGACCGCACTCGCAGCCGGCGCCCTGCTCGCCTTCGCCCTCTCCTTCGACGAGATCATCGTCACCACGTTCACGATCGGGGCCGGCGAGGAAACGCTGCCGATCTGGATCTTTCGCAATCTCTTCCGGCCCAATCAGCTACCGCTAGTCAACGTCGTCGCCGTGTTCGTCGTGCTGATCTCGATCGTCCCCGTCTACCTCGCCCACCGCCTCAGCCGCGAAGAAGGTGGCCCGGCGGTGACCAGCGGCGGCGCGATCGAAGCCGAGGCGACCGCCGTGCCTTAGGATTGAGGCTTAGCCCGGCTACTGGCGAGCCAGGAGCTCGGCCTGCTCGGCGCCGACGTAGGGCGCCAGGGTGAGCTCGACCAAGTCGGGCAGCAGCGACTCGATCTGCCCGGAGCGACCGGCGCTGATCTCGCGCACGACCAGTGAGACGATACCGCCGACCAGGGTCTCCTCGGTTGCCTCGGGGAGCGGGCGCTGGCCGCCGTGCTCGGTGCGGCCGGCCCTGAGGATCTCGATCAGGCCCTGCATCGAGACACGGTGGCGGGCGGCGATCTCACCGCCGCCGGCGAGCGGCTCGATCATGCAGAGGCGGGCCAGCTCGGGCTCGCCGGCGAGGAAACGCAGCATCGTCGCCAGCGCGGCGCGGACCTTCTGTGGCCACTCTCCGAAGCACTCCGCCGCCGCCCGCATCGAGGCGGCGATGTGGTCGGCGACCATCTCGTAGGCGGCGAGGAAGCAGGTTTCCTTGTCGGCGAAGTGCTCGTAGAAGGTGCGGCGGGAAACCGAGGCGGCCTTGGTGATGTCGGCGACGGTGGTCGCGTTGTAGCCGCGCTCGGCGACCGTGTCGACCAGCGCGGTGACGATCCGCTCGCGCTGGTTCTGGACGATGAACTCGCGCGGCAGGCCATGACGGCCGGCGGGCAATCGAATCGACACATCGGTCTCTTCCTTCGTCATAAATCGACCATACCCCAGCGCCGAGCATTTCCTCGGTCATCTAGCGGTGTGACCACCAACGTTGCCGGTCACACCGCTAGCGCAAAGGTTGAACCAAGAGCTCCTCCCCGGCGGCGCGGGAACCGAGATAGGGCATCGTCGCCAGGTAGATCAGCTCGGGGAGGAAATCCTCGCCGCGCTCGATCGAGCCGGCTTCGACTTTGGCCAGGATCGTGCCGAAGACCGCGCCGGCGGCGATTTCCGCCGTGCAGCGCGACATCGCTCGCTTGCCCTCGACCTCACCTCGGCCACCGTCGAGGATGTCGGCGATCCGCTGCACGATCCGGTCGCGGCGCGGCTGAGCCGCGGCGCCGGCGCCGTTGACCGCGACGACGAGGAAGCGGGCCCGGACGGAGTCCTCCTGCAGGTAGCGCGTCGCCGCCAGGCCCGCCGCCCAGATCCGGTCGTGCCAGGCGTCGCGACCCTCGCAGGCGGTGTCGACCCGCGCGCAGAGCCCCTCCATGCCCTCGTCGTGGAGGGCGAGGAAGCAGTCCTCGAGGTCGGCGAAGCAGCGATTGAAGTGGGCGCGGCCCACCTCGGCTCGCTCGCAGACCGTCCCTATCTCAACCGCCGCGAGGCCGTGGCTGGCGACCATCTCGAACATCGCCGCGGCGATCCTCTCCCGGGCCGGATCGCGTCCTCTGCGCACTCCACTCACATCGTCCTGGCCCGACTCCCCGGGCTTGGTGTCACCCGGCCGGCGACCACTAGGCTGCCGCCCGGGCCTGGGCCGCCTCAGCGGCGCCTGCCGCCTCGACCTCCCCGACGTAAGGCGTCAAGGTCACCTGCAGCATCTCCGGCAGCAGCCCCTTGAGATCGCCGACCCGGCCGGCAATCAGGCGCTGATGCACCAACCACATCAGCCCGCCGGCGAGCGCGGTCTCGAGCCCCTCCGGCAGCCGGCTCGCCCGCGGGTTGAGCTCGCGCCCCTCGCGCAGCTTCGGCGCGACGCTCGCCAACATCGCCTGGTAGCGGGCCAGGGCCGCCCCGCCGGCCGCCTGGCTCTCGACGATGCAGAGCTGGGCCCGCGGCTGCTCGGCGACGACCATCTCGAGGAAGACCTCGAGGCCGGTGGAGATCTGATCGACCCAGGGCTGCTCGGCATCGACCAGCTCGGCGAAGACCTCGCCGGCGCCCGCGACGCTCTCGTCGAAGGCGGCGAGAAAGCACTCTTCCTTGTTGGCGAAGTGCTCGTAGAAGGTGACGAGCGCCACCCGCGCCGTCTTCGCGATCAGCTCGATCGTCGTCTTCCGGTAGCCCCGCTCGGCGACCAGCTCGGCCGTCGCCAGCAACATCCGCTCGCGCTGGTTCTGGGAGACGAAGTCGCGCGGGATCAGGTGTCGCCCAGGGGGCAGTTTCGAGAGGCGTTCCGACAGGGACCGCGAGTCGACCATGCCAAGACGGTACCAAAAGATATATCCGATGTCTACCTGCCTTTTCTACAGAAAACATTGCGTTCTTAGGCATCCCAGTTTCTAAAAGCTGCTATACCTAGACAAAAGGAGTATGTTTTCGAACAGCAACAGCGGCACGGTCCTCACCTTCCCCGGCTCGCACGGCCGGCGCCCGCCCCGCGAGCGAATCCTCGAGGCGATGCTCCTCGCCAGCGGCGAACTGGGCTACGAGCAGGTGGCCGTCAGGCACGTGATCGAACGGGGGCAGTCCAGCCGCGCGTCCTTCTACAAGCACTTCGAGGACCGCGAGGACTGCTTCGCCCAGGCCTACGGCGACGCGGCCGAGTGGCTCTACCGGCGCCTGGTCGCCGCCGCCAAGCGCCAACCCTCCTGGCGCGAGGGGCTGCGCGCGGCTCTGGCCGAGCTGCTCGAGTTCTGCGCCAACCAACCGGCGATCGCCAGGGCGCTGCTGGTCGAGGTGCACGCCGGCGGCGAGCGAGCGCTGGCTCAGCGGCGCGATCTGATGGAGCGGCTCTCCCGCGCCTTGGACAGCGCGCGCCGCGAGATCCCCTCTGGCCAAGCTCCGCCTCCCGTTGCCTCGGACTTCATCGTCGGGGCGATCGACACGCTGCTGACGGCGAAGCTGCTCGACGGCGACGCCGCCCGAGCCCCCGAGATGCTCCCCGGCCTGCTCCACTTCGTCGTCATGCAGTACCTCGGCGAGTCAGCCGCCTGGGAGGAGATGACGGCCGCCCCCCTGGCCAGCTGGAATGCTCGCCGCCAGGCGGCCGCTCAAGGGAGGGCGGGGGTCGCCGCGGCGGTGCCTCCCTTCGGCACCGCGGAGTGATTCTCGCCCGAAGGGCAGGTCATTTCACCGCCGTCAGGCGGTGATAGGCATCCGGCGGGGCGACCCCCGCCCTCCTACAGCGGGATGTTCCCGTGCTTGCGCTTCGGCTGCTCGACCCGCTTGGACTGCAGCATGCGCAGCGCCTTGACCAGCTTCGGCCGCGTCTGCTTGGGCTCGATCACGTCGTCGATGTAGCCGCGCTCCGCCGCCGAGTAGGGGTTGGCGAAGTGGGCTTTGTAGTCGTCGATCAGCTTCTGGCGACGCTCGTCGGGGGTCGGCGAGGCGGCGATGTCCTTGCGGTAGATGATGTTGACCGCGCCCTCCGGCCCCATCACCGCGATCTCCGCGGTCGGCCAGGCGACGTTGTAGTCGGCCAGCATGTGCTTCGAGTTCATCACGTCGTAGGCACCGCCGTAGGCCTTGCGGGTGACGACGGTGAGCTTCGGCACGGTCGCCTCGGTGAAGGCGTAGAGCAGCTTGGCGCCGTGGCGGATGATCCCGTTCCACTCCTGGTCGGTGCCGGGGAGGAATCCGGGGACGTCGGTGAAGGTGACGAGCGGGACGTTGTAGGCGTCGCAGGTGCGGACGAACCGGGCCGCCTTCTCGGAGGCCTCGATGTCGAGCACGCCGGCCAGGTGGGCGGGCTGGTTGCCGACGATGCCGATCGGGAAGCCGTCGAGCCGCGAGAAGCCGCAGACGATGTTCCTGGCGAAGTGCTCGTGGACCTCGAAGAATTCCTCGTCGTCGACGATGCGGCAGATCACGTCGCGCATGTCGTAGGGCTTGGAGGGATCGTCGGGGACAATCGATTCGAGCTCGTCGTCTTCGCGGTCGGGGTCGTCGGTGGGGGCGAATCGCGGCGGCGCCTCGAGGTTGTTGGAGGGCAGGAAGCTGAGCAGGTGGCGGGCGTCCTCGAGGCAGCTCTCCTCATCGTCGGCGGCGAAGTGGGCGACGCCCGATTTGCTGTTGTGGCTCATCGCCCCGCCCAGCTCCTCGAACTCGACTTCCTCGCCGGTCACCGTCTTGATCACTTCCGGGCCGGTGATGAACATGTGCGAGGTCTCTTTGACCATGAAGATGA
>Ga0075530_1001595_pt1 | contig 10718 bp, 11 predicted proteins | sample NGEPerD_2_FD_75101 | JGI IMG/M metagenome (GOLD analysis project Ga0075530, IMG submission 75101) | Arctic peat soil microbial communities from the Barrow Environmental Observatory site, Barrow, Alaska, USA - NGEE PermafrostL1-D | ecosystem: Environmental > Terrestrial > Soil > Wetlands > Peat ...
ATGCGGCGGGCGGCGGAGCACCACCCGCGGTGGGACTTCGCCACGAACGTGGGCTACTCCACGCCCGAGCACCGCGCAGCGATCGCCGAGCACGGCGTTTCGCCGCTGCACCGGATGTCGTTCCAGTCCATCGCCTACACGCAGCTCGCGCTCGGCGGCTGACCGCCCTCCGCGCTGTCGCCGCTCGCGCCTCAGAACGCGTCCTCCACGTGTTCGAGTGCCACGAGCGCCCCGCGCGGGTTCACCGTCACCCCGATGGCGTCGAAGCGCAGCTCGTCGCGCCCCGGGCGCGAGCCGGCGCTGGTCGACAGCCACTCGCGCGCGAGCATCCGCAGCCGCCGCCGCTTGCGTGTGCCGATCGCGTCCAGGGCCGCTGCCGGCCCGCTGCGTCCGCCCGCCACGCGTGTCTTGACCTCGCAGAACACCAGCGCGCGCCGGTCGGCGGCCACGATGTCCAGCTCGCCGTGCCTGCAGCGCCAGTTGCGGGCGAGCACCTCGTAGCCGGCGCGCTGGAGGTGGGCTGCGGCGAGCCGCTCGCCTCGCTCGCCCAGCGCCCTGCGCGGATCCGTGCCGGTGTCGCCCATTGCCGGCCACCGTAGGAGCCGCCTCCCGACCTGTGGGTCACGACCGTGACGATTGAGCGACAAACGCGAGCGAAAGAGTCGCTGGATCGTCACGCGCGCGTGCCCACGGGTCGGCCGGGCCGTCCTAGCTTGGGCCCGTGCTTGCCAGCATCGCCACCTTCGCCCTGACGGGAGTCGACAGCCGTGAGGTCACGGTCGAGGTGGACGTGCGGCGGGGCCTGCCGGCGTTCACCGTCGTCGGCCTGCCCGACACGGGCGTGCGGGAGGCCCGCGAGCGGGTGCGGGCGGCGCTGCTGAACTCCGGGCTGGAGTTCCCGCTTCAGCGCATCACCGCCAACCTCGCGCCCGCCTCGATGCGTAAGGCGGGGACCGGGTTCGACCTCGCGCTGGCCGTCGGCGTGCTCGTGGCCAGCGGCCAGGTGCCGGCGGGAGCGCCGGACCTGACGGCGGTGTGGGGGGAGCTGTCCCTGGGCGGGGTGCTGCGGCCGGTCCGCGGAGCCCTCGCGGGCGCGCTGGGCGCGCGGGCCGCCGGCTACGAGCGGCTGGTGGTGGCCGTCGAGAACGCGGAGGAGGCCGCACTGGCCGGTGGCCTCGAGGTGCTGCCCGTGCCCTCCCTTACGCGCCTCGTGGGGCTGCTGCGCGGCCGCTGGCGACCGGATCCTCCGGCCACCCGCCCCGCGACGCAACCCGGATCCTCACCGCTGCCCGACCTCGCCGACGTGCGCGGCCAGCAAGACGCCAAGCGTGCGCTCGAGATAGCTGCGGCCGGAGGGCACAACCTGCTGATGGTCGGCCCGCCGGGTGCGGGCAAGACCATGACTGCGCGGCGGCTGCCAGGCATCCTGCCGCCTCCCTCCTTCGACGAGGCGCTGGAGATCACCCGCATTCGCGGCGCGGCCGGCCTCGGGGACGGCCGCCTGGCGCGCGAGCGCCCGTTCCGGGCCCCTCACCACACCACCTCGCCGCAGGGGCTGGTGGGTGGCGGACCGGTGCCGCGGCCGGGGGAGATCACGCTGGCCCACCGCGGGGTGCTGTTCCTGGACGAGATCGCGGAGTTCTCGCGTGCCGCGCTGGAATCGCTGCGCCAGCCGCTGGAGGACGGCGTGGTCGAGATCATCCGCGGGCAGCGCTCGCTGGCCTTCCCTGCCCGCGCGATGCTCGTGGCGGCCTGCAACCCGTGCCCCTGCGCGCGCGGGGCCGCGGACTGCCGCTGCAACGAGGTGGACCGCCTGCGCTACGCCCGTCGCCTCAGCGGGCCGCTGCTGGACCGCATCGACCTGATCTGCGACGTCCAGCCGCCGCCTGCGGCGGAGCTGGTGGCCCGCGTGGGGGCGGCCGAGCGGTCGGCCGCGGTCCGCGATCGGGTCGTGGCCGCCCGCGAGCGGCAGGCGCGGCGGCTGGCCGGCGACGAGGCGCTTTGCAACGGCCACATGGACGGGCGGGCCACCCGCCGCCACGCGGTTCTGGGCGCGCGCGGAACGGAGCGCCTGTTGGGCTCGGTTGAGGCGGGCACGCTCACAGGCCGCGGCCACGACCGCGTGCTGCGCCTCGCTCGGACCATCGCCGACCTCGCCGGCCGCGAGCGAATCGTGGCCGGGGACGTGGAGGAGGCCCTGGGCTATCGCCTGGTGTCGCCGGTGGAGATCGCCGCATGACCGGCGCGTGCGATGCCTGCCTGCGCCGCGGCTACCTCGTCGGCCGGCTGGCCGCTCGCATCGCGGCCATGCTGGACCGTCCCGGAAAGCGGGTCGGGGCGCTGCTTTCGCTGCCCGAGGAGGAGCTGGTGGAGGCGGTGGCGGGCCGTTCCGCCGGAGATCCGGCGGCCCTGCTAGGCGGTTTTGAGGCGGCTCAGGCGCGAGCGGAGATGGCGGATCGCCACGTGCGCGCCCTTTGCCGCCACGACGGCCGCTACCCACCGCAGCTGCTCCAGCTCCAGGACGCGCCCGCCGTGCTGTTCGTCTCCGGCGAAGGCGACCTGGGCCTGCTCGCGCACGACTCGTCGGTGGCGGTGGTGGGCACGCGGCGGCCGTCGCCGTATGGCCGTGAGGTGGCCCAGGACCTGGGACGCGGCCTGGGCGTGGCCGGCGTGCCCGTGGTCAGTGGCCTGGCCCTGGGCATCGACGCCGAGGTCCACCGCGGCTGCCTGACCGCCGACGGTCTCGCGGTCGCGGTGCTGGCCTGCGGGCCCGACGTGGCCTACCCGCGCACCAACCGGCGGCTGTACGAGCGGGTGCGCGAGCGCGGCCTGGTGGTGTCGGAGCTGCCGCCTGGCCAGCGCCCGTACCGGTGGAGCTTTCCCGCCCGCAACCGGATCATGGCCGGGCTGGCGCGGATCACGGTGGTGGTGGAGGCGGCGGACCCGTCCGGCTCGCTGATCACCACGCAGTTCGCCACCCAGCTCGGGCGCGCGGTGGGCGCCGTGCCGGGACAGGTCACCTCGCGGGTTGCTGCGGGCACCAACAACCTGCTCAAGGACGGAGCGGCTGTGGTCACCGGCCCGCAGGACCTGCTGGACGAGCTGTTCGGCAGCCAGTCCGACGAGGGGCGCGCAGCGCGGGCGCAAGCTGCCGCGGGGGCGATCGACGACCCCGTGCAGCTGCGCCTGCTGGAGGCGGTCGAGGCGAGCCTCGGGATCGATGGCATCTGCGCGCATGCCGGCGTGCCCGTCCGGGAGGCACGGGCGGGCCTGTCGCGGCTCGAGCGGTCCGGCCATGTGCGGCGCGATCCGCTCGGCGGCTACCGCAGGACGGCTGTGCCGTGCTGAGGCAGGGCCCCCGAGGGGTGGCCGCGAGCGCGGGTCGATCTACGCTGCGGGTGTGACGATCCCGCGGCTGCTCACCATCGCCGGCTCGGATTCCGGCGGCGGAGCCGGGATCCAGGCCGACCTGAAGGCGTTCGCCCGCTGCGGGTGCCACGGCATGTCGGCGATCACGGCGATCACGGCGCAGAACACACGGGAGGTCACCGCCGTGTACCCGCTCCCACCGGAGGCGGTGGTCGAGCAGGTCCGGTCGGTGGTGGAAGACATCGGCGTCGACGCCGTGAAGATCGGGATGCTCGGCACGGCGGACACGATCCTGGCGGTGGAGCGCGCGCTGGCTCTGGTGCGCGATGCGCCGGTCGTGATCGACCCCGTGATGGTGGCGGAGAGCGGCGCCGTCCTGCTCGACGAGGACGCGCGCGACGCGCTGCGCGACCGCCTGCTGCCGCGCGCCACCGTGGTCACCCCCAACCTGCCCGAAGCGCGCGTGCTCACGGGAGCGGGGGACAAGGCCGGCGCCGAGGAGCTCGCCCGCATGGTGCATGCGCTCGGGCCGCGGGCGGTGGTGATCACGGGCGGGCATCGCGACGAGGCCACCGACGTCTTCTTCGACGGCTCGGAGCCCGTGTCCATACCGGGTGAGCGCTATGCCGACGGCGCGGCACACGGGTCGGGGTGCACGCACTCGTCGGCGCTGGCCGCCCACCTGGCCCGGGGGTTCTCGCCGCTGGAGGCCGCCCGCGCGGCAAAGGAGATCGCCGCCGAGGCGGTGCGCCACGGGCTGCGTGAGATCGGCGAGGGGGCCGGGCCGGTGAACGTGCTCGGCCTCGATCCCGGCTCGGCGCCAACGTAGAGAGGCGGAGGGGCTGAGCCCTGCGCTCTGGCATAATCGCCCGATCAAGTTCCTGCGCATGAAGCCCGGTCACGGCGAGGTCCTCCTCTCGGAGGGAGACCCGAGCGTGAGCGAGGACGAGGAGCGCCTCATCGAGGAGTTCCGCCGCCAGCTCGAGGAGGGCATGTGGGCCGCGGTGCCCACCTCCAAGTCCGGCAGCGGCCGCCGCGAGGCGCTGATGGTGCGTGACTACGCCGACGTGCCGCCCGGGGCGGAGCGGGTGATCTTCTTCCCGCGGGCCGCCGGCGGTTGAGCCGGCCGCGGGGATGCTGCTCGCACTGCTGGCCCTGGCCCTCGTAGCGGTCGTGCTGGCCGCTCCGGTGGCGATCCGCGTGGCGCGCGGGCGCATCGAGGCCGCGCGCGCGGCACGGAGGCCTTGGGAGGAACGTCCGCTGGACTACGACCCGGGTCGCGAGCGCCGCGCCGAGCAGCGCGCCCGCCAGCTGCTGCGCTCCTGCGTCAACGACGAGGAGTGGGGGATGTACCGCGACCTCGGCTTCATCCGCGTGGCGGGCTCGCAGCCTCGGGGACGCGGCATCACCGCGCGGCGCAACACCGACGACCAGCCGAGCGACACCCCGCCGTATGCCTACCTGCTCTACCCCCACAAGCCGATCGTGGCCTACGTGCCGGCCGACGGGCGGCTGCTCAGCGAGTACTGCGTGGAGTTCCCCGACGTGATCGGCGGCGGGCGCACCCGGCTGCCCGCGTCGGACGACGTGCTGGCCAAGTGGATGGCGCTCACCTCCGACGAGACCCGCGTGATCGGCCAGGCCAACATGCACCTCGTCGGCCGCCAGCTCGACCCTGCGCGCGTGCGCCGTGACCTGTGGCGGCTGTCGGAGTGGGAGCGCCGGCGGGCGGGCTCGGCGGAGGCTCCCCGGGCGTGAGCCGCGACCTCCGCGGCCGCAGCCGAACACAGCTCGACGGACCCGACCGGGCGCCGACGCGCGCCTACCTCAAGGGCATCGGCTTCGACGACGACGCCCTTGGGCGCCCGATCGTGGGCATCGCGAACACCTGGACCGAGGTGATGCCGTGCAACTTCCACCTGCGGCGGTTGGCCGAGCGGGTAAAGGACGGCGTGCGCGCCGCGGGCGGCACGCCGATGGAGTTCAACACCATCGCCGTCTCGGACGGGATCACGATGGGCACCGAGGGGATGAAGACCTCGCTGGTGAGCCGCGAGGTGATCGCCGACTCGATCGAGCTGGTGGCCCGTGGCCACCTGTTCGACGCCGTGATCGCGCTGTCGGGCTGCGACAAGACGATCCCCGGCTGCGTGATGGCTCTCGCGCGGCTGGATCTGCCCTGTCTGATGCTCTACGGCGGCTCCATCGCGCCCGGGAAGTTCAAGGGCGAGGACGTGACGATCCAGGAGGTCTTCGAGGCGGTTGGGGCACACGCCGCGGGCCGGATGTCCGACGAGGACCTACTCGAGCTCGAGTCGGTGGCGTCGCCGGGCGCCGGAGCGTGCGGCGGGCAGTTCACCGCGAACACGATGGCGATGGCCTTCGAGGTGATCGGAATCTCGCCGATGGGCAGCTCGATGGTGCCCGCCGAGGACGGCAAGAAGGGACAGGTGGCCGAGGACTGCGGCCGCCTGGTGATGGACATCCTCGAGCGCGACCTGCGGCCGAGCAAGGTGATCACGCGCGAGTCGCTGGAGAACGCGATCGCCGGGGTGGCGATGACCGGCGGCTCCACGAACGCCGTGCTGCACCTGCTGGCGGTGGCCAACGAGGCCGGGGTGGAGCTCACGATCGACGACTTCGACCGGATCGCCTGGCAGACGCCGCTGCTGGCCGATCTCAAGCCCTTCGGCCGCTACCTGGCGCCCGACCTGTGGCGTGCCGGTGGCGTGCCGCTCGTGGCCGCCCGCCTGCGCGAGGCCGGGCTGCTCAAGCCCGATGCCATCACGGTCACGGGCCGGACGATCGGCGAGGAGGCCGACGCCGCGCCCGAGACCGAGGGCCAGACGGTCGTCCGGCCGCTGTCCGACCCGCTGGCGCCCAACGGCGGCTTCGCGATCCTGCGCGGCAACCTCGCGCCTGAGGGCTGCGTGGTGAAGCTGGCCGGCCACGGCCGCCGCGAGCACAGCGGCCCGGCGCGCGTGTTCGAGGGCGAGGAGGACGCCTTCGCCGCGGTGAAGGCCTCGGAGATCGAGGCGGGGGAGGTCGTGGTGATCCGCAACGAGGGGCCTGCGGGGGGCCCGGGGATGCGCGAGATGCTGGCGGTCACGGCCGCGCTTCAGGGCGAGGGGCTGGGCGACTCGGTGGCGTTGCTCACCGACGGCCGCTTCTCCGGCGCCACCCATGGCTTCATGGCGGGCCACGTGGCCCCCGAGGCACCGCGCGGCGGCCCGATCGCGGCGGTGCGCGACGGCGACACGGTCACCTTCGACGTGGAGCGCCGAGAGCTCAACGTGGACCTCTCAGATGACGAGATCGCACAGCGGGTGGCCGCCTACGAGCCGCCCCCGCCGGCCTACGAGTCGGGCGTGCTCGGCAAGTACGCGCGCCACGTGGGCTCGGCGGCGCAGGGCGCTCTTACCAGCTAAGCCGCGGCCTCGCCCTCGCGCTCCAGCTCGCCCTCCTGTACCGCGTGCTCGAGGAACTCGTCGAGGCAGGCGTTGAACGTGCGGGGGCGCTCGAGCATCGGCACGTGCCCCGTGTCCTCGAAGATCACCTTGCGCGCGCCGGGGATCAGCTCCACGAACTTGTCCGCGTCGCGCGCGGGGATGATCGCGTCCTTCTCGCCCCAGGCCACGAGCGTGGGGCAGCCGATCTGGGGCAGGCGGTCGCGGAAGTCATACGACAGGCAGGCGAGCAGGGCGTCCTCGAAGCCGGGCTTGTTGGCCCCCTTCATCATCCCCTCGAACATCAGGTCGCCCTTCAGCCGGCCGGGGTAGCGGGCCACGAGGCTGAGCACCCAGTGGCGGGCCCTGGGGCGCCGGGCCACGAGCTTCATCTGCGCCACGTTGGAGGTGGCAAGCAGGCCGGCGACCTTCGCGGCGGCCATCACCGGGCGCTTGGCCGCATCCATCTGTGAGACGCCCGCGGAGGCGAGCAGCATCAGGCGCTCCACGGTCTCGGGGCTGGTGATCGCCAACTCGGCGGCCACGAAGCCGCCCATCGAGTTGCCCACCACCACGGCCGGGGCCAGGTCCAGCCGCTCGCACAACTCCGCCACCACGCGCCCGTAGAGCTCGATCGAGATCTTCTCGCCGGGCATGTCCGACATCCCGAAGCCGGGGAGGTCGACCGCCACGACGCGCCGGTCCTGCGCGAAGTGGGGGATGTTCTCCAGCCAGTTCTGCCACTGGCCCGCGAGCCCGTGGATGAACAGGATCGGCCGGTGGCGGCTCGGCTCGCCGAGGTCGGCGTAGTTGACCTCGTGGCCGGCGATCTCGACCCGGTGCAGGTGTGCACCCCAGTCGACCGAGCGCCAGTCGGGCGTGTCTCCCTGGCCGTAGTCGTCGCCGGCGTGCCGCGCGGCCCCTGGGCGGGCCGGGGGGACCGCCATCGGGAAGTTGATCGTGCGCAGCCGGCCGAGCCGGCTGCTTCGCGGGAGCTGCCTCATGCGGGCACTACGGTACCGGGCGTGGCCCGGATCGCCCTCGACATCGACTCCACGCTGCACCACTACTGGGATCTCCTCGAGCGGATCGCCATGGAGCGCTTCGGCGTGGCGCTGCCCTACGCCGAGCAGCGCGGCTGGGGGATCACGGGCCTGGAGCGCGACCAGCTGATCGCTGCGGTGGAGGAGACGCACTCCGACGAGAACATCGCGGGCGCCGAGCCCTACGAGGGCGCGGTCGACGCCGTGCGCCGCTGGCATGAGGTGGGGCACTGGATCCACGTGACCAGCCACCGCCGCGAGGTCTGCGCGCCGGCCACCCGCCGATGGCTGGAGGCCACGGGCATCCCCTTCGACGACCTTCACTGTTCCTTCGACAAGATCAGCCGCTGCGTGGAGCTGGACATCGACTTGCTGGTGGACGACAGCCCGGTGAACATCGAGCGCGCCCGCGAGCACGGGATGCTGGCGGCCACCATCTCGCACCCCTGGAACGAGCGGCTGCTGGACCGCGACGGGGTGATCGGGGCCGAGAGCTGGCCCGACCTGGAGCGCCGGGTGGACGAGGCGCTGGCGGGTTAGCCCGCGTACCCGAAGCGTTCCAACACGGGAATCTCGTGTATCTGGGGGGGCTGGAGGTGGTCCCAGAGGATCCCCGACGGGCGCTTGAAGGCGCCGTCGACCTCGATCGCCGCGCGCGGGGTGGCGACCATGTTCACGGGGATGTCGTGGGCGGTCATCAGCAGGTTCTCGCGTACGATCTGGATCGGGTGGACCGTCGTGGCCACGAGGGTGCGGCGATCGATCTTGCCCGCCTCTGAGAGCAGGGCGTACTCGAGGTCCGAGAAGCCGCCGCCCTTGCCGCAGCGCGCACCCTTGAGGTTCACGGCCACCGAGCCGGTGAGCACGAGGTCGAGCTGGGGCACCTGGTCCACGTCGATCACCTCGCCGTGGCGCAGCGCTCCCTTGATCGTGGCGGCCTCGCGCAGCTGCTCCTCGTCGAGCCGGCTCGGGTCCAGCAGCCGGAACGGGTGCTGGTCGCGCAGGCGCGGCACCGCCATCACGAGCGTCTTGCCCTGCGCGAGGGCGAGGCGGCGGGCGTGGGTCTGCGGCGAGTCGGGGTTGGCCTTGATCGTCTCGGCCTCGACCCAGGCGGGGTGCTTGGCCAGCCGCTCGGCGGCGGCCTTGGCGCCGGCGAAGTTGGGGATCCGCCCTTCGGCCCCGGGGAAGCGCGACACTCCTTCGCGGTCCATCGACCGCCACATGTCACGACGAACCTCGTCCTTGGTGCGCATGGGGCGGGCATCCTGGCAGACTGGACCGATGGCAGGGTCCGCCCGTACCACGCTCAGCCAGCGCGAGCAGCCGGTTCCTGAGGCGCTCCCGGCGGCCGAACTGCAGGCCCTGCGCGACGGTGACCTGCGCGACCTGCTTCCCGCCGTGGAGACCGAGCGCCGGCTTACCGACTGGGGCCGCTCCGAACGGGTGGACGGGCTGATGGACCGCACGCTGGTCGAGTTCTTCTACCGCTACTGGTTCCGGGCCGAGGTGGAGGGCGTGGAGAACGTTCCGGCCGCCGGTGGCGCGCTGATCGTGTCCAACCACTCCGGCGCCCTGCCGCCCGACGGGGCGATGATCGGCAAGGCGATCCGCGAGGAGCACACCCACCCGCGGCCGTTGAACATCACCGTCGAGCACTTCTTCAAGGGCTACCCGGGCTTCTCGATGCTGCTGCCGAAGATCGGCTGCGTGGCCGCGCACCCGGCCAACGTGCACCGGCTGCTCAACGACGAGGGCCAGCTGGTGCTCGTGTTCCCGGAAGGCCGCAAGGGCACCGAGAAGCTCTACAAGGACCGTTACCGGCTGCGCCGCTTCGGCCGCGGCGGGTTCGTGGAGGCGGCCATGCGCGCCCGCGCCCCGATCGTCCCCGTGTGCGTGGTGGGCGCCGAGGAGGCTGCGCCGGTGTTCGCCCAGCTGAACCTGCTCAAGCGCATGACCGGGCTGCTCTACACGCCGCTCACGCCCACGTTCCCGCACCTGGGACTCCTCGGCATGCTGGGCTATCTGCCGGCCAAGGTCAAGCTGCGCTTCCTCGAGCCCATCCGCTTCGACGAGGAGGGGATGCACGAGGACAAGGGGCTGGTGCAGACCACCGCGCAGGACATCCGCGCGCGCATCCAGGAGAACCTGTTCGAGATGGTGGGCGAGCGGCGATCGGTGTGGTTCGGGTAGCCCGGCGATGAGCTCCAAGCGCATCCTGATCACGGGCCTGTCCACCTACTGGGGCGGCCGCCTGGCCAGGGCGCTGGAGGCCGACCCATCGATCGAGGCGATCGTGGGGGTGGACAACGAGGAGCCCAGCGTGGAGCTCGAGCGCACCGAGTACGTGAAGGTGGGCACCCAGCACGCGCTGCTGCGCCGCGTGGTGGAGGCGGCCGAGATCGACACCGTGGTGGACACCCGCCTCGTGGTGGACTCGGTCACCACGACGTCCCGCAAGGCCCACGAGAACAACGTGATCGGCACGATGAACGTGCTGGCGGCGTGCGCGGGGGCGGGGACCAACGTGCGCAAGCTGATCTTCAAGTCGTCCACCCACTTCTATGGCTCCGAGCAGGACGACCCCGCCTTCTTCCACGAGGGGATGGGGCGCCCGCACCCGCCGCGGACGCCGATCGAGAAGGACATCCTCGAGGCCGAGGCCTCGGTGGCCGAGTTCGCCGACAAGGAGCCGGACACCGACGTCACGATCCTCCGCTTCGCCAACGTGCTCGGCCCGGACGTGCGCACGTCGCACATCGCGCTGTTCTCGCTGCCGGCGGTGCCGATGATTCTCGGCTTCGACCCGCGCTACCAGTTCGTGCACGAGGACGACGTGGTGCACGCGCTCGAGCACGTCGTC
>Ga0075530_1001597_pt1 | contig 10707 bp, 6 predicted proteins | sample NGEPerD_2_FD_75101 | JGI IMG/M metagenome (GOLD analysis project Ga0075530, IMG submission 75101) | Arctic peat soil microbial communities from the Barrow Environmental Observatory site, Barrow, Alaska, USA - NGEE PermafrostL1-D | ecosystem: Environmental > Terrestrial > Soil > Wetlands > Peat ...
ACGGAGTACCTCCCTCGCCTACAGCGACACGTCCCGGTGATCTCCTCCGACGGGTCGGTGACCGTGCCCGAGCCGGCCGCGCCACGACTCGCGCTCACGGTGACCTGGGTGGCGGTCGACGAGGTGTCCATCGCGTGGTCGTGGCGATACCGCTCCGGCGAGGACGACCGTGTCTACGGGCTGTCGGAGACGCGCGGACTGCGCGGGGTACGACGCCCCGATGCCGAGCGTGAGCTGCTCGCAGGCCTGGACCTGAACGACGACCAGACCTACCAGCTCTGCGACAGCCACCGGCGCGAGCGCGGGCTGATCGAGGAGCGCACCTTCGCGCACGGCGCGGCGATCGGTTTCGCCGAGGACGTGCTGCCCGGTCTCGAGGCCGGGGAGCAGGTGGAGATCGAGGAGATCGGCGGCCGGCCCGACTACCGCGAGGCGAGCACCGCTCCAGTGGTCCGGTTCGCCGCCCGCGACGAGGACACCCGCGACGAGGACACCCGCGACGAGGACACCCGCGACGGGGACACCAGCGACGAGACGCGTATGGACTGGCTCGACCTGGAGGTGGTGATCTCCGTCGATGGGCAGTTCCTCGCGCTGGCGCACCTGCTCGAGGCGCTCACCCGCGGCCAGGACCGGGTGATCATGCGCAACGGAATCCATATCGCGGTGGACCGTCCCGAGTTCGCGCACCTCGCCGAGCTCGTGGCATCAGCGGGGGAGCTCCAGGAGCAGCCACGGGACGGCGTCCGCGTCGGGCACCACGACCTCGGGTTGTGGGACGAGCTCGCCGAGGTGGGCATCGTCGACGCGCAGGCCGACCAGTGGGTCCGCGCGGCCCAGGCGCTCCGTGGGCTCGAGAACCTCCCGGACGTCGATCCCGTCGGCGTCAAGGCCGAGCTGCGCCACTACCAGTACGACGGCTTCCGCTGGCTCGCGTTCCTGTGGCAGGCCGGTCTGGGCGGCATTCTGGCCGACGACATGGGTCTGGGAAAGACGCTACAGACCCTTGCCCTCGTCGCCCACGCCCGCGAGGCCGGCGCAGGTCCGTTCCTCGTCGTGGCACCCACGAGCGTCGTCTCCACCTGGGCTCACGAGGCGGCCGCGTTCACGCCCGGCCTGGCGGTGCGCACCGTGAGCGAGTCGCAGGCCCGCCGGGGTACGACGATCGCGTCGCTGTTCGACGAGGCAGATGTCGTCATCACGTCGTACACCCTCTACCGGCTCGAGGTGGACGCCTACGTCGCGCAGAGCTGGGGCGGGCTGGTGCTCGACGAGGCACAGAACGTCAAGAACCACAACGGCAAGACCTACCAGTCCGTACGACGCCTCGACGTGCCGTTCCGCGTCGCGCTGACCGGAACGCCGATGGAGAACCGGCTGATGGACCTCTGGTCGCTGCTGTCCATCGTGGCCCCGGGTCTGTACCCGTACCCGCAACGCTTCGTCGAGCTCGTCGCGAACCCGGTCGAGCGACTCGGCGACAAGGCCGCGCTCGAGCGTTTCCGACGGCGGATCCGCCCGTTCCTGCTGCGGCGTACCAAGGAACATGTGGCCTCCGACCTGCCGCCCAAGCAGGAGCAGGTGCTCGAGGTCCGGCTGACACCTCGGCACCGTCGGGTCTACGAGACCCACCTTCAACGCGAGCGACAGACGGTGCTCGGGCTGGTCGACGACTTCGACAAGCACCGGATCGCGATCTTCCGGTCACTCACGAAGCTGCGTCAGCTCAGTCTGGACGCCGCGCTGGTGGACCAGGAGTACGACGGGATCGGGTCCGCCAAGATCGACGTACTGGTCGACCACCTCCTCGAGCTCATGGCCGAGGGACACCGCGCCCTGGTGTTCAGCCAGTTCACCTCCTTCCTGGCCCGGGTCCGCAGCCGGCTCGAGAAGGAGGGCATCGAGATCGCCTACCTCGATGGGCGGACGCGCAAGCGTGGCGACGTGGTGGACCAGTTCAAGAAGGGTGACGCGGCCGTCTTCCTGATCAGCCTGAAGGCCGGGGGAGTGGGTCTGACCCTCACCGAGGCCGACTACGTCTTCGTCCTCGACCCCTGGTGGAACCCGGCCGTCGAGGCGCAGGCCGTGGACCGGGCGCACCGGATCGGGCAGCAGAACCCGGTGATGGTCTACCGGCTCGTGGCAGCGGACACCATCGAGGAGAAGGTGATGGAGCTGAAGGCCCGCAAAGCCGCACTGTTCTCCCAGGTCGTGGACGGGGACGGCACGATGGCGCAGGCCATCGGCGCCGATGACGTACGCGCGCTCTTCGACGACTGAGCGTGCACGACTGAACGGGGTCTCCGGTCGTGTGCGCACCCTGCAAGGATGGTCGGGATTTCTGCACCCAGCACGAGATGAGGCACCCGTGGATCACCCGATCGATGAATCCGAACTCGAACTCGATGGCGAGGCACAGGTCACGCTGCCAACCGTCCTGCTCGCCCCACTCCCGGAGCTGGCTGCCAGCGCCCGCGCCAACCAACGGTTGCGTGACGTACGCCGCGTGGCCGACTGGGCGGTAGGTCGCAAGGTCACCAAGGCGGGCAGCCTGACCCTGGCGGAGGCACGGAAGGCTGTCGTGGAGCTCCGGTTGCCGGGCGACCAGGGACCGGGACGAACACCCGCGCGCACAGCAGCCGAGTTCCCCGAACTGACCGAGCTGTGGGAGTACGCCGTCGGCGCCGAGCTCGTCCGTCCCACGCCACCCGCGGCCCGGCCCGGGCCGGCACTCGTTGAGCTGGAGGACGACGACCACGAGGTGCGTCAGATCTGGATAGACCTCTTCGGCAGTGCCCTGGACCGCTGGTTCGACACTCCGCCGCTGGACCTGGGTCTGATCCCTGCCCTGTTGGGCGTCTACCTCGAGCCGGCTGGTGTGAGTGTCAGCGACCTCGTCGCCGACGCGATCGAGCACCACGTCGAGTCCTTCCGGCCGGAGCAACGCGAGACGGTGTCCGGCAATGTGGCCGAGGTGACCGACCCGCTGTTCCGGGAGCTGCTGAGCTCGCTCGCCAGCCTCGGTGCCGTGGACGTCGAGGGTGAGCAGGTGCGGATCACGCCACTGGGCACGTTCGGCCTGTGCCACTGGTTCGAGTCGGTCGGCATCGATGCACCAGCAGTCGAGTCGCTGTCCGAGGCAAGCGCGATGCAGCTCCTCGAGCTCGTCCGCGACTTCGACGGACCCGAGGAGCTCCAGGAGTTCTTCGGAGAGTGGGTGTCAGCTCGAGGCGAGCAATCGGCGGCGGAGCAGCTCGCCGAGCTGGCACGGCAGGGCGACCCGGACCAACGATCGACCGCGTTCGTTCGCTCTGCTCGACCAGATCGGTGACGCCGCGGGCCCGGCCGTACATCTGCTGCTCGACGAGCCGTCCCTGTACGCGCAGGCGGCCGTCTGGCTCAGTCTGCGAGGACTGGAAGGTCCCGAGCCCACACCGGCCGAGATGCAGTGGGGGACCGTCGAGGCGCTGGCGGACCTCCTCGAGCTGGACACGGCCGAGCTCGACACCGTGCTGGGTTCGGTCACTGCGCAGGGCGAGGGCGGCGAGCTGACCTCGATGCTCGAGCAGATCGGGGCCAGCGACCACCCGCAGACGGTCGCGGTGCTCGAGCTGTTGGCTGAGCACCATCCTGACCCCGGCGTCGCCAGGACAGCTCGCAAGAGCGCGTTGAGGGCGCGCTCCTCGAGGTAGTTACCGCCGCTCGAGCGCGTCGAGGATGGCCTGGTAGTTCACCCGTTCCTGCTCCAGGCGCACGCCGGGACCGAAGGACCCCTCGACCAGATCGCGGTAGAGGTCGGTTTCCTCCGCGGTGAGCTGGTCCAGGTACTGGTTCGTCGGCGTGGTCTCGGTGACCCACTGGCTCCGATGGCCCAGAAGCGTGCCCCGGTCCATCAGCAGTGACCCAACGTGGGGGAAGTCGGTGCGGAACCGGTTCAGGATGGTGAAGCCGTGGGTGTCGATGTCGCCCCAGTACAAGATCCGCTTGTCGTGCATCCACGGGAGACCCGCGAGTGTCGAGACGGAGTAGCCCGCGCCGAACAGCACCAGGGTGTCAGCGACCCGCGGGAACGCCAGATAGGTGATCTCGTTCTCGACCACGATCACCGTGCCCGGGCCGGGGTCGATCTCGGCGAGCTCGTGCGCGCGAAGCGCCAACTCGCTCACCTCGTGCGGGAATCGTGGGCTTGGGGACAGGAGGCGGAAGCGGATGTACGTCGGCTTGTCCAGGAAGCCGTATCGCAGTGCGAACGACGAACGGGGCTGGTCGAGGTCGATCCGGTCCACGTCGAGGACCCGGTCGAGCAGCTGGGCGAGCACTCCTCGGTGGGCCTCGATGAACTTCGTGTCCACCCCGGGTACGTCGATCTGGCGTAGGTACCTCGACGAGTCACCACTCCTGGCCACCCACTCGGTCACGGCGAGGATCCGATCCCAGTCATCGGCGAGCCGCAGCGCCGGATGGGGATGCTCCGTCATCCAGGCGCGCACCTCGGGATGAGCGCGCTGTCCCTTGTCGAGCAGCGAGCGGAACAGGTCGACCTGCGCGGTGACTCCGAGCAGGCGCCACACCTGTTCGTAGGAGTCGAGCCACACTCTCACCGGAAGCCGGTTGCTGCCCATCAACCTTCCGCCGACAGACTTGTAATCGATCCGGTACGGCGGCCGCCCGGTCCGTCCGCTGCCCTTCTCCAGTGCCCCCGCCCAGGCGCGCACCTCGTCCAGCCGATCGCCGATCTCGGAGACGGCGGGTCCCCTGAGCGAGACCGACAGCGGAACCCAGTCGAGACCTCGTGCAAACGTCGTCAGGAACGCGCCGGAGTCCCAACGCCGACGCAGCTTGGCGGCCACGTCGGCCGGTGTGGACCACTGTCGTACGTCGCCCACCTAGCTCTTCCCTGCGACGACCCGGACCGACCCGGCGCGCTGGCGTTCGCGGTACTCCTCGATGCTCAGGTTCTGCAGCCGCGAATGTTCGCCTGTGCGGTTGTCGACGAAGCCGACGCTGGCGACGTACGGCTCGATGATGTGCACCTTCTGCAGCGGGGTGACGATCAGGAGCTGTAGGCCGAGCCGCTGGAAGAGCTCGAGTGCGAACCGGGTGGACTGGTCCGAGCCGCGGCCGAACGCCTCGTCGATCACCGCGAAGCGGAACGTCTTGGACCGCCGGGCTCCCCAGTCGAGCTTGAACTGGTACGCCAGCGAGGCCGCCAGGATCGTGTACGCGAGCTTCTCCTTCTGGCCGCCGGACTTGCCGTCGGAGTCGGTGTAGTGCTCGTACTCCTGGTCGTCCTCGTGCCAGCGCTCCGAGGCGGAGAACAGGAACCAGTTGCGCACGTCGGTGACCCGCCGGGTCCACGCGCGATCCGCCTCGGTCTGCCCCTCGCGGCCGCGGAAGCGCTCGATGATCTGCTTGACCTGGAGGAACTTCTGCTCGGAGTACTGCTCAGATTCCTCGCCTGCGACCGAGTCGTCCGTGCAGGCGCGCAGGTCACGACGGAAGTCACGGACGTCGATGTTGGGTGTGCTGGACGCCTCGAGGCGGATGAACCTGCCCGGGTTGTAGGGGATCGCCGCGAGTGACTCGTTGATCGTGGCGACCCGATCCTTGATCAGGGCAACCTGCTTGTTCAGCTGTGACTGGAAGCCGGCGATCTCGCGGATGGTCTCGGTGTTGAGGTACTTCTTGAACTCCGCCTCGAACCGGGGAAGGTCATCCTCGACCAGTCTCGCGTGCAGCGAGCGGTACTCCTCCGCCGAGTCGAGGGAGTTGTCCATCTCCGCTGTCTCGAGGGGGTACTTGCCGCGGAAGGCGGCCATCCTGGAGACCGCCCGCTGGCCGCTGCCGTGCTGCTTGTCGGTGCACGACCCGATCGCTTCGGTGATCGTGTTGCGGAGCCGTGCCTCGACGCGGTCGCAGTCGTCGGCGGACGCGATGGTCTCCTTGTGTGTCCGCCGCTCGACGTGTTCGAAAACCTCGCGGAGCTCCTCGGTGAGTCCCTGGAGCACCTCGTTCGCCTGCGCGAGGAGGTGCGTGTTGGTCCTCACGTCCGTGGCGAGCCCGCCCTTGCGCTGCGCCAGGACCTGCTGTTCCTGCTCGCGTTCGGAGATCTGGGCCGTGACCCGGTCCAGCTCCTCGTTGAGACGGCGGAGCTCCTGGGACCCGGCCTCCAGGGACTCTTTCTCCGCCTCCAACGACGCGATCGTGTTGACCGAGGACGTCGCGTCGATGTCGCGGAACTCCCGGAACATGGTGAGCTTGTCGAGCACGCTCCGACGATCCTTGGCGCGGTTGGTCTCGTCCAGGACCGCCTCGATGTCGGCCTTGACCTTGGCCTGCCGATGCTGCAGCTCAGCCGCCTGCCCTACCAGGGCCTCGATCTTGGCGGCATTGCTCCAGCCGAGGACATATCTGCTGCGGTCGTCGATGCGTGACCGGTCGTCCTTCTCGTGTCGTCCGCCTGCACCCTTCATCTGCCCGGACAGCGTCACCGCGCGCGACGCCTGGCGGAACGCGTCGACCGACGTGACGCACTCGTAGCTGGCCCGTTCCGCGAGCTGTCCGGTCAGCCACGCCGAGAACCGGGTCTGCTTGATCTCGAGCTTGTCGACGAGCAGGTCCTCGTTCGGCGAGTGGGCTGCCGGAGTCCGGAGCACGTTGTCCGGCACCCGGTAGTAGACGACCCGCGCTCCCAGATGGTGGCCGTCGATCCATTCGGCCACGGCCTGGTAGTGCTCGGTGGCCACGAGCAGCGAGAGACCGAACCCGCGAAGGACGCGTTCGGCCGCGCCCTCCCACCTGGCTGCTTCGGGTCGGACCGCGATGAGCTCGCCGGTGAACGGGATCTCTGCATCGGGCAGGTCGAGCGCCTCGCACAGCGCGCGACGTACGTCGAGGTTCCGGCTCGGGATGTTGGTCTCGCGCCCCCGAAGACTGACCAGCTCCCGGTTGAGGTCGGAGATCCCCGTGGTCAGGTCCCGATCGGCCACGCCGAGATCGGTGAGCCGGTCCCGCAGCCCAGCCGTGGTGGAGTCGACGGTCACCCGCTGCGCAGCCACCTCCTTGGCGCGCGCCGAGAACTGGGTCGCTTCCTGCACGGGGGCCAGGCCCACATCGCGCAGCAGGGAGCCGAACTCGTCCGCCCTGTGCTGCCGGTCGTCCCGCGTGGCGGCCTCAGCCACCATTTGACGCTCGATCTCGGCGATCCGGTCGCCACCGTGACCGGCACGCTCGGCGTACAGACGGTTCTGGGCCTGCCGCAGGCTGACCAGCTCCCCGGCAACGGCGGTGGCCTCCCCGTCGACCGCAATGACCTGGTCGTGCAACCGGTCGGCTTCGCTGCGGAGCAGGCCGGACTTGCGGTCGGCGAAGTAGCAGGCGAGCGCCTCCCGCTGCCGGGACAGACCCGCCAGCTCGTGGCGAAGCCGGTCGTAGCCGTCCAGGTCGGCGAGGAGGGGAGCGAGGTCCGCCAGCTGTTCGCGCGCCTTTCGCACCGACTCGTGGGCGCGGGTCAGGTCGTCGAAGTGGGCGACCAGCCGGTTGGTCCAGCCCTGCGCGTCGAACGGCTCCAGCATGTGGCTGCGCACGAACTCGTTGAGGTTGCCGACGGACTTCATCGAGACGGTCTGATGGAACAGGTCCATCGCCTGCTCGGAGGCGATGCCGAGCGCGCGACGGAACTGCTTGCCGTACTCCGGGAAGTGGTCGAAGATCTGGGCGCCGGACCCTCTCAGCTTCTTGCGCAGACCGCTGATCTCGTTGCCGAAGTCGGCGAAGTCCGCGCTGATGGACAGGTCCCGGTCGGCGGTGACGAAGAGCCGACTGGGCTGCCCGACGGCGCCGTCCTTGAGCCAGAACACCTGGGCGAGACTGACCTGGGAGTCGTAGCCCTCGTTGCGGAACACGCCCAACACCACCGAGAACGAGTCACTCGCGCGCAGGGCCACCGGGCGTGAGGTCCCGGTCGCCTCGTTGCGCTCGGACTTGTAGTGACCCAACACGTAGGAACGAAGGTCACGCTCACGAGTGTCAGCACCGGCCGCCTTGTTGTAGGAGATCCGGTTCGCCGGCAGGAGCAGCGTCGTGATCGCGTCGACGATGGTCGACTTGCCCGACCCGATATCACCGGTGAGCAGGGAGTTCTCCCCGCGCATGTCGAACCGCCACACGTGATCGTGGAAGGTGCCCCAGTTGTACAGCTCGAGACGCTCGAGCCGGTGGCCCACCTTGACCGGACCGGCCGGGTCATCGAGGTCGAGGGCGGAGAAGAGCCCGTCAGTCATTCGTCGCTCCCGTTGGTCCGGCTCAGCTGGTCGGCGTACCCGCCCAGGCGCTGGTCGAAGTCGGCCAGCCACTGAGCGTCCACGAACGCCTTGAGCACGCGACTCACGATGTACGTCGACTCCTGGCCGTTCGCGCGGCGCAGGAAGCCGAGCGTCACGACCCTGGTGATGTGGCCGTCGATCTGGTCCACGAGGCGTGCTTCGTTGGTGCGCTGGGACACGAAGACCCGCACCATCTCCACGATCTGGTCACGGGTGAGCACCAGCCTGCTGTCGGCGTTCGTGGCATCGAACTCGGCAAGCTTCTTGCGGAGCAGGGCCAGCAGCAGGCTGACCGGGAACGACAGGGTGTGGCGTGCAACGAGGCGGGGCGTCGACGGCTCGTCGGGGTCCTCGGGCCTGGAGCGCAGGAACGCGTAACCCTCGGCCTCGTCGACGTGCAGGGTCAGACCCATCACCGTCACGTAGTCGCGGACCTGCGGTTGGAGCTGTTGGAGGTGGCGCCAGACCTTCTCGTGGCTGTCGCGGTACACGACGCCCTTCATCAGCGCGACGACCACGAGGGGCAGATCGAGGTCGGAGCGGGAAAGCGCGGCGGACGAGCCGGTATCCTGCATGGGTCAGCTCCCTTCGGGGCCGGTGTGTCGGGGCTGTCGGGTGTGTCGGGGCTGCCGGGTAAACGTCACGCGCGGAAGCGTCGCGACCCGGTGCCTGCCGTGCTCGTCTATCCACGTTGCCCGCACCTGAGCCTCGTTGTCGAACACGACGTGGAAGTCGTCTTCGGTGAGGGCAAGGTATCCCACCAGTTCCGCAAGGCCCTGTTCGACAGGCCACTCCTCGAGCAGGTCCAGTAGACCGATCTGGGAGCGTGAGGTCAGTGCCTGCCGCACCGTCGTGGCGAGGCGAGTCTGGTCGACGTACACCTGGTCGAAGAGCGCGTCCGCGTCGAGGTCCTCATCGCCCACCTGGATGCGCGTGCTGTCCAGGGCGCTCCGCCTGGTCACGGAGTAGAGGGGCCGTTCCATCGGCAGCGCGACGGTCGGGGCCGCCGCGTCGAGCTCCATGCTCAGCGTCGGCTTCCGGTCTTCGCGCACGGCGAGGGCGTTTGCCTCGATGCTGCGCAGGATGTCCATCACCCGTCGGTTCTCCAGCCACACCTGGTCGTCGAGGAACCGCCGCAGCTGCTCCGACAGGAGCCGGACCGTGGCCTGGGTGCGTTCGCCGGCGTCGAGCCAGTCGTAGTGGATGTTTCGCAGACGGGGATCGGCGTCCGTGATGGCGGCGAGCGACTGGACGCGGTCAAGCAGCTCGGTGAGCTCCTCCTGCCGCTGCTGGGACAGCAGGAAGTCGTAGAAGCCCTGGAAGCTACGCCCCTGATCGGACTCGGTGATGCTGCTACGGCTGCCGAGGATGTCGTCGAGGAGCTCACCCTTGGCACCACTCCAGCTGGCGATGCGTTCACGGAGGCCACGGTCGAGCTCACGGAAGTTCGTCTCGACCTCACGGAAGTCCGCGAGCAGCTCCCGGGCGGTGCTGGCGAACTGCTGGTAGCGGTCGCGTTGGGCCGCATCGCCGAGCAGGGGGACGTGGCCGCGCTCGACGTCGGCGATCTGCTCGTCGATCTCAGTGCGTCGTCGCAACAGCTCCGCGAGGCGTGCCCGGGGGTCGGTCTCGGCGCCGTACACCATCTGGCGCAGCAGCTCGATCAGCGTGTTCAGGCGGGACTCCGTGCCCACGAAGCTGCGTCGCGCGAGGCTGCCGACCCACGACACCGCCTTCTCGAGGGCGGGGGTGGCGTCGAAGTGCGCCTCGTCGCTGTCGGAGGGGTAGTACTTGCGCAGCCATCCGGCGTCGGCCCCGGCCCAGTCGTCGAGATACGCCCTGGCCGGCTTGGGAAAGATCTCTGCCTCCTCCCGGGAGTTCAACGCAAACAGCTCGTCGTCGAGCCGCGAGATCAACTCGACGGCAGATATCGACCGGGTGTTCTCCTCGACGAACACCCGTCCGAGAAAACTGAGGACGAGTGGTGCGTTGTCCGCGCGGAGGAGCCTCCACGCGGGATTGTGCTCACGTCGCGCGACGACGTCGTCATAGCTGATGGTGGACACGAGGCGACTCTCTCCCACGAGGGTTTCCGACGATGCTACGAGAGGGCACCGACAGGTCCGCCAACGCCCGGGCGAATCACCGGCGACCGAATGGGCCATGGCTCTCGTGCTCACGGCTCTCTGACGTCGGCGGATAGCCTCGGTCTGGGCCTGACCACGAGTAGACAGGGGAGCCAGCGATGGCGGCGCACGAGGGTTTGACGATTCAGGGCGTGACGAAGAGGTACGGCAGCTTGCTCGCGCTCAACGAGATGACGTTCGATGTGCGGCGGGGCGAGCTGTTCGGCTTCGTCGGCAGCAACGGCGCGGGCAAGACC
>Ga0075530_1001600_pt1 | contig 10694 bp, 8 predicted proteins | sample NGEPerD_2_FD_75101 | JGI IMG/M metagenome (GOLD analysis project Ga0075530, IMG submission 75101) | Arctic peat soil microbial communities from the Barrow Environmental Observatory site, Barrow, Alaska, USA - NGEE PermafrostL1-D | ecosystem: Environmental > Terrestrial > Soil > Wetlands > Peat ...
GTCATCGGTGTCGCTGCGCTCACACCTTTGATGTTCGGCGGGGTCGAAGGCGTGAAGAATCCGTGGGGTTTCTTCCTCGCGGTGCTCGTCGGTCTGGTCGTCGGGGTTCTCATCGGTCGGATCTCGATGTGGTTCACCTCCGATGAGTACAAGATCGTTAAGGAGATCGCCAGGCAATCTCAGACCGGGGCGGCGACGGTTGTGCTCGAAGGCATATCGGAGGGGATGAAGTCGGCTGCCTACTCGGTGATCGTCGTGGCTTTCGGCATGGGCGCCGCATACTGGGCAGGAGACCTCGCCGTCGACGGTGGTGGAATCTACGGCGTTGCCATCGCCGCAATCGGTGTGCTCGCCACCCTCGGCATCATGGTGTCGGTCGATGCATACGGCCCGATCGCGGACAACGCAGGAGGAATCGCCGAGATGGCGCACCTGCCTGCCGAGGTTCGCGAGACGACCAATGCCCTCGATTCACTTGGCAACACCACAGCCGCCATTGCGAAGGGTTTTGCCATCGGATCTGCAGCCGTGACCGCGCTCGCTCTGTTCTTCACCTTTACCACGGCGGTCGGTCTCGAGGGGTTGGACATACTGAGTATCTGGGTTGTCGTTGGACTCTTCCTCGGGTCCATGTTCCCGTACTTCTTCGCTGCGCAGACGATCCAGGCCGTCACTCGGGCCGCACATCAGATGATCGAAGAGGTGCGGCGTCAATTCCGGGAGATTCCCGGATTGCGCGAGGGTGATCCCGACGTCAAACCGGACTACACCAAGTGTGTCCAGATCTCTACGAGTGCCTCGTTGCGAGAGATGATGTTGCCCGGCTCGCTTGCCGTCGCTCTGCCGCTGATCATCGGTTTCATCAATCTCGAGATGCTCGGCGGATTCCTCGTCGGCGGGTTGCTGTCCGGCTTCCTCCTCGCCATCTACATGGCCAACGCAGGCGGAGCGTGGGACAACGCCAAGAAGTTCATCGAAGCCGGTGCGTTCGGAGGGAAGGGATCGGATGCCCACATGGCCGCCATCGTCGGCGACACGATCGGGGATCCGTTCAAGGACACGGCCGGTCCGTCGATGAACATCGTCATCAAGGTCATGACGATGGTGTCGCTGATCTTCGCCTCAGCCTTCGTAGCAAACGGCCTGTTCTGAGGCAGTGCTCAGTAGTCAGTACACAGAAGACACGCGGATAGGTGTCCCGATGTCCCTTGTCCCCTCTCCCGAAGGACGGGGGGACGGCAGGGGGCGTTGCGCGCCGACGCAGGGTTCCGGAGGCCCCCTGCGGCGCTGGAGCGCCGCGTCCCCCCACTGCGTGGGAGGACGAAGAGAGCCATGTCCGCGGGTCTGCTTCGTACTGACTACTCGTCTCGCATGTCCGGGTCGTTGCGGTGGATCTCTTCCTGGCGCTTTTGCTGATCGAGGTAGTGCGACGGGTCTTGATGCGGGTGCGCCGGATGATGAGGTAGAGGCCGATGATCACGGATGCGACGAGCAACCACACCACGGCCTCAGCTCCGCCCTTCGGGAGCGACGATCCTGTCTGAGCGAACACGAGGGGCATCCACTCAACTTACCGGATCCCCACCGTTCTTGGGTCGATAGCGGAGCCGGCTTCCCAGCGGTCCGCGAGAACGAGTCAGCCGCGGGACGTCCCTACCCTACGGACGATCCACACAGGGGGCATCCTGGCTCGCACTATCACGCTCGTTCGCCACGGTGAGACACTCAGCAACATCTCGGGAACGTGGCAGGGCCACACCGATTCGCCGCTGACCGAACGCGGTCGCGACCAGGTGAGCCGACTCGCCCGACGCATGGATGATTTCCCTATCGATCTCCTCGTCTCATCCGATCTGGGGCGTGCAGCGACGACGGCCGAATCGATCGGGCCCGCAGAGCTGTCGCCGGAGTGGCGAGAGTTCCACATCGGCGATTGGGAGGGGCGTCTCGCGGCCGAGGTACGGGCCCAGTACCCGGAGTTGGAGGACGAAGGCTTCGGAACCCATGACTTCCACCCGGAGGGCGGGGAACGCTTCAGCGATTTCCTCAGCCGTGTCGAAGCGGCGTTCTGGTCTGTCGCAAATCGGATCGAAGACGGCCAGCATGCCGTTGTCGTGACCCACGGTGGCGTGATCCAAACGTTGATCGCAGGGATCATCGGTACAGGGAACCAGCCGACGATCGCGAACCCTTCGAACACGTCTCTGACGACCGTCCGCCTCGGCGATGATGGACCCCATCTCTGGATCTACAACGACGACCTACATCTCGACGGTCACGCTTCTCGTCCCAGTGGGACCCGCATCCATCTGATACGTCATGCAGAGACCGAAGCGAACCTCGAGCACCGGTGGTGGGGGAGAGGGGAAACACCGCTCAGCGTGAAGGGCCGCGGCCAAGCGGAGGCACTCGCGGCATCGGTGCGACCCTTCGACGCCCTCGTCTCCTCTCCGCTCTCTCGGGCGCTCGACACGGCGAAACCGGTCGCGCAGAAACAGCATCGCCGGATCGACGTGGTCGACGATCTCGTCGAGATTGCCTTCGGGACGTGGGAAGGATTGACGCCTGCACAGATCAGAGAAGCCGATCCCGTGTTGTTCGAACGAGTCTTCGTCGACGGGATCGACGACCAGAAGGGCACATCCGGCGAGAGTTTCGGCGGCGCAGGTGAACGACTCGCCGGTGCAGTCGCCGGCGTGGCTGCTTCGATGGAAGGGAACATCGGTGTCTTCACGCATGGTGGGGTCACCAGGGCGTATGTCGCCGGCCTGCTCGATCTTCCGTTCGTCCGGCGAGACGTGCTTCCCGTGCCGCGCAACACGTCCCTCACCGAAGTCATCTTCGGCGAAACAGGCCCGCAGATCTCGTCGTACAACGTCGCCACGCACCCGGGAATCTGACCGTGCGGCTGCTGCTCATCACAAACGATTACCCGCCGAAACCGGGGGGCATCCAGCAATACCTCGGAAACGTGATCGCCGCTTACCCGGACGAATACCACATCATCGCGCCTGCCGACCCTGCTGCGAAGCCGGACGATCGGATCAGCCGTCACGAATCGGCCTTCATGTGGCCGACGAAGAAGGTCGCCTCCTGGATCGGGGCTCGTGCAGCGGCGTTCGCTCCCGACGTGATCCTGTTTGGCGCTCCCCATCCCCTCCCGTACCTTGGACCCGGTCTGCGCGAACGGCTCGGCGCGCCATACGGGGTGCTCAGCCACGGCGCGGAGGTGACGCTCCCAGCAGCCTTCCCGGGAACCAGGCAAGCCGTTGCCAAAGCGCTGCGCGACGCGGATGTGCGCTTCGCTGTGAGCCGGTTCACCTCTGACCGGGTCAAGAGGCTCACCGGCAAGGACGTCGTCTTCGTCGGAGCAGGTGTCGATATTGAGACGTTCACGGCGCCACCGAACGGGAACGACGAGGTGCCCGTCGTTGGATGTATCTCGCGTTTCGTACCGCGCAAGGGTCAGCATCGCCTGCTGGAGGCCGCGGCCCTCCTCGATCGTCCTGTCGAGGTGCTGCTCGTCGGCAGAGGGCGGAAGGAGGCGGATCTCCGCAGGAAGGCAGACAATCTCGGCGTAAAGGCCCGGTTCGCCGTCGATGTCCCATGGATCAACCTTTCCGACCTCTATCGCACGATGGATATCTTCTGCATGCCCTGCAAGTCGCGATGGGGAGGGCTCGAGGTCGAGGGCCTCGGCCTCGTGTTCCTCGAAGCGGCTGCTTCGGGACTCCCCGTCCTCGCAGGAGACTCGGGTGGTTCTCCCGAGACGGTGATTCCCGGCGAGACCGGATACGTCGTTCACTCCGTCGACGACATCGTTGAAGGCCTCGAAATCCTGGTCGATGATCCGGCCGGCTCGCGCCGCATGGGTCTCGCCGGCCGGAGGTTTGTCGAGGAGGTGTTCACGTGGCCGAAGGTCGTCGAGCGCTTCCGCGCGGGCTTCGAACCCTGACCGGGGAAACGGACCCCGACAGCCATTGTCTTGACAATCGGGCCATACTCCCGCATCGTTGAGTCCTTTCCCGACCATCGGAATGTGCTTCACCCATGCCAAAACATCTCGTCATCGTCGAGTCTCCTGCGAAAGCCAAGACAATCGGCAGGTATCTCGGACACGATTTCGTGGTCGAATCTTCGGTCGGTCACATTCGCGACATCCCTTCAAAGGTCGGCGAGGTCCCCGAGGCGAAGAAGGACGCATGGAAGGCGACGAGGTTCGGTGTCGATATCGACAACGACTTCACACCGATGTACGTCGTAACGCCGGGTTCGAAGAAGCAGGTCGCAACACTGCGCAAGGAACTCAAAGGTGCAGACTCACTCTACCTCGCCACCGATGAGGATCGCGAAGGGGAAGCGATCGCGTGGCATCTCCTCGAGGTGCTGAAACCGAAGGTGCCCGTGCATCGTATGGTGTTCCACGAGATCACAGCAGAAGCGATCCGCGACGCCGTCGAACATCCCAGAGAACTCGACACGAAGATCGTTGCCGCCCAGGAGGCGAGGAGGATTCTCGACCGTCTCTTCGGGTTCGAGGTCTCTCCCGTCCTGTGGCGCAAGGTCCAGCCGGGTCTTTCGGCAGGAAGGGTCCAGTCCCCTGCGACGCGCATCATCGTCGATCGTGAAAGGGAGCGTCTGGCATTCGTCGGCGCCGTGTATGCCGGTGTGTTGGGAACCTTCGCCGAAACGGATGGAGAGACACCATTCGAAGCAAGCCTCGTCACCATCGACGGGGAGCGGCTGGCGACCGGCAAGGATTTCAGTCTGACGGGGGTTCCCCGATCCGACAGGCTCGTTCTCGATGCCGAAGCCGCAGGGATGCTCGTCGACGAACTCTCAGGGGCGCCGTTCGCCGTCTCTTCCGTTGAACGAAAGCCGTACACCCGTCGACCGTACCCGCCGTTCCGAACCGCCACCCTGCAGCAGGAAGCCGGTCGCAAGTTCCGTTTCGGCGCCAGACGCACGATGTCGGCCGCCCAGCGCCTCTACGAGGGCGGATTCATCACGTACATGAGAACCGACTCGACGAATCTCTCCGGGACGGCACTCAACGCCGCACGATCGTTGGTCGGAGGACGATTCGGAGCGCAGTATCTGCCGGACAAGCCGCGCTTCTACGGCAAGAAAGCGAAGGGTGCCCAGGAGGCACACGAAGCGATTCGGCCTGCGGGGGAACACTTCCAGGACCCGAAGAGCGTCGCCGGCTCGTACGGCCCGATGTCCGACGAAGCACGTCTCTACGACCTCATCTGGAAGCGAACGGTCGCCAGCCAGATGAAGGACGCGAAGGGGGAGAGCCTCCAGATCAGGCTCAGCGGCACGGGCACCCAGACAGGACGTGTCTGCGAATTTTCCGCAACCGGCCGCACGATTCTGTTCGGAGGGTTCCTCAAGGCATATGTCGAAGACATCGACGACCCGGATGCCGACAGGGACGATCAGGAGGCGCACCTTCCGAATCTCATGGAAGGGCAGGCGATCGATGCGGTTGCGCTCGGGGCGACCGCCCATGAGACGAAGCCGCCTGCCAGGTACACCGAAGCCAGTCTCGTCAAGAAGATGGAGGAACTCGGTATCGGACGTCCCTCGACATACGCGTCGATCATCTCGACCATCCAGGACAGGGGCTACGTACGCACACAGGGCTCTGCTCTCGTTCCGACCCTCACGGCATTCTCGGTTGTCGGTCTTCTCGAGCAACATTTCGGCGATTACGTCGACTACGACTTCACGGCACTCATGGAAGAGAATCTCGACAAGATTGCCGGCGGCGAAGAGGAGCGGGTGCCCTACCTCAACCGGTTCTACTTCGGCAGCGACGGACATCCCGGGCTGAGGGAACTCGTCTCAACCGACGCGCTCGAGGCCATCGATCCGAGAGAAGTGAACGCCGTTGTGATTGGTGAGACTCCTGACGGTGAACGGATCGTCGCGCGATCGGGTCGGTACGGTCCATACCTCGTTCGCGGTGACGACCCCACGGACAATCAGGTCAGGGCGTCCATCCCCGAGGACATGCCGCTCGACGAACTCACCGTCGAGAAGGCCCTCGAGCTCCTCGAAGCGCCCTCAGGTGACCGGATCATCGGGGAGGATCCGGAGACGGGGCTGACCGTATCCGCCAAGGCAGGACGGTACGGCCCGTATGTGCAGCTCGGGGAGCGCGACGACGATTCGAAGACGACGCCGAAGACCGCCTCACTCTTCAAGACGATGGACCTCGAATCGGTTTCCCTCGATGAGGCCTTGCGCCTCCTCACGCAACCGCGCATCGTCGGGGAACATCCCGAGGATGGGAAGCCGGTCACCGCGCAGAATGGACGGTACGGACCATACGTGAAGTGGGGGAAGGAGAGTCGCAGCTTGGCGGAAGAGGAACAGATCTTCACTGTCGATCTCGATGGGGCGGTTGCGTTGCTTGCACAGCCGAAGAAGCGGGGCGGTCGAACGGCTGCAGCGCCCCTCAAGGAATTCGGTGAAGATCCCAACACCGCAAAGCCCATCGTCCTGAAGAAGGGCCGTTTCGGGCCGTACGTCACCGATGGGGAAACGAACGCGTCGCTCAGGGTCGCCGACTCGATCGAGACCATCACGCTCGAACGTGCAGCAGAGCTTCTCGCCGAACGGCGAGCCAAGGGTCCGGCGCCGAAGCGCACGAAGAAGCAGACCTGATCCGAGCACCCGTCACCCCGAATTCTGCGAAACTGTGGGGGTGACGATCAGCCAACGAAGCGAGATCACGTGAATCGTCCGTACATCGCGTTCGAAGGTATCGAGGGGGCAGGCAAATCGACGGTGGCTCAACGTGTCCGCGAACGACTCGAAGTCGACGGTCATCGGGTTGTCCAGGTCAGGGAACCGGGTGGGACCGCTGTCGGTGAACGAATCCGCGCCGTCCTTCTCGGCAACGACCTCGCACCCGAACCGTGGACGGAGGCTCTGCTGTTCGCCGCCGCCCGCGCCCAACTCGCCGCCGAGGTCGTCGGTCCCGCTCTCGACGATGGGTCCTGGGTCCTCTCCGACCGATCCGTGTATTCATCGCTCGCGTATCAGGGCGCCGGTCGGGGACTCGGCATCGATTCGGTACGTGCTGTCAATGAGCCGGGGTTGCTCGGTATTTGGCCACGTCTCGTCGTCCTCCTCATCGTGGATCCGGGACGGGGGATTGCCAGGCAAGCCGTCGGTGACCGCATCGGCGATGAGGGCATCGAGTTTCAGCAGGCGGTGGCCGACGGCTTCGAAACACTTGCAGCGTCCGAACCGGACCGGTTCGTGACGATCGACGCGGGAGTGGCGCTCGACGATGTTGTCGACGCCGCCTATCGAGCAATCCGGAGGCGGTGGTGAGGCCGTTCGAAGGTGTCATTGGGCATCGGGGCGTGATCGATCTTCTGACACGCGAGATCACAGAACCCGCACAGTCGTACCTCTTTACCGGTCCCTCAAACGTTGGAAAGTCGACGATCGCTCGGCGTTTCTCCGCGGCCCTGCTGTGCGGAGAGGATGAGGAGTGTTTCCGGCGTGTGATTTCGGGTGTCCATCCGGATCTCGTTCTCATCGAACCGGAAGGAAGCGCGTCGATCACCGTCGATCAGGCCCGTCGGGTCGTGTCTCAGGCGACACTGTCGCCGTTCGAGTCGGATCGCAAGGTGTTCCTCTTCGAAGAGGGGGGAATGATGAACGACGAGGCGGCGAATGCGCTGCTCAAGACCCTCGAGGAACCGACCAGGGCCGCGGCGTTCATCATCGTTACCGAAACAGAGAATGATCTTCCCGACACGGTGGCGAGTCGCTGTCGTACCGTCGTTCTCGGTCGGGTTTCCGAGAAGGACGTTGCCGACGGTCTCGTGGAGATGGGGATCGAGCGGCGCCGGGCAGACGAGACGGCCAGGATCGCGGGGGGACGTCCCGGACTTGCCCTTGCCCTCGCCACCGAGGCGAAGGTGGCCGACTATCGGAGGTTCTGGTTGACCATTCCGATGCGGCTCGGTGAGCATCCGGGCGATGCCTTCCTGCTCGCCGATGAGGCGATCACTTCGGCTGAGCCGTTGCTGGCGGCGTTGAAGGAGCGCCAGCAGGACGAACGGGAAGCGCTGGGCGACGGTGCGCCGAAGACCTTGAAGGATCGACAGGCCCGGGAATTGAAGCGTGCCACGGACGCCTTGTATGCGACGGGCCTCGAGATCCTGGCGTCGTTCTACCGCGATGTCGCAGCGGCGCAGTTCGGGGCTCCGGTTCGAAATACCGACGTTCCCGTCGCTGCGCTGTCATCGGTGACGCCCCGTCATGCCGTTGCAGGCGCAGACCGGGTCCTCACGGCCGTTGGTGCGCTCGCGGCCAATCAGCGTCCGAAACTCGCGCTCGCCAACCTGTTCGCCGACCTCGCCGGTCATGCCTAGGTTCCGGTACGTTCCGCCCGCGGCCGTGGTCAGCGTCGTGAATGTGCCGCTGCGGATGATGGCCAGAGGCCTGCTCGACTTCGACGTTGCGGGCACCGGGCACATCCCTGCGCAGGGGGCGTTCGTGGTCGCATCGAACCACCTCTCGCATCTCGATCCGCCGCTCGTCCTCAACGCGGTCGGTCGACTCATCCGCTTCATCGCCGTCGATGAACTGTTCGGCAACCACCTCGCGTTCGACACCGTCACCGGGTTCTTCGGTGCGATACCGACCGACCGCGACGGCGTGCCGCTTCGCGCGCTCGATGAGGCCGTCGGCCATCTGCGGGCCGGCGGGGTTGTCGGGGTGTTTCCTGAGGGTCGTCGGGTCGAGTACTGGGGGGAGACCGAGCCGAAGCGCGGCGCCGCGTGGCTCGCGTGGATGTCCGGTGCCCCGTTGGTGCCCGTGGCGATCCACGGCACGGAACGGACGCTCGGTCCTGTCAACCGGGGAATCAACCGCACCGCGGTGCGCCTGTGGATCGACGAACCGCTCCTGTGGAGCGACTTCACCGATCGGGTCGATCCGCTCGGCGCCATGACCGACGCTTGGCGCGAAGCCGTCGACGCCCATCTTGCCCCCTGGTGGCCGTCCGCGGGGCGTTGAACCGCACACCCCTGCCCGGCTATTCGTCGGAGAACACCTGTCGGTAGACGTCTTCTCCGAAACTGGTCGGGAGCGGCGGTCCTTCGGTCAGGCGGTGCGTTCGATGTCCGTCCGATCCCCGCTCCGTGGGTCTTCTCAGTACCGAGTACCCGGTAGCTTCGATCTACTGATCTGTTGATCTACTGGTCTGCCCGCCAGGAACTCCTCGACCTCTTCCGTGCACGGGATGCCAGCGCGGCCACCGAACCGCGTGCACTTGAGTGCTGCCACTGCGGATGCACGTCGGATGACCTCTTCGATCGGTCGCTTCTCTGCCAGTCCGAGTGCAAACGCGCCGTGGAACACATCTCCTGCGCCGAGGGTGTCGACGGCGTCGACGTCGAAGGCCGGTGTCGTGCGGAGATCGGCGGCGCCGTCGAACCAGAGGACACCGCCGGAGCCGACCGTCACCGCGATCCACGAGTCCGTCATCCTCCGAACGGCCTGCAGTCCCATGCGGGGATTCGACTCGCCGCTCACCGCTGCGAGCGCCGCGGCCGAGAAGACGACGTGCGTCGGCGCTGTGAGGGCGATACCGGTCGGGCCGTCGTGGGCCTCGTCGAAATCCAGCACACCCGGAATGCCAATCTCTCGTGCAGCGTGCATCGCTGAGAGAGCCCCGGTTGGCCAGAGAAGGTCTCCAAGCACAACATCTGCCCCAGAGAGATCGTCGACAGTTACCCCATCTTCCGGACGGAAGAGTCGATCGTCCGAGTAGTTGACGATGGTGCGCTCGCCATCGGCTTCCACGATGATTGATGACACCGGGGAAGGTATCGACGAGATCCGGCGTACACCGGTTGCATCGACTCCCCACTGTGCAAACTCCTCGACGATCGTGTCACCGATGGCATCGTCTCCGAGGCGTCCGATGAACCGCGCGGAACCGTCGAGTCTGGCCACCGCGACCGCGGCATTGGCGGCCGGCCCTCCTCCGACGATGGCCATCGAATCGGCGAACACCTTTCGTCCGCGGTCCGGCCGGGTAGGCACACCGAAGACCAGATCAAGAACGGCAAGTCCGACGCAGGCAACCGTTGTCATGTGGATGACCTCGTGAGCTGTTCCCACTCGATTGGAGCCGCGTGGTCGATGCTGCGATCAGCGGGCGCCACCGGGTACCTGTGGCCGTTCCCGCAGTTGACCAGGACGGTGCGTAGGCCGAGCAGATCGCCGATCGTGGCCCGCAAACGAGCACCGGACGCGATCGTGAATGCGCCCTTCCACAGTTCGGCGCGGCCGGGTCCGGTCTTCATCGAATGGAGTCTAGGAAGCATCTTCGAATGGTCCGCCGGCGACTGCTCAGGGTCGAGAGGCTCTACCTGGGTTCAACGGACGTCCATATGCTCGACCCATGAGAACGCTTGCAATCATCATGCTTCTGGTCGTCCTCGCCGCGGGATGCAGTACCTCGGGCGATGGCCCCGATGTCGCCGCGCCCGAATCGACCTCCACGACGGGGTCCACCGCGGCGACCTCGACATCGACAACCGCCACGACCGCTCCGACGACGACGACCGTCGTGACCACGACCACGTCGGCACCGACGACGACAGCCGTGACCACGACGACGGTCGCGGCGACAACAACAACGACCGCGGTGACCA
>Ga0075530_1001601_pt1 | contig 10694 bp, 9 predicted proteins | sample NGEPerD_2_FD_75101 | JGI IMG/M metagenome (GOLD analysis project Ga0075530, IMG submission 75101) | Arctic peat soil microbial communities from the Barrow Environmental Observatory site, Barrow, Alaska, USA - NGEE PermafrostL1-D | ecosystem: Environmental > Terrestrial > Soil > Wetlands > Peat ...
ACACCATTAGCTACGATTACTCCTCCAGACGTAAGCTTCACATCAGACGGTCTGTCCCCAAACACTATCTACTACTACCGAGTTAATGCCACCATCATAGATGACATCAGTGAATGGTCAGCTGCAGCCTACGATACTACTGACCCACTAGATGCTCCAACTGCTCCAGTCGTTACCGCTAATACAGTTACAGACACTACTACCTGGTCATGGCCAGACGTCACTGCTTCCTGTGCAGCTGGTACGACAGCTCGTTACCAATACAGATACACTATAGAACCTGCAGGCTATGACTCTGATTGGACAGAACCTAATGATCCAGAAGCTCTCTCAATTGGCTTTACGACTTCAGCTGAAGGCTATACATATAGCCTAGAAGTTCAGGCTCAATGCTACCTAGGAGATGGTGCTAGTAGCTGGAGTACATCAAATGCGGGTAGTTCAGATGATTACTACCGCCCAATGACTACTCCAGCCCTAACTGCTACAACTGTTTCAAGCACAGCTATTGATTTATCCTGGACTCCAATCACAGGTGCTACTAGCTATACGTTACAACAAGCTACTAACTCATCCTTTACCAGTGACCTAACTACTTTAGCTACTATTACTCCACCAGACGACACAATATTCTCATCAACTGGATTATCTTCAGGCATTACTTATTACTATAGGGTTAACAAAACTAGTGCCGGTGGCACTAGTGACTGGTCAGCTACCAAAAGTACTACTACTACCGTAGATGTTCCAACAGCTCCAACTGTCACTGCCAATACAGTCACAACTACCACTACTTGGTCTTGGACTACTCCAACCTGTCCAGCTGGTACTACAGCTCGTTACCAATACAGGTACACTATTACACCTGCTGGCTCCGATTCTGGTTGGATAGCTATTGCTAGTTCGACTGTTGCCTTTACGACTTCAACTGAAGGTCAAACCTATACAGTTCAAGTCCAGGCTCAATGTCACCTAGGAGCTGTCACTAGTGGCTGGAGCGCATCAGGACAGGCTAGCTACTATAGGCCAAATAATAGTTTTGTTGTGGCTTGGGGTGGTACTGGTGGTGATGTCGGCAGATCTCTAGTCCAAACCAGTGATGGTGGTTACGCTGTCATGGGCGAGACTCTTAGTTATGGTGCTGGTGGTCAAGATATTTTCCTCGCCAAATACGATTCTTCAGGTAATTTATCTTGGAACAAGACTTGGGGTGGTAGTGATTATGATTACAGCTACGGCACCTTCTCTCTAGTCCAAACCAGTGATGGTGGTTATGCTGTCACGGGCGAGACTCTTATCTTAGGTGCTGGGAGTTGGGATGTGTTTCTCGCCAAATTCGACTCTGCCGGCAATTTATCTTGGAGTAGGACCTGGGGTGGTACTGGCCAAGATCGCGGCAGATCTCTAGTCCAAACCAGTGATGGTGGTTATGCTGTCATGGGCGAGACTTGTAGCTGGGGTGGTTGTTTTATGTTTCTCGCCAAATTCAACTCTGCCGGCAATTTATCTTGGAACAAGACCTGGGGTGGTTACTGCTTTGTATACCCCAGATCTCTAGTCCAAACCAGTGATGGTGGTTATGCTGTCACGGGTCGGACTTGCTTTGCTTCAGGTAAAGGGTATGATATGTTCCTCGTTAAATACGACTCGGCTGGCACATTGACCTGGAACAAGACTTTTGTTGGTACTAGCGAAGATTGGGGTGAAGATTTAGTCCAAACCAGTGATGGTGGTTACGCTGTCACGGGCCTTACTTGTAGCTTTAGCGCTTCTTGTGCTATGTTCCTCATGAAATTCAACTCTGCTGGCACATTATCCTGGACCAAGACTTGGAATGGTACTACTGGTGCTAACGGTTACTCTCTAGTCCAAACCAGTGATGGTGGTTATGCTGTAACGGGCAGTACTAATAGCTTTGGAGCTGGTGGTAGTGATATGTTCCTCGCCAAATACGACTCTGCAGGCACATTATCTTGGAACAAGACTTGGGGTGGCACTGGCGCTGATTACGGCCAATCTCTAGTCCAAACCAGTGATGGCGGTTATGCTGTAACGGGCTATACTAATAGTTTTGGCGCTGGTAGCAATGATATGTTCCTTGTCAAATACGACTCTAGTGGTGTAATAGCTAACTGTTCTTCGCCTATGTGCCAGAGCCCAACCGCTACCGTTACCAGTCCATCAGCCACCGTCACCAGCCCAACTGCCACCGTCACCAGTCCATCAGCTACCGTCACCAGCCCATCAGCCACCGTAACTACTCCATCAGCCACATCGACCGTTATAGTCGCTCCATAATCAAAAAAGACAAAAATAGAGGTATTTCACCTCTATTTTAAGCATAACTAGCTTGGAGGGCCAGGTGAGACTTGGTCACGTTCCGCGACCCCGAAACTTTCATACTATTAGCACAGCTAATAATCTGAAAGGTTTCTCTCAAACTGCCGTTTGGCAGTTTTCGCCCACGACAGTCGTGAGCCCAAGCCATCAAACATTCCAATTTAAAAACCGCCCACAAGGGACAATTCTTAAATTGGAGGGCCGTCGTAGAAGCTATTGGAACTATAATTTCAGATAGCGAGAAACTCTTCGTAATTTAATCAGCTAGTTGACGTACTGGATTAATTAGTTAAAGTGATTTTGTATGTAGCATAGTAAACTAGGCTTATTGTCCAATAGATATGCAAATCCTTGCGGAGCAGTAAACCCATGTTTTCTCAACGATTCAAGTGATAGACTGTCATCGTCTTTTTCGCTTATTAACTTCAGCCTACTGAACTTATATGCTGAGTAGTCTTTGGGATACACACCATCTTTCCAGAAGACACGGTCATTAGTTTTATTATCCAGTGTAAGATTAACTTCTGTTACTTCGGCTTTATAAACAATAGCACCTCTACCACGAGGCAGAATTACTTCGTAAATGTAGATAATATCGCCATCTTCGAACCTGTTAACAGTAACCCAATCAATAAAGCCGTTTTGCCTGAAGGAAGCAGCATGACTGTACACTTGCGGATTACATGATAAGACCCAACTACTCACTTGGCAACCTTTTCATCAGTTCAATAAATGCCTTGTCTACCCATACAAAATAGTTTTTATCTTCTGCGAACGTATCTTCTGCATTATGCAAGTAAATACCATCTAAAAGCTCGCCATTTATTTTACCTGTAACAAATCCGTATACAGATTCATCTTCCTTGTATACACGAGTAATGTAAAATTTGTATTTATAGTTGGAGTGTGTGAAAACGTCCTGTTCTCCCCTGCTAGGGTAGCCCATTTGAGTTTTTTCAAACACAAACCCCTTACTTATCAACACGCCCATATATTCTTTCCTGGTCATATTGTATTGTATATCACTCACAAGTCTTACTCCTTCCGCTGTCTCCTAATTATCCGTTGTTTATGGTTGGCAAGATAACAGTTATAAGCTCGTCGGCATCTTCATTGCTCCATTCTCTGTTTTTATCAGCGTCTGAATCAAAAAATCGCATCAGTTCTATAAAAGTATCGTCTGTCCAAACCGGAATTAACTTATACTTATTAGTACCCGATATATCAACATTATGTTCTACAATAGCATCGAGCTTTCTGAATTGATCCCCTACGCCGACGTATAAGCCATAGTCGGGCTTATCTTTAGATATACGAAAAACTCGAAACGTATATTTATATTCGGGTTTATGTGTGTATATATCTTCATCCCCTCGCCAACCAGGATAAGATAGTGTGGTTTTTGCGAATCTAAAGCCTCTATTTAGTAAAGTACCCTTGTATTCTTCTCTTGTCATTATCTCATTATATCATTTACTAGATAGATGTTTTGGACGATCAATTAGTTTAAATTTGTCTACCATGAGTTAATCATAGTAAAACAAAAACACTTCTACAAAGAAGTGTTTAAGCATAACCGATTTGGAGGGCCAGGTGGGACTTGAACCCACGACATTCTGCTTAAGAGGCAGACACTCTAACCAGCTGAGTTACTGGCCCATAGGGAGGTTGGTACACCCGGACGGACTCGAACCGCCGACCCTCTGTTCCGAAGACAGATGCTCTAATCCACTGAGCTACGGGTGCATAGCGTTTATTATATCAAATATAGGTGTAGTTTGTGGGATTAGGGATTGGGAAATAGGGAATAGGAATATTTCGAGGATGTTAGTTATTGAAATTAGTCCGAACCCCATTACCCATTTCCTAACCCCGAATCCCCAACTTGAGTTATAATAAATAAGCATATGGATATTCACACAAACATACCACTAAAAAATTTTACAACTATGAAAATTGGTGGCAATGCACGTTTTATGGTTGAAGTACGTAATCCAGATGAAATTGCTAAGGTTTGTCGTAATGCGAGAGCCCAAAATTTGCCAATATTTATACTTGGAGGTGGCAATAATGTTATCGCAAAAGACGAAGGATTTAACGGCCTCATTATTCGCATTCGCATTCCTGGATTTGAAGTTATAGCTGACGATATTAATTCAACAACCATCCGCATAGGTGCCGGCGAAGATTGGGATTCAGTTGTCAAACACACAGTTGATATGAATCTCAGCGGCATCGAAGCTATGTCTGCAATTCCCGGAACAGCTGGTGCAACACCAATTCAGAATGTCGGTGCATATGGTCAAGAAATTGCCGACACTTTGCAATCATTAGATGCCTATGATAACCGAACTGACACTTTTGTAACACTACAAAACGCTGATTGTGGCTTTGCTTATCGACACAGTATTTTTCGAGGTGAATCAGAAGGACAATATATTGTCACTTCAATCACTATAAAATTATCTAAAAACCAACTTCAACCACCTTTTTACCATAGTTTACAAAAATACCTAGACGAACATAACATTAAAATATTCACCCCACAAATAATCAGGGATAACGTAATCACAATGAGAAAAGAAAAACTCCCCGACCCTTCGATAATGCCGAACAGTGGGTCTTTCTTTAAAAATGCTATTGTCGAAACTTGGCAACTTGACGATCTAAGGAAAATTAATCCTGACATTCCTATGCATGATATGGGTTCGGGACGCTACAAAATCCCAGCTGGTTGGCTGATTGAACAAACAGGCCTAAAAGGACAATTACTGCATGGCATGCGCGTCTATGACAAAAATGCATTAGTACTTGTCAACGAATCAGCGACTTCATATAACGACTTAGTTGCCGCTCGCGACGAAATTATTGGCAAGGTCCGCAATATGTTCCGCATTCAAATTCAACAAGAACCACTCGAAATATAAAACGCTTGCGATTTGCCTTTAAAAACCTTATGCTAATAGGTATGGATCGTCGTGGATTTACTATTGTAGAGTTGGCCGTTGTTATAACTATTATGGGTATTTTACTCGTTCTGGGCGTTGTAAATTTAGATGCAGCCCAAGCAAGCGCTCGTGACTCTGAACGCAAAACAGATATCGAAACTATAGCCATGCATCTAGAAACATTTTATACATTTGGCACCGATGCAAGCACAACGACTGGCAGTTATCCATCGACTAGTATTATTGGTCAAGAAAAAACTTTTTTGCGAGATATAAATCCAAAGTCATTGGCTACACCGGGAGCTTCAAGCTCTTCTCTAATTGCTGCTACAAATAATTTACAGACAGCGGCAGATATTGCTCCTCAACCAACAATTAGCCAATATGTTTACCAACCCATACAAAGCGATGGAACGTTATGTACTCTGGACGAACAAGAATGTCGAAAGTTTAATTTATACTACAGGCTTGAAGCAGATAATACTGTTTACATAGTTACGAGTAAAAATCAATGATACAAAAAGGATTTACCCCACTTCGCCAAAGGCTTTCTACTTCACTAAAGTTTCGTAGAACAAGTCGTAGGATTAAGGTGGTTTCACCAGCCTTTACAGCCGTAGAACTGTTAATTACCCTATTTATTGCAGCTGCATTTTTAACTTCGGGATATCAACTATATAGCCTCATTATCAAAGATGGTGGTGAAACTCGATCCCAAGCACGTGCTAACAATGTTGCCTATGATTATCTTCAGCGTTACAAAGCAAATGCAACTAGCCCATGCATAACTCAAACACCATTAACTGATTCGACTGTTCCTGTGGCCGATCTATCAGACGTCACCGTAAGCGTAGTAGTAACTTGCCCATATGCCTCTGTTACATCCATATCCAAAATTTTAGTTACTGTAAAATATAATACCCCTCAACAAACAGTTAGCAGCGCAACCTACGTTAATGATGCGATAGATAGTTACACTATATTATTACTTCACGCCGATGGAACCGACGTCTCAACTACATTTACTGACAGTGAGCTTACGCCTAAGACTGTGACAGCAGTCGGTAATGCTCAAATAGATACTGCACAAAAGAAATTTGGTTCAGCTTCGGGGCTTTTTGATGGAACAAACAGTTACCTTTCTGCGATTAGTTCAGCAGACTGGGACTTTGGTACTGGAGATTGGACTATTGATTTTTGGATACAAAGGAACGGGACTCAAGCAAACTATGTTGGATGTGTATCAGGTACAAGTAATGCCCTTACTGGATGGCAAATTGTTTTCGGAGGTAGTGGGACTGATAATAGACTCACTCTTACCAGTAAGGCAAGTGGTGGATGGGCAAATGATATAGTTTCAAATGCTGACATAGCAAACACTACTTGGACACACGTAGCTGTTGTACGGAATGGTAACACAGCAACGATGTATTTTAATGGAACATCAGTAGGTACTAAAAATGTTGCTGGATACAACTATAATTCTTCGTCAACTGGGATAGTAATTGGAGCAAATGCAACAAATGGTGGGCCTTACTACAATGGTTGGTTCGATGAAATTAGAATTTCTAAAGGAATAGCTCGTTGGACAACTAACTTTACGCCACCTACTCAGCCATATTCTATTTAGAAAAATTAGACAATAGGGACTGCATTGTCGGCTCATAACGCTCGTGCTAGAATATGTTTGAGGGACATGTTCGATTTTATGAATATGATAAAACTACATAAGAAGATGAATATACACCGTCCTACTTCGCCAAGACTTCGTAGGACAAATTCTGACGAATTTGGTTTCACATTAGTCGAGATATTAATTGTTGCGCCAATAGTTATTTTAGTAATTGGCGTTTTTGTCAGTACAATCGTCAATATGACTGGTGAAGTGTTAACTACTAGAGCTGCCAATTCCCTAGCCTACAAAACCCAAGACGCCCTAAATCTTATCCAACAAGACGTAAAGTTAAGTGGTGCGTTCCTGGCAACTAATAATATTGCCCTATCATCACCTCAAGGTTACAATAACGACACGACAAATTTTCACAATGCCGATGCTACAAATGGTACAATGCTGATTCTAAACGCTTACACAACAACTACCAATCCATTAACTACAACACGAAATCTGGTATATGCAGCTGATCAACCAAATGCATGCAGTAGCGCACAGGTTAATCAAAATATACCAGTTATGATGAACATTATTTATTTTGTAAAAAACAATACGTTATGGCGACGCATTATTATGCCTTCGTATTATGCACCCGCTAGTTGTAGTCCACCATGGCAACAACCCAGTTGCGCACCTGGTTACACGGCCGTTTTTTGCAAAAGTCAAGATATGCGGCTGGTTGATGGTATCGCGTCTGATGGGTTCAGTGTTAAGTATTATCCTTCGCCCAGCTCTATAACCGAAAACACTACAGCCAGTAATAGCGCTTCATCGGACAGCGCCAGACAAACTGCCTTACTAGCGAACGGCGCAGTCGGTGTTACTATTACCGCCGCAAATACTACAGCTGGTCGTGATATTAGCCAATCTGGCACAATCCGCGCGGTCAGTCCGAATAATAACGTATCGCCTACGTTCATGACAATAAAAGTATTAGTTGTTGCTGGTGGCGGTGGTGGAGGGACTGGTGGCGGTGGCGGTGGTGCTGGGGGGCTTATCTATAGCGATTCTTATAATGTTTCTGTTCAATCATATAGCGTAACAGTCGGTAATGGTGGTGTTGGTACTTCAACCTGGGGTGGGGCTGGTAGCGCTGGTTTTAATTCAACTTTTGATTTATTAACAGCCATTGGTGGAGGAGGAGGACAGCACAGAGCCTCATCGTCGGCCGATGGAGCTGGTGGTAGTGGTGGCGGAACCGGAGGTGGTAATAATGCATTAGGTGGTTTGGGTGTAATCGGTCAAGGTCATAATGGCGGTAATTCAACTACTAATGGCACTACTCAAGAAGAACCAGGTGGTGGTGGTGGTGGAGCTGGAACAGTTGGCGTTGCTTCGGTGATACCAATTGACACGAGTGCAGCGACCGCGAGGGCAACGTTACCAGGAGCAGGAGGTAACGGGCTTGGATATTTAATATCAGGCGCATTAACATACTACGCTGGCGGTGGTGGCGGGTCGAATCGTAATGGAGTTGGAGCTGCTGGTGGACAAGGTGGAGGTGGTGCTGGTGGTATAAGCCCTGCTGCAGGGGCTCCAAATACAGGTGGCGGTGGCGGTGGGACTGGATATATTGGATTTGGTGGCGGTGGGACAAGTGCAGGTGGTGGTGCTGGTATAGTTATAGTTTCCTACCCTACTGGATCTATGACAGCGACGGGCGGTACGATAACAACTTCAGATGGAAATACTATTCATACATTTACGGGTAACGGAACTTTCACGGTAAACTAAATTCTAACCCCAATTCGAATTATGAGATAACCCTCGCAAAGTTAAAACTGACAAAACACTTGTGCTAATATTAACATCGTAGTATATTATAACCATAATCAATAACATAGGGGGCATCAGGAATGATTCTAAATAATATCAAGAGTATGAAAAAAGATCGCGGTTTTACTATCGTTGAGCTTTTGGTCGTTATCGTTGTTATTGGTATCTTGGCAGCTATTACAATAGTATCTTATACCGGTATTACGCAAAAAGCTAATACTACTAAAGCACAATCAAATGCACAATCAGCGCAAACTGTAGCAGAAATTATTGCTGCTGATAATGGTGGAGTATATCCAGCTACTACCGGTGCCTTCGCTACAGGTAGTGAAACTACACAGCTTCCTGCTGGGATTAATATATTAGTAGGTCTACCAGGAGTAGCTGGAGTATTCACAGAATCCACAGGAGTAACAGAACTATTGACATCGTCGAATGGAGCAACAAGTGTCGGATGGGCTTGTTTGACGACCTGTACCGATACAACCGGCGGAAGGTTAACCTATTGGGACTTCACAACTGGTGCTAGATCAACAAATGTTATTTACGTCGGTGTCGCTGATGTAACTGGAACATTTGTAGCTCCTGCTTCGTAGTTTATCTCATAATTTTAGAGCCACGAAACAGACAAGATTCACCTATGTGAATTTTGTCTGTTTTTGATTAATACGCTTGTGTTTATAAAAACTGTGTTTTATAATGCTATTAGGTCAAAAATAATCAATAACATAGGGGGCATCAGGAATGATTCTAAATAATATCAAGAATATGAAAAAAGATCGCGGTTTTACTATCGTCGAACTTTTGGTCGTTATCGTTGTAATTGGTATATTGGCAGCTATCACAATAGTGTCTTATACTGGTATCACACAAAAAGCTAATACTACTAAAGCACAATCTAATGCACAATCAGCGCAAACTGTAGCAGAAGTTTTTGCTGCTGACAACGGTGGCGTATATCCAGCTAGTACCACTGATTTCACAACAGGTAGTACTACTACTCAGCTTCCTGCTGGGATAACAGTGATTGATGACGAAGCAGTAGCACTAAGCTCAACAAACGGTTCAACAAATGTCACCTGGGAATGTTTAACAGACTGCACCGACCCAACTGGTGGCAGGATAACATATTTTGATTTCTCAACAGGTCTTGTATCTACAAACATAGTTTATGTAGGTAATGCAGCCTCTGGTAGCGCTTTTGTTTTCGCAACGCCAGCAATACCATAATATATTAAGTCCACGTAATCGTAATCTTATATACCCACTCAACACGAGTGGGTATATATATTTGTTCAGTATAAATTGACCTTATATCATAACTGGTATATCATATAATATATGACAAATGACGATTATAAAGTAAAAATTGGAACGCTTATTCAAGAGACTAGACAATCCAGAGGATTGACACAAGCCCAACTTGCCGAAGCATTGAGTACCAGTCAAAGTGCAATAAATCGTATCGAAAAAGGTGGTCAAAATATCAGCCTTGAGATGTTGGCCCGAATCAGTGACGTACTTTCAAGCGAACTTGTTAGCCTCAACCGATCTGGTAAGATCAATTTTCGCATTAACGGTGGTAAAAAATTATCCGGTGAAATTGAGGTTAAAACTAGTAAAAATGCAGCCGTTGGACTACTCTGCGCAAGTTTACTTAACCACGGAACAACAACAATTAGACGCATTGCAAGGGTTGAAGAAGTAAATCGTATTATTGAAGTCCTTCAGAGTATTGGTGTCAAAGTCCGTTGGCTAAATGAGAAAAATGACCTGGAAATTTCTCCACCAGCACGACTAAAACTACAAGATATGAATGTAGAAGCAGCTAAACGTACTCGTACTGCCATCATACTTCTAGGCCCTTTGCTCCATCAATACAAAGATTTCGATTTGCCGTTTTCGGGCGGATGCAACTTGGGAACACGCACAGTTGAACCACATATGGCAGGCCTAGC
>Ga0075530_1001605_pt1 | contig 10685 bp, 7 predicted proteins | sample NGEPerD_2_FD_75101 | JGI IMG/M metagenome (GOLD analysis project Ga0075530, IMG submission 75101) | Arctic peat soil microbial communities from the Barrow Environmental Observatory site, Barrow, Alaska, USA - NGEE PermafrostL1-D | ecosystem: Environmental > Terrestrial > Soil > Wetlands > Peat ...
CGCCACAGTTGCTGCGACCACCGACCATGTTCATCGCGATGGTGAGCGTCTCGTGGGCCTCGGCCGACAACGCGCCGTGCGACATCGCCCCGGTGGAGAACCGCCGGGTGATCGACTCGACCGGCTCCACCTCTTCGAGCGGGATCGGCGCGCCGGCCGGCACGACCTGGAGCAGGTCGTGCAGCTCGGTGAGCGGACGGGAGCCCACGAGCTCGGAAAAGCGCTCGTAGAGCTCCCATTGCCCCGCATCGAGCGCGCGCAGCAGCAGGTGCGCGGCGCGCTGATCGAGCGGATCGGGCGTGGGCAGCGGCTCCCCGCCCTTCTCGTCGAAGACGATCACCTTGCCTTTGTCGGTCGGCGGCGCTTCGGGGACCTTGTCGAACTTGGTCGACTCCTTGCGCCCGCGGCCACCCTCCTCGACCTCGAGCCCGACCGCCGCGTGGAGCGCGTCGATGGCGTCGGGGTGGTTGGCGTGGTACTCGCCGCCTCGCTTGCGGAAGCGGACGACGCCGGGTTCGTCGAGCGTGGGTTCCTCTGTCGCGTAGGCCAGGGCGTGCCGGCGCAGCACGTCGACGCCGAGCGCGTCGAAGCCGAGGCCCCCGATCTGCGAGACCGTTCCGGTGAGGCAGCTCTCGACCACCTCGTCGGCCAATCCGATCGCCTCGAAGAGCTGCGCCGAGCGATACCCCTCGACGGTCGAGATCCCCATCTTCGAGAAGATCTTCAAGACACCGTCTTCGAGCGCAGCCTGCATCCGGCCCTGCGCCTCCGCGGCATGCAGCTCGCCGAGCTGACCGTCGTCGGCCATCACCGCGACGCTCTCGAGCGCGAGCCGTGGACAGATCGCGTCGGCGCCGTACCCGAGGAGCGCGGCGAGGGCATGCGTGTCGCGAGCATCACCGGTGTCGACGACGATCGACGCCTCGGGCCGCCGGCCCTCGGCCGACAGGCGCTGGTGCACGGCGCCGAGCGCGAGCAGCGATGGGGCCGGCGCCCGCTCCGGGCCCACGTCGGCATCGGAGACCACGAGGATCGCGGTGCCGTCGTCGAGAGCCGCGATCGCCGAATCGGCGAGACGCTGCACTGCCGCCGCCAGGCCCCCAGGACCGTCGTCGACCGGGAACGTCGCATCGAGACGCGCGGCGACGAACGGCTCGTCGGGGTCGAGGAGCGCGTCGACCGCCGACGGATAGAGGAAGAACGTCGGAAGCTCCAGCATCCGCGCCGCGTCATTGCGCTCGGTGAGCAAGGGACGGCGGGGCCCGAGACAGGTCCGCAGCGACATCACGAGCCGCTCGCGGAGGTGGTCGATCGGCGGGTTGCTCACCTGGGCGAAGCGCTGTTTGAGGAAGTTGAAGAGCGGGCGGGGTGCGGACGCGACCGCCGCGAAGGGAGTGTCGTCGCCCATCGAGAAGGTGGGTTCTTTCGCATCGGTGGCCATGGGCTTGAGCACCATCGCCACCTCCTCCTTGTTGAGCCCATGGGCGACTTGGCGGATGACGACCTCGTCGATCGGCGCGGTGATCGTGAGCGCGTCGCCGATCGCGAACGGTCGCAGCCCGTTGCCGGCCCAGCTGCCGTAGGGAGCGCGTCCGGCGAGCCAGGACTTCACCGTCGCGTCGTCTTGCAGACCGCCTCGATCGGGGTCGACGAAGAGCATCTCGCCGGGGCCGAGACGGCCGCGCCGGACACGGCCGCGTCCGGCGAGCGGCACTGCGCCCGCTTCGGAAGCACAGACGATGATGCCGTCGTCGCAGAAGTGGGTTCGGAGCGGACGGAGCCCGTTGCGGTCGAGGGCGGCGCCGACACGACGCCCGTCGGTGAAGATCAACCCGGCCGGGCCGTCCCAGGGGTCACAAAGGGAGGCGTGAAAGCGGTAGAACTCGCGCACCTCCGGCGTCAGGTCGCGCTGGCCCTCCCAGGCCTCGGGGACGAGCATCGCGATCGCGTGACGAGCATCACGGCCGCCTCGGACCAAGAGCTCGACGGTGGCGTCGAGCTTCCCGGAATCGGAGTCGAGGGGATCGAGCACGGGTTGGAAGAGCTCCTCCGGTCCGAGGCCCGTCTCCTGGGTGCCGAGGACGCCACGAGCGCGCATCCGGTGCTCGTTGCCCTCGAGCGTGTTGATCTCACCGTTGTGGCAGAGGGTGCGGAACGGTTGCGCACGCTCCCAAGCAGGTTCGGTGTTGGTGGAGAAGCGGCTGTGAAAGATCGCGAATGCGGCCTCGACGGACTCATCGGTGAGGTCGGGATAGAACGCCGCGAGCCGGTCGCTGATGACGAGCGCCTTGTACACGACCGTCGAGAATGACCAGCTGGCGAAGTAGTGCCGGACGTCGAGCTCCGCGCCGCGCGATTGCGCGCGTCGCCGGGCGCGGAACGCGCGCCGCTCCGCCTCGTTCTCGTCCATGTCGTCGGGACGCGTCATGACCGCGTGCCACATCGTCGGGAGCGACGCGCGCGCCAGGTCGCCGAGCTGTGACTCGTCGATCGGCACCCGCCGCCATCCGACGACGTCGAGCCCCTCGGCATCGCACGCCTCGTCGACCGCCTTGCGAGCATCGGCGTGGTCGTCGCCGAGGAACGCCGACACCACACCGATCCGCTCCGCCACGACGTCGGTGCCGATCGCACGAGCGAAGAACGCCTTCGGGATCGGGATGAGCAGACCGGCGCCATCGCCCGAGAGGCCGTCGGCCGCGACCGCGGAGCGGTGGCGAACACAGGCGAGCCCGGTGAGCGCCAGCTCCACGATGTCGCGCCCCACTCGACCGGAGGCGTCGGCGACGAAGCCGATGCCGCACGCGTCGAGCTCTGCGCGTTGGCGCGAGCGGTGCTGGCGCATCGATTCGCTCCTGGAAAGCTCGGCCGGGCCACACGATCGTCGTCGATCGTTGTCGATCTCTGCCCGGGAATCGGTAGGAGCGACCGCGCTGTCGCCGACTACGACTGTACAGCACAGGTTCCGGCCGTCGGACACGCAGGACCGCCCGGTCGGAGAGAATCACGAGGTGGCGACGGTGGCGATCCTCGGCGGCGGCCAGCTCGGGCTCATGCTCGGCCAGGCCGCCCGCTCCCTCGAGGTCGACGTGCGGTTCCTCGACCCCTCACCCGATGCCTGCGCGCGAGCCGTCGGCCCACTGACCGTGGGCTCACTCGACGACGCGGCGGCCGTGCTCGACGTCGCGTTCGGAGCCGACGTGGTCACCTACGAATGGGAGGGCGTGCCCGCCTGGAGCGCACGCGTGCTGGTCGACACGGAGCACCTCGTCTACCCGGCACCCGACGTACTCCAGGTCGCCCAAGATCGACTGCTCGAGAAGCGCACCGCGAACGCGCTCGGGCTGCTCACCGCCGACTACCGGCCGATCGACACTGCCGACGAGGCCGCGTCGGCGATGGCGGAAATCGGCACGCCCGCACTGCTCAAGACGCGCCGCGGAGGCTACGACGGCAAGGGTCAACGGGTGCTTCGCGAGACTGACGGCCTCGCGGCAGCGGTGGCAGAGCTCGGTGGCCGTTCGCTGATCCTGGAACGGCTCGTCGACTTCCGGCGCGAGGTCTCGGTGCTCGCGGCGCGCGGACGCGACGGCGAGATCGTCACCTGGCCGCTCGTCGAGAACCACCACGAGCGCGGCCTCCTGCGCACGAGCCTCGCTTCGACGGGTGACGACGAGCTCCAGGGCCACGCCGACCGTCTCGTCGTCGCGCTCCTCGACGAGTTCGACTACGTCGGCGTCCTCGCCGTCGAGCTCTTCGACGTCGACGGCGAGCTGTTGGTCAACGAGCTGGCGCCGCGCGTGCACAACTCGGGACACTGGACGATCGAGGGTGCCCGGACGAGTCAGTTCGAGAACCACCTCCGCGCCATCCTCGGGCTTCCGCTCGGGGATACCTCGGCGCGCGGTTGTGCGGCAATGCTCAACTGCATCGGCGTCCTCCCGGACCCGGGTGCGATCGCGACCGTTCCCGGCGCGCACCTCCACGCCTACGGCAAGGCGCCGCGGCCGGGGCGCAAGATCGGCCACGTCACGGTGGTTGCCCCCGACGTCAGCGCCCGAGCCGAGCGGCTCGCGGAGCTTGCGCCCCTGATCCCCTCCGACGGTTGAGCACCGGCGAGCTCGAAGAGCACGCCGCTACCTCACGGCGCCCGCCTCGCGGAGCGCGCTGACGTCGTCGGTCGAGAAGCCCCAGTCGGTGAGCACTTCCACGGTGTGCTGGCCGGGCCATGCGGGCGGCGCCGAGAGCTGGGCCTCGGTGCGCGAGAAGCGCGGAGCGGGCGCGGGCTGGGGCACACCGTTGGCGTCCTCAACGATCGTGCGCCGCGCCCGGATATGCGGATGCTCGACGCACTCGCTCATCGTGAGCACCGGGGCGAAGCAGGCGTCGGTCTGCTCGAGGATCTCGCACCACTCGTCGCGGGTCTTGGCGCGGAACAGCTCGGTGAAGCGCTCGCGGAGCTGCGGCCAACCCGCCTGGTCCATCTGCGCGGGCAGCACCTCGTCCGACAGCCCGGTGCGTTCGAGCAGCTCGGCGTAGAACTGGGGCTCCAGCGCGCCGACGGCGACGAAGCGCCCGTCGGCGGTCTCATAGGTGTCGTAGAAGGGGCCGCCCGTGTCGAGGGCGTTGGTGCCGAAGGACTCGTTCCAGACGCCCATCGCCCGCAGGCCCCACATCATCGTCATGAGCAACGCGGCACCGTCGACCATCGCGGCGTCGACCACCTGGCCTTCGCCCGAGCCCCGCGCCTCGAGGATTCCGCAGACGAGACCGAGCGCGAGGACCAGCCCGCCGCCGCCGAAATCGCCGACGAGGTTGATCGGCGGTGTCGGCTTGCTCCCGGCCCTCCCGAGGTGGGCCAGCGTGCCCGCCAGGGCGATGTAGTCGATGTCGTGGCCGGCGGCCTTTGCGTACGGACCGGTCTGGCCCCAACCGGTCATGCGTCCGTACACGAGCCTCGGGTTGCGGCCCCGGCAGGCCTCGGGCCCGATCCCGAGGCGCTCGGCGACCCCGGGGCGAAAGCCCTCGATGAGCGCGTCGGCTCGCTCGACGAGCCGCAGCACCGTCTCCACTCCGTCGTCGTGCTTGAGGTCGACCGCGATCGAGCGCCGGCCGCGGTTCAGCACGTCCTTGTTGGGGACGGACGTGTCACCACCCGCGGCGCTGACACGGTCCACCCGCACGACGTCGGCACCCATGTCGGCGAGGGTCATCGCCGCGAACGGTCCCGGCCCGATGCCGGCGATCTCGACCACCCTCACTCCTGCCAACGGACCCACGCGTTCCTCCATGCCGGTGCCGACGACCCTAACGGCGGCCGGGAGTGAGGCCGTCGAAACCCGACCCCGTTAGTCGGGTTTTGCGCTAGGCTGGAGGCGTGTTCCGCTTCCCCAACCCCGTCAACGAGCTCTCGGCCCGTCTCGTGGCCGGCGGGGTCGCGGGGCTGGCAATCGCGATCCTCGTCACCCGATGGGAATGGCTCCTCGTCGTCCTCGCCTACGGCTTCGTCGCTCGGGTGCTGACGGGTCCCCGCCTCAGCCCGCTCGCCCTGGTCGTGACCCGGTCGGTCACGCCACGCCTCCCGGTCGCGCCCAAGCTCGTGCCCGGGCCGCCCAAGCGGTTCGCGCAGGGCATCGGCGCGACGCTCTCGACCGCCGCGGTCGTGGCCGCCTTCGGCTTCGACCAGCCTGGACTGGCGTGGCTACTCGTGGCGGCGATCCTCGTGGCCGCGACGCTCGAATCGGTCTTCGCCACCTGCGTCGGTTGCATCCTCTTCTCGATGCTCATGCGCCTCGGTGTGATCCCCGAGGCCGTGTGCCGAGAATGCGCCGACCTCACTCGACGCGTCCCGCAGACGACCGCCACCCGCTGAGCCCTCGTCGTTCTACGACCGGGCGGTAGCGTCCGCGGCGGCGGAACGCAGATGCGTCCCCAGGTGACGGCGGATTCAAGCCGACAAAGAACTGGCGCGATGAACGCATCAACGACGGTGAGGACGGTGCTCGGGACGGTGGATGCGAGCGCGCTGGGGCGCGTGCTCGTGCACGAGCACATCCGCATCCGCTACCCGGGTCAGCTGCTCGATCCGAACGCGCCCGACGAGAACCGGGCCGACTGCGTCGAGCGGGCCGTCGAGCGCCTCCACGAGGCGGCCGAGCACGGCGTGCGCACGATGGTCGACCCGTGCCCGATCGAGCTCGACCGCGAGCCCGAGCTCATGGCCGAGGTCTCGGAACGCTCGGGTGTCAACGTCGTGTGCTCGACCGGCTTCTACTTCGAGAACGACGCGATCGGGATACCGTTCTACTGGCGTGCCCGGACGTCGGAGGAGGTGGCCGAGCTCTACCTGCACGAGATCGAGCACGGCATCGGCGACACGGGGATCAGGCCCGGTGTGATCAAGATCGCCAGCGGCGCGCCGCCCGGGGAGCACGACAAGAAGGTCATCGCCGGCGCCGCGATCGCGGCTCGGGAGTCCGCGACACCGATCGTGAGCCACTGCGAGCACTCGCGCGGTGGCGACGTCCAGCAGGCGATCCTCGCCGAGCACGGTGCCGACCTCGGCCGGGCGGTGATCGGCCACCAGGACGAGGAGGCCGACGTGGCGAACCTGCGCGCCATCGCCGAGCGAGGGTCGTTCGTGGGCATCGACCGGATCGGCTCGATGCTCGCTCCCGACGAGCAGCGCGCCGACAACGTTGCCGCGCTCGTCGCCGAAGGGCGCGCCGATCATGTCTGTCTCGCGCACGACAGCTCGTGCTGCTTCCACTCTGCCCGCTTCCCGTACCCCCTGCCCGCCGGCAGCCCGCCGTCGACTGCCGAGGCGATCCACCCCACCTTCTCGGAGCAGATGACCCGCCCCTACACCTACCTCTTCGACACGTTCCTGCCGATGCTTCGCGACCGGGGCGTGAGCGACGCCGACATCGACCAGATGCTCGTCGTGAACCCCCGCCGACTCCTCGCGGGCGCCTAGCCGTGCGCCTCGCCACCTGGAACGTCAACTCGTTGAAGGCCCGCCTGCCCCGCGTCGAGGAGTGGCTCGACTACGCGGCACCCGACGTGGTCTGCCTCCAGGAGACCAAGCTCGCGGACGACACGTTTCCCCACCTCACGTTTCGGGAGCGCGGCTACGAGGCCGTGCACTACGGGGAGGGCCGCTGGAACGGCGTCGCGATCCTCTCGCGGGTCGGACTCGAGGAACCCACCTTCGGATTCGGCGAGGGGCACACCGACCCGTACGAAGGCGACGCCCGGATCCTGACCGCGACGTGTGGCGGGATCCGCGTCACCTCCGCGTACGTACCGAACGGGCGCGAGGTCGGTACCGAGTTCTACGACCGCAAGCTCGACTGGCTCGCCACCCTCCACGACTGGCTCGACGCCGCCGCCGCGCCGTCCGATCCGATCGCGATCCTCGGCGACTTCAACGTCGCACCCGAGGATCGCGATGTCTGGTCGGTGAAGGCGTTCGAAGGAGCCACGCACGTGACACCGGCCGAACGCGAGGCGGTCGCCCGCCTGCGCAGCTGGGGCCTCGTCGACGCGTTCCGGGAGCTGTACGACGACGACCGTCTCTTCACCTATTGGGACTACCGGCGCGGCGACTTCCACGAGCACCGTGGGATGCGCATCGACCTCGTCCTCGTCACCGAGCCGGTGGCGAGCCGGCTCACCTGGGGCGTTGTCGACCGCAACGCCCGCAAGGGCAAGCAACCCTCCGACCATGCCCCGCTCGTGATCGACCTGCGCGACGACGCGTAAGGCGACCTCGGGGATCCGCCCCCGGTCAGGCGGCGCGATCGAGACGCCACTCGTAGCGCGGCACTCCGGACACGGAACGGGCCCGGTGCGGACGCCCGTAGTTGGCCAGCGGCGCGCCCGGAGCGCAACACGCAGCCTCGAGCGCGGCCGGGGCGGCGCCGCGAGGCAGCCCGCGACTCGCCAGGGCGTCGCCGAGCCCACCCTCGAGCAGCTCCTCGACGATCGCCGGGAGGGTGTCGGGACAGCGGATGAGCCACGAGTGCCCCGCGCCACGCACCACCACGAGCTCGCCGGCGGTACGGGTGGCCGCGTCCTTCGCCGCCGAGAGCGGGACGATCGGGTCGGCGTCGCCATGGATGGCGATCAGTGGCACTCCGGCCGCCGCGATCCGCTCCAGCGTGGCAACGCTGGAGGCCGAACGCGTGACGACCCGCGCCGAGCGCAGCGACTCCCATGGCCGGATCACGTGGCCGCTCACCGCACGCGCCGAGCGCCACCCCAGCTTGAGCGACTGGCGCCAGTCGGTCCACGGAACGGTCGACAACGTGTCGATCCAGAACTCGCGGGCGAAGCGCGCCCGGGCGAGGCGCGACTCCGATGTGTCGCGTTGGATGCGATCCCACGGTGCGCCGACGATGGCGTCGACGATGACCACCGTGAGCGTCCGCTCCGGGGCACGCGCCGCCACCTCCACTGCGAGGCGGCCGCCCATGGAGTGTCCGGCCAGCACCGCGCGTCGCACTCCGAGCTGGTCGAGCGCGCGCACGATCACGCTTGCCGCGTCACCGAGGGTCGGCTCGTCGCCGGGGGCAGGATCGGTATCGCCATGACCGGGCGCGTCGAGCGCGATCACGCGCAAGCCGAGTGCCGCGACGCGCGCCAGCGTCTGGGCGTAGATGCGGCCTTCGGCGCCGAACCCGTGGATCACGACGACCGGCACTCCTCGACCGGCAACCGCGATGCCCACCCGGTGGCCGTCGTCGAGGTCGATGACGTGGCGGGCGAAGCGAGGCGCACCCTCGGAGCTCACGTCGGACATCTTGCTTTCTCGACCCGCTTCGGACGCGGATCATCCCGGCGCCGGCCGTCGGAAACCTACCGACGCGTCGAACGGCGCGTCGCGGTACGGCGCGTACACACGGGCGCGCCCGGGGCTAGGCCGCGCGACTCATTTGCCGCGCGCGCGCTTCGGATTCGTGTCGCGCCTGCCGAAGAAACGATCAACCAGGGCACGCTCAACGGCGAGCGTGACAGAGGACGCTGTCCGCACCGGGCCGCCGCTTCGAACCGGCACCCGACACCCAGCCCACCCTGCCTCACGAGGCGGTAGGGCCCGGTGACGGGCGGCAACGTCGAACGACGCGCCTCAGCTCTTCGCCTTGAGCGCCTCGATGATCTGGGGCACGACCTTGTGCACGTCGCCCACGATCCCGAGATCCGCCACCGAGAAGATCGGTGCCTCCGGATCCTTGTTGACGGCGATGATGTTGTCGGACGACTTCATGCCCACCATGTGCTGGGTCGCACCCGAGATGCCGAGGGCGATGTACACCTTGGGCTTCACGGTCTTGCCGGTCTGGCCCACCTGCTTCGCGTAGGGCACCCAGCCGGCGTCGACGATCGCGCGCGAGGCGCCCGATGCGCCCTTGAGGAGCTTCGCCAGCTCGTCGACGAGCGGCTCGTAGCTCTCCGCAGCCCCGATGCCGCGGCCCCCCGAGACGACGACGGTCGCCTCTTCGAGCTTCGGTCCCTCGCGCTCCTCCACGTGGTGCTCGAGCACCTTGGCCTCGCCGGCGCGGCCGAGGTCGAGACCCTCGACCGAGGTGACCTCGGCGGCGGCGCCACCGCTCGGCTCGGCGGGGAACGACTTCGGCCGGATCGCCGCCAAGTACGGCGTCTCGCCCCGGAATGCCGCGTCGACGAGCGTCACGCCACCGAAGATCGCGGTCCCGACCGTAACGGTGTCGCCGTCGACGCTCACCGACGCGCCGTTCGTGAGGATCGTGCGGTCGAGCTTCGCCGACAGGCGCCCGATCGCGTCACGCCCGTCGTAGCTCTGGGCGAAGAGGATCAGGTCGGGTGACTGCTCTTCGATCACCTTCGCGAGCGCGGCGGCGCCCACCACACCCTTGAGCACGCCGTCGTCGGGCGCGGCGTAGACGTTGGTAGCGCCATACTCGCCGAGTGTCGTCGCCAGATCGGCGGCGTCATCGCCTACATAGACGGCTTCGACGCTGTCGCCGATCTCGCGTGCCTTCGTGAGCAGCTCGAGCGTTGCCGACGTCGGGCTCGAGTCCTCGGACTCCGCGTAGACCCAGACCTTCGGAAGCGTCATCTCAGATCACCTTGACCTTCTCGAGGTACTCGACCACGCGGGTGTACGACTCGCCGTCGTCTTCGATCTTCTCGCCGGCCTCGCGCTCGGGCGCGGCCGCGACAGAGGTGATCTCTTGGCGGGCGCCGTCCCAACCGACCTCACCGGCCTCCAGACCCAGATCGGCAACCGTGAGCGTGTCGACCGGCTTGCTCTTGGCGGCCATGATCCCCTTGAACGAGGGGTACCGGGGCTCGACGACGCCGGCCGTCACGCTGACGACCGCCGGCAGGGATGCCTCGACGACGTCGTAGCCGGCCTCGGTCTGGCGCTGCACCTTCACCTTCCCGTCGGCGGTCTCGATCGCTTTCGCGGTGGTCAACGTGGGCCACCCGAGCAGCTCCCCCACCTGGGAGGGCACGGTGCCCGTGTAGCCGTCGGTCGACTCGGTCGCGGTGAGCACGAGGTCGATGTCGCCGACCCGCTCGACCGACTTGGCGATCACCTTCGCCGTCGTGAGGGCGTCGGTACCGAGGAACGCGGGATCCGAGACGAGCACCGCCTTGGCTGCCCCCATGGCGAGGGCGGTGCGGAGCCCGGCGACCTC
>Ga0075530_1001607_pt1 | contig 10682 bp, 9 predicted proteins | sample NGEPerD_2_FD_75101 | JGI IMG/M metagenome (GOLD analysis project Ga0075530, IMG submission 75101) | Arctic peat soil microbial communities from the Barrow Environmental Observatory site, Barrow, Alaska, USA - NGEE PermafrostL1-D | ecosystem: Environmental > Terrestrial > Soil > Wetlands > Peat ...
ACCTTCGACGAGTAAGCCTAGTATCTGCGCTCGTTTTTTGACACTCATTCTGTTCACCGTTCTGACCCTCAAGCATTAAGTTCAGTTACATTATGCTTGAGCGGGTAAGTATATGCAAGCATTATTCTCAAGATTAGTTGCATGCTTACATTTTATATTTTAGACTGCAAGCACCAATTAAATTGTGGAGATGCTTGCATGCAAGATGAAGTGTTGGGTAAAGCCAGAGGCGGGGTTGCTAGAGCAGCATCTTTAACATCGGAACGGCGGTCAGAAATAGCGAAAAAAGCAGCAAAGTCTCGATGGTCATCCGATTATCCAAGAGCAACACATGAAGGTGAAATTCACATCGGGAATTCCACCATTCCTTGTGCCGTCTTGGAAGACGGGACACGCTTGTTGACGCAAGAAGGATTCTTAAAAGCGATAGGAAGGTCTGGCAAACCGGCTGCTGGTCGTGGTTCACAGTTCGAAAAGGTAGCCCCATTTTTAGCTCTAAACAACCTGAAGCCTTATATAACCAATGAGTTAGAGTCTTCGACATACCCTATTGTTTTTAAGCCAGTATCGGGCAGCCGTGCTTATGGGTACAAGGCGGGCTTGTTACCGAAAGTGTGCGAAGTGTATTTGAAAGCCAGGGATAACAACGCGCTACTGCAATCACAGCAGAAGTTTGCGGTTGCATGTGACTTGCTCATGCGAGGCTTAGCGCATGTCGGCATTACCGCCTTGGTTGATGAGGCGAGCGGCTATCAAGAAGTGCGTGATCGTAAAGCACTCCAGATCATTCTTGATAAGTTTCTTACTGACGAATGGGCGAAATGGACAAAGACTTTCCCGGACAGCTTTTATAAGCATTTATTTCGTCTGAAGAACATCCCGTTCCCCACCGGAGAGGGTGGCAAAAAGCCGAGCTACGTTGGGCACTGGACAAACGATATTGTCTACTCGCGGCTTGCGCCTGGGGTGCTTTCAGAACTTAAAAAAAAGAATCCTCGTGAATCATCAACGGGCCAAAGGAAGCGTAAGTATTGGCAGTATCTTACGACAGATTATGGGCATCCGGCGCTCACGGAACATTTATCAAACGTGACCTTCCTTATGGCTGGATGTGAACGCTGGGATGACTTCAAACGGCGACTTGACCGCGCAAAACCCAAATACGGGGACACTATAGATATTCATTTTGAACAAGAGAATTGAGAGCGCACTTTATTCCGAAGATTTCGACCAGCGTGCCTTGGCTGCCTTCTTAGCGATCTCAGACCGTCGCTTTGCGCTTAGTTTTTCGGACCTCGCCTTGCCACCTTTGAGTCCACCCCTGCGGCCCAGATCGACCGCCGCAGGGTCTTTGCCTTCATCTGGTTTTTTGTCTTCTACTTCGCCCGTGGCAATATCGGTAATCAGTTTGGCGAGCTGATTAGGATCGCGGGGTCTTTTCGGCTTGCTTGATCGGTTTGGCATGTGCCTATTATGTCATAAGGGGCCATTAGCTACCCCCTTAAAATCAAACTGAGACACTACCCGGCGGTGCTAGCTCGCTTCCGCGGCCACGGCCTTCATGCTCAGACGGATGCGGCCCTGCTTGTCGACCTCCAGCACCTTGACCTTCACCTGCTCGCCTTCCGACAGCTTGTCGCTGACCTTGGCCACGCGCTCGTCGGAGATCTGGGAAATGTGTACGAGGCCGTCCTTGCCCGGCAGAATGGTCACAAAGGCGCCAAAATCCATGATCTTAGCGACCTTGCCGACGTAAATACGGCCCACTTCCACGTCCGCGGTAATCAGCTCGATGCGCCGCCGCGCTTCCTCGCCGGCCTCCTTGTCCACCGAGGCGATCTTGATGATGCCACTGTCATCGATATCGATGGTCGCGCCGGTCTCCTCGGTCATGGCGCGAATAACGGCGCCGCCCTTGCCGATAACATCGCGAATCTTCTCGGGGTCAATGCGCATGGTGATGAAGCGCGGCGCGTACACTGACATCTCGGTACGCGGGACAGCAATCGCCGCGTTCATCTTTTCCAGGATATGCATGCGGCCGTCGCGGGCCTGCGCCAACGCCTTGGCCATGATTTCGCGGGTGATGCCGTCAATCTTGATGTCCATCTGCAGCGCGGTAATGCCAGTCTGCGTGCCAGCGACCTTGAAATCCATATCGCCAAGATGGTCTTCGTCGCCCAGGATATCGGTGAGCACCGCGTAGCGCTCGCCTTCCTTGATCAGCCCCATGGCGATGCCGGCGACCGGATTGCTAATCGGCACACCAGCGTCCATCAGCGCCAGGCTGGTGCCGCATACGGTCGCCATTGAACTTGAGCCATTGGATTCCGTAACTTCAGACACCACGCGTATCACATAAGGAAAATCATCCGTGTTGGGCATGACGGCCTGCATGCCGCGTTTGGCGAGCTTCGCGTGCCCGATCTCGCGGCGCTTGGGCGAGCCGATAAAGCCGGTTTCGCCGACGCTGTAGGGCGGAAAATTGTAGTGCAGCATAAAATGGTCTTTGCGCTCGCCTTCGATGGCGTCGATGATCTGCGCGTCGCGGCCGGTGCCCAAGGTAGTAACAACAATGGCCTGCGTCTCACCGCGCGTGAACAGCGCCGAGCCATGCGCCCTGGGCAACACGCCGGCGCGGATCGCGATTGGCCGCACGGTGGTCTGATCACGGCCATCGATGCGTGGTTCACCGGCCAGAATCCGGCCGCGCACGATGCGGCGTTCCAGACGTTTGAATGCATCTTTAGTCTCTTGCGTGGGCGTCTCCGACGCCGCTGCATCCTCGCCCACGAGCCGGGCGACAAGTTGCTCCCGAATTTCGCTCACGCGTTGTTGCCGGAGCTGCTTGTCGGCGATGCGGTAAGCGTCATTCAAGTCCGCTTCAGCGTGCTCGGAGACCGAGTCGTAGACAGATTGATCGTGCGACGGCGCATGCCAGTCCCAGGCCGGCTGGTTGACTTCAGCGGCCAGCTCGGAAATCACCACGATGGCGGCCTGCATCTGCTCGTGACCGAACATGACGGCGCCCAGCATCACGTCTTCAGGCAATTCTTTCGCCTGCGACTCGACCATCAACACGGCCTGGTCGTTGCCCGCGATCACCAGATCGAGCGCCGACTCGCGCAGCTCGCTCGCACTGGGATTCAAAATATACTCGCCGTCCCGGTAACCGACGCGCGCGGCGCCCAGTGGACCGTTGAAGGGGATGCCGGAGATCGCCAGCGCCGCCGAAGCGCCCAGCAACGCGGGTATGTCGGGATCGATCTCGTTGTTGAGCGACATCACAGTGGCGATCACCTGCACTTCGTTCGTGAACGCCTTTGGAAACAGCGGGCGCAACGGCCGGTCGATCAGCCTAGAGGTCAGGGTTTCTTTTTCGCTCGGCCGTCCCTCGCGCTTGAAAAAACCGCCGGGTATCTTGCCGGCGGCGTAAGTGCGTTCCTGATAGTTGACTGTCAGCGGAAAGAAATCCCGGCCTGGATCGGCCTCCCTGCGCGCCACCACGGTTACCAGCACTACCGTGTCCGCCATCGTCACCATTACCGCGCCCGAAGCCTGACGCGCTATTTCGCCCGTCTCGATGGTGACGCCATGCGCGCCGTACTTGAAGGTCTTTTTAATGCTTGAGTTCACGTGGTAATCCTGTCTGCAAATGATGGAAAAGCTTTAAGGCTGGCGACCAGTGCCGCTTGCAGCCCATAGCGGTTGTCGCGGCGACGCATACGAATAATGAGCAAGCGCCAATTCTGGCATCACGCCATTGATCGCGTTGCTCCGAGGCCGCCGCGCAATAATTTCGGAAGGGTTATTGTTGTCATTGTTCATCGACGGCAGTCAGTTGATACTGTCGCCACCCGGCGCTGTACCGGGCACGAGTCAGCCGCCTTATCGGGGCGGCGCGACACTTGAATCAGCGGCGCAGGCCAAGCGTACCGATCAGCGACTGGTAGCGGGGCTGATCCTTGTCTTTGAGGTAGTCCAGCAACTGGCGGCGCTTATTGACCATTTTCAAAAGGCCATGGCGCGAGTGGCGATCGTGCTTGTGTTCGGCAAAATGTTTGCCCAGATGGTCTATCCGCGCGGACAGCAACGCGACCTGCACCTCGCTGGACCCGGTGTCCTTGGTCGAATGACCGAATTGCTTGACGATTTCGCCTTTTCTGGCGGTTGACAGCGACATTCATGCTCCTGTTGAAAGACTTGTCCCAAGTGCCGCGAAGTTTATCATGCGTTGTGGGCGTGGACACTACCGAGCTGTATAAAAATGGCGCTAGACGGCGCGTATAGTGCGCTCCGGCGCGATGCGGCCGTCATCCAGCACGCGGCCCAGTCCAATAAACCCATAACGCCGGTCGTACAGACGCGTTTTACCGTGTGCGGGTGCGCCAGCGATCCGCACCGGCTGCCCGGTCTTAAGGTAATGCGCCGAGACTTCATCGACGTTGAGCGCCGGCCAGTCGGCCAGCGCAGTGTCGATGGGCAGCAACCGCGCATCCAACACCGCCGTGCCGCGCGCCGCGAACGCCTCCAGCGCAGGCAATTCGATCATCTCGGGCGCATCAAACGGCGCCACGCCGAGACGTCGCAGCGCGGTCACGTGGGCGCCGCAACCCAGCGCCTCGCCGATGTCTTCTACCAGGGTGCGCACGTAAGTCCCTTTCGAGCAGTGGATGTCCAGAGTCAGGGTATCGTCATCGCGCCCGGTCAGTGCTAAAGAGTGAATCATCAGCGAGCGGGGTTCGCGCGGCACATCGATCCCGTCGCGCGCGAGCGTGTACAGCCGTTTGCCTGCGTGCTTGACCGCGGAATACATGGGCGGAATCTGCTCGATGCCCCCGCGAAAGCGTTGCAGCACTAGCTCTATCTGCGCTGGCGAATATTCCCCCACGGCACGGCGTTGCGCAATTTCGCCGTCGGCGTCGGCCGTCGACGTTTTGATCCCAAGCCGGCAGGTGGTTCGATAGCGCTTGTCGGCGTCGAGCAGGTAGGCCGAAATCTTGGTGGCCTCGCCCAGGCAGATGACGAGCAGGCCGGTCGCCAACGGATCGAGGCTGCCCGTGTGTCCGGCCTTGCGCGCGTCGAACATGCGTTTTACCACTTGCAGCGCGCGGTTGGAGGTGATGCCGGGCGGTTTATCCAGCAACAGCAAACCGTTGACGATGCGCCCGCGTTGACGCCCGCGCGCCATCCGTCACGCTTCCTGTTTTGTCATAGGCCCGGTGTTCGCCACATCACTCTTCGGGCGTCCGCGGGCCGGCGTCCTCGGCCAGCGCGCGATTGATCAGCGCGTCTATCCGCGCGCCCTTGCGTTGTGTATCGTCATAAACGAAACGCAGTTGGGGCACCGTGCGCATCTTCAGACGCCGACCCAGTTCGCGTCGCAAAAACCCGGCGGCCCGGTTGAGGCCGGCGGCGCTTGCGCGCACGGTCGTGTCATCGCCCAGCACGCTGAAATAGACCTTCGCATGCGCGAAATCGCGTGAAACGTCCGCGTCCAGAATCGTCACCATGCCGACTTCGGGGTCTTTCACGGCCACGGTTACGAGCTGCGCGAGTTCGCGATGGATCTGCTCGCCGACGCGCACGGTGCGAGGATACTCTCGAGGCATGATCGTCAGGTCCGCGGATAGGATTGACTATGGCAATACATAATCGACAAGCCGAATGCGGGGCGTTCGCGCGCCGCACTACAGATTGCGCGCCACCTCAAAGCGTTCGTATACCTCGATCTGGTCGCCAGCCTTGACATCGTTGTAGTTCCTGACCGCGATGCCGCACTCGGTGCCCATGCGGACTTCGCTCACATCGTCCTTGTGACGCCGCAGCGATTCCAGTTCACCCTCATAGATGACCACATGGTCGCGCAGCACGCGGATCGGGTTGCCCTTGCGCATCGTACCCTCCACCACCAGGCAGCCGGCGACCGCGCCGAATCTCGACGACTTGAAGACGTCTCGGACTTGCGCCAGACCGACGATCTCTTCGCGCAACTCGGGCGACAGCAATCCGCTCATGGCTTGGCGCACGTCGTCGATGGCTTCGTAGATCACACTGTAATAGCGCACCTGCAACCCCTGGTCCTCGGCCGCGCGTCGCGCCGAGGCATCGGCACGCGTGTTGAAACCGATAACGGTAGCCTTGGACGCAACGGCCAGATGGACATCGGACTCGTTGATGCCGCCCACGTTGGCGGCCACAATCTTGACCTGCACCTCGTCGGTCGAAAGCTTTTCCAGGGCATCCCGCAATGCCTCGGCGCTGCCCTGCACATCCGTCTTCAACAGAATATTGACACTGGCGATTTCGCCTTCCTTCATCTGATTGAAGATATTTTCCAGTTTGGCCGCCTGCTGAGTGGCCAGCTTGGTGTCACGCGAACGAGATTGCCGCAAGGTCGCGACCTCGCGCGCCTTGCGCTCGTCCGCCACGACCACGACATCGTCCCCGGCGTTGGGCGCACCGGACAAACCCAGCACGATCACGGGTGTAGACGGTCCCGCAGCGGTGACCTCCTGACCCTGCTCATCGAACATCGCGCGCACCCGCCCATATTCCTGGCCCGAAAGTATCATGTCGCCCCTGCTCAGTCGGCCTTGCTGGACGAGGACGGTAGCGACCGGGCCGCGTCCGCGATCGAGGGTCGATTCCACCACCACACCGCTGGCCGCACCCTGGTCCGGCGCCTGAAGTTCCATCAGCTCGGCCTGCAGCAGAATCGATTCAAGCAACGTATCGATGCCTTCGCCCGTATGCGCGGACACGGGCACGAAGATCGTGTCGCCACCCCACTCTTCCGAAATGACCTGCTGCCCGGAAAGCTCGTTTTTCACCCGATCCAGATCGGCGTTGTCCTTGTCGATCTTGTTGATCGCCACCACCAGCGGTACTTCGGCGGCGCGCGCATGCTGGATCGCTTCGATGGTCTGCGGCATGACGCCGTCGTCGGCGGCGACCACCAGCACTACGATATCGGTGACCTGCGCGCCGCGCGCGCGCATGGCGGTGAACGCGGCGTGGCCCGGCGTATCCAGAAATGTCACCAGACCACGGTCGGTCGTAACCTGATACGCGCCGATGTGCTGTGTGATGCCGCCCGCTTCGCCGGCGACCACTTTTGTACGGCGAATATGGTCCAGCAGTGACGTTTTGCCGTGATCGACGTGACCCATTATGGTCACCACAGGCGGACGCGAGACCGCGTCACCGGCTGGTGTGGCTTCAATTGTCAGGGCAGCTTCCCGGTCCTGGGCCTGTACCGGCCTGGGGATGTGGCCCATCTCTTCGACCACCAGGGTGGCCGTATCCTGATCGAGCGTCTGGTTGATGGTCGCCATCACGCCCATGCCCATCATGACCTTGATGACTTCCGTCGCCTTGACCGCCATTTTCTGCGCGAGCTCGCCCACGGCGATAAGTTCCGGAATCGCGACCTCATGCACGATGGGCGCGGTGGGCATCGCGAAGCCATGCTTGCCGGACGGCGCCACTTTTCCCGGCCTCATCTTGGACTTGCGTTTACGGCGCCCACGCTTGTCGGTCGCCACGTGCAGCTCCTGCCGTCGCTGCCGGGATTCACTTTCGTCGACCTTGGCAGGCGCGTTGTCGCGCTCTCGCACTTTCTTCGTCTTGGCGGGTCTCTTGTCATCCCGCGGCACCTCCGGCGCTGGGGGCGGCGGTGTGAACTCGGCCTGCTTCGCGCGTTCGGCTTCTTCCGCCTGCTTGCGCAGCGCCTCTTCGGCCTGCCGCGCTTCCTCCGCCTGGCGGGCTTCCTGTTCCGCGGCCGCCTTGCGCTCGGCCTCAACGCGCCGCACCTCTTCTTCGGCCTTGCGCGCCTCCTCGGCAATATCCTCCTGTCGTTTGGCTTCCTCCGCCTGTATCACACCGCGTTTTACATAAGTGCGATTTTTGCGCACTTCCACGCTGACGGTTCTGGCGGTACGTCCCTGCATGCCCGACAGTTTCAGTTCGCTGGTACTCTTGCGACGCAAGGTGATCTTTTTGCCGTCCCCCTCACCGGTCATTCGGCCGTGACTGTGGCGCAAGTGATCCAGCAACTGCGACTTCTCGGAATCACTGATTGTCGCATCGGCCTGATTCACGCCCAGACCGGCATCCTTGAGTTGCTCGAGCAGGCGCTCCACCGGCGTGCCCACCACCTCGGCGAGTTGTTTTACTGTTACTTCCGACATGTGTCCCACTTCCTCCAGTACTGCTTGTGGCCGCCCAGAACGCATGACGCATCGGGCGCCAGGGTATGCGGCAAATCGCTTAAGAGACGGCCGATGACTGGCCGTCGGTCTGCTCGCTGGTAAACCAGGGCGCCCGCGCGGTCATGATCAGCGCGGCCGCACGCTCCCGATCCAGCCCCTCGATTACCTCTAAATCATCCACCGCCTGCTCGGCCAGATCCTCCATGGTGCGCACGCCCATGCCAGCCAGCTGAAAAGCCAGTTGCCTATCCATACCTTCCATCTCCAGCAGATCCTGCGCGGGCTCGGTATCGCCAAACTGTTCTTCACTCTTGATAGCCATGGTCAACAGCGCGTCACGGGCGCGACCGCGGAGCTCCTCGACCATCTGCTCGTCAAACTCCTCGATTTCCACCAGCTCCTTGGGCGGTACGTAGGCGATTTCCTCCACGCTGGAAAAGCCTTCCTGCACGAGGATCGCGGCGACTTCGTTGTCCACGTCCAGTTCGCGCATGAACATCTGCTGGAGTTCCTGCGCCTCGGCGTCGCTTTTTTCGTCGGCCTGAGCTTCGGTCATTACGTTCAGTTCCCACCCCGTAAGCTGGCTCGCCAGTTTCACATTCTGCCCGCCGCGCCCGATGGCCTGCGAGAGTTTTTCCTCGTCCACGGCGATGTCCATGCTTTGCTTGTCTTCGTCCACCACAATGGACAGCACCTCCGCGGGCGACATCGCGTTAATCACGAACTGGGCCGGATTCTCGTTCCACAAAATAATATCGATGCGCTCGCCGGCGAGTTCGTTTGAAACCGACTGCACCCGCGAACCGCGCATGCCGACACAGGCGCCGACGGGATCCAGGCGCGGGTCGTGCGAACGCACCGCGACTTTCGCGCGCAGGCCCGGATCGCGGGCCCCTCCCATGATCTCAATTAAACCCTGTCCCACCTCCGGCACTTCCAGCTTGAACAGCTCGATCAGAAACGGCGCCGCGGTACGCGTCAGGAACAACTGCGGCCCCCGTACTTCCGCACGGACCTCTTTTAGATAGCCACGCAGCCGGTCCCCTGGCCGCGCCGATTCGCGCGGGATCATTTCCTCGCGCGGAATGAAGCCCTCGGCATTGCTGCCCAGATCGATAAAAAGGCCGGAACGTTCCACGCGCTTGACAATGCCCATCACCAGTTCGCCAACCCGGTGCTGATAGGCTTCGACAATCTGCGCGCGCTCCGCCTCCCGCACCTTCTGCACGATAACCTGCTTGGCGGTCTGCGCGGCGATACGGCCAAACGACACGGACTCGATCGGTTCCTCCACATACGCGCCCACTTCGATGTCGGGATGCGTACGACGCGCGTAACTGAACAGGATCTGCTGTTCGGTAGACTCGAACTCCGGATCTTCATCATCCAGTACGTGCCAGCGGCGGAAAGTTTCGTAATCACCGCTCTTGCGGTCGATCTGCACGCGCACTTCTATTTCGCCGCCATGTTTTTTGCGGGTCGCGGAGGCGAGTGCCGCTTCCATGGCGTCGAAAATAATCTCCTTTTCGACGCCTTTTTCGTTGGATACAGCGTCCACTACCAGCAAAATTTCTTTATTCATGTGTTTATCTCCGCGCGCTTATTCGTGTCTGGCCCATGTCTGGTTCACGCCTGGCTCATGTCTGGCACCAGACGCGCCCGATCGATCGCCGCGAGCGGGATAACATACGTTTTCTCCTGCTCGACGACCCTCACCTGCTCACCCTCGACATCGTGCAGGCGGGCATCGAACTGCCGCCGCCCATCGATCAGCCATTTGAGTCTGACCCTGACCCGGTGACCACAATATCGCTGGAAATGCTCCGCCTTCAACAGCAGGCGATCCAGTCCCGGCGACGACACTTCCAGAATATACGCGCCGCCAATCGGATCTTCGACATCGAGCACGCCGCTCAGTTGATGGCTGACCCGACCGCAGTCGTCCAGGGTTATGCCGTCGCACCGGTCGATATAAATTCGCAACAACGACTGCCGGCGGCGCGGCACATATTCGCAGCCCCACAATTCGTAGCCCAGACCCTCGATTATCGGCTCGATCAGCTCTGTGAGCCTGGTTTGCTTCATTGCCCTTGTCTATATCAAATCCTGGTTTAAATCAGATGCTGGCCGAACCGACGATGGCCGAAAACAAAAAAAGGGCACGAAGCCCATTTTTATTGCGGACGGGGCTTCCCGCCGCATTTACGCTACGGACGCCCGGCGCAATCCCCTGATGCGCTCCTTCTACATCTAACAAAAAAAAAGCCCCTGAACGGAGCCTGTTCAACGACCGGCGCCTTACGAAATCACATCACGCCGACCAAGCCTTACTTGGCATATCTAGATATTATAGTTAAAACATGGCGCGCCTTTCAAGGTGTGTCGCGGATAAGGATCGGGTAACCTTGCGCGCAGCGGCGAATCGACAGGCACAAACTCGGGCGCCGATGCCTAATATGGGGGCGGCAA
>Ga0075530_1001608_pt1 | contig 10677 bp, 8 predicted proteins | sample NGEPerD_2_FD_75101 | JGI IMG/M metagenome (GOLD analysis project Ga0075530, IMG submission 75101) | Arctic peat soil microbial communities from the Barrow Environmental Observatory site, Barrow, Alaska, USA - NGEE PermafrostL1-D | ecosystem: Environmental > Terrestrial > Soil > Wetlands > Peat ...
CCGGCGACGGCGTCGCCCATCCGGTGCACCCGCAGCGCGTTGGTGGACCCCGGGATGCCGGGAGGCGAACCCGCCACGATGACCGCCTGCTCCCCCACCACGGCGCGGCCGATGCCGATCAGCGCCTGGTCGACCTGACGCACCATGTCGTCGGTGTGCTTGACGTACGCCGTCAGGAAGGTCTCGACGCCCCAGGTCAGAGCGAGCTGTGACCGCACCGACGGCTCCGGCGTGAACGCGAGCAGCGGGATCGGCGACCGCAGCCTCGACATCCGCCGTGCCGAGTCGCCCGACTGCGTGAACGTGACCAGGTAGTCGACGTCGAGCAGGGAGGCGACCTCCGAGGCGGCCAGCGTGATCGCGCCGCCCATGGTGTGGGGCCGCGTCCCGAGCGGCGGGATGCGTTCCAGGCCGTGGTCCTCGGTGTTCTCGATGATGCGCGCCATCGTCCGCACCGCCTCGAACGGGTACTGGCCGATGCTGGTCTCGCCCGACAGCATGATCGCGTCGGCGCCGTCCAGCACCGCGTTGGCGCAGTCCGAGGCCTCGGCGCGCGTGGGGATCGGCGCGGAGATCATCGACTCCAGCACCTGCGTCGCGACGATGACCGGCTTCGCGGCACGCCGCGCCATCTCGACGGCTCGCTTCTGCACCAGCGGCACCTGCTCGAGCGGCAGCTCGACGCCGAGGTCCCCCCGGGCGACCATGATCCCGTCGAAGGCCTCGATGATCTCGGCGAGGTTGTCGACCGCCTGCGGCTTCTCGATCTTCGCGATCACCGGGACGAGGGCCCCCTCCGCCTTCATGATCTCGCGCACCCCGTCGACGTCGGCCGCCCTGCGCACGAACGACAGGGCGACCATGTCGACGCCCTGTCGCAGGGCCCACCGCAGGTCCTCGGCGTCCTTCTCCGACAACGCCGGGGCGCTGACGGCAACGCCCGGCAGGTTCAGGCCCTTGTTGTCCGAGACGACGCCGGCAACGACCACCTCGGTGACCACCCGCGGGCCGTCCACAGCCTCGACGCGCAGGCGCACCTTGCCGTCGTCCACGAGGATCGTGTCGCCGGCGCCGACGTCACCGGGCAACCCCTCGTACGTCGTCGACGCCTGGTGGACGTCGCCGGGGACGTCGTCCGTCGTGATCGTGAACCGTGCGCCCGCCGCGAGCTCGACCGGCCCGGAGGCAAAGCGCCCCAGCCGGATCTTGGGCCCCTGCAGGTCGGCCAGGATCCCGACCGCGTGCCCGGTCTCGTCGCTGGCACGCCGGACGGCGGTGTAGAAGTCGGCGTGGTCGCTGTGGTCGCCGTGGCTGAGGTTGAGGCGTGCGACGTCCATGCCGGCCTCGACGAGCGTGCGCACCTGCTCGAGGCTGGAGGTCGCGGGGCCGAGGGTGCAGACGATCTTGGCGCGGCGCATAGCCCGACCCTAGGTGCTACCCGTTCGTAGCCCGGCCACGGCGGGGCGTCAGGCGACGGATGTGTGCAGGTGGAGCTCGGTCGGCGAGATCCTGGCCAGAGCCTCGGTGCGGCTGTTGACCTCGAGGCGGCCGTAGAGGTTCTCCAGGTGCTTGCGGACGGTGGCCTCGGAGATGTTCAGGGCGCGCGCCGCCATCCGGTTCGTGCACCCGGCGGCGACCAGGCGGAGGATCTCCCACTGCCGCGGTGTCAGCTCGGGGACGCCGCGGCGGCGCCGCAGCTGGCGCATGTGCATCTCGATCAGGTGCGGCCGCAGCAGGGACAACAGCAGCAGCTCGCGCTCGGTGAAGTCCGAGCCCTCGGTCCGGAACAGCAGCAGCCGGCGGTCGTACACGTCGAGCACGGGCAGCGGGACGAGCGCCTCGTGACGCACCCCGCAGGCCGCCAGGTAGGCGCCCATCGTGGTGCGGCTGAACGCCGCGCGGCCGGAGAAGTCCGAACACCGGGCCACGGTGGTGTGGTCACCGGTCCGCTGTGGGTAGCTGCAGGCCAGGGACTCCCAGAAGCCGTCCCAGAACAGCGCGTCCAATGCCGGGTCCTCGGTGCCGTCGTCCGGGAGCGTCGACTGCGTCACCGCGAACCGGCGTCGATGGTCCATCACCTGGAACGTGACGTCGTCGCTGGGCACGAGCTCGGCGAGGTCGTGGAGCAACGACGGAGGCACGTCGTCGCCCGGGGCGGCCGGGCGATCGGGGTCGAGCAGGCTCCGAACCCGCCGCAGATCGCGGGCCGTCACACCGATGCGGTCCATGTCAGGTCCTCCTCTTGGTTCCCAGCAGGGTAGCCGCCGACGTCACCGTGGAGGATCAGGATTTCGTCGTATGGCGGCTGCCCGGTGGTGGCCTGAATCGTGGCGACCAGCGCCTCGACCGAGGCCATCCCCACCCGACCACCACCATTCGAAGGAGACGAACCATGTCACGCAACACGAGAGTCGCCACCGCATCATCGGTGGTCACCCTGGCGGGAGCGGCGCTGCTGGTGCTGGCGCCGATCGCGCAGGCCAAGCCCGATCCAGGACAGCCGCCCCCGTCCGGCGGCGGCGCCGTCGTCCGGGAGGTCGAGGTTCCGTTCCCGGTCGACGACGGGGCGTTCGAGCCGATGCAGATCGCCGTCGCCGCCCTGGTGGGCGCCGCCGCCGCGGCGGGTGCGCGTGCCGGACGGCAGCGGCTGAACCGACCACAGGTCGCCTGAGTGCGGCGGCCGACCACCGGTGGGGCGGGGCGTCTACGGCGTCCCGCCCCACCGTGTGACGTCGGTCGGTGCGGGCTACACCACCAGGGGACGCTCGTCCGGACCGATCGGCGCCGGCAGCGTCGTCCGGCCGGTCAGGTACTCGTCGACGCCCGCCGCGCAGGCACGGCCCTCCGCGATGGCCCACACGATCAGGGACTGCCCGCGTCCAGCGTCGCCGGCGACGAAGACGCCCGGCCGGCTGGTCATGTACCGCCCGTCCCGGACGATGTTGCCCCGGCCGTCGAGGTCCACGCCCATCTGGCCAACGACCCCGCCCTGCTCGGGACCGGTGAAGCCCATCGCAAGCAGCACGAGCTGCGCGGGGATCTCCCGCTCAGTGCCGTCGACCGGCTCGAACCGGCCGTCGGACATCTCCACCTCGACGAGCCTCAGCCCTGCGACCGCGCCGTTGCCGTCGTCGGTGAACTCGACGGTGCTCACCGCGTAGACGCGCTCGCCGCCCTCCTCGTGCGCGCTCGAGACGCGGTACGTCATCGGGTAGGTCGGCCACGGCTGGGCCGCCGGGCGCTCCTCGGGAGGACGCGGCATGATCTCCAGCTGTGTGACCGACCGTGCGCCCTGCCGGTGCGCGGTCCCCAGGCAGTCGGCGCCGGTGTCGCCGCCCCCGATGATGACGACGTCCTTGCCCTCGGCCGTGGTCTGGCCCAACAGCACCGGTGGGCGGCCGTCGTCTCCCGGCTCGGCGTGAGCCGCCCGGTTGGCCGGCGGCAGGTACTCCATCGCCTGCAGGACACCGGAGAGCGAGCGGCCGTCGACGTCGAGGTCACGCGAGACGGTCGCCCCGACCGCCAGGACGACGGCGTCGTACCGGGCGACCAGCTCGCGGCCCGACAAGGCCCCCTCGGCGCCGACGTCGATGCCCGGCCGGAAGCGCGTTCCCTCGGCGGCCATCTGCTCCAGCCGGCGATCGAGGTGCCGCTTCTCCATCTTGAACTCGGGGATCCCGTACCGCAGCAGCCCGCCGATGGCGTCCGCCCGCTCGTACACCGCGACCGTGTGACCCGCTCGGGTCAGCTGCTGCGCTGCGGCGAGACCCGCCGGCCCCGAGCCGACCACCGCGACGGTGCGCCCCGAAAGACGCTCGGGCGGCTGCGGCTGCACCCATCCGGACTCGAAGGCCCGGTCGATGATCGACACCTCGACCTGTTTGATGGTCACAGCAGGCTGGTTGATCCCCAGCACGCAGGCGGGCTCGCACGGGGCCGGACACAGGCGGCCGGTGAACTCGGGGAAGTTGTTGGTCTGGTGCAGGCGCTCGATGGCCTCCCTCCAGTCCCCGCGGTACGTCAGGTCGTTCCACTCGGGGATGAGGTTGCCGAGGGGGCACCCGTTGTGGCAGAACGGGATACCGCAGTCCATGCAGCGGCCGGCCTGCCTTTGCAGCTGGTCGGAGTCCTGCTGCTCGTAGACCTCCTGCCAGTCCTGGATGCGAACCGGCACGGGACGCCTGGCCGGCAGCTCACGCTCGCGGTGGGTGAGGAACCCCCTGGGGTCAGCCACTGATGCCCTCCATGATCCGTGACCAGACCACGTCGCCGTCCGGGTCCAGGCCCTCGATCTCGCCGCGCGACCTCGCGGCCATCACCCGCGCGTACTCCCGTGGCACCAGGCGCGTGAAGCGTGCACGCGAGGCGCCCCAGTCCTGCAGCAGCCGCCAGGCGACGGTCGACTCGGTCTCCTCGCGGTGGCGCCTGAGCAGGTCGTGCACTATGGCCGCGTCCTCGTCGTCCAGCGGCTCGGGGGTCAGCTCCCCGGAGGAGACGGCGACCGGGTTCAACCTCGCCGGGCGCAGGTCCAGCACGTACGCCACGCCGCCCGACATGCCGGCTCCGAAGTTTCGTCCGGTGCGCCCCAGCACGAGCGCCACGCCGCCCGTCATGTACTCGCAGCCGTGGTCGCCGACGCCCTCGACGACCGCGGTGGCACCGGAGTTGCGCACGCAGAACCGTTCGCCGACCTGTCCGCGGACGAACATCTCCCCGGACGTGGCGCCGTAGGCGACGACGTTGCCGGCGACGACGTTCGACTCCGCCGCGAAGGGCGAGGCGCGGTCCGGCCGGACGACGATGCGGCCGCCGGAGAGTCCCTTGCCGACGTAGTCGTTCGCGTCGCCGTGCAGTCGCAACGTGATCCCCGCCGGGAGGAACGCGCCGAACGACTGGCCGGCGGCACCCGTGAGCGTGATGTCGATGGTGTCGTCGGGGAGCGTGTCGAGCCCGAACCTCTTCGTGACCTCGTGGCCGAGGATGGTGCCGACGGTCCGGTTGACGTTGCGGATCGCCAGCTCGATGCGGACAGGCTGGGAGTTCTCCAGCGTGTCCCGCGACATCTCGACAAGCTGGTGGTCCAGCGCCTTCTCCAGCCCGTGGTCCTGCGGGACAGTGTGCCGTCGGGACGCACCCGGCGGCAGCTCGACCTCGTGCAGGATGGGCGAGAGATCGAGCCCGGACGCCTTCCAGTGCTGTAAGGCCGGACGCGTGTCGAGCGCCGCCGACTGGCCCACCGCCTCGTCGATGCTGCGGAAGCCCAGCGCGGCCAGGTGCTCACGCACCTCCTCGGCGATGAACTCGAAGAAGTTCACGACGAACTCCGGCGACCCGGTGAACCGCTTGCGCAGCTCGGGGTTCTGGGTGGCGATGCCGACCGGGCACGTGTCGAGGTGGCAGACCCGCATCATCACGCAGCCCGACACGACCAGGGGCGCGGTCGCGAAGCCGAACTCCTCGGCGCCGAGCAGCGCGGCGACCACGACGTCCCGACCGGTCTTGAGCTGCCCGTCGACCTGCACCACGATCCGGTCGCGGAGGCCGTTCAGCAACAGCGTCTGCTGGGTCTCCGCGAGGCCCAGCTCCCACGGCGCGCCGGCGTGCTTCAGCGACGTCAGCGGGCTGGCACCGGTTCCGCCGTCATGGCCGGAGATCAGGACGACGTCCGCGTGCGCCTTGCTGACACCGGCGGCGACCGTGCCGACACCGACCTCGCTGACCAGCTTCACGTGCACCCGCGCGGATGGGTTGGCGTTCTTGAGGTCGTGGATCAGCTGCGCGAGGTCCTCGATCGAGTAGATGTCGTGGTGCGGGGGCGGCGAGATCAGCCCGACGCCCGGTGTCGACAGCCGGGTGCGCGCGATGTTCGGGTACACCTTGGCCCCGGGCAGCTGGCCGCCCTCCCCGGGCTTGGCCCCCTGCGCCATCTTGATCTGGATGTCGTCGGCGTGGGTCAGGTACAGGCTCGTCACACCGAAGCGACCGGAGGCGACCTGCTTGACGGCACTACGCCTTTCGGGGTCGAGCAGGCGGTCGGCGTCCTCTCCCCCCTCGCCCGTGTTCGACCTGCCGCCGAGCCGGTTCATCGCGATCGCCAGGGTCTGGTGGGCCTCGAGGCTGATCGAGCCGTAGCTCATCGCACCGGTGGAGAACCGCTTGACGATCTCGCTGACCGGCTCCACCTCCTCCAGCCGCACCGGCTCTCGCACGCCCTCGGCGAAGCCGAACAGCCCGCGCAGGGTCATCAGTCGCTCGCTGGACGCGTCCACCCGCTGCGTGTACTGGCGGAACACGTCGTAGCGGCCGGACCGGGTCGCGTGCTGCAGCCGGAACACCGTCTCCGGGTCGAAAAGGTGCGGCTCGCCGTCACGGCGCCACTGGTACTCGCCCCCGACGTCCAGGCGGCTGTGCGCGGGGCGCATACCGCCCGGTGGGTACGCCCACGCGTGCCGTCGCGCCACCTCGTCGGCGATGACGTCCAGCCCCACTCCCCCGAGCTGGCTGGTCGTTCCGGTGAAGTACTTCCCGACGACGTCGGTCGACAGCCCGATCGCCTCGAACACCTGCGCACCGCGGTAGGAGGCGACCGTCGAGATGCCCATCTTGCTCATCACCTTCAGCACGCCCTTGCCCAGTGCGTAGATCAGCTGTGAGACGGCACTCTCGGGCGCCACGCCCTCGATCACGCCCGACCGGCACAGGTCCTCGACCGACTCCATCGCCAGGTAGGGGTTGACCGCCGCCGCGCCGTACCCGATCAGCAGGGCGACGTGGTGGACCTCCCGCACGTCCCCGGCCTCGACGAGCAGCCCGACCTGCGTGCGCGTCTTCTCGCGGATCAGGTGGTGGTGCACCGCGCTGGTCAGCAACAACGACGGGATCGGCGCGTAGTCGGCGTCGGAGTCGCGGTCGGAGAGGACGACGAACCGCGCACCGTCGGCGATCGCCGCGCTGACCTCGGTACAGATCTCCTCCAGCCGCTGCGCCAGAGCCTCGCCACCGCCGTCCACCCGGTACAGCCCCCTGACGCGCGTGGTCGCGAAGCCGGGCAGGTCGCCGTCGCGGTTGATGTGCGCGATCTTGGCCAGGTCGTCGTTGTCGATCACGGGAAAGGGCAGCACGACCTGGCGGCAGTGGGCAGGGCTCGCGACCAACGCGTTGCCCTCCGGCCCGATCGCCGTTCCGAGCGCCGTGACGAGCTCCTCCCGGATCGCGTCCAGGGGTGGGTTGGTGACCTGGGCGAACAGTTGGGTGAAGTAGTCGAAGAGCAGGCGGGGGCGAGCCGACAGGACGGCGACCGGCGTGTCGGTGCCCATCGAACCGATCGGCTCGGCGCCGGACCGCGCCATCGGCGCGACCAGCACGCGCAGCTCCTCCTCGGTGTACCCGAAGGTCTGCTGCCGGCGGGTCACGGACGCGTGCGTGTGCAGCACGTGCTCCCGCTCGGGCAGGTCGTCGAGGTGGATCAGCCCGGCGAGCAGCCACTCGTCGTACGGGTGCTGGGCGGCGAGTTCGGCCTTGATCTCCTCGTCGTCGACGATCCGACCGTGGCCGGTGTCGACGAGGAACATCCGGCCCGGCGCCAGCCGGCCCTTGCGGACGACGCGCGCCGGGTCGATGTCGAGCACGCCGACCTCGCTGGCGAGAACCACGAGACCGTCGTCCGTCAGCCAGTACCGGGAGGGGCGCAGCCCGTTGCGGTCGAGGACGGCGCCGATCAGCGTGCCGTCGGTGAACACCATGTCGGCCGGCCCGTCCCACGGCTCCATGAACATCGAGTGGTACTCGTAGAAGGCGCGGCGCGCGGGGTCCATCTCGGCGTGGTTCTCCCAGGCCTCCGGGATCATCATCAGCACCGCGTGCGGCAGGGAGCGCCCGCCGAGGTGCAGCAGCTCGAGCACCTCGTCGAAGGTCGCCGAGTCGCTGGCGCCGGGGGTGCAGATCGGGAACAGCCGCTCGAGGTCGCCGCCGATCAGGTCGCTCTCCAGCTGGCTCTCGCGGGCCTGCATCCAGTTGGCGTTGCCCTGCACCGTGTTGATCTCGCCGTTGTGCGCGATGAACCGGAACGGGTGCGACAGCGGCCACGAGGGAAAGGTGTTGGTGGAGAAGCGTGAGTGCACCAGCGCCAGCTCGGTGGTGTACCGCCGGTCGGAGAGGTCGGGGAAGAACGGCTCGAGCTGTCCGGTCGTCAGCATGCCCTTGTAGACCAGCGTGCGGCAGGACAGCGAGGCCGCGTACAGACCGACCTCGCGCTCGGCCCGCTTGCGCAGGCAGAAGGCCATCCGGTCGAGCGCGATGCCCATCACCCGTGCCTTCGCACCGGCGACGAACAGCTGGGCGAAGCGGGGCATGCACGAGCGGGCCGTCCGGCCCACCAGGGAGTCGGCGGTCGGGACGTCGCGCCAACCGAGGACGGCGAGCCCCTCCTCCTCGGCGATCCGCGCCACGGCGTCCCGTGCGGCGGCCTCCTCGCCGTCGTCGTCCGGGAGGAACACCAGGCCGACGGCGTAGGACCCCCTCGCCGGCAGGTCGAAGTCGGTGACCGCGTCGAGGAAGGCGTGCGGCACCTGGGTGAGGATGCCTGCGCCGTCGCCCGTGTCGGCCTCCGCGCCGACGGCACCGCGGTGGTCGAGGTTGCGCAGGGCGGTCAGTGCCTGCTCGACGATGTCGTAGCCCGGCTCGCCCCGCAGGGTCGCGACGAACGCCACGCCGCACGCGTCGTGCTCGTGCGTCCCGTCGTACAGGCCCTGGGCGGGTGGCTGGGCGGAGAACCGCTCGAAGGGCGACAGCAAGTCGGGCACCGTCCTCGTCTCGTCGTCCCGGGTCACCCGGGGCATTCGCACGAGGACGGCGCTGGCCCCGCGGATCGTGCGGCGAGGTTACACGAGCACCGGGGGCCGGGTCAGGTTCGTACCCCGCTCGGCGTCTCACTGTGCAAGACGGACGGTTCTGGATGGCGAGACGCCGCCGCGCACCCCGGGCCGGGGCCGGGCAGCCGCCGCACCAGGAGCCGGAGGCTCGCCACCTTGACCGCGAGCACCGCCAGCACGAACGCCGAGGCCAGCAGCGGCTGGGGCCAGACCACCACGAGGACCACGAGGCCGGCGGTGTTGACGGCCTTGGCCGGTGCCCACCAGTTCCAGCGGTAGACCGCGCGGTCGACGCGCTCGACGTAGTTGCACGACGTCAGCGGGAAGCCGAGCCAGGCGATCGACAGCACGGTGTCCACGACGGCGAACTCCAGCAGGTACAGCGCCACCGGCCACATCACGTCGGGGTGCCACAGCGCCCACGGGACCCAGAACGCCACGCTGCAGACCCGGTCCGTCAGGACGTCCAGCAGGGCGCCGCGGCGGGTCTCCTGACGCAACCGCCTGGCCACCTGACCGTCGACCACGTCGCCGACCCAGTACACGGCCAGGGAGACCAGGAGCAGGTCGAGCCGGGAGGTGGCGACGGCGGCGATCGCCAGGGCCACGGCCGCGACGGTCCGGACGCCGGTGACCAGGTTGGCCCAGGTCGTCCACGGCTCGGGCCACCCGTCCCAGCAGCCGCGGTGGCCGCAGGCGGTGTCCGGCGTCGTCCAGCGCGGGGTCACGCCATCACCCACTCCACGGGTCGATCACCTCGACGCCGGAAGGCTCGAAGTCCGACGCAGTGCGGGTCACGAGCTTCAGGCCGTGCACGAGAGCAGTCGCAGCAATCAGCGCGTCACGCTCGGGGCGCGGGTCGGGTACGTGAAGTGACGCCGCCCTGCGGGCCACGGCGAGGTCCACCGGGAGGATCTGTCTCTCGAACGCCGGGAGGACACGTTCCTCCAGCCAGCGCCGGAGGGAGCGCCCCTGCCTGGAGTCTCGGCGCTCGACCCGGATGACCCCGATCTCCAGCTCCAGCACCGAGACGACGCTCAGGAACAGGGCGTGCGACGGCTGACTCCCGACCCATCTACGGACCAGCGGATCGGATCGGTGCTGCGACTTTCGTAGCTCGTTGACGACGTTCGTGTCCAGCAGGTAGCTCACAGGTCGGGCGCCCTCAGACCGAGCCGGATCGGGCCGGGCTCGAAGGCGACGCCGTCGTCGTCCATCGACAACCACGCCACGAGATCGGGCTCCCCTCCGCTGAGCCGTCGGAACTCGCCGATGGACATGAGCACGTGCGACGGGCTGCCACGGTCGGTGATCACCACCGGCCCCTTCTCGGCGGCCCGCTTCGCGGCGCTGACGTCGCGGTTGAATTCCCGCGCCGACAGTGTGGCCATCCGCATCCCCTCGCCTGGTAGGTACGTACCTACGATACGTGGGTGCGGCACGCAGGACAACACCGCATCACGACCGGCGCGTCGTGATCTCATGACCTCCGGGGCCGGGAAGGGGTGGCGACGTGGTGGCGGTGGGCACCTTCTTCTACTGCCTGCTGTCAGCGGTCGTGCCGGTCGCCAACGCGGAGGTGTACCTCGTCGGGGTCGCCGTCACCACCGACTCCCCGCCGGTGCTGCTCGCGGTCGCCGCGGCGAGCGGCCAGGTGCTCGGCAAGATGGCGTTCTACCTGCTCGGTCGCGGCGTGATCGACCTCTCGCGGCTGCGACGGCACTCGCGCACGACCGGCCGCTGGACCGAGCGGATGGCCCGGGTCTCCGACTGGTGCGACCGGCACGCGTGGGGCCCGAGCGCGGTC
>Ga0075530_1001609_pt1 | contig 10677 bp, 11 predicted proteins | sample NGEPerD_2_FD_75101 | JGI IMG/M metagenome (GOLD analysis project Ga0075530, IMG submission 75101) | Arctic peat soil microbial communities from the Barrow Environmental Observatory site, Barrow, Alaska, USA - NGEE PermafrostL1-D | ecosystem: Environmental > Terrestrial > Soil > Wetlands > Peat ...
GGGCCGGTGCCCTTGTGACCACCGGTGACCGCGGTGACGAAGTCCTGGGTCGAGGCCCACCCGGCGTCCTTGACCGCATTCGTGGCGTCGATCTCGCGGACCACGCCGAGCTCGAGCGCATCCAGGCTCGACTTCAGCGATTCGATCTGGGCCACGGTCTCCATCAGTTCGCCGCGACCTCGCGCCGCCCACAACGTCTCACCCATCGCGACGACCTGGCTGCCGATCAGCGCCAGCGCACCTGGAACCCCACCGGCACACGGGGTGTCGCGGTGGTCTTCCGGGCGGCTGGTCATGACTGAATTCAAGCAGCGACCACTGACAGGTTCGGTCGAGAATCCCCATGTGTGGAAAGAACTTCTCGATGTTTCTCGACAGGTGCTGACTGGTTGTTCACTGGCCGCTGTTCGCCCCAGGTGGGTCGACCCCGGTTCGGCGTACGGGTGGTTTCGAGCAAGCCAGGGGCCTTCGGCCGCTACGTGGGGGCAGAAGGCCCGAGGAACCTTCGTAACAGACGCTCGCTGCGCTCGCTCCTCAACCATCGTGGTTCCCGGGTTCGCTGCTCAGCCACCGTGGTGCCAGGTTCGCTGCTCGCCCCAGGTGGGTCGGCCCCCGTTGGGCGTACGGGTGGTTTCGAGACGCTCGCTGGCGCTCGCTCCTCAACCACCGTGACACGAGCTCGCTCCTCAACCACCGTGGCGCGGGGTCGCCGCGCAACCACTGTGGCGCCGCGTTCGCCGTCGCCCCAGGTGGGTCGGCCCCCGTTGGGCGTACGGGTGGTTTCGAGACGCTCGCTGGCGCTCGCTCCTCAACCGACGGGGCAAGTGCGCTCGCTCCTCAACCACCGTGATGCGGCGAATGCGGCGTCACGCAGGTCATCGAGACCGGGGGAGCTCGGGGACCAGCGCGGAGTGAAGCTGCTGCTGGTCCCGACCACCACGGGTGCCTAACGTGGCTGCTATGGAGTTCGCCCGCGAACAGGTCTGCCGGGTGACCGGGCTGCAGGGTGACCCGGCCGCGCTCGGTGGAGCCGTGACGGTGGCGCTGTGCGGCCACTGGGAGCACGACGGGCCGTGCCGATGGCCGCACCACACCGAGACACTGACCGATGGGGACGAACTCGTGATGACCGTGCGGTTCGACGCCGCGGACGACGAGGTCGAGTCGGTTCGTACGACGATCATGGCCGCCTTGGTCGCCGGGGATCTCGTCGGACCCGATGGTCGGCGGACCACCTGGGATCCGCCGCAGGAATGAACCGATCGCTCCGTACGCCGGGACCGAGCGTGGCCCTGGGCTGCCGGCCTGGGTGAACTGCGCCCGCGGCGTCGACGGCGGGTGGGGTGAGGGTCCCGCGGAGCGGCCGACACCTCACCCATATGGGAGAATGGGGACGTCCCCCGCTCGCCAACGAGAGTCGTCTGTGCCCTCCGTGCCCCCGAACGCCGCCGCGCCCACGCCGGGCAGGACCGATCCGGCGATCATCCGCAACTTCTGCATCATCGCCCACATCGACCACGGGAAGTCGACGCTGGCCGACCGGATGCTGCAGCTGACGGGTGTCGTCGACGAGCGGGCGGCGCGTGCGCAGTACCTCGACCGGATGGACATCGAGCGTGAGCGCGGCATCACCATCAAGAGCCAGGCCGTGCGGATGCCGTGGACGGTGAAGCCGGACAACGACGCGATGGCGGAGCCGGACACCTACGTCCTCAACATGATCGACACGCCAGGCCACGTCGACTTCACCTACGAGGTCTCCCGGTCGCTGGAGGCCTGCGAGGCCGCCGTGCTGCTGGTGGACGCCGCGCAGGGGATCGAGGCGCAGACGCTGGCGAACCTCTACCTCGCGCTCGGTGCGGATCTGCACGTGATCCCGGTGCTCAACAAGATCGACCTTCCCTCCGCCCAGCCCGAGAAGTACGCCGCAGAGCTGGCCGGCATCATCGGCTGCGACCCCTCCGACGTGCTCCGGGTCTCGGCCAAGACCGGCATGGGCGTCGAGCACCTGCTGAACGAGATCGTCGCTCAGACCCCCGGCCCGGTCGGGGACCCTGACGCCCCGCCGCGCGCCCTGATCTTCGACTCCGTCTACGACACCTACCGCGGCGTGGTCACCTACGTCCGGGTCTTCGACGGCAAGCTCAGCCACCGCGACCGGATCAAGATGATGTCGAACGGGGTGGTCCACGAGATGCTCGAGGTCGGCGTGATCAGCCCGGAGCCGGTGAAGGCGGGGGACCTCGGCGTGGGCGAGGTCGGCTACCTGATCACCGGGGTCAAGGACGTGCGCCAGTCCCGCGTCGGTGACACCGTGACCAGCCAGCACCACGGCGCCGAGACTCCGCTCGGCGGGTACAAGCGCCCGAACCCGATGGTCTACTCGGGCCTCTACCCGATCGACGGCGACGACTACCCGACGCTGCGCGACGCCCTGGAGCGGCTGCAGCTCAACGACGCGGCGCTTGCCTACGAGCCCGAGACCTCCGGGGCTCTCGGCTTCGGGTTCCGGTGCGGGTTCCTCGGCCTGCTGCACATGGAGATCGTCCGCGAACGGCTGGAGCGCGAGTTCAACCTCGACCTGATTAGTACGGCGCCCAACGTGGTCTACAGCGTGCTGATGGAGGACGGTACCGAGCAGCAGGTCACCAACCCGAGCGAGTACCCCGGCGGCGGCAACATCGCCGAGGTCCGTGAGCCGGTCGTGAAGGCGACGATCCTCAGCCCGAGCGACTACATCGGCGTGATCATGGAGCTCTGCCAGTCCAAGCGCGGCCAGCTTCAAGGGATGGACTACCTCTCCGAGGACCGCGTCGAGATGCGCTACACGCTGCCGATGGGCGAGATCGTCTTCGACTTCTTCGACCAGCTGAAGTCGAAGACCAAGGGCTACGCGTCGCTCGACTACGAACCCACCGGCGACCAGGCCGCCGACCTGGTGAAGGTCGACATCCTGCTCCAGGGGGAGACCGTTGACGCGTTCAGTGCGATCGTCCACCGCGACGCGGCGTACTCCTACGGCGTGCTGCTCGCGGGCAAGCTGCGCGAGCTGATCCCGCGCCAGCAGTTCGAGGTGCCCATCCAGGCTGCGATCGGTGCGCGTGTGATCGCACGCGAGACCATCCGGGCGATCCGCAAGGACGTTCTCGCCAAGTGCTACGGCGGCGACATCACCCGCAAGCGCAAGCTGCTGGAGAAGCAGAAGGAGGGCAAGAAGCGGATGAAGATGGTGGGCCGAGTCGAGGTCCCCCAGGAAGCCTTCATCGCCGCGCTGTCGACCAGCGGACCCGTCGACAAGTCCAAGAAGTAACTGTCTCGAGGTGGGCCTCGTGGCCATGATCCTGCCAAGCGAGTCTGCCGGCATGTGCCTCGACCAGATCGCCCACCTGCCCGATGCGGGCGCCGAGGGCCGGCACGGGGTGCTCACCGCCCACCTCGCCGACTCGACCGGCGGATGGAGGAGATCCGCATCTCACCCGAGATGACCCAGCACGCACTGGACTGCCGGGCCCACGACGTGACCACGTGCCCGAAGTTCCGCAGGTCCGTCGAGGACCTGCTGGTGGGCTTCCGATGAGCGCGCACAAGCTCCCCGACGGGGTCCTGGGCATGGCGCGACGTAGCCCGGACTGGGCGGACTGGGTGGACCGGCTCCCGGCGCTCCTGGACGGGCTGCTCGAGGAGTGGCAGCTGAGCATCGACGGCTGGATGATGCATGGCTTCGTTGCGCTCGTCGTACCGGTGCGTTCGCCAGGGGGCCGTGCGGCAGTGCTCAAGGTGAGCTTCCCCGACGACGAGAGCGAGCACGAGCACCTGGCCCTCCAGCACTGGGGGGGCACGGGAGCTGTCAGGTTGTTGCGTGCCGACCCGCACCAAAGGGCGATGCTGCTCGAACGACTGCACCCCGAACGACTCGACGCGACGGGGGACCTCGAGGCGTGCGAGATCGTCGCCGGCCTCTACGGTCTCCTTCACGTCCCGGCGCTGCCCCAGTTGCGCCTCCTCACGTCGTACGTCGACCGGTGGGCCGGCGAGCTGGGCGACCTGCCCCGCAACTCTTCGCTGCCGAGGCGCCTGGTCGAGCAGGCGATCTCGCTCTCGCGTGACTTCGTCGCCGACCCGGCCAGCACCGGGACGATGATCCACGGCGACCTCCACTACGAGAACGTGATGGCCGCGGACCGTGAGCCCTGGTTGGCGATCGACCCCAAGCCGATCAGTGGCGACCCGAACTACGAGGTGGCGCCGATGCTGTGGAACCGCTTCGACGAGCTGGCGTCCTCCACGAGTGGCCAGAGCCTCCGGGACGGGGTTCGGGGACGCTTCCATGCGCTGGTCGACCACGCCGGCCTCGACGAACACCGGGCACGCGACTGGGTCGTCGTACGGATGCTGAACAACGCGTGCTGGCGGTTGCAGGATCCTCCCGAGGTGAAGCGACTGACCGCGACCGACGACTACCTCACGATGTGCATCGCCGTCGCGAAGGCCGTACAGGATTAGACGCCGCCTCAGGATCAGACACCGCCTCAGTAGCGAGCCGGTCCCGCCGGCTGCATAGGAACTGCTGTTCGGCCTCGTTCCCGGCCAGCTCGATCGCTGTGTCGTAGGCAAGCCGTTCCTCCCCGGACCGGTGCATCGTGCGGAGCAGGTCGGCGCGCGTCGCGTGCCAGGCGCGGTACGCCGAGAGGGCGAGCACATCGGGCGCTCGGGCGGGTCCTGCGTGCCGGGGCAGCCGGTAGGGGATGTGCGCTGCCTTGATCTCTTGCTTCGAGCCGGTGATCCGCTGCGCCATCGTCGTCTCCGGGACGAGGAACCCGGCGGCGATCTCGGCGACCGTAAGGCCAGCATGCGCAGGGTGAGGGCGACCCGGTTCTCGGGAGCCAGGGCCGGGTGGCAGCAGGTTCACTCGGGCTGGAACGGGCGGACCTCGACGGCCCCCATGCGGGCAACGGACCCCCTCTTGGCGATGTCGAGAGCCGCGTCCAGGTCGGGTGCCTCGACGATCCAGAACCCGCCGAGCTGCTCCTTGGGCTCGGCGTAGGGACCGTCGGTGCCCAGGACGTCCTCGCCGGTCGCGTCGACGACGGTTGCACTGGATGGCGGCTCGAGACCGCCGCCGAACACCCAGGTCCCGCTGGCCTGGAGGTTCTCGTTGAAGGTGTCGACCTTGGCGAAGACCTCCTGAACGTCGGTGTCGCCCAGGTCGGGGCGTACCGGCCATCATGCCGACAACTCCACGAACGGGCATCGACAATCATGAGAGCCGCCGCGGAAGATCTTCCCGCTGGTCGCGACAGAGGTTTGTCTGAAATACGCCTATTAATAACTTAATAGACCCATACTTCCCGGGTGAGCATCTCAGAGACACAACCTCAGGTGGCGGGGTGGTACCCCGACCCGGCCGGCGGCATCGGGCAGCGCTGGCATGACGGGCAGGGCTGGACTGGGCCAACCTCCCACGCCAGGCCGCGGAAGGCGCTCGGCGCGTCCTTCGCCAGGCTGGGCGACTCGTTGGCCCGCCTGCTGCTCGTCCACTGCTTCGTGCGCGTGGCCGCCCTGCTGGTGATCCTGTGGAGCTTCACGGACCCGGGGGTCCTCGTCCGGGCCAACGTCCGCGCCGAGGCCCAGGTGGCCGCAGGCACGATGCCCACCTACGTCGTCGTGATGCTGCTGCTGATCGCGGGCTATCTCATTCTCTGCTGCGTGACGGGAGTGTTGTGGCTCGTCTGGCAGCACCGGCTCGCCGTCTCGGCGCCAGGCGCACTGCGGAGCTCCCCGGCGATGCATGTGGTCTGGTGGATCATTCCCTTCGCCTCCTACGTGCTCCCGGTACGCAACATCTCCGACCTGTGGCGGTCCTACGCAGCGAACCAGAGAACCAACGGACCCGGCGCGGAACCGGTCGCCGGACCCCCGATCTTCGGGTGGTGGACCTGCTGGATCCTGTCGGCGTTGTTCGTCGGGTTCACCTACATGGCACTCGTCGGGGACGCCACCCTCATGGACAGCCAGAACCTGGCGGTGCTCGGTGCCGTTGGCGCACTCCTCGAAGCACTGGCGGCGGGACTGGCAGCTCTCGTGGTGCGCCAGCTGAGCTGGATGGCACTTCTGGCAACACCGACGCGTCCTGAGATCGCCTGGATCAGACCAGTTGGGGGCGTAATCCCAGTATTCCTCCTGAATCGTTGCGGCTGACGAGCGCGGCGTCGTACCTTCCGGGCACACGTTCTGGATTCGGGGGGTCATGAAGGGTTCCAGGGTGCGCGCACGCCGTCTCACGGCATTGGCGGTGGCGTGGCTCTTGCTGGTCGCGCTGACCACGGTCCTCGCCAGTTCGCCGTCACAGGCGGCCGAGTCGGCGGTGCTGGTCCCGTCGAACCTCGAGACGACGCCGGTGCTCCACTCCGGCGACACCATGGACGATCCCGCAGTGTGGGTGAACCCGACCGATTCCGCGCGTTCGCTCGTCATCGGCAACGACAAGGGCGGTGCGCTGGAGAGCTACGACCTGCAGGGCAACCTGGTTCAGCGGCTCGCGTTCGGCAGCGACTTCTGGGGCAACGTCGACGTGCGGCCGGGAGTCACGATCGGGGGCCAGACCCGAGACCTGGTCGGCGCCGTCCAGAGCAGTACCCAGGGCGGGGGTCCGGGAGGTGTCCGCTTCTACACGGTCGACGCCACCACCCGGATGCTGTCACCGGTGACCGAGGGCGGCACACCGGTGGGCTCCTTCGGTGAGGGCTTCTGCATGTACCAGCGCCCCACCACGAACAGTGTGTACGGCTTCACCATCACGATCCAGGGGCTCGTGCGGCAGTTCGAGCTCGTCGACGTCGACGGGGACGGCCTGCTCGAGGGCAGCCCCGTCCGGTCGTTCCAGGTCGGTTCGGAAGCCGAGGGGTGTGTGGCCGACGACGACACAGGAGCCCTCTACATCAGCGAGGAGGACGTGGCGCTGTGGCGCTACTCCGCCGAGCCCGGCGGCGGAACGACCCGCGAGGCGGTAGATGTCCTCACCGGGGCCGGGGGCCATCTGGCCAATGACGTCGAGGGGGTCACCCTCGTGGACCAACCCGACGGTGGTGGCTTCATCATCGCCTCCGCACAGAACGTGGCGAACCCGAACGCGTCGTACTTCAGTGTCTACGAGCGCAGTGCGCGCAACGACTTCGTGAACACCTTCCGGGTTGCCAACGGCACGTCCTCGGACGACTGCGACCGCACCGACGGGATCACCGCGGTGACTGCGAACCTGGGGCCGGCCTTCCCCCGTGGCATCTTCGTGTGCCAGGACAACAACAACGACCTGCCCGGCACCTCTGGCAACCAGAACCTCAAGATGGTCCGGCTCGAGAACGTGGTGAACCTCGACGGCGGCGAGCCTCCACCGCCTCCGCCGCCGCCTTCCCCGGTGGCCTTCGTGGGCCAGTCGACCGCCAACAGCAACGCCGCGACGTTCACCGTGAATGTTCCCGCGGCCACAGAAGCGGGTGACGTCATGCTGCTCTTCGCTTCGCACGGGAACACCGTTTCACTCAACGGTCCGGGTGCGGCCTGGACGCCCGTCGGCAACAAGGTGGTCGACAACAGCATGGCCACCAGCGTTTGGCGCCGGGTGGCAGTGGACGGCGACGCAGGCGATCCCGTGACATTCACGAACGGAGGCACCGTCACCAAGGCGGCAGTCACCCTCGCGGCCTATGAGGGTGTTGATCCGAGCGCCCCGATCGCCGCGGCGACCGGCGCTGGCGAGCCCGGGACGACCGCCGCACACAAGACCCCTCTCGTGCCGAACGCGACTGCCGACGCGTTGAGGGTGTCCTACTGGACTGACAAGAACGCGGCCACCACCCTGTGGACAGCTCCGCCTCCGGAGATCAAGCGTGCAAGCACGACCGGGACCGGTAGCGGTCGGATCGGGACGCTCCTCACCGATGCTGTGTCCGGGATGACAGCCGGCACGCCCGCGAGCACCGGTGGTGTGGTCGGCACGGCCAATGCAACGTCCAACGCGGCCACCATGTGGACGATCCTGCTCCGACCCGGCAACGCACCTGCAGCCAACCAGCCTCCGGTCGCTCGATTCACCTCCGACTGCATCGACCTGACCTGCTCGTTCGACGGCTCGGCTTCCACCGACTTCGAGGACAGCATCTCGGCCTATGCGTGGGACTTCGATGACGGCACGAACGGCACGCAGGTGACAGAGGAGCACACCTCCGCGACCTCCGGCGCGTACGACGTGACTCTCACGGTGACCGACGACGTCGGTGCGACGAACACGGTGCAGCACACCGTGACAGTGGGGAGCCAGCCTCCGACCGCCATCAGCTTCGTGGGTCACGCGACAGCCAACGTGAACAGCGCCGCTGTCTCGGTCACCGTTCCGGCGAACACCCAGCCCGGCAATGTCCTGCTCCTGTTCGCCTCGCAAGGAAAGGTCCAGGACCTGACGGGTTTGGATGCGGCCTGGACGCAGATCGGCCGCGTTGTCGACGGCGACCACGTCACCACGGTCTGGCGGCGGGTGGCCATCATGTCGGATGCGGGCAGCACGATTCGTCTGACCACGAGCACCATCAGCAAGATCGCGCTCACCGTAGCGGCATACGGCAACACCTCCACGTCGGATCCGGTCGTGGTCGCGTCCGGCGTCGGTGAACCCGGCACCTCCGCCTCCCACATCACACCTTCGGTGCCCAACAGCACAGACGGTGCCTGGCGCGTCTCCTACTGGTCGGACAAGAACGCCGCGACGACCGACTGGACGGCGCCAGCGAACGAGACCGAACGAGCGACCACGGTCGGCACGGGGAGCGGTCGCATCGACGTGCTGCTCACCGACTCGGACGCCGGTCTCACCGCCGGGGCGCCAGCCAACACCGGCGGTCTCAGAGCCATGGCCAACGCGACCGCGGACAAGGCCACCAGCTGGACCATCCTGCTGCGACCCGGGAGCTGACCGGTCCTGCGCCGACCGAATCGTCATTGGGACCTGAGAGGATCGCCTGCATGGCACAGGTGGTCTCAGTCAATGTCGGTACGCCGCGCGAGTTCGAGTGGGCCGGCATCGGGCGGACCTCGATCGACAAGCACCCCCTGAGCGGCCTCGTTGCAGTCGGTCGGTCGGGCATCGAGGGCGACCAGGTGTCCGACAACCTGCACCACGGCGGTGTGGACCAGGCGGTCTACGCCTTCGCCCGCGAGGACTTGGACTGGTGGGCGGCGGAGCTCGGCCGCGAGGTCCGCGACGGGCAGTTCGGCGAGAACCTCACCACGCGTGGCATCGACGTCAACGAGTCAGAGGTGGGGGAGCGCTGGCGGATCGGCACGGCCACGTTCGAGATCGCGATGGTGCGGACTCCTTGCAACGACTTCAAGAACTGGCAGCGGATCAACGGCTATGACGACCGAGCCTGGGTCAAGAGGTTCGCCGCCCAGGAGCGTCCGGGCCCCTACCTTCGGGTCCTCGAGGAGGGTGAGCTGAAGGCCGGAGACGACCTGACCGTCGTACACCGGCCCGGGCACGGAGTCACCGTGTCCACGATGTTCCGGGCCCTGACCACCGAGCACACCCTGTTGCCAGAGCTGCTGAAGGTTGACTACCTGGCCCGGGTGGCGCGGCGCCGGGTGGAGTCGTTCGTGGGCTAGTCGTCCTACCGGAATTGAATATAAGGTCGATAGACTTAGATCATGAACAATCGGCCACCTGACTTCTTCCTGATCGGGGCACCCAAGGCGGGCACGAGCGCCCTGCACGCCGCGTTGGCCCTGCACCCGCACCTGTTCCTGAGCCGGGTCAAGGAGCCGAAGTACTACATGTGTGGCGACTCCCCGCCCCCGGCGTACAAGGGGCCCGGAGACGCGCACAGCAACCAGGAGTGGATCTGGCAGCGCGAGCGCTACCTCCGACTCTTCGATCAGGCCCCCGCTGGCACGCTGCGCGGGGAGAGTACGCCCTTCTACCTCTACAACCGGGACGCACGGCGGCGGATCGCGGTCGACCGCCCGGACGCGAAGCTGATCGCGGTGCTCCGCGATCCCGTCGACCGGGCCTACTCCAACTGGATGCACCTGTGGATGGACGCCCTCGAGCCGCAGGCTGACATCCTGGATGCGGTGGCGCGGGAGGAGCGGCGCGTCGATGCCGGCTGGGCGCCGTTCTGGCACTACCCGGGGTTGGGCATGTACGGGCGCCAGGTCCAGGACCTCTTCGACCACTTTCCGCGCCACCAGGTGCTGCTGCTGCGCTACAAGGACCTCGTGGACAGCCCCGACCGGACGCTGAACCGGGTCTTCGGCTTCCTCGGTGTCGAGGGGGCCGACATCGACACGATCCCGCCGGACAACTCCCGGGTGTTCGTGCGCGACGGGGTGCGAGCGCGCACCGTGGGTCCGGTCATCCGCGCCGGTGCCGCGGTGGGCCAGTTCCTGCCGCCGAAGGTGTGGCGCGCCGTGAGCAGGCCGCTGATCAGTCAGCTGCACAAGGGCGGCGACCCCTCTCGTCCGCGGCTGACTCCGGAGCAACGCGAGGCGCTGCTGGCACCACACCTAGAGGACATCGCGCTTCTCGAGGAGATCACGGGGGAGTCCTTCGACCAGTGGCGGACCTACCGCGAAGGCAGCTCGTTCCAGAGCCGGCGCCTGGTCAGGAGCGAGACAGGGTCGTGACCA
>Ga0075530_1001611_pt1 | contig 10668 bp, 8 predicted proteins | sample NGEPerD_2_FD_75101 | JGI IMG/M metagenome (GOLD analysis project Ga0075530, IMG submission 75101) | Arctic peat soil microbial communities from the Barrow Environmental Observatory site, Barrow, Alaska, USA - NGEE PermafrostL1-D | ecosystem: Environmental > Terrestrial > Soil > Wetlands > Peat ...
CCCCTCGCGCATCTGCGCGCCCTCGGCGGTCCTCTACATTGCACGATTGGCGCGCCCGGCCGTCTGACTCCGACGGTAGGGTCGCGCCGTGCTGATTCCGGCCCTAGCCGCCTACATCGTCGGCCTCTGCGTCGGCAGCTTTCTCACCGTGGTCGCACACCGGCTGCCGCGCGGGGAGTCCTTCGTCGGCGGCCGCTCCCACTGCGTCGCCTGCGGCGAGACAATCGGCGCTCGCGACAACCTGCCGGTCGTTTCGTGGGCCCTGCTCCGCGGCCGCGCCCGCTGCTGCGGGGTGGCGATCTCGCCGCGCTACCCGCTGACCGAGTTCGGGGTCGGCGTACTGTACGCGGCCGCGGTCCTGCGATTTGGCGACGACACGGCGGCTCTGGTGCTGACCCTCGGCCTCTTCACCTGCCTGGCCGCGATCACAATCACCGACCTGGAGCTGCGGATCATCCCCAACCGGATCCTCGCCGCCGCGGCCGTGTACGCATTGGTGGCCGGCGTCGCCCTGAACCCCGGCGGTGAGCCCGAACGCCTGATCGCCGCCGCCGCGGCCGGCACCTTCCTCCTCATCGTGGCGCTGATCTACCCGCGGGGGATGGGGATGGGGGACGTCAAGCTGGTCGCCGTGATGGGCCTCTTCCTCGGCCGCGAGGTCGCCCCGGCGGTGCTGATCGGAATCGCCGCCGGGGCGCTGGTCGGCCTCGGCATGATCGCGGTGCAGGGTTCCTCCGCCCGCAAGAACGCCATCCCCTTCGGCCCCTTTCTCGCCCTCGGCGGAGTAATCGCCGCCCTCTGGGGCGAACCCCTGATCGACGCCTACCTCGACACCTTCGCTTAACCCTCCGCGACGCTCCTCTGCGAGTCCGGCGGCTCGGCCACCCCGGCCTCCGGACCTCTGGGACATCCCACCCCATCCTCGGCTATACCAGAAAAGATGTTGTAGCGTTTTGCAGCCAGGAGATGACAAACCCTACATTCTGTTTCGTGGCCCGCCCGCGGACGGCCGGCAGGCGCTTCACAATGTGAAGCCATAGGGCTATACTTGCTGAAGTACGTTCGCGCGGCGCGTCCGTGCGGCATCCCCGGATCGCCCTCCCAGGGCGGCGATCGCGAAAGATTCGGCCCCGATGAATGCGACCAGCAACTCCGTATGTCCAGTCTGCCGCACCGCCGAGATCATCTCCGGCAAGTGGACGTTGCTCGTCATCCGTGACCTCGCCGAGTGCGACCGCCGCTTCTGTGAGCTGGAGCGCTCCCTGGACGGGATCAGCCCGCGCACCCTCTCCCTCCGCCTCCGCGCCCTCGAGGAACAGGGCGTGATCCAGCGCCACACCTTCCCCGAGGTCCCACCCCGGGTCGAGTACGCCCTCACCGTTAAGGGCAAGGCCCTGGTCCCCCTGATCAACGACATGCGCCGCTACGGCACTCGCTGGCTCCCCGCCGAAGAGCCCGCTCTCACCGCCTAACCGCGCCGGGCGCCGATCTGGCGTCTGGAATAAAACAGGCCCCGCGTTGGCGGGGCTTGGCACGTCAGCTGGACCGGTTGCCCATCCGTACGTATGGATCGATCCCCTGCGAGCGGCATAACACGAGGCGGCGGCCGCGCCGGACCGCGCCGGGCACCGCGCGGCGCCGGGGGTTGCAAGGGATCTTGCACGGGTCGTGCCGGGCGGGGGGCGATTAAAGGAGAGCGGGGGAGCCGGGAGAACGATGGGCTTATGCGCGATCCCGTTCTAGATGAGGCACTGCGGCGGTTTGCCGCTGAGGCCGCGACCCGGTTCACTTCACTCACCGCCTGTGGCGAGGAGGTGCCGTTCGATGTCGCCGAGGACGATGGGGGCAGCGCCTTCTTCTACCGATACGTGCCGCTGACCGAGGAGTTCGTGCGCCGTCATGAGGGTGAGCTGCGCTCGCTGCCATCCTTCAGCCCGGCCTGCGGGGCGATCAACCTGGCCGGCGCGGCCGTCCCCTTCCTGGAGGCGCGCGGCCAGTCCGTCCCTTACGACCCGGACGAGCGCGCCGCCGCGATGCTGGTCATCTTCATCAGCGAGCTTTGGGCGGGATGCGCCGAGTTCACGCTCGACCGCACCAAGCTGGACACCGCCCTGGCCGGGATCGAGGCCGAGACCCGCGATGTGCACGAGGCGGACCTCCTGGTTACGCCGGTGGTTGGGCTGAGTATGGACGTCAACAGCCTGGAGCTTGCCGACGGGGTGCGGCTGGTCCGCGCCGAGACGGTCGACGCGCCGATCGAGGCGATGCGCAGCGAGGGGATGCAGCGAGAGGCCTGGCAGCCACAGTTCCTGGCGCTGGTTGAGCAGGGCGCCGGCGTCGGCGCACCTGGCGACGCGCCCGCCGGTGCGGCCGCGACCGACGACGCGATCGCGCGCCTGCACGCCACCGTCACCGCGATGAGACTTTTCAAGCGCGGCGGGGTCGGGCTGGGGCCGTACGCCTTCGCGCCCACCGCCGAGGGGCAGTGGCGCCGAGTCGCCACCGGGGCCGCACCAACTCGGCCCGGCGGCTACGCGCTGAGCGAGGACGAGGGCCGCGCCCTGGCCGAGGTCTGCGCCACGATCGCGCCCCGACTTCGCGCCGCCGGCGCCTCGCGCGTGCCCGGCGCGCTGGGCTGGAGCCTGCGTCGCTACGAGCTCGGCACCGAGCGTGCCGAACCGCTGGAGGCGATGACCGACCACCTGCTGGCGCTGCGTTCGGTGCTGGAGGGCGACGGCCCGGTCGGCGCGCCGATGCCGGTGCGCGCCGCGGCCCTGATCGCCCCGCGCCCCGAGCGCGAGGCCGCGCAGGCCCGGATCGAGCGCGCCTTGCGGATCGAGAAGGAGATGATCGGCGGCGCCCGCGTCGCCGACGACGACGCCGGCGAGGCCCGTGAGCTGGCGCTCTGGCTTGAGGACTCGGTGCGGGGGATCCTGCGTGAGTCCGCCCTGGGCGTGCTCGGCGACGTGGCCGGGCTGGCCGCGGACGAGTCGCTGCTAGCCGCCGGGCTCGGCGAGGGCGAGGGCAGCCTCAGCCAGCGCGGCGAGACCGACGAGTGGGACGCCTTCGCCCCCGCGCCGCAGGACGCCGCCGCGCCCATAGATGCCTTCGCACCCGCGCCGCAGGACGCCACCGAGCCTCCGGAATTCGATCTGGCCCGGGAGGTCCGAGCGGCCATCGAGGCCGATCGGACCCGGCAAGGCGGGGCAGCCGCGGAGATCAATATGCCCGAGTTCGCCGATTCCGTCCGACCGGAGCTGGACGATGACGAAGAGGAGATTACGCGGGTCATGGAACCGATACCTTCCAACCAGGACGAGATTCGGATCACGGCGATGTCGGAACGGTCGCGCGAGAGCGAGCGGCCCTTCGACGCTGATGACGAGGAGGGCGATATGGCATTCCGCAGCGATTGGCTCAGCGAGGTTTCCGGCGGCGACCGCTCGACCATCGAGTGGCCTGCCGAGGCGGTGGGCGCCACCTCCGATCAGGCCGACGCCCGCGAGCCCGAGCTTTCCCACGCCCGTGAGCACTCAGGCCCTCGCGAGTTCTCAGACGATTCGGAGATGCCACGCAATCGGGTGGACACCCCTCGCGTGCGCCACCTGTTCCCGGTTCCGGACGACGCCGACTGGAGCGTCCGCGAGCTGGACTACCACCGCACCGACCGCCGCATCGCCTAGTAGGCGGCCGCCACCAGCGGCAATTTCGAGACGCTTGAGCTCCGCTTAACGCGTTGCCGGGCATGTAGGCGGTAAAGGCGTTAAACGTTCAGAGGTGGCGCAAGCGCGCTGGGTTCGACCACGCGTTGCCGGGCATGTAGGCGGTAAAAGCGTTAAACGATTAGAGGGTGCCGGCTGCCAGCGCAGTGCGTTCGGCGCTGGTCGCGAACAGGTACTGATTGATCCGGCCCAGGCCGGCGAGGTCGTGGACGTCCTCGTCCAGGTAGGGGACGCAGATCACGGCACGGGTACGCATCTCGGCCGTGACCCGCGCGACGCCGGCGGCGTCGCGCTCGGCCAGCACCAGGTGATCGGCCAGGCTGTCGGCGACTCGCCCGGCCAGCTCTTCCGGGTCGCTAGCCCCGCCATTGCCGCCCCTGCCAGCCTTGCCGCCCTTGCCCCCGCGCAGCGCCTCGGCAACGGCCGCCGCGACTGCCTCACGATCGCCGCCCGCCGCGCCGCCCGCTGCGCCGCCCGCCGCACCGGCGCCGTCGCCCTCCGCACCCGCGCCGCCCGCGCCGACGGGCTCGCCGTTCAGCGGGTAGTGGACGCGGTTGATCACCACGCCGCCGAAGGGCAGCCGTGCTTCCGTCAGTTTGCGGTGAAAGTAGACGGCCTCTTCGACCGGTTCGCCTTGCGGTCCACACACCACAAGGAAGGTCGTCTCCGGCGCCGAGAGCAGCTCGTTTACCCGCTTGGCCCGTTCGCGGAACCCGTCCACCATGCCGCTGAACGCTGAGAAGAACTCGGACAGGTCGGCCAAAAGGTCGAAGCCCAGGATGCGCTTCAGCACCGAGAGCGCCATCGAGGCGCCGCGCCCGGCCACGCGCGCCGCCAGGCCGGTCGGTTTGAGGAACACCTCCAGCGAGCGTCCCTCTATGAACTGGGTCAGCCGCCGCGGCGCCTCGAGGAAGTCGAGCGCGTTGCGGGTGGGCGGGGTGTCGAGGACGAGCAGGTCGTAGGCGCCCTCGGAGTGCAGCTCGAACAGCTTCTCCATCGCCATGTATTCCTGCGAGCCGGCCAGCGCGCCGGAGATCTGCTGGTAGATCGGATTGGAGAGGACCCGGTCGCGGGCGTCCTCATCGTCGGCGTGGCGGCTGACCAGGTCGTCGAAGGTCGCCTTGGCGTCCAGCATCATCGCCCACAGCTCGCCCCCCTCGGTCAGCTCGACCCCCTGCTCGGCGAGCAGCGCGGGGTCGACCCGGCTCGCCTCGTTGCCCAGCTCCTCCAGGCCGAGCGAGTCGGCCAGTCGCTTGGCCGGGTCGATGGTCAGCACACACACCTTCTTGCCGCGGGCGGCCATGCCGAGCGCGATCGCCGCCGAGGTTGTGGTCTTGCCGACCCCGCCGGAGCCGGCGCAGATGCAGATGGTGCGGTTGGTGAGCAGGCGGTCGACGGCCGGCATTACTCGAGCCCCTCGGCCAGCTCGGCGGCGGCCTCGAGATCCATCTCGGGGCGGAAGAGGAAGGGGATCTGCTCGATCGGGGTCTCGGTCTCTTCGCGCAGGTGGGCGAGCTGCTCGCGCTGGGCCGCCGCGCGCCTGGCGTTGGAGATGGCCGCCCGCGCCGCCGCCCGCGCCAGCCCGCTTTCACCCGCCGCGAGCGGCGCCAGGGCGGCCAGCTCGTCCTCGCTGAACCGTTCCGGATACATCCCGTTCATATAGAGCCGGTCGACCGCGATCCCGATCCCTTCGCGCAGCTCCCGCTCCAGGGCGGCGGTCTCGTTGACCGGCATCTCCTCGGGCAGGCTGACGATCGCCACCCCGGTCGTCTCGTGGTCGGTGATCATCGTGTCCAGCCGTTTGGCCTGGGAGTGGATCGGGCCGACACGGGCGATGCCGGCGAAGGTGCGCGGCGTCTGCAGGAAGCCGACCCCGTGGCCGGTGGCCGGGGCATCGACGATCACCAGGTCGTAGGCGCGGCCGTCCTTGACCTTGCGGTCGGGCTGGGCCAGCTCCCAGATCTTGCCGATCGTGACCAGCTCGCGCAGGCCCGGTGTGGCGGCGGCCAGGTAGGTGAAGACGCGGCTGCGGAAGAGCAGGTCGCGCACCGCGCGCACCTTAAGCTGGAGCAGGACGTACTCGCGCATCGAGTGGTCGGGGTCGATCGAGATCGTCCACAGATCGTCGGCCATCTCGACCTCGTGGAAGCCGACCTCGGAGCGGTTGAAGATGCGCGAGGCGCGCTCCTGGGAGGAGACTTCGCAGACGATGGTGCGCTTGCCGGCGGCGGCGGCGCGCAGGCCGAGCGCGACCGCGACCGTGGTCTTGCCGACGCCGCCCTTGCCGGTGACGAAGACCAGCCGCTTGTCCAGCAACCCGGGAATGTGGCAATTCAATCAGGGCGGCCCTCCCGCCCGCGCGAGCGCCGCTCCTCCGCGGGGGCGGCTGCCGCGAGCGCCGCGGGCCGGCGTGGGCCGGGATGGTCGGCCGTTTAGCCGCCGGTCGGATCGGGATGATTCTCGGAATCGGGCAGGAAAAGCCGTGCTCCATGCGAATACGGCGTCAGAATGGGATTCCTCAGCCGCAAGAACAAGGACCAGCCCGCCGAGAGCCAGGCGCCCGAGAGCGCGCGGCCCGACGGGGACGAGCAGGATCCGGATCTGCCGCGCGAGGAGGCCGCCGCCAGCGAGGAGCCGACCGCAGGTGGACCCGCGCCCACCGCCGAGGAGACGCCCGCCCCGAGCGGGGATGAGCCGCCCGCGGTATCGAAGGATGCGCCGAGCGCGGACGCGCCGGCTGCCGATGCGCCGAGCGTGGATGTGCCAAGCGCTGATGCGCCGGAACCGGCGTCGGAGATCGTGGTGACCCGCGGCCCGGCCGTCAATGAGCCGTCGCCGGCGTCCACGGAAGAGGCACAGGCCGCGTCAACGTCCGCCGCTCCCGCAGCGTCGAAGGTGGAAAAGGCCCCTGCCAAGAGGGCTGTGCCCGCCACCAAGAAAGCCGGGGACACCGGGGGCGCCAAGGCCGCTGAGCCGAAGTCTGAGAAGTCGATCGCGAAGGCCGCGTCGACCGGGGAGGCACCGCCGCCGCCGGCTGAGGCCGCCGAGCCGGCGCGGATGCGGCCGGACGATCTGATCGCGCCGAGCCGCTCGGGCGTGCCCGGCTTTCCGCAGGCCGAGATCGCCGAGGACTCCGAGGCCGACGACGCCGACGCCGGCGTGCCGGCCAAGGTCATCTCCTTCGCCAACCAGAAGGGCGGGGTCGCCAAGACCACTACTACGCTCAATCTGGCGGTCGCCTTCGCCGAGTCCGGCCACCGGGTGCTCTGCGTCGACCTCGATCCCCAGGGCAACCTGACCATGAGCCAGGGCGTCGACCCGGACAAGATCGAGACCAGCATGTACGACGTGCTTGTCCACGACGTGCCGATCGCCGACATCATCATCGAGCGCGAGATCGACATCGCGCCGGCCTCGATCGACCTGGCCGGCGCCGAGATCGCGATGAGCACCAAGATCGGCCGCGAGCGCTCCCTGGAGAAGGCCCTTTCCGAGGTCAGTGCCGCCTACGACTTCATCTGCATCGACACCCCGCCCAGCCTGGGTCTGCTCACGATCAACGCGCTGACCGCCTCGGACAAGGTGATCGTGCCGGTCCAGTGCGAGTACCTCTCGATGCGCGGGCTGGTCCAGCTGCAGAACACGCTGCGCATGATCCAGGAGAACCTCAACCCGAACGTGCAGATCGAGGGAATCCTGCCGACCATGCTCGACTCCCGCACCGTGCACGCCAAGGAGGCGATCGAGATCCTGGAGGAGAACTTCGGGGACCTCGTCTTCAAGTCCAGGATCCGCAAGGCGATCAAGTTCGCCGAGGCGCCCGTTCGGGGCAGCAGCGTACTCAAGTACGATCCGCAGGGAAATGCGGCTGACTGCTATCGCGAACTCGCCAAGGAGGTCCTGACGCATGGCGCGGCGTAAGCGCGCGAGCATGCGGGAGGGTCCGCTGGCCGATCTGTTCCGTTCGACTACCGGGGAGGGACCGGGCGCGGGCGAGATCGAAGAGGAGTTGGCGATCGAACCGCCCGAGTTCGTGGCTGGGAGCGGGGCGGAGGTCGCCGCGCCGCGGGCCGGGGACGAAGGTCGCGACGGCGAAAGGCGCGGCGACGAGAGCGCCGGCGAATCGCGCGCCGCCGAGGACCGCCCTGCCGCCGAGCCGCCCGCGCACGAACCCGACCTCGATCCCGCCGACGACGAGTCTGCGCCGACCGCAGCCCAAAGCCTTGCGGCCGCCGAAGAGCGCGCCGCGCCGCGCGGTGACGAGCCGCCTGCCGAGCGCGAGCGGGTGCCGGACCCCGAGCCTTCCGGGCACGTCCGCGATTCCGGCGAGCGGCTCTCGCGCGTCTTCGCCGAGGAGCCCATGGTCGACCGTCGTCCCGCCCGCCACGGTCGCGACGAGTATGAGCATGCCCCCCGCTTCAGCGCCGGCCACACGCCGGTCATCCGCGTGGTCGGCGTCGGCGGCGGCGGCGTCAACGCGATCAACCGCATGGTCGAGGCCCAGATCCCGGGGGTTGAGTTCATGGCGGTCAACACCGACCTTCAGTCCCTACAGATCTGTATCGCCGACTCGACCGTCCACATCGGAGGCGAGCAGACCCGCGGCCTCGGCGCCGGCGCCGATCCGGAACTCGGCTACCGCGCCGCCTTCGCCGAGCAGGACCGGATCAAGCGGCTGCTTAAGGGCTCGGACATGGTCTTCGTCGCGGCCGGAGCCGGGGGTGGCACCGGCACCGGCGCCGCGCCCGTGGTCGCCCGCCTGGCCCGCGAGGTCGGTGCGCTCACGGTCGGCATCATCACCCGCCCCTTCAGCTTCGAGGGCAGCCGCCGCGGCAAGCAGGCCGATGACGGCATCGACTCCCTGGCCGAAGAGGTCGACACCCTGATTGTGGTCCCCAACGATCGTCTGCTCGAGGTGCTCGACCAGCAGACCACGATGATCGAGGCCTTCCAGGTCGCCGACGACGTCCTGCGCCAGGGCGTGCAGGGCATCTCAGACCTGGTCACCCTGCCCTCGCTGATCAACCTGGACTTCGCCGACGTGCGCACGATCATGTCCGAGGCCGGCCAGGCACTGCTCGGCATCGGGATGGGCAATGGGGACGGCCGCGCCCAGCTTGCCGCCGAAAAGGCGATCTCTTCGCCTCTGCTCGAGACCTCGATGGAGGGCGCCCGCGCGATCCTGCTCTCGATCACCGGCGGCCCGGACCTCTCCCTGATCGAGGTCTCCGAGGCGGCCAACGTGGTCAACGAGGCGGCCCACCAGGACGCCAACATCATCTACGGGGCGAATGTGGACGAGGACCTGGACGATCAGGTCTGGGTGACCGTGGTTGCGACCCGCTTTGACGGACGCACGGCGCGGGCGCCGCGACGGACCGAGGAGACCGGCAAGCGTGGGGAGGGGCTGCCCAAGCGGGCCGAGCGCTCCTCGCGCGGGGGAGAGCGACCCAAGCGCCGCGGCCGCGGCGAGACCGGCGACCTCGACGTGCCCGAGTTCCTGCCCAACTGATCTCCCCCTATGCTGCGCGTGATGCGCGAGCAGCAGACAACCCCTGCGCTTGACACCGAGGCCGCGCCGTCCGGTGCGTCCGGCGCTGCGACCGGCCGGCCCGGCCCGGCCAGCCGGCGGTCCGGCGCATCGGCCGGCTCGTCCGGCGCGGCCGCGATCGCGGTTGAGGGGCTGGTGCGAGAGTTTCCGAAGGGGCCGCGGGCGGTCGATGGCATCGACCTCGAAGTCGCCGAGGGCGAGATCTACGGGTTCCTCGGCCCCAACGGCGCCGGCAAGTCGACCACCGTCCTGATGCTGACCACGCTGCTGCCACCCACCGCCGGCCGCGCCCGGGTCGGCGGCTATGACGTCGCCACCGAGGGCGCCAAGGTGCGCTCGGTGATCGGCGCCGCCCTGCAGGAGGCGGCGCTCGACCCGCTGCTCACCGGCCGCGAGCACATGCGGCTGCAGACCGGCCTGCACGGCCTGCCCCGCGCCGAGCGCGCCGGTCGCGGCGCCGAGCTGCTGGAGCGGGTCGGCCTGACCGAGGCCGCGGACCGCAAGGTCGGCGGTTACTCCGGCGGCATGAAGCGCCGCCTGGATCTGGCCCTGGCCCTGGTCCACCGTCCCCGCCTGCTCTTCCTCGACGAGCCGACCACCGGGCTCGACCCGCAGAGCCGCTCGGCGCTGTGGGCCGAGGTCGCGCGGCTGGCCCGCGACGACGGCGTCACCGTCTTCCTCACCACCCAGTACCTGGAGGAGGCCGACGTGCTGGCCGACCGGGTCGGGATCATCGACAACGGGCGGATCGTGGCCGAGGGCACGCCGGAGGCGCTGAAAGGGGAGATCGGCCGGCCGACCCTGGAGGTGACCCCGGTCGATCCCGATCAGGTGGAGGCGGTGGGCGAGGTGCTGCTGCGCTTCGGCGAGCCGGCGGCGGCCGGGCCCAAGGCGGCGGCGGCGCGGCTGCGCGACGGCGAGGCCGAGCTGGCCGGCGTGGTCCGCGCCCTGGACGGGGCCGACCTGGCGATCGCCGAGCTGCAGCTCCACGCCCCCTCGCTGGACGACGTCTTCCTGGTCAAGACCGGCCGCTCCCTGGAGGGCGCCGGCGCCGAGGAGGCGCCGGGCGAGGGCGCGCCCGCCGGGTCAGCGGGGCCATGAGCGCCGGCTCGCCGCTCGGCGAGACCGCCCAGCTCGCCTGGCGTACGATGGTCCGCACCACCCGCCAGCCGGCGCCGCTGGTGATGGCCATCGTCTTCCCGCTCATCCTGTGGACGATCAATTCCAGCGGCCTGGCCGCCGCGGTCAACCTGCCCGACTTCCCGACCACCTCCTACATGTCCTTCCTGCTCGCGGTCCCCTTTATCCAGGGGGCGCTGTTCTCGATCATCAACACCGGCACCGAGCTGGCCCGCGACATCGAGACCGGCTTCCTCAACCGGCTGGCGCTGACCC
>Ga0075530_1001613_pt1 | contig 10660 bp, 11 predicted proteins | sample NGEPerD_2_FD_75101 | JGI IMG/M metagenome (GOLD analysis project Ga0075530, IMG submission 75101) | Arctic peat soil microbial communities from the Barrow Environmental Observatory site, Barrow, Alaska, USA - NGEE PermafrostL1-D | ecosystem: Environmental > Terrestrial > Soil > Wetlands > Peat ...
CGTGCGCACGCCGATCACGCGCCCGACCTCGCCGTGGGGCACCTTGAGCGAGGTATCGCGCACCTCGCGGGCCTTCTCGCCGAAGATCGCGCGCAGCAGCCGCTCCTCGGGGGTCAGCTCCGTCTCGCCCTTGGGGGTGACCTTGCCCACCAGCACGTCGCCGGGGTTGACCTCGGCGCCGATGCGGATGATGCCGCGCTCGTCGAGGTTGGCCAGGATCTCCTCAGACACGTTGGGGATGTCGCGCGTGATCTCCTCGGCACCGAGCTTGGTGTCGCGCGCGTCCACCTCGTGCTCCTCGATGTGGATGGAGGTGAGCACGTCCTCCTTGACCAGGCGGTCGGAGAGGATGATCGCGTCCTCGTAGTTGTAGCCCTCCCAGGACATGAAGGCGACCAGCAGGTTCTGGCCCAGGGCCATCTCACCAAGCTCGGTGCAGGGCCCGTCGGCGATCACCGCGCCGGGAGCGATCTCGTCGCCCTCGTCCACGATCGGTAGCTGGTTGTAGCAGGTGCCCTGGTTGGTACGCTCGAACTTGTGCAGGAAGTGCTTCTCCAACTTGCCGTCGGGGGTCTTCAGCACGATGCGGTCCGCGGCAACCTCCACCACCACGCCGCCGGACTCGCTGACGACCACGTCGCCGGCGTCACGGGCGGCCTTGCCCTCCAGTCCCGTGCCGACGTAGGGCGCACGGCTGCGCAGCAGCGGCACGGCCTGGCGCTGCATGTTGGTGCCCATGAGCGCCCGGTTGGCGTCGTCGTGCTCCAGGAACGGGATCATGGCCGCGGCCACGGACACGATCTGCCGCGGCGAGACGTCCATGTAGTCGACCTCGGCCGGCGTGACCTCCCGGACCTCGCCGTTGCGCGCTCGACACAGGATGGACTCGTTGAGGAAGCGGAAGTCCTCACCGAGGGGTGCGTTCGCCTGGGCGATGACCTGGCGGTCCTCCTCATCGGCGGTGAGGTAGTCGATGTTGTCGGTGACGAGCCCGTCCACCACGCGGCGGTACGGCGTCTCGATGAAGCCGAACTCGTTGATGCGCGCGTAGGTCGCGAGCGAGCCGATCAGGCCGATGTTGGGCCCTTCCGGCGTCTCGATCGGGCACATGCGGCCGTAGTGCGACGGGTGCACGTCGCGCACCTCGAAGCCGGCGCGCTCGCGCGACAACCCACCCGGCCCGAGGGCGGACAGGCGCCGCTTGTGCGTCAAGCCCGTCAGCGGGTTGGTCTGGTCCATGAACTGCGACAGCTGCGAGGCGCCGAAGAACTCCTTGATGGAGGCGACCACGGGCCGGATGTTGATCAGCGTCTGCGGTGTGATCGCCTCGACATCCTGAGTGGTCATGCGCTCGCGCACGACTCGCTCCATGCGGGACAGGCCGATGCGCACCTGGTTCTGGATCAGCTCGCCGACGCTGCGCAGCCGTCGGTTGCCGAAGTGGTCGATGTCGTCGGTGTCGCAGGCATCGTCGCCCTGGGACAGCTTGACGAGGTAGGTCATCGTCGCCAGCACGTCCTCCTTGGTGAGGATGGACGTGAAGGCCTTGCCGTGCGCTTCGCCCTCGGCGAAGGCGTGCGCGCCCAGGCCGCTGGGGTGCTCGGCGGCGTCGAGCAGTCGCTGCGGGGCGGTCGCCTGGTCGGCCAGCGGCTTGGCCTCGTCGACGGTGCGCAGGCCAAGCATGACCTGCTGCTCGCCCAGCTTCTTGTTGACCTTGTAGCGACCCACGCGGGCCAGGTCGTAGCGCTTGCCGTTGAAGAACAGGTTGATCAGCAGCGCACCGGCGGATTCGGGCGTGGGCGGCTCACCCGGCCGCAGCTTGCGGTAGATGTCCATCAACGCATCGGCCGGGGTGGTGATGGCGTCCTTGGCGAGCGTCGCCTCGATCGACTCGGCGCCGTCGAAGAAGGCGAGGATCTCCTCGTTGCTGACCGGCTGCTCGAGCAGCTCGCGGTCGGCGAGCACGTACTCGTCCTGCTCCGGGTCGAAGACGATGCCCTTGAGCGCCCGGTACAGCACCGAGATGTGCTGGCGGCGCTTGCGATCCACGCGCACGCCGGCAAACCCGCGCTTGTCGATCTCGAACTCGAGCCAGGCGCCACGCGACGGGATGACCTTGCAGGCGAACACGTCACGGCCGGTGACCTTGTCGATGGAGCGGTCGAAGTACACGCCCGGCGAGCGCACCAGCTGGGACACCACGACGCGCTCGGTGCCGTTGATCACGAAGGTGCCACCGCCGGTCATGATGGGGAAGTCGCCCATGAAGACGGTCTGGGACTTGATCTCACCGGTGGTGCGGTTGACGAACTCCGCGGTGACGAACAGCGGCGCGGCGTAGGTGAGGTCCTTCTCCTTGCAATCCTCGATGGAGTGCTTGGGCTCCTCGAAGCGGTGCTCGGAGAACGACAGGGCCATCTGGCCGGTGAAGTCCTCGATCGGAGAGATCTCCTCGAAGACGTCTTGCAGGCCCTTGTCCCTCAGCCAGCGGAAGCTATCGCGCTGGATGCCGACGAGGTCGAGCTGCTCCACGGGAAGCGGCTCGGCGATCTTCGCGAATGAAAGTCGATCGGCGCGCGCACGCGCGCCGTCGCTCGTGGAAAGCGTCGACAAAGGGAACTCCTCCACTGGTGAGGTGGGTGTGACCCGCCCTGGCTCCGCGCTGGCGACGGCCGAGTCCTGCGGATCCGGGACGTGTCGGGGGCGGAAGGCGAGTCGGTGGCGGAATGGCGGGCGAAAGGCGAGTGCTGCGAGACGGGCGCCGGGAACCCGACCCGCGAAGTGCTACAGGGCGCTGCCAGCCGGCCGACCCAACGGGCAGGCCCCGTGGAGCGGGGAGAGCCGGAAGGGCAGACCCGGAGCAGGCGAATCTGGACGCGAACAGACAGCGTAGCCTATGGCTACGCTGCCTTCAACCGCGCACCCGTCCAGCAGATCGTCGGCACGCATCTCCTCGTCGTGGTTCTTCGCTCCAATGGTGACCGCTGACGGGTCCCACGTCAAGCGTCAACTGCGGCGGCGGCAACGTGCGGCGGCACGGTGCCTTCGGGGTCTGGCAGCGCGGTCAGCGGTCAGCGGTCAGCCCCCGCCGAATGGGGCCGGCAGGGGCTGAAGGTCGATCGTCGAACTGCGCTACTTGACCTCGACGCTCGCGCCGGCTCCCTCGAGGGCCTCCTTGGCCTTGTCGGCGGCCTCCTTGTTGACGCCCTCCAGCACGGCCTTGGGGGCGCCGTCGACCAGGTCCTTGGCTTCCTTGAGTCCCAGGCTGGTCAAGGAGCGGACCTCCTTGATGACCTGGATCTTCTTCTCGCCGGCACCCGTCAGGATGACGTCGAAGGTGTCCTTCTCCTCTTCGACGGCGGCGGCCTCGCCACCACCGGCGGGGCCTCCTGCCATCATCGCCACGGGCGCGGCCGCGGTGACGTCGAACTCTTCTTCGAACTTCTTGACGAACTCGGACAACTCGAGGAGGGTCATCTCCTTGAACGCGTCCAGAAGGTCGTCGGTGGACATCTTCGCCATGAGTGCTGCTCCTTGGAATCGAGGCGTGGACGGGTGCGGGGCCTAAGCCTCGGACGGCGCCGGTTCGGTCTCTGCGGCTGCCTCGGGCGCGGAGCCCTCAGGCGTAGGGGTGTCGGACGGTGATGCTGCGGTCTCGGTGACGGCCGAAGCGGTGTCGGCGGGCTTGCGCTCCTGCAGCGCTGCGAACAGGCGGACCGCTTTGGTGAGGTTGGCCTGGGCCAGGCGGGCCGGCTGGGCGACGGTCGCGGTGAACAGCCCCGCGAGCCTGCTCAGCAGCTCCTCGCGCGAGGCGAGGTCGGCGAGCTTCAAGGTATCGCCGGCGTCGAGCAGCTTGCCGTCCAGGATCGAGCCCTTGACGACGAGCTCCGGGTTGTCGCGCGAGAACTTGCGCAGCACCTTGGCCACAGGAACGGGGTCGCCGGCGCAGAAGGTCACCGCGGTGGGGCCGGTGAGCAGCTCACTCGGCACCTCGAAACCGGCGTCCCGCACGGCGATCCGCGTGAGGGTGTTCTTGACGACCTTGTACTCGGCGTCGTTCTTGCGCAGCTCCGCCCGCAGGCTGGCGAGCTCTGCCACCGTGAGGCCGCGGTACTCGGTGAGCACGGTCGCGGTCGCCGACTCGAGGCGCTCGCGCACCTCGGTCACCGCCGCAGCCTTGTCAGCACGGACCATTCGGTCTCCTGTCGTGAACGAAAAAGCCTCCCCGCAGACCATCTCCGATGGGGAGGCGCACGTGCACGACAGCTCCGCCTGGAGCGTTCGCATCACCTGCGCTGGCCGGCCACCGGTCGAGCTGGTGACACCTTCGCCGCACGAGTGCGGGACCGAAGCGGTCTACGGCTGGGCGCCACAGTACGATCCCCCGCCCCCACCGTCAACTCGGACGGGAGCCAGCAAGGTCGGATGGTGCGCCCGCAGGCGACGTAAAAGGCCTTCCCAGGAGCCGAAGGGCGCACCCTCCGACCGCCCTCCGACCGCCCTCCGACCGCTACGAGGCTGCGACCTGCTCCTCGTCCCACAGGTCTCGCGTCCGCGTCGGGTCGACGGGGATCGACGGACCCATGGTGGTCGAGACGTTGATGGAACGCATGTAGCGACCCTTGGCCGCGGCGGGGCGCACGCGCATCAGCTCGTCGATGATGGCGCCGTAGTTCTCCGTGAGGGCCCTGGCGGGGAACGACGCCTTGCCCATGACCAGGTGCACGTTGGCCTGGCGGTCGGAGCGGTACTCGATCTTGCCGGCCTTGATCTCCGCCACGGCACGGGCGACGTCCATGGTGACCGTGCCGGTCTTGGGGTTCGGCATGAGGCCGCGAGGGCCCAGCGTCCTGCCGTAGCGGCCGATCTTGCCCATCTGGTCCGGGGTGGCGATGATCGCGTCGAAGTCCAGGTTGCCGGCTTCGATCAGCTCGGCGACCTCGGCGGCGCCCACCACGTCCGCGCCGGCGTCGGCGCCCTCCTGGGCCTTGGCGCCCTCGGCGAACACCGCCACGCGCATGACCTTGCCGGTGCCGTGTGGCAGCGCGACGGAGCCGCGCACCATCTGATCGGCCTTGCGGGGGTCGATGCCGAGGCGGATCGCGAGGTCGATGGTGGCGTCGAAGGACACCGTCACCGTCTCCTTCGCAAGGCGCATCGCCTGCGCGGGGGTGTAGACGGTGTCGCGGTCGATCTTCGCCGCCGCGTTCTGGTAGCGCTTTCCGTGCTTGGCCATGATCTGCTCCTGTGGTGCTGGCGGGGGGTCGGCGAGGACCCACCTCCCACGGTCGGGGTTGGGTGCTGCGGGACTAACTCTCGACGGTGAGGCCCATGCTTCGGGCCGTGCCTTCGATGATCTTCATGGCACCGGCGATATCGACGGCGTTGAGGTCCTCCATCTTCAGCTCCGCGATCTCCTGGACCGCCGCGCGGGACACCGTGCCGACCTTGTTGCGGTTGGGCTCGCTGGAGCCCCGCTCGATCGCCGCCGCCTTGAGCAGCAACCTCGCGGCCGGCGGCGTCTTGATCACAAAGGTGAAGGAGCGATCCTCGAAGACCGTGATCTCCACCGGGATGACGTTGCCCTGCTGCGCCTGCGTGCGCTCGTTGTAGGCCTTGCAGAACTCCATGATGTTGACGCCGTGCTGACCCAGGGCGGGACCGACGGGCGGCGCCGGCGTCGCTTGGCCAGCGGCGATCTGGAGCTTGATCTGGGCCATGACCTTCTTGGCCATCTAGGAACTCACTTTCGGTTGGATTGACGGATCGAGGCGGCACCTGTCAGTCCGGAGCGGGCTAAAAGGCCTTACCCGCCCCGAAGGACTGACAGGTGCCGCCATTAGAGCTTGGCGACCTGATCGAAGCCCAGCTCGACGGGAGTCTCACGACCGAAGATCGATACCAGCACCTTGAGCTTGGAGGCATCGGCGTTGATCTCGGAGATGGTGCCGGTGAAGTCGGCGAAGGGGCCGGAGGTCACGCGGATGTTCTCGCCCTCTTCGAAGTCCACCTTGGGCGCCACGACCTCGCCCTCTTCAGGCTCGCGCAGGATGGACTCGACCTCCGAGTGGGACAGCGGCACCGGTCGGGCGCCGGGGGGGCCCACGAAGCCGGTGACGGCAGGCGTGTTGCGCACGACGTACCAGGAGTCGTCATCGAGGTCCATGCGCACGAGCACGTAGCCCGGGAAGACCTTGCGCTGGACGGTCTGCTTCTTGCCGCCCTTGATCTCCACACCTTCCTCGGTGGGGATGATCACCTCGTAGATGCGATCCTCCATGTTCATCGACTGGATGCGGCTCTCGAGGTTGGCCTTGACCTTCGCCTCATATCCGGCGTAGGTGTGCACCACGAAGAAGTTACCGGGAAGGCGACGGAAGTCGATCTTCTTCGACAGTGGCCGGGTCGCCTCAGCGGTTGGCTGATCGCCATCGGCGCCCGCGGGTGTTTCCGGGGTCTCCTCGGCCGGGCTGAGCTCGACGTCGACGCCGGTGCCGACGTCGATGGTCGCGTCGTCGGCTTCGGCCTGGTGGGAGGCCGCGACGTCGTCCTCGACCGCGCCGGCAGCGGCCAGCAGGTCGTCGAAGTCGTCGGCCGCCACCGCCGTGCCGGCCTCCGGCTCATCGGCGTCGTCCAGGGTGATCTCCACCTCCGCCTGGTCGCCGGCGGTGGCGGGTGCGCGCAGGTCCAGCACGGGGTCGGCGGCGTCCTCGCCGGGCGCCGGGACGGCATCCGGTTCGGCGAGCGCGGGCTCGCCGCCCGGGCCGGGCGGACGCGGGAGGTCACCGGTGAGGGGCGTGTCGACCACGCTGGCCGCGCGTTGCGACGGTTCCTCTGACACGTCGGGAAAGGCGGAGTCGACGGCCTCGAAGCTCTCCGGCGACTCGGTGGTCTCCGCCATGGTCTGCGCGACCAAGCGGTCCACCTCGCTGGACTCCTCGGCATGCTCCACCGGGGCGTCGGCTTCGCCAAGCTCGACCGGTTGCGGCACGGAGGCGTCGTCGGCGCCGGCGAGCGCAGCCTCCGCCGGGCTGGCGGGGTCCACCTCGTCGGCCGCGACTCCGGGCTGCGGGTCCAGCTCGGTGTCCTCGTCAGCGAAGGGCTTGTCGGTGCGGGGTCCCTCGCTCATCCGAAGATCCAGAACACGAGCTGGCCGAAGGCCTGGTCCATGCCGAACACGAACAGGGTGAGCAGGGCCACGGAGACGAGCACGACGAGGCTGTACTGCCCGACCTCCTTGCGGGAGGGCCAGGAGACGCGCTGCAGCTCGCCGCGGACCTCGCGCGCGAACTCGCGCGGGCTGGTGCGCTCGCGGCGGCGTGGCTCGGTGGTCTCGGAAGTCAAGGCGTTGCTCCTCGGAGGTGGTCGATCATGATCGATCCTGGCCGACCGTTGGGTCCCGGGTCACCCCGGGGCATCGGGCATCGGGCATCGGGCATCGGGGCCGTCTCGGTGCAGGCCCGGCGGTCGCTGCGGGTCAGGCTCCCTGCGTCGCAGGGGCGGAGGGACTCGAACCCCCGACCTTCGGTTTTGGAGACCGACGCTCTGCCAGTTGAGCTACGCCCCTCGGCGTCCCCCGGGACAGCGTGGTAGCGGCGGGGGCACGAAAAACACTGCCTCACGGGCAGCGTGAAGTCGAGTATACGGGTGGCGGGGCGCGCGCGGCAACCGCCGGCCCAAGCCCCGCCCCCGGCGCGCCCGCCGACCGCCCGTGCACGCGGATCAGTCGTCGCGGGCTAGCAACGCCTCCATCTGCGGGCGCCAACGGTCCAGCAAGCGGCGGTAGTTGCGCTGCGACTCGCGCTGCTCGACCTCCTTCGGCGTCTCCGTGTAGCCACGGTGCACGTGCTGGACCGCCGGAAGGCCCACCACGACGGTGCGCCAACCCGCCGCGCGCAGGCGGAAGGACACATCCGCGTCGGCGTTGCGGTAGAAGCGGAAGCCCTCGTCGAGCTGGACGGCGCCGGTGCAGAATGGCTCGCGTCGCAGGGCCAGCAGGTAGCCCCAGACGGCGTGAGCGTCGCGTGGCCCAGGCGTGGCCGGGACCTCGTCGAAATGCCACAGGGAGTGCCCCAGGTCCGCACCCCAGCGGCCGACTGCCCCGATCGAGTCATCGTCGAGGACCGCGAGTACGTCGCCCAGGACGTCGCCCACCAGCTCGACCCCGGTGTCGAGCCAGAGCAGGATCCGCCCCCTGGCAGCGCGCTGCTGCAGGGCGCGGGCTTGGACGAAGCCGAGCGGTTGGGCCAGGTGGTACGCCGTGATGCCGGGGTTGCGAGCCATGTCGGCGGCCCAGGCGCCCGCCTCGCCGCCGACGCCATCGTCGAGGATCACGACCTCGAAGGACACTTGCGGCCCGGTGCGTGTCAGCACGGAGCGCACCGCCCGCTGGGCATCGGCGAGCACCCAGTCCGGTGTCGGAGACAGCCCGTGGCCCTCGATCAGCACCAGGACGCTGACGTCGACGGCGTCTGGCTGGTCCCGTCGGTCCGGGACGGAGGAAGCCGGCATCGTGGAGAACGCCGGCTTGGGCGTGAGGACCTGGCCTTGGGGCGCGTCGGTCACCAGCCACCCGGCGCCGTCGATGCGGTCTCGGAGGCCGTCCGCTGCGGCGAAGTCCCGGGCCTGCCGATGCGCCTGGCGCTGCGCCGCCCACTCGCGGACGCGCTGCGGCGGTTGCCCACCGTGGGTCTCCGCAGCGCACATCAGTCCAGCGCGACGACCGCGCGCGAGCTGCGCCGGTCGACGACCCTGGAGCCGTCGTCGAGCTCCGCCCACACCGCCAGCGTGACGGTGTGCGCGTCGGCGTCGAGGTCAACCACCTCCGCACCGCAGGTGACCGTCGAGCCGACCGGGCAGGGCGCGCGGAAGGAGGCCGACAGCGAACGCACGTGCTGGGGCCCACCGGCCCAGTCCGTGACGACGCGCGAGACCAGGCCCATGTTGAGCATGCCGTGGGCGATGACGCCGCCCGTGGGGCTGACCCCGGCGGCGAACTCCTGGGACCAGTGCAGCGGGTTGAAGTCCCCGCTGGCGCCGGCGTAGGCGATGAGACGGTCCTGCGGAAGGGTCTCGCTCTGGCTGGGCAGCTGATCGCCCACCCGGACATCCTCGAAGCGCGGCATCATCCGGCCTCCGCCCCGGCGGCCGAGTCCACGCCCGCATCCGGGGGCCTCGGGGGGAAGAAGATGAGCCCCGCCCTGCTGGTCAGGACCGGGGCGCCGCTGGCGGCGTCGACGCAGTCGATCTGCAGGGTCAACAACTCCATTCGTCGCCGATCGCGGATGTCGGTGACCATCGGTGTGCAGTCCAGGGTGTCGCCGACCGCGATCGGGCGGTGGAACTCGTACTCCTGGCTGCCGTGCACGAGGTTCCAGTGCGCACCCAGCTCCGGGTCGGCGACCACGTCGCCCAGACGGCCGATGGTGAAGCACGCCGCGAAGGTAGGCGGAGCGAGCATCGCACCGGTCTCCGGGATCGGCCCCGCGCCGGTGGCCAGCGCGTACTCGCGAACCTTCTCGCGGCTGACCTCGTAGCGGTACGTGGGATAGCGGTGACCGATGCGGTCGGGGTTGAGCGCGATGACGCTTGCCTTCCTCCTCCGCCCGCGGCCGGTGGCCTACTCGGCGTCCTGCCGCTGCAGCTCCGCCTTGGGTGCCAGCACCATCGTCGCGAAGCGACCCTCCATGGGCGAGCGCGCCTCGACGTTGGACACGTCGGAAAGGTCACCGGCGAGGCGGTCGAGCAGCGCCACCCCCAGCTCCGGCCGGCGCATCTCCCGGCGGCGGAACATGACCTGCACCCGCACCGGGTGCCCGCCCATCAGGAACTTGCGAGCGTGGCTGGCCTTGGTGTCGAAGTCGTGGTCGTCGATGGTCGGCCGCAGCCGGATCGCCTTCTGGCCGGTCTGGCGTTGGGACTTGCGGACCTGGCGCTCGGCGCGTTCCTCTTCATAGATGTGCTTGCCGTAGTCCATGACCTTGGCCACGGGCGGATCGGCGTTGGGCGCCACCTCGACCAAGTCGAGCTCGACGGCCTCTGCCGCGTCGAGCGCGAGCTTCAGGGGGACGACCCCCACCTGCTTGCCCTCCGGGCCGATCAGGCGCACGTCCTTCGCGCGGATCTCCTTGTTCGTGTGCAGGCGCTCCTTCATGTTCCTCCTGGACTCGGGTGCTGCGGGGATCGGGTGCTGCCGGACTTGGATGCCCGTGGCGTGGGTGCCGGGGCTTGGTGCTCGAACCTACCCGCGGGGGCCGCACGCGAACAGCCCACCGATCGAGGACCGGTGGGCTGCTGGGGTGCGACGGGCCGCGGCGGCGCCGCTACCTGGTCTCGCGGTGCGACCGGTGCGTGCGGCAGCGCGGGCAGAACTTCTTCATCTCCAGGCGCTCGCGCTGCGTGTTGCGGTTCTTCGTGGTGATGTAGTTGCGCTCCTTGCACTCCGTGCAAGCCAGCGTCACCTTCGGCCGCGTGTTACTCTTCGCCATCGTCTCTTCCAACCCTGTAGTCGGTCTGCTTACCAGGCTAGCCCCGGGCGGCCATGCCGCCAGCGGCTACTTGACGATCTTGGTGACCCGGCCGGCGCCCACGGTGCGGCCGCCCTCGCGGATGGCGAAGCGCAAGCCCTCCTCCATCGCGATCGGCTGGATCAGGTCCACCA
>Ga0075530_1001614_pt1 | contig 10660 bp, 3 predicted proteins | sample NGEPerD_2_FD_75101 | JGI IMG/M metagenome (GOLD analysis project Ga0075530, IMG submission 75101) | Arctic peat soil microbial communities from the Barrow Environmental Observatory site, Barrow, Alaska, USA - NGEE PermafrostL1-D | ecosystem: Environmental > Terrestrial > Soil > Wetlands > Peat ...
CGGCCCGGCCGCTGCTCTCTGTAGATCCACGTGGATCCATTGATCATCGCCCGTGACCTGCGCAAAGCCGTTGACGCGGGCCTGATCGACACGATGCCAGTCGCTGTAGCCGAGGTGCTGCCCTACCCTCGTGTGGAGGTCGTGGAGTTGGAGCCTGAGTGGCTCCGGCTCCGGTGGGGCGGCGGCCTGCTCTGCTGTGGTCATTCCACCTTCTTTCCTCTGCTACAAATAATAAGCACTCGCTTACTGTAGTAAGCGCGAAAATACAGGTCGCGGAGGCTCTAGTAGTTCATCTAGGGTTAATTCCGGGAGTGACGGGGTCCGCCCAGGCTGGCCTGTGCGAGCCTGGAAGAGTCGTTTGGGAGGCGAAATGGACAACCCTGAAGCTCGACAAAGCGCAGTTCAGGCCGCCGAGGCGCTTGCGCCGGAGGCGGGCCTCATCGCGGCTCTCGACCCAGTGTCTTTCTTCGAGGCCTTTTTTCAGGTGGGCATGGGCGTCGCTCGCAACCCCACCGTCGCGCTCAAGGCTCTCACGCGGTATTCGGCTGCGACCATGACCGCCGGCTATGCCAGCGCCGCCCGCTGGTGGGGAGCCAGCTTCCCCAACGTGATCGAGCCGGCGCCATCCGACAAGCGTTTCAGGGATTCGGCGTGGCAGGAGAACCCCTGGTACTCGTATCTGCATCAGAACTACCTTCTGCGTTGCCGGCTACTTCAGGATCTGATAGATGATTCCGGCGTCGACGAGCCCACTGCTGCCAAGGCCCGGATGATCGCAGGCATGATGACCGACGCCGTCAGCCCGGCCAACTTTCTGTTCACCAACCCGGTCGCGTTGAAGAAGGCTTTCGATACCGGGGGGGCCAGCGTTGCGCGCGGGCTCAGGAACTTCCTCGACGATGTAGCTCACAACGAGGGCCTGCCGCGAAAGGTCGACCCCTCTGCGTTCAAGGTGGGAGAGAGCCTGGCGGCCACGCCGGGCAAGGTCGTGTTTCGCAACGAGCTCATGGAGCTCATCCAATACGAAGCGCAGACCGAGAAGACTTTTGAGATCCCTCTTTTGTGCAGCCCGCCGTGGATCAACAAGTACTACATCATGGACCTGGCGCCGGGTCGGAGCTACATCGAGTGGGCAGTTCAGCACGGCCATACGGTCTTCTCAATCAGTTACCGTAATCCCGACGAGACGATGCGTGCGGTGACGTTGGACGACTATCTGCTGAGTGGTCCAATCCAGGCCATCGAAGTCATGCAGGATATCACGGGGGCCGATCAGGTCAACGTAGTGGGGCTGTGCCTTGGAGGCAGCTTGACCGCGATGATGCTGGCCTACCTTGCCACCAGGGGGGAGGATAGGGTGCGCTCGATGTCTCTGCTCAACACCCTGCTCGATTTCTCCGAGCCGGGCATGTTGGGCAGCTTCACCGATCCCCAGACGATCGCCCGGATGGAGAACAAGATGCAGTCGAAGGGTTTTCTCGACTCGCGCGACATGGCGCTGACCTTCGATCTGCTGCGCGCCAACGACCTCATCTACAACTACGTGGCATCCAATTGGCTCATGGGACAGGATCCACCTGCTTTCGACATACTGGCGTGGAACTCGGACAGCACGCGTATGCCGGCTGCTATGCACTCGTTCTATCTCCGCTCCTGTTATCTGAAGAATGAGCTGGCGAACGGCGAGATGGAATTGGCAGGCACCAGGCTGCGCCTGGACGAGCTGACACAGGACGCTTACATAGTTGCCGCGGTCAACGATCACATCACACCGTGGAAGGGCTCATACAAGACAACTCATCTGCTCAAGAGCGATGTCCGCTTCGTGCTGACCTCCTCGGGCCACATCGCCGGTGTCGTCAACCCCCCGAGCCCCAAGGCCAAGCACTGGACCAACGAGCAACTACCCCCGGATCCGGAGACTTGGCTGCAGACCGCCACCGAACACCAAGGTTCGTGGTGGGAAGACTGGACTACGTGGATAGAGGAGCGGGCCGGCAAGAAGCGCAAGCCACCGCCCGTGGGCGGCGAGGATTTCCCGGTTTTGGGCGATGCGCCCGGCCGCTACGTGCTCGAGCACTGATTCAGGCGCCGGCCGGCCTTCGCGTAAGCCTCTTGCCGAGGTCGTTCGGGCAACAGGCTGGTCAACGGTCGGCTGCGGCCCTTCATCACCTGAAGAAGGGACACTCAGAGCGACATTGTTCGCTATCGGCCTACCAAAAATACCTGGTCAGATGTAATATTGAGGGACGCCGATAAGGGACACGCGAGGGGGACTTTACATGCCGTCGCAGCGAGCCTATGAGAACAGCCATCCGTGGCTCACGTTCCACCTGGATCTCTCGAAGTCGCTGGCGCGCTTGTGGCACAAGCTTGGCGAGATAACCGCCGAGTGCGAGAGCCTCACGCGCGTCCCGTTGCGCCCAGAGGCGGCGAAGAGGCTCCACGAGGTCTATCTGGCCAAAGGCGCTCTGGCGACCACGGCTATCGAAGGGAACACTCTGACTGAAGAGGATGCTCTCCGCATCGTTCGACAGCAGCAGCTGAATCTACCGGCGTCGCAGGAGTACCAAAAAGTCGAGATCGCGAACGTGATCGAGGCAGTGAACGACATCTGCCTCAGCCTTCTAGAGGCTGACCACGCACTCACTCCCGCTGTCATCGCGGACTACAACAGGCGAGTCCTCAAGGGCACCCTCATGGACGAGGGCGCCGTTCCCGGCGAAGTCCGACAACACAGTGTCGGGGTTGGTGGCTACAGAGGTGCTCCCGCACAGGACTGCGATTATCTCCTGGAGCGCCTCTGCGCTTGGTTGACGAAGGGTGCTTTCCACACCGAGGGAGCGGACCGACGCATGGCGTATGCGGTCATCAAGGCGTGCATAGCCCACGTCTATTTGGCCTGGATTCACCCCTTCGGGGACGGCAACGGCAGGACCGCGCGCTTAGTCGAGTTCCATATTCTGGTGGAAGCGGGAGTGCCCCTGGCCGCCGCACATTTGCTCAGCAACCATTACAACCTCACCAGGGCACGTTACTATCAGGAGCTGGCGAGGGCCAGCGCGACTCGCGACGTCTTTCCTTTCCTTGACTACGCTGCCACGGGAATGGAGGAACAGCTACGGCAACAGTTGAATGTGATCAGTAAAGAGCTTTGGCAAGTCGCATGGGAGAATTTCATACACAGCCGGTTCCACGGTAAGCATGGTGAAGCGGCGGAACGGAGAAAGAGACTCGTCCTCGATCTATCGGACCGATCTGGGCCGGTGCGCCGTTCGGGGATCTCGAGTATGAGTGCGCGGCTCGCACGTGCCTACGCCACAAAGACAGACAAGACCGTGACGAGAGACATAAATGCCCTTGTCACGATGGATCTGGTCGTTCGTACGCCGGAGGGGCTTGTTGCTAACCGCGACCTGCTGCTGGCATTCAGCCGGCCTGCTCAACGACGCAATCTCTAGGCCTTCGGTTGGCTTTACCAGACAAGCCCTCTACGTGATGCCCTCGTGATGCTGTCGCGGGGGATGAGCGCCGAAGCCGTTGCGCCTCTTTGAACTCGATCAGCGAACGAGAACAGCGGCTGCATCTCTGTTGGGGTCGCCGAGGTGGTCGAGGAAAGCCGCGCAGGCCTCGACCGAGTACCTCGCCGAGCCGCCGAGGTCACGGCTGCGGCGGCGCCTCACGCTCTTCTTCGCGTCGCTCGTTGGCGTAGGAGGCTATTCAGAAGATGACCCCAAAGAGCGCCCCTATGATAAGCGCGCGTCCGACCGCGAAGACGGGCTCGACCGCTCCCCTCAGCTCTCCGGCCACGCGCAGACCGGCAAAGACCAGCCCTGCGAGCTCTGCTTTAGGCTGTAGTTACGGAAGGGTGATTCTAGCCCATCCCCGCCCGGTTGCCGAGCCGGAACCCGCTTGTTGGGCCGCTGCGGCCCGGGCCCTGCCGAACTTTGTGCCTGAAACCACCTCACGGGGGGTTGGGGACTCAAAGTTGGGGGCGCGGCCGGGGCCGAGCCGAACTTTGTGCCTGAAACCACCTCACGGGTGGTTGGGGACTCAAAGTTGGGGGCGCGGCCCGGCCGGGAGCCCGGCTCCTAGGTTTAGGTGGTGTGGCTCATGCGCCTGCGTGGAGTTCGAGCGGTCGAATCCTCTATCTCAGGAGGGGCCGGTTGATCGCGTACCGGGCTACGGCTCGAAATGATCGCCGGAACACTCATCAGGCATCCAAAGAGCACGCCGAAGGCGACCGAGTTGCTGAACACCACCGCGGCTAAGCCCGCACCATGCCGAACCCGATTCCGAGTGTGACCCTCTTGCGCGTCTCGCGGCTGTCGGTTTCCTGCTTTTGCCGGAGTTCCTCAATCATTTCCCTCGGTCGAGTGCAGACGGTCGGCCAGGCGAACGAGGTGCTCGGCTCCTCCGATCCTTCGAAGCCAGCGACGGGGCAATGCTTGAGCGCCGGCGCGTGCTCCCAAAGCGGCTCCCGCGACCGCACCGTTCGTGTCCGCGTCTCCTCCCGCGCTGACCACTCCAATCAGTGCCGGTTCGAGCTCGCCGGGATGCAATAAGCACCACAGGCCCACCTGCATGGCCTTGAGCGTGTAGCCCATGTCCATGGGGTCGTCGAGCCTCAGCTCCTGAAGGCCGCGTTTCGGCACCTCGCGGACGGCTTCGACCACGTGCCCTACTCCCTCTGCGGCCCAGTCCGTGCCCGCCGCTTCCTCGAGGGCCGAAGCGAGCTCGTCCATGGGCACCGTACGTCCGGACAGAGTGGTCGCAAGTGCGACTGTGAAGGCGACCGTGCTCCACTCGCATCTTGCGTCGTAGTGGGTGGCGAGGGCGCCGGCGCGTGCGTTTCGCACTAACGCTGCTCCGGAACGTCGCCACCGAAGCGATACCGGCGCGCAGCGCATCACCGCGCCGTTGCCGGCTGTGGACCATCCACTTTGCTCCCAAACCTCCAGGGAGGCTTCGGCCGCGGACTTGCCGGCCGCGATCTCGTCGAGCACCTGGCGGGTCAGCACGCCGATGCCACGCCCGTTGTCCCGGCTCCAGCCCAGGAGCCTGGCGGCCAGGCGGTCGGGGTCGAGCTCCAAGTCTTCAAGCAGCGTCTCCGCCACCAGCACGGTCTGGGCGAGGTCGTCGTCCCACGGCCTGTCGTGTTCGGCGGGGTCGATGTCCCGGACTCCATCTGGGTGATGGCGCCTGATGGCGGAGGCCGACTGGCCCTCGACCGGAATGCCGAGGCAGTTGCCCGCCGCCACGCCCAGAATCACTCCCCGGTAACGGTCCTCGAGCTGCTCATGGTCGACGGATAGGCGGCCGGCATCGTCGACGATGCCGGCCGCCTATCCGTCGACCATGAGCAGCTCGAGGACCGTTACCGGGGAGTGATTCTGGGCGTGGCGGCGGGCAACTGCCTCGGCATTCCGGTCGAGGGCCAGTCGGCCTCCGCCATCAGGCGCCATCACCCAGATGGAGTCCGGGACATCGACCCCGCCGAACACGACAGGCCGTGGGACGACGACCTCGCCCAGACCGTGCTGGTGGCGGAGACGCTGCTTGAAGACTTGGAGCTCGACCCCGACCGCCTGGCCGCCAGGCTCCTGGGCTGGAGCCGGGACAACGGGCGTGGCATCGGCGTGCTGACCCGCCAGGTGCTCGACGAGATCGCGGCCGGCAAGTCCGCGGCCGAAGCCTCCCTGGAGGTTTGGGAGCAAAGTGGATGGTCCACAGCCGGCAACGGCGCGGTGATGCGCTGCGCGCCGGTATCGCTTCGGTGGCGACGTTCCGGAGCAGCGTTAGTGCGAAACGCACGCGCCGGCGCCCTCGCCACCCACTACGACGCAAGATGCGAGTGGAGCACGGTCGCCTTCACAGTCGCACTTGCGACCACTCTGTCCGGACGTACGGTGCCCATGGACGAGCTCGCTTCGGCCCTCGAGGAAGCGGCGGGCACGGACTGGGCCGCAGAGGGAGTAGGGCACGTGGTCGAAGCCGTCCGCGAGGTGCCGAAACGCGGCCTTCAGGAGCTGAGGCTCGACGACCCCATGGACATGGGCTACACGCTCAAGGCCATGCAGGTGGGCCTGTGGTGCTTATTGCATCCCGGCGAGCTCGAACCGGCACTGATTGGAGTGGTCAGCGCGGGAGGAGACGCGGACACGAACGGTGCGGTCGCGGGAGCCGCTTTGGGAGCACGCGCCGGCGCTCAAGCATTGCCCCGTCGCTGGCTTCGAAGGATCGGAGGAGCCGAGCACCTCGTTCGCCTGGCCGACCGTCTGCACTCGACCGAGGGAAATGATTGAGGAACTCCGGCAAAAGCAGGAAACCGACAGCCGCGAGACGCGCAAGAGGGTCACACTCGGAATCGGGTTCGGCATGGTGCGGGCTTAGCCGCGGTGGTGTTCAGCAACTCGGTCGCCTTCGGCGTGCTCTTTGGATGCCTGATGAGTGTTCCGGCGATCATTTCGAGCCGTAGCCCGGTACGCGATCAACCGGCCCCTCCTGAGATAGAGGATTCGACCGCTCGAACTCCACGCAGGCGCATGAGCCACACCACCTAAACCTAGGAGCCGGGCTCCCGGCCGGGCCGCGCCCCCAACTTTGAGTCCCCAACCACCCGTGAGGTGGTTTCAGGCACAAAGTTCGGCTCGGCCCCGGCCGCGCCCCCAACTTTGAGTCCCCAACCCCCCGTGAGGTGGTTTCAGGCACAAAGTTCGGCAGGGCCCGGGCCGCAGCGGCCCAACAAGCGGGTTCCGGCTCGGCAACCGGGCGGGGATGGGCTAGAATCACCCTTCCGTAACTACAGCCTAAAGCAGAGCTCGCAGGGCTGGTCTTTGCCGGTCTGCGCGTGGCCGGAGAGCTGAGGGGAGCGGTCGAGCCCGTCTTCGCGGTCGGACGCGCGCTTATCATAGGGGCGCTCTTTGGGGTCATCTTCTGAATAGCCTCCTACGCCAACGAGCGACGCGAAGAAGAGCGTGAGGCGCCGCCGCAGCCGTGACCTCGGCGGCTCGGCGAGGTACTCGGTCGAGGCCTGCGCGGCTTTCCTCGACCACCTCGGCGACCCCAACAGAGATGCAGCCGCTGTTCTCGTTCGCTGATCGAGTTCAAAGAGGCGCAACGGCTTCGGCGCTCATCCCCCGCGACAGCATCACGAGGGCATCACGTAGAGGGCTTGTCTGGTAAAGCCAACCGAAGGCCTAGAGATTGCGTCGTTGAGCAGGCCGGCTGAATGCCAGCAGCAGGTCGCGGTTAGCAACAAGCCCCTCCGGCGTACGAACGACCAGATCCATCGTGACAAGGGCATTTATGTCTCTCGTCACGGTCTTGTCTGTCTTTGTGGCGTAGGCACGTGCGAGCCGCGCACTCATACTCGAGATCCCCGAACGGCGCACCGGCCCAGATCGGTCCGATAGATCGAGGACGAGTCTCTTTCTCCGTTCCGCCGCTTCACCATGCTTACCGTGGAACCGGCTGTGTATGAAATTCTCCCATGCGACTTGCCAAAGCTCTTTACTGATCACATTCAACTGTTGCCGTAGCTGTTCCTCCATTCCCGTGGCAGCGTAGTCAAGGAAAGGAAAGACGTCGCGAGTCGCGCTGGCCCTCGCCAGCTCCTGATAGTAACGTGCCCTGGTGAGGTTGTAATGGTTGCTGAGCAAATGTGCGGCGGCCAGGGGCACTCCCGCTTCCACCAGAATATGGAACTCGACTAAGCGCGCGGTCCTGCCGTTGCCGTCCCCGAAGGGGTGAATCCAGGCCAAATAGACGTGGGCTATGCACGCCTTGATGACCGCATACGCCATGCGTCGGTCCGCTCCCTCGGTGTGGAAAGCACCCTTCGTCAACCAAGCGCAGAGGCGCTCCAGGAGATAATCGCAGTCCTGTGCGGGAGCACCTCTGTAGCCACCAACCCCGACACTGTGTTGTCGGACTTCGCCGGGAACGGCGCCCTCGTCCATGAGGGTGCCCTTGAGGACTCGCCTGTTGTAGTCCGCGATGACAGCGGGAGTGAGTGCGTGGTCAGCCTCTAGAAGGCTGAGGCAGATGTCGTTCACTGCCTCGATCACGTTCGCGATCTCGACTTTTTGGTACTCCTGCGACGCCGGTAGATTCAGCTGCTGCTGTCGAACGATGCGGAGAGCATCCTCTTCAGTCAGAGTGTTCCCTTCGATAGCCGTGGTCGCCAGAGCGCCTTTGGCCAGATAGACCTCGTGGAGCCTCTTCGCCGCCTCTGGGCGCAACGGGACGCGCGTGAGGCTCTCGCACTCGGCGGTTATCTCGCCAAGCTTGTGCCACAAGCGCGCCAGCGACTTCGAGAGATCCAGGTGGAACGTGAGCCACGGATGGCTGTTCTCATAGGCTCGCTGCGACGGCATGTAAAGTCCCCCTCGCGTGTCCCTTATCGGCGTCCCTCAATATTACATCTGACCAGGTATTTTTGGTAGGCCGATAGCGAACAATGTCGCTCTGAGTGTCCCTTCTTCAGGTGATGAAGGGCCGCAGCCGACCGTTGACCAGCCTGTTGCCCGAACGACCTCGGCAAGAGGCTTACGCGAAGGCCGGCCGGCGCCTGAATCAGTGCTCGAGCACGTAGCGGCCGGGCGCATCGCCCAAAACCGGGAAATCCTCGCCGCCCACGGGCGGTGGCTTGCGCTTCTTGCCGGCCCGCTCCTCTATCCACGTAGTCCAGTCTTCCCACCACGAACCTTGGTGTTCGGTGGCGGTCTGCAGCCAAGTCTCCGGATCCGGGGGTAGTTGCTCGTTGGTCCAGTGCTTGGCCTTGGGGCTCGGGGGGTTGACGACACCGGCGATGTGGCCCGAGGAGGTCAGCACGAAGCGGACATCGCTCTTGAGCAGATGAGTTGTCTTGTATGAGCCCTTCCACGGTGTGATGTGATCGTTGACCGCGGCAACTATGTAAGCGTCCTGTGTCAGCTCGTCCAGGCGCAGCCTGGTGCCTGCCAATTCCATCTCGCCGTTCGCCAGCTCATTCTTCAGATAACAGGAGCGGAGATAGAACGAGTGCATAGCAGCCGGCATACGCGTGCTGTCCGAGTTCCACGCCAGTATGTCGAAAGCAGGTGGATCCTGTCCCATGAGCCAATTGGATGCCACGTAGTTGTAGATGAGGTCGTTGGCGCGCAGCAGATCGAAGGTCAGCGCCATGTCGCGCGAGTCGAGAAAACCCTTCGACTGCATCTTGTTCTCCATCCGGGCGATCGTCTGGGGATCGGTGAAGCTGCCCAACATGCCCGGCTCGGAGAAATCGAGCAGGGTGTTGAGCAGAGACATCGAGCGCACCCTATCCTCCCCCCTGGTGGCAAGGTAGGCCAGCATCATCGCGGTCAAGCTGCCTCCAAGGCACAGCCCCACTACGTTGACCTGATCGGCCCCCGTGATATCCTGCATGACTTCGATGGCCTGGATTGGACCACTCAGCAGATAGTCGTCCAACGTCACCGCACGCATCGTCTCGTCGGGATTACGGTAACTGATTGAGAAGACCGTATGGCCGTGCTGAACTGCCCACTCGATGTAGCTCCGACCCGGCGCCAGGTCCATGATGTAGTACTTGTTGATCCACGGCGGGCTGCACAAAAGAGGGATCTCAAAAGTCTTCTCGGTCTGCGCTTCGTATTGGATGAGCTCCATGAGCTCGTTGCGAAACACGACCTTGCCCGGCGTGGCCGCCAGGCTCTCTCCCACCTTGAACGCAGAGGGGTCGACCTTTCGCGGCAGGCCCTCGTTGTGAGCTACATCGTCGAGGAAGTTCCTGAGCCCGCGCGCAACGCTGGCCCCCCCGGTATCGAAAGCCTTCTTCAACGCGACCGGGTTGGTGAACAGAAAGTTGGCCGGGCTGACGGCGTCGGTCATCATGCCTGCGATCATCCGGGCCTTGGCAGCAGTGGGCTCGTCGACGCCGGAATCATCTATCAGATCCTGAAGTAGCCGGCAACGCAGAAGGTAGTTCTGATGCAGATACGAGTACCAGGGGTTCTCCTGCCACGCCGAATCCCTGAAACGCTTGTCGGATGGCGCCGGCTCGATCACGTTGGGGAAGCTGGCTCCCCACCAGCGGGCGGCGCTGGCATAGCCGGCGGTCATGGTCGCAGCCGAATACCGCGTGAGAGCCTTGAGCGCGACGGTGGGGTTGCGAGCGACGCCCATGCCCACCTGAAAAAAGGCCTCGAAGAAAGACACTGGGTCGAGAGCCGCGATGAGGCCCGCCTCCGGCGCAAGCGCCTCGGCGGCCTGAACTGCGCTTTGTCGAGCTTCAGGGTTGTCCATTTCGCCTCCCAAACGACTCTTCCAGGCTCGCACAGGCCAGCCTGGGCGGACCCCGTCACTCCCGGAATTAACCCTAGATGAACTACTAGAGCCTCCGCGACCTGTATTTTCGCGCTTACTACAGTAAGCGAGTGCTTATTATTTGTAGCAGAGGAAAGAAGGTGGAATGACCACAGCAGAGCAGGCCGCCGCCCCACCGGAGCCGGAGCCACTCAGGCTCCAACTCCACGACCTCCACACGAGGGTAGGGCAGCACCTCGGCTACAGCGACTGGCATCGTGTCGATCAGGCCCGCGTCAACGGCTTTGCGCAGGTCACGGGCGATGATCAATGGATCCACGTGGATCTACAGAGAGCAGCGGCCGGGCCG
>Ga0075530_1001615_pt1 | contig 10656 bp, 10 predicted proteins | sample NGEPerD_2_FD_75101 | JGI IMG/M metagenome (GOLD analysis project Ga0075530, IMG submission 75101) | Arctic peat soil microbial communities from the Barrow Environmental Observatory site, Barrow, Alaska, USA - NGEE PermafrostL1-D | ecosystem: Environmental > Terrestrial > Soil > Wetlands > Peat ...
CGCGACATGCGACTGCTCCGACAACGGGCCCTTCGAGATCGCCGGTATCCCGGGCGCGTTCATGTGGAGCGGAATAGAGCCCAACTATCACGACCCCTCCGACACCGTGGCCAACATGTCGCGCGGTAGACGACGTCGAAGCCCGCCCGCTTCAACCGCCTGTACAACGTGCGCGCCACCACCGGATGGCCTATGCCCGCGGTGCCGATGATTAGCGGACGGCCGTCGGCAACCATGTCCACCGACACCACGCCGGCAAGCCTGCGCCGTCCCTTTTCGCCCAGACGCTTCACGAACACGTGCGAGCCGACGTGATGAATGCCGTTCGAGCCGTACTCCTCGGAGCCGAATGCCACCAGTCGCACGTTGCGCACATGCCTGCGCCCCGCCAGGGCGCGAGCGATGTCGATGAGGATGGCGACGCCCGATGCGTTGTCGTTCGCCCCCGGCGCCCCCGCGACCGTATCCATGTGCGCTCCGAGAACGACCGGATAACGACGGGCGCCGGGCCACCACGCCACCACGTTCCTGGACGATCCGCCGTCGACCTCGAAGCGCTGCACGTTGGTGACGTAGCCCTTGTCCTGAAGCTTTCGTCGGAAATAGCGCGCGGCGCGCTTCTCCGCGCTGGTCCCTCTAACGCGTGGCCCGATCCTGCCGGCGAGACGGCGAACATGGCGCATGGCGTAATAGGTTGAGAACGGCCTGATGCTCCGGCCGGCGGCTGCTGCCCGCGAGAGCGCTTCTTGAGGAGGCGCGGCGAGAATCGCTCCGGCTTCGAGCATTAACAATCCGACCAACAGCGCCAGCAGCGCACGTCTGACCACGGCCTTACAGTAGCCGCAATGGCAAAGGAAAAGGCACCCAAAGGACCCATTCCAACCGGATGGATGGAAAGAGGCGCGCGCCTGGCGGGCCAAACCGGCCTCTCGGCGGCGCGCTTCGTAGGCACGCGCTTCAAATCGTTTGCGTCGCCCGACCGGGCTCAGGAATACCTCGATGGCTTCCACGAGCAGACCGCCCGCCAGCTCGTCCAAATGCTCGGAGAGATGAAGGGGGCGGCGATGAAGGTGGGCCAGCTCGCGTCCTTCTACGAGCTGTCGGGCTCGGGCGAGCTACAGACCTATCGCGATGCGCTGACGATGTTGCAGAACTCGGCGCCGCCCATGGAAGGGGGTGCTTCTCGCAAGGTCATCGAGGAGGAGTTCGGCGTCCCTGCCGATGAGGTCTTCTCGAACTTCGAAGACGAGGCCGTGGCCTCGGCCTCGATCGGTCAGGTGCACAGGGCCGAGCTTAAGACCGGGGAGAAGGTCGCAATCAAAGTGCAGTATCCGGGCGTCGACGAAGCTGTGCGCGCGGACCTCAAGAACGTCTCGGCGCTCACCAAGCTGGCGGTTGCGATCGCTCCCAACATGGACCCCAGCGAGGTCGCGCGTGAGGTCAAAGAGCGAGTTTTGGAAGAGCTCGACTACAAGCGCGAGGCCTCCAACCAGATGCGCTTCCACGAGCTCTACAAAGGGCATCCGTTCATAGTTATCCCGCGCGTGTACCCGGACTACTGCCGCACGAGAGTGATCACTCAGGAGTTCATCGAGGGCGACTCGTTTCTATCCGCGCTCGAGTGGGAGAAGGTAGACAGAGACCGGCTGGGCGAGATCGTGTTCCGCTTCTTCTACGGCAGCCTCAACCGCTTCAGGCTCTTCTCCGCCGACCCCCACCCCGGCAACTACCTCCTGCTGGGCAAGGACAAGGTCGCATTCCTGGACTTCGGGCTCGTTCGCGCATTGGACCCTGGCACGCACGAGCATCTCCTCGAGATCATCCAGGCCCTCATCGCCGGGGACCGGGACCGGGAGAGGAGGGCGCTGGAAGGGCTCGGCATCCTCACGGCCCGGACCCCTGAGATAGACGCCATCTGGGATCACCTGGTCGAGCTCAACAGGCCGGTGTTGGTCGACGGCGACTTCACCATCGATCAGGCGGTCGTGCAAAAGGCGGCCGCGGCCGGCTTCGACCCTCGTTCGGAGGCGTTCCAGGCACTGAGGCGGCTCGGCGTCCCCGGCGTCATGGTCACGTTCAATCGCATGTCGTTCGGCGTGCACTCGGTGTTGGGCAGGCTCGAGGTCACGAACAACTGGCAGTCGATTGCCCGTGAGCTGTGGGAGGGGGCTGAGCCCAAGACGAAGCTGGGCCGGGCGGAGCAGCGTTGGCTCAAGAAGGCCCACCCCGACTGGGAGCCGCCGCTGGCCTCGCTGTAAGCCGCCGTACTTTGGAGCTCTGCCCACACCGGGTGTAGGTACAGCTCCAATGTTGCTCCGGCCCGGTTCAGAGCCGGGGAAAACGCTCACGCCTGCCGCTCCATCGCTCCCGGGTTCGTTATCGCCCCCTCGGAGGCCGAAGCCACCGTCTGTGCGTACTTGGCGAACACGCCGCTTGTGTAGCGGGGGGCCGGTGGGTTCCAGTCCGCCAGCCGCTTGCCGATCTCTTCGTCGGACAGGTTCACGCGCAGCTCCCTGGCGTCGACGTCTATCTCGATTACATCGCCGTCCTCGAGGGCCGCGATGGGACCTCCGTGGGCCGCCTCGGGTGCAATGTGGCCGACCATCAGCCCGTGCGTGGCGCCCGAGAAGCGTCCGTCCGTGATCAGCGCCACCGAGTCGTCCAGGTCCTCTCCTACGAGGGCCGCGGTGACGGCGAGCATCTCTCGCATGCCGGGGCCGCCGGCCGGGCCCTCGTAGCGGATCACGACGACGTCCCCGCTCGTGATCAAACCCTTCTTGACGGCTTCGAAGCAGTCTTCCTCAGAGTCGAAGACGCGCGCCGGTCCGCGGTGGAAGAGCCGCTCGTGGCCGGCGAGCTTGACCACGCACCCCTCGGGAGCGAGGTTGCCTCGCAGGATCGCCAGGCCGCCGCTTTTCTTGAGGGGCCGATCCGCCGGGACCACAACCTCTTGTCCGACCGTCTCGCGCGCGCCCGAAGCGATCTCCCCGAGTGTGCGGCCGTCCACCGTGACGGCATCGGAATGGAGCAGCCCCGCCCTGTCCAGCTCCCGCGCCACCAGCGCCATTCCGCCGGCCTCGTACATGTCTACCGCGGTGAACCTCCCACCCGGCTTGAGGTCGGCGACGATCGGCGTGCGGGCGGCGATCACATCGAAGTCGTCAATCGAGAGCTCGACCCCCAGCTCGCGTGCAATCGCCAACATATGGAGGACTCCGTTGGTCGAGCCTCCCGTCCCGGCCACCGATGTGATGGCGTTCTCCAGTGCGGCCCGGGTGATGATCTGAGACGGCCGTACGTTCTTGCGAGTGACCTCGACTGCGATCTTGCCCGCCTGCTCCGCGGCCGCCTTCTTGCCCGGGGCGGTGGCCGGAATGTCGCCGAGTCCCGCCGGAGTGATGCCGAGGAACTCAACCGCTGTCGCCATCGTGTTCGCGGTGAAGTGGCCTCCGCAGGCGCCGGCGCCCGGACAGGCGACGTTCTCGAGTGAATGCAGATCCTCTGCTGAGAGCTTTCCGGCGGCGTGGCGGCCGACCGCTTCGAAGACATCTTGCAGCGTCACATCTTTGCCCCGCCAACGTCCCGGAGCGATTGAGCCCGAGTAGAGCACGAAGCCGGGAATGTCGAGCCGGCACAGCGCCATGACCGCTCCCGGAATGGTCTTGTCACAGCCCACCAGGCACACAAGCCCGTCGAAGAGATGTCCGCGTGCGACGAGCTCGATCGAGTCCGCTATCACCTCCCGGCTGATGAGTGAGGCACGCATCCCCTCGGTCCCCATCGACACGCCGTCAGATACAGAGATCGTGTTGAACTCCATGGGCGTGCCCCCGGCCGCCCTGATCCCGGCCTTGACCTGAGCCGCCAGCTCCCGCTGGTTGAGGTTGCACGGCATGGTCTCGAGCCAGGTGGTGGCCACGCCGATGATCGGCTTCGAGAGGTCCTGGTCCGAGAAGCCGACCGCCTTCAGCATGGCTCGGGCCCCGGCCCGATCGGTTCCGTCGGTGAGCCGGCTGCTGATGCGCTTGGCGGGGTCGGAGGGCTCCGAGTAGGGGTCGCTCATTGGTGCTCCTTGGTTGAGTCGTGTGAGTGGGATCGGCCCGGCACGACCGACGATACAAGCAGCGGCTCCGGGCGGTTGAGGGGGCCGAGGCGGAACATTGTCAACTTTGAGCCTCCAACCACCTCGGAGGTGGTTACGGCCACAAAGTTGGGCCGTTAACATCGTGATGCTATGATGTTGTGATGCGAACCACACTCACTATCGACGATGACGTCCTAGCCGCAGCCCGCTCGCTGGCGGTGTCGCAGGGAGTGTCGGTCGGACAGGCGATCTCCCGCCTCGCCCGACGAGGTCTCACCGGCCCCGCCCGGGTGCGAGACGAGGGGCCACCGGTGTTCGCAGTACCTCCGGGGGCCGAGGTCATCACGCCCGACGCCGTGCGCCGCGCGCTCGACGACCGTTGACCGCCCTTGCCGACATCAACATCTTGGTGGCACTGGCGTGGCCGAATCACGTCCACCACGTCCCCGCTCGGCGGTGGTTCGAGCAGGAATCGAGCCGCGGTTGGGCAACGTGCCCCCTCACCGAGAGCGGTTTCGTACGCGTTTCGTCTAACGCAAGAGCCGTTGTTCACGCGGTGACGCCGGGCGAGGCAATCGAGCTGCTGCGGCGTCTCAGAGAGTGGCCTGGCCACAGCTTCCTCAACGATGACGTCTCGCTGGTCACCTCGCCGCTGGTCGCTCGGGCGATGCTCGTCGGCCATCAGCAGGTGTCAGATGCACACTTGCTCGCAGTCTCGCTGCGACACGGAGCGCGCCTGGTGACGTTCGACCGCAGCATCGCAAATCTGGTGCCGGCGGGACACCGAGCTTCCGAGGCGCTGCAGGTGTTGACGGGGGACCTCTGAGCCCAACGGCGGGCCGAGTTTGACATCCTTCAACTGGTGCCCCATACTTTTGCGCTAATGGACAGACACGAACACCGCGCCCTCAGTGTGGGGGCCGCGCGCGCCCTGGGCCGCCTCTTCCTGATCAACCTCGTACTTATTAGCTAGCGCGCGTTCTTCGGCTCCCAAGGCCGCAGGAACGTGCGCCAACCCTCCGAGAACCGGAGGGTTTTTTGTTGGCCGCAAACCCCCCGCAGCGACGAGACCAACCAAGGAGAAGCGATGAAGGCAGAGATCTACGACCGCAACTACGTCGGAAGCGCAGAGTGGACGGCGCCCGGTGCGGTAAGGCTCGAGCTCGCCGACGAGGCCAGAAGATCCTGGTTCGAGCGCTACTTTCAGACCGAGGACTCGTTCCTGACCGGGCTCCTGGGCTCGGAGGAGATCGCCGCCGAGCGGCGCGACAGCTCTCAAGAGGCCTTCTCGCGTGCGCTGTACAACCTCGCTGCTTATTCCTACCGGGTTCGAAGCGGGGGCCGGCCATGACTCGTATCCGCATCCAGGCAAAGAGGGGAAGACGATGACAACAGGCGCTCAATCGCTCGTGCGCTCGCTGGAGAGCGCCGGATGCGAGGTGATCTTCGGGATCCCCGGAGGGGCGATCCTTCCCGCCTACGATCCGCTGCTGGAATCCTCGATTCGCCACATCCTCATGCGGCACGAGCAGGGGGCCGGGCACGCCGCCGAGGGCTACGCACACGTTACCGGCAAGGTCGGTGTGTGCATGGCGACGTCGGGGCCCGGCGCAACCAATCTGGTCACCCCGCTGGCGGATGCGTTCATGGATTCGGTGCCCGTGGTAGCGGTGACCGGTCAGGTGCCGCGCGCCGTGATCGGCAACGACGCCTTCCAAGAGGCCGACATCTGTGGCATCACCCTGCCCATCACCAAGCACAACTACAAGGTGATGGATGCCGATGAGATTCCAGAGGTCATTGCGGAGGCATTTCACATCGCCTCGACCGGCCGCCCTGGTCCGGTGCTCGTAGACATACCCAAAGACGTGTTGCAGTCGCAGACCGAGTTCGAGTGGCCTTCTTCCATCAACCTGCCCGGCTATCGGCCCATTGCTCAGCCCAACGCTCGTCAGATCAAGGGCGCGGCGAGGCTCATCAAAGAGTCCCGCCGTCCGGTCCTCTATGTCGGCGGAGGAGTTCTCAAGGCGCGCGCCGCAGCAGAGCTAATCCACCTGGCGGAGGCGATAGGTGCGCCGGTCGTCACCACATTGATGGCGCGCGGCGCGTTTCCAGACAACCACCCCCTCTGCTTGGGGATGCCCGGCATGCATGGCTCCTATGCGGCGGTGACCGCGATGCAGAGATCGGATCTGCTCATAAACATCGGTGCCCGCTTCGACGACCGCGTCACCGGAAATCTCCAAGGGTTCGCTCCCGAGGCCAAGATCATCCATGCCGACATCGACCCCGCCGAGATTGGAAAAAACCGGGCCGCCGATGTTCCCATCGTCGGGGACGCGCGCAGCGTGATCGTCGAGCTGAGCAGAGCGGTAGTCGAGAACATGTCGGTGGACGGGCGTCCCGATCTCAATGCATGGCACGAGCTGGTGTCGTCGTGGAGCCGCGACTATCCGATCGCCTACAAGCAAGAAGACGACGGGCCGATCAAGCCACAGTTCGTCGTCGACCTTTTCAATCAAGCGCTGGACGGCGAGGCAGTCGTCGTGACCGGGGTGGGACAGCACCAGATGTGGGCCTCCCAGATCATGTCCTGCAACCGGCCCTACTCGTGGGTCACCTCGGGAGGGCTCGGGACTATGGGCTTCGCCGTGCCGGCGGCCCTCGGTGCGAAGGTGGGGCGCCCCGACGAGCGCGTGGTCGCCATAGACGGGGACGGATGCTTCCAGATGACCGCGCAGGAGCTTGCTACCGCCACTCTCAACCACACGCCGTTCATCGTCGCCATCTTGAACAACGCCTACCTTGGCATGGTCAGGCAGTGGCAGGAGCTCTTCTACGACGAGCGCTACTCGGAGGTGCACCTGCCCCAGGAAGTTCCCGATTACGCCAAGCTTGCGGAGGCCTACGGCGCAGTCGGACTGCGGGCCACGAGGCCCGAAGAGGTCGAAACGATCATCGACAAAGCACTGGGTGTCGACGATCGCCCCTGCGTCATCGATTTTCGAGTGGACTCGTCTGAGATGTGCTTTCCGATGGTTCCTGCCGGCGCCTCCAACGACGACATCATCCTCGGCCCCTCCTCCCCCGATGAACCGGACGCCGACGATGCCGATATCAGGAAGACCGCGTGAACACCACCAGCCAGACATTGTCCGTGCTGGTTGAGAACAAGCCGGGCGTGCTCGCCCGTATCTCGGGATTGTTTGCCCGGCGCGGGTTCAACATCGACTCGCTTGCGGTGGGGGAGACGGAGGATCCCGCGGTCTCACGCATGACGATCGTCGTCTCGGTGGACAACAAGCCGCTCGAGCATGTCACCAAGCAGCTGCATAAGCTCATCAACGTGCTCCGCATCGCGGAGCTGTCGCACAACGCGTCGGTCGAGCGCGAGCTCGCTCTGATCAAGGTGGGCGCAGGTGCGGGCCGCCGCGCCGAGGTGCTCGAGATGGTCGAGATCTTCAGAGCCAAGGTGATCGATGTCGACCCCGAATCCATCGTCGTGGAGGCCACCGGCACGCCCGAGAAGATCGAGGCGTTGTTGCAACTGTTGAGCCCCTTCGGGATCATCGAGATGGCACGCACCGGCAGGGTCGCGCTGGGACGCGGCGCCAGGGGACTGCGGGCCGGTGTCCTCAGGCCCGTCCCGGTCCAAGAAGCCTCTTAGAAGAAGCCTCTTAAGAGAGGGCCGCATTTCGGACGCCGGCGGGGCCGGCGCCTAAAGAAAGGGGAGCATCCAAATGGCAGCTCGCATCTACTACGAGAACGACGCCCCGGGCGCGCCGCTCGAGGGCAAGCACGTCACGATTCTCGGTTACGGGTCTCAGGGAAGAGCACACGCTCTTAACCTTCTCGATTCCGGTTTGGACGTGACGGTCGGGCTGCGCAAGGACTCGCCTTCGTGGACTCGGGCGGAGAACGATGGCCTTCGGGTGGCAAGCGTCCACGAAGCCTGTGCAGATGCCGATCTCGTGGCGATGCTGGTGCCCGATCAGCATCAGGCGGCGGTGTATCGCGAGGCGGTCGAGAACAATCTAAAGTCGGAAGCGACCTTGCTGTTCGCGCACGGCTTCAACATCCATTTCGGCCAGATCCGCCCACCCGACTCCATCGACGTGTCGATGGTCGCACCCAAGGCGCCCGGCCCTCTGGTGCGCAGGACCTACGAGGAGAACAGCGGCACTCCTGCACTCGTGGCGATTCACCAGGACGCCACCGGGGAAGCCATGTCCAGGGCACTTGCATATGCGCGCGGACTTGGCTGTGCGCGCGCCGGAGTGCTCGAGACGACGTTTGCAGAAGAGACCGAGACCGATCTGTTCGGCGAGCAGGCGGTGTTGTGCGGTGGGACGTCACGACTTATTCAGGCCGGCTTCGAGACTCTGGTCGAAGCCGGTTATCAGCCCGAGATCGCCTACTTCGAGTGTATGCACGAGCTAAAGCTGATCGTCGACCTGCTCTATGAGGGCGGCTTCGCCGGCATGCGTGATGCGATCTCGGATACCGCCGAATACGGGGACCTGACGCGCGGCAAGGAGATCATCGGGCCCGAGGTCGAGGCTGCCATGAGAAAGACACTCGAGGATGTGCGTTCCGGCGCCTTCGCCCGTGAATGGGTCCTCGAGAACCGCGCCGGCACCCCGGTACTCGACGCCGAACGGCGCCGCCAGACACAGCACCCGATCGAAGAGGTCGGGGCTCGGCTCAGGGAGATGATGTCGTGGATGAAACGGAAGTAACCGCAGGCGATGTCGAGGAGGGCGATGTAGCCACCGAAGTCACGTCCGCCGAATCGAGCTTCCACAACGTACGCATCTTCGATACGACTCTTAGAGACGGCGAGCAGTCACCCGGCATCTCTCTGAACTTGAGAGAGAAGGTCGAGATCGCCGAGCAGCTCGCGCGCTTGGGCGTGGACGTCATCGAAGCCGGTTTTCCAATCTCCTCCGACGGTGAGACCGAAGCAGTCAAGGCGATCGCCTCTCAGGTCAAGGGCCCGATCATCGCGGGGCTGGCACGCGTCGATCCTCGCGATATCGACCGGGCGGCAGAGGCCGTTGGCAGTGCCCAGAGAGCCCGAATCCACACGTTTATCGCGACGAGCGAGATCCACATGAAACACAAGCTCCGTATGTCAGCGGCCGAGGTCCTCGAGGCGGCGACGCGCGGTGTCGAGCGGGCGCGCTCCCACGTCGACGACGTCGAGTTCTCGTGCGAGGACGCGACCCGCAGCGACCCGGCCTTCTTGGTCGAGGTCTACAGGGCCACCGCTCGGGCGGGCGCAACGACTCTGAACCTGCCCGACACCGTGGGCTACAGCCTTCCGGCCGAGTTCGCGGAGCTGCTGCGTTTTCTCGCCGCAGAGGTCTCAGAAGAGGTGATCTGGAGCGTCCATACCCATGACGACCTCGGACTCGCCGTAGCCAACGCACTGGCGGGGGTGGGGGCGGGGGCTCGACAGATCGAGGTCGCCGTCAATGGCATAGGCGAGCGAGCCGGGAACTGCTCGCTCGAGGAAGTAGTGATGGCACTGCGCACTCGCCAATCGGTCGGCGGGTGCGACACGGTCGTTAACTCGAAGGAGATCGCACGCACTTCGAGGCTCGTCTCGATGCTCACCGGCTATGCGGTGCCCCCGAACAAGGCGATTGTCGGCGCCAACGCCTTCGCTCATGAAGCCGGGATCCACCAGCACGGCGTGATGGCCGAAAGGACCACCTACGAGATCATGGATCCGGTCGATGTCGGGCTCGAGGGCTCGCGCATCGTGCTCGGCAAGCATTCGGGCCGCCACGCGTTCGCCAACGCGCTCGAGGAGATGGGCTTCCATCTCGACAAGGCAGAGATCCAAAAGGCCTTCGAGCGCTTCAAGTCGCTCGCGGACCGCAAGATCCGGATCACCGACATCGACCTCGAAGCCATCGTGGCCGATGAGCTGTCATCCGATGCGGAAGAGTACGAGATGATCTCGATTCAGGTTGCGGGCGGGACGCATATGTCCCCCACAGCCACGGTCCGGCTGCGGCGCGCGGATGCGATCATCGATGAGTCGGCGATAGGCGACGGTATGATCGATGCCGCCTGCGGCGCTATCCAACGCGCCACCGGCATCGAAGCGCGGCTCGAGTCTTTCAACGTGTCGAGCGTCACCGGAGGCATCGATGCGCTCGGTGATGTGACCATAGTGCTTGCCTCCGGCGGCACCGACGACGTTCCCGTGAGAAGGGCAACGGGCCGGGGGGTCTCTACCGACGTGGTCGAAGCCTCGGCACGCGCCTACCTCTCGGCCGTCAATCGCCTGATCGCTGTTTCGCCTCGGCAGATTGCGCCGTTGCGGGGTTGAAGCCGGTGGCCACAAGGCGGGTCTCGGTGCTCGCGGGAGATGGCATCGGAGCCGAAGTCATCGAAGTTGCTCTCCGCGAGCTGCCGGACGACTTCGAGCTAGAGATGCTCGAGGTGGGAGCAGAACGCTATCTGTCCACCGGCCGGTTACTGGAGGATGAGGATCTCAGCACGATCAGGGAGTCGGACGCGCTGTTGTTCGGCGCCATCGGCGATCCTCGGGTGCCCGA
>Ga0075530_1001617_pt1 | contig 10650 bp, 8 predicted proteins | sample NGEPerD_2_FD_75101 | JGI IMG/M metagenome (GOLD analysis project Ga0075530, IMG submission 75101) | Arctic peat soil microbial communities from the Barrow Environmental Observatory site, Barrow, Alaska, USA - NGEE PermafrostL1-D | ecosystem: Environmental > Terrestrial > Soil > Wetlands > Peat ...
CGCGTCCGGACGCGAAGACGGCCTCCAGCTCGTCCGCGGTGCGCGCGAAACCCAGCTGGTCGGCATACCGCCCGACCATCTTGTGCACGGCGTCGACCTGTTCCAGGGTCTGGATCACCGCAGCGCCGTCGGGGAGCGTCGACGGCACCCACACCGACCAGAACTGGGCGCCGACGCAACCGGCGCGCAGCCGGGGCAGGTCGGTCTGCGTGGTGGCCAGGCGTTGCGAGAGGTCCAGCCGGTCGAAGTCGTAGCCCGACTGCCGGCGCAGCTCCAACGGCAGATCGTTGTGCCCGTCGATCAACGGATGCCTGCGCAGCAGCTCCGTGACGCGGGCGACAGTGGCAGGGGTGGGGGTCTCCGGGGCGTGGCCGGGCATGCGGTCATTCAACCGCAGCCCACTTATCATGGGGACATGACATCAACGACCCCCGTGACCTCCACGGCTGACAACAGCCAAAGGAGCGTCGCGTTGGTCACCTTGGGCTGCGCCCGCAACGAGGTCGACTCCGAGGAGCTCGCAGGCCGGCTGGCCGCCGAGGGCTGGCTGCTCGTCAATGATGCGGCCAAGGCCGACGTCGCCGTGATCAACACCTGTGGTTTCGTCGCGCAGGCCAAGAAGGACTCCATCGACGCCCTGCTCGAGGCCTCCGACCTCAAGGGCGCGGGACGCACGCAGAAGGTCGTCGCGGTCGGTTGCCTGGCCGAGCGGTATGGCGAGCAGCTGGCCGCCGAGCTGCCCGAGGCTGACGCCGTGCTCGGCTTCGACTCCTACAAGGACATGTCCAGCCACCTCACGTCGATCCTGGCCGGCAACCGGCCCGCATCGCATGTGCCGTCCGACCGCCGCCGCCTGCTGCCGCTCTCGCCGGCATCCCGACAAGCCTCCACCGCTGGGGCGGCCCTGCCCGGTCACGGCGGCACGATCGACCGACCCGGCCCGGCCAGCGGCCCCCGCGTCGTCCGCGCCCGTCTTGACGGCCGTCCGTGGGCTCCCCTGAAGATTGCCAGTGGCTGTGACCGGCGCTGCGCCTTCTGTGCCATCCCGATGTTCCGCGGGGCGTTTGTCTCGAGGCAACCATCGGACGTCCTGGCTGAGGCGCAGTGGCTCGGCGAGCACGACGTCAAGGAGATCCTTCTGGTCAGCGAGAACTCCACGTCCTACGGCAAGGACCTCGGGGATCTGCGTCTCCTGGAGAGGATGCTGCCCCAGCTTGTTGCAGTCGATGGCATCGAACGCGTTCGGGTGTCCTACCTGCAGCCGGCCGAGATCCGGATGGACCTGCTCGACGTCATGGCCTCGACGCAGGGTGTCGTGCCGTATTTCGACATCTCCTTCCAGCACGCGTCGGAACCGTTGTTGCGCAAGATGCGCCGGTTCGGTTCCCGCGAGGCCTTCCTCGAGCTGATCGACCAGGTCCGCGCTCGCGCGCCGCTGGCCGGCATCCGGTCCAACGTGATCGTCGGGTTCCCGGGAGAGACCGAGGATGACCTCGCCGAGCTCGAGTCCTTCCTGACGGACGCGCGTCTGGATGTGGTTGGCGTGTTCGGCTACTCCGACGAGGACGGCACCGAGGCTGAGACCTACGAGGGCAAGTTCGAGAGCCATGTCATCGCCGAGCGCCTCGCGCACTTCACGACGCTGGTGGAGGAGCTCAACATCCAGCGCACCGAGGAGCGGGTCGGGGAGCTCGTGGAGGTCCTGGTCGAGGAGGTCGACGAGGACACCGACGACCTGACCGGACGGGCGGCGCATCAGGGGCCGGACGTCGACGGCGCGACGATCCTTCGGATGCGTCCAGGCACCGAGGCACCTGCGGTGGGCGAGATCATTGCCGCCCGCGTTGTCGACACCCTCGGCATCGACCTCATCGCGGAGCCATCGTGATCCACAAGGGGAAAGACCCTCAGGCTCGTCAGGCTCAGGCGAGCGCGTGGAACATCGCCAACGCGCTCACGATCTCGCGCATGGCGCTCGTTCCCCTCTTCGCGTGGCTCCTCCTGTACGACGACGGTCATCTGACCAACTACCGCTTGTTCGCTTTCGGGGTGTTCGTCGTCGCGACGGCGACCGATCGCGTCGACGGCTATCTGGCCCGTTCACGGGGGATCGTCACCGACTTCGGCAAGGTGAGCGACCCGATCGCCGACAAGGCACTGATGGGTATGGCGCTCATCGGGCTCTCGATCATCGATCTGCTGCCATGGTGGGTCACCATCCTGGTCCTCGTTCGAGAGGTCGGCGTCACGGCCTTGCGGTTCGTGGTCATCCGGCACGGCGTGATGCCGGCCAGTCGCGGCGGCAAGGTCAAGACGGCACTTCAGGCAACCGCGATCATGCTCTACGTTCTGCCGCTCGACGCCTTCCCGCTGAGCGGTTTCTGGCAGGTCATCGCCGTCGCGGTCATGTCGCTGGCGGTCATCGTGACGGTCGGGACGGGTGCCGACTACGTGCTACGGGCGCATACCCTTCGCAACACCAGTCCCCGGGCGAAGGCCAAGCGCGCGCGTCGTGCGGCGGCCCACCTCAAGACCGAGGAGCGTGAGGCGGCCAAGGTCGAGGCGGCCAAGCTCGAGGCGGCCGCACGACGTACCCCAGGGCCCAAGGCCTGAAGCATGGAACCCACCCTGGCTGCCGATCTGGTGGCCCGCCTGACCGCTGCGGGGCAGACGGTGGCGGTTGCCGAGTCGTTGACCGGAGGCCTGGTCTGCTCGGCGCTGACCGAGGCTGCCGGTGCATCCGTGGTCGTGCGTGGGGGTGTCGTCGCCTACGCGTCCGACCTCAAGGCCCAGGTGCTTGGGGTCGACGAAGTGCTGCTGGCGCAGGCGGGAGCCGTGGACCCACGCGTGGCTGAGCAGATGGCTGCCGGCGCGCGGTCGCTGACAGGCGCGACATACGCCCTGGCGACCACCGGTGTGGCCGGACCCGATCCGGCTGACGGCAAGCCGGTGGGCACGGTTTATGTCGCGTTGGCCGGACCCGGGTCCTCGAGGGTCAGGGCGCTGGCCCTGTCGGGGGATCGTGCCGGCATCCGGGCCCAGACTGTGCGGGCGGCCTTGATGTTGCTGGCCGAGGAGCTCACCGCCCAGACCCGGGAAGAACCCCCGCATGTCGACGGTTGACCCAGCGTGGCGACCAACTCGGCAAACCGGGAGGCGGGCAGTCGGGCCCGGGGGGTACCGTTGTCCCAGACGTATTATCGATCGAGCTGCAGTAAGGAGGCGTCATGATCTTGCTTCGTCGTGAACTCGGAGACGTTCTCCGTGAGCACCGCCAGTCTCAGGGGCGCACCTTGCGCGAGGTCTCAGCTTCGGCCGCCGTCTCGCTGGGCTATCTCAGTGAGGTCGAGCGTGGCGAGAAGGAAGCCTCCTCCGAGCTGCTCGCGTCAATCTGCGGGGCCCTGGATCTTCCGATGTCCCAGATGCTCAGCCACGTCTCAGACCGGGTCGCCGAGTCCGAGGCGGCTGGTTCGCCCGTGTCGCTGCCCGTCGCGCGCCCAAACCTGGTCCGCGCCTCCGCAGCCTGACTTCAGGTAGGCCTCCGCGCCCTGGCTTCAGGTCAGTTCGGCATCCGAGCCAGTTCCTTCTCCGAGCACGAGGTCGGTGAACTTCCCGACCCGCAGGCCCCCCTCCAACGGATGACGAAACCGGCCCGACCGAACCACCTTGTAGCGGTTACGCCGGCCCACCCGCTCCGTGACGACGTATCCGGCATCTTCAAGATCACGCACGATGTGCTGCACCGACCGCTCGGTGATGCCCACCCGTTCCGCGACATCCCGTAGCCGAATGCCGGGTTCATCAGCCAGACAGACCAGCACATGCCCATGGTTCGACAGGAACGTCCAGTCGCGAGTTATCACGCACTCAGAATACGCGAATCCCAGTGCCGGTTTTCGTGCGTTGATCGATCCGTCGTCAGGCAGCTGGCGTCCTTGACAGACGATGTGGATTTCCTGAATACTGTTTCGTACATGAGGGGAGTACCCCGAGACGTTCTCATCGTCATGACGGTCGCACGCCTTGGTTGCGGCCCGGTGAGGCGGGCCACCGCCGTGGCTGGGAGAGACCTCCGGTTCAAGGACGGTTGACGACCGGAGGTGTGTCTGGTGAATGTTCCCTTTTGGGGTTGGGCCGCCCTTCTCGCGGTGATTCTGGCAATGCTGGCCCTGGATCTCGTGGCCCATCGTCGTGCCCACGTGGTGGGGGTCCGAGAGGCTGCTCTCTGGAGCGTGGTGTGGGTCAGCCTGGGCTTGAGCTTCGGCCTGGTCGTGTGGTGGCTCTATGGAACCCAGGCAGGGGGGGAGTACTTCGCCGGCTATCTGATCGAGAAGAGCCTGGCCGTCGACAACGTGTTCGTCTTCGCGCTGATCTTCACTTCCTTCGCGGTGCCGCGCGAGTACTTGCACCGGGTTCTCTTCTTTGGGGTGCTCGGTGCCCTCGTGTTCCGCGCCATCTTCATCGCCGGTGGCGCGGCGCTGCTCGATCAGTTCCACTGGGTGCTCTACGTGTTCGGAGGCCTCCTGGTCGTCACCGGGTGGCGCATGTTCCTTCACCGCAACGAGGATGGCGACCCGGACAGGAACCCCGTGCTGAAGCTGGTGCGCCGGTTCGTGCCACTGACGGACGAGTACCACGGTCAGCGGTTCTGGGTGAGGCTGTCCGGCCGCTGGGTTGCCACGCCGCTGTTCACGGTGCTGGTTCTTGTGGAGACGAGCGACATCGTGTTCGCCGTCGACTCCATCCCCGCCATCTTTGCCGTAACCCGGGAACCGTTCCTGGTCTTCAGCAGCAACGCGTTCGCCATCCTGGGTCTGCGTGCCATGTTCTTCCTGCTCGCTGACCTGATGCACCGCTTTGTCCACCTCAAGGCCGGCCTGGCCTCGATCCTGGTGTTCGTCGGAGTCAAGATGCTGCTTCTCGACGTCTACACCGTCCCGATCGCCTACACCCTCACCTTCATCGCCGCGAGCATCACGATCGCCGTGGTCGCCAGCCTGCGCGCAACGCGTGAGCGGGTCGGGTCGCCGCGATGACGGAGCCCTCAACGTCGACGAAGCCCTCAACGCCGACGAAGCCCTCAACGTCGCAGGCGCAGCCCACGTGGGGTTGCGTGGAAGCCGGCGCCGGCGAGTGCAGCTGCCAAGGGATTGCTGGAGCCCAGGACCGGGTCGCCGTCAGCCTTTTCGACGGTCAGCTTGCCCAAAGCCCCCTCCCGAACAGCGAGAGCCAGCGCATCGGCGGCAGACTGCAGCAAGGCAGGGTCGTGGGTCCAGGACAGCAACGTCTTGCCGCCGCGCTCGACGTACAGCGTCAGCGAACCGTCCACAAGGACGACCAGGGCGCCCGCCTTGCGGCCAGGCTTGTGCCCGGACTTCGCCCCTGACTTCGTCCCTGCCTTGGTGCCCGACTCCGGAGCTGCGGTGCCGTCGCCGGAGCTGTCGGCCGACGTTGCTCGGGCGGGCCAGCCAAGGGCGGCACCGTAGGCGTTGGCTGGGTCCGAGGCGGCCAGAACGACCGCTGACGGTGCGCCGTCGCGGTGTCCAGCGCCAAACGAGGGTCCTTCGGGCAGCGGTCGGCTCTGGGACCGAAGCCGGTCAACGGCACCGGCGCTGGCGAACTGCGCGGCGCCCAGGCCTTCGACGAAGTAGCCGCGGCGCACCCGTCCGGACTCCTCAGCGGCAGCCAGTACCCGATAGACGCCGGCGAATCCTCCCGAAACCCCTTCTGCGACAACGGAACCACGGGTCACGATGCCGTAGCGATCGAGCAGCACCTCAGTCGCGGCGTAGGAACGGACGGTGGCATCGGTCTCGATCGTCGGCAGCAGGGACCATCGCCCGGCGGCCGTCGGGGGCCCGGTGCGCGAGGGCATGGACGCCCGTCCGGTCGAGAGTCGTCGACCCGAGAGCGCGCCGAGGCTGCCGCCTCCGCCGGGGTAGCGGGTCGAACGCGGCGCGGTGCGTCGGGGTTTGTGTGCGGTGCGCCCGCCCGAGAGCAGCGCCCGCAGTGGGGCAAGGGTGTCGTTGCTGATGCGTCCGGCCCAGATCAGGTCCCACAGGACCCCCGTCAGCGCTTGGTCGTCCGTGCTGGCCACGGCGTCCGAGAGTGTGCGGAAGAAGAAGGCGCCGCCGCCTGCGAGGGCATCAAGCACCTTGTGGTGCAGGTCGGTGAGGTCGAGCTCCTCGGACGGAGCCGCCAAGGTCAGGTTGGCGGTCTCGGCCAGGTGCAGCGAGACCCAGCCGTCGTCGCCGGGCAGGGAAGAATGCCCGCGCCAGATCACGTCCCCTCTTGCGGTGAGCTCGTCCAGCAAGGCCGGGCTGTATGCCGCCACGCGGCTGGGCAGCACGAGCGTCTCCAACGCGCTGGCCGGCAGGACCGCTCCGGCCAGCTGCTCGACGGCACGCAGCACGCCCTCTGTGCCACGCAAACCGGTGCCGACTCCTTGCCAGGAGGGCAGGAAGCGGGCCAGATCGACGGCCGGAACGGGCTCGACCTCGGCCCGAAGTGCCGCCAGCGAGCGCCGACGAAGGGTGCAGAACCTCGGCGTCGCAGAAGTCGGTGCCGTGGATGCCGCCACCTGACTCGATCGGGCGCAGCTCGCCCTCCACGACCCGGCCAGAGGCCACGAGCCGGCGCAGAACGTCGGCCACGACTGCCATCCCGAGGCCGAGCCACGCGGCGACGTCCCGGGCGGTGAAGGGGCCGTGCGTCCGGGCGTAGCGGGCGACCAGATCGCCCAGCGGATCTGGTACCGGCTCGAGGAAGGCCTGGGGCACGCCCACCGGCAAGGCCACGCCCAACGCGTCACGCAACCGTCCTGCGTCCTCGATGGCGGCCCAGCGCTCCTCGCCGCCGATGCGCACCCGGATCAGCCGCCGGTCGCTCTCGAGGTCGACCAGCCAGGCTGACACGTCCTTGGCTGTCGACCCCTCGACGCAGCGCTCGAGGATGGCTCGAAGTGGTTGAGCACCCAGCACCCGCAGCAGGTCTGCCACATCCTCCATGCCGCGGCAACGCCGTCCCTCAACCAGGCGCTGCAGCTCGGACTCCGTCCGCGCCAGCGCCTCAGGGTCGAGCAGGTCGCGCAGGGCGGCGCCCTCACCACGACCGAGCAGCTCGGCCAGCAGCGTCGGGTCGAGCGACAGTGCGGCGGCACGTCGCTCGGCCAGGGGTGAGTCACCCTCGTAGAGGAACTGCGCGACGTAGCCGAACATCAGGCTGCGGGCGAACGGTGACGGCATCGGGGTCTCGACCTCGACCAGGCGCACCTTGCGAGACCCGATGTCGCGCATCAACGCAGTCAGCCCCGGCACGTCGAACACGTCCTGGACGCACTCGCGCACCGTCTCCAGGATGATCGGGAACGACGCGTACTGAGCTGCCACGGCGAGCAGCTGGGCCGACCGCTGACGTTGTTGCCAGAGTGCCTGACGGCGATCGGGACGACGGCGGGGCAGCAACAGCGCACGTGCGGCGCACTCGCGAAAACGCGCTGCAAACAACGCAGATCCGCCGATCTCGGCAGTGACGAGGTCGTCAACGTCATCCGCGTCGAGCGCGATCAGGGACATCAGCTCGAGCCCGATGCCGGTCGATCTGGTCCCGAGCGCCGACGTGCCGGCTGACCCGGTGGCGTCGTCGAAGTTGGCGTCGTCGAACTCGGTGTCCGGCAGCCGGAACACGATGCCGTCATCGCCGTGCATGGCCTGCACGTCGACGCCGAACCGCTCGCGCATCCTGGCCGCGACGCACAACGCCCACGGCGCATGCACCTGTGCGCCGAAGGGGGAGTGAACCGCCACGCGCCAGTCGCCCAGCTCGTCACGGAACCGCTCGACCACGATGTTGCGGTCATCGGGGACATGCCCGGTGGCCTCGCGCTGTTCGTCGATGTAGGTGAGCAGGTTGTCCGTGGCCCAGGCGTCGAGTCCCGTTGCAGTCACCCGGGCTCGCGCCTTGTCGGGACCGAGCCTGCCGATCTCGCGGACGAGCTCGCCCACGGCGCGCCCCAGCTCGACCGGCCGGCCCAGGGAGTCGCCCTTCCAGAACGGCAGCTTGCCGGGCTGGCCGGGCGCCGGAGTGACGAGAACCTTGTCGTGGGTAATGTCCTCGATCCGCCAGGTCGAGGTGCCGAGCGTGAACACATCGCCGATACGCGACTCGTAGACCATCTCCTCGTCGAGCTCGCCGACGCGGCGCCCGGTGCCCTCGCCCGAGGCGAGGAACACGGCATACAGGCCCCTGTCCGGGATGGTGCCCCCACTGGTGACGGCGAGCCGCTGCGCTCCGGGCCGACCGGTGAGCGTGCCCGTGACCCGGTCCCAGACGAGTCGCGGTCTCAGCTCGGCGAACTCGTCGCTCGGGTAACGGCCGGACAGCATGTCGAGCACTGACTCCAGGATCGACCGGGGGAGCGCGGCAAAGGGAGCGGCCTTTCGTACCAGCGTTTCCAGCTCATCGACCGACCAGTCGTCCATCGCGCACATGGCGACGATGTGCTGGGCCAGAACGTCGACCGGGTTGGCTGGCACTCGCAGCGACTCGATCGCACCGGCGCGCATCCGGTCCACCACGACAGCGGTCTGGACGAGGTCGCCGCGGAACTTGGGGAAGAGCACTCCGCGGGACACCGCGCCCACCTGGTGACCGGCCCGCCCGACGCGCTGCAGCCCGCTGGCCACGCTCGGCGGAGACTCCACCTGGATGACCAGATCGATGGCCCCCATGTCGATGCCGAGCTCGAGCGAGCTGGTGGCCACCACAGCGGGCAGGCGACCGGCCTTGAGATCCTCCTCGATCAGGGCGCGCTGCTCCTTGCTGACAGAGCCGTGGTGTGCGCGGGCCAGAACCCCTGGAGCGCCCCTGGAGGTGCCGGCCTGAGCCATCATCTCGGCGGGCGTCCGGGCAGTGTCGGCACGGCGAGTGGGCGACGTGACTGCGATCGTCGAGTCCGGATCACCATCAGTGGCAAGAGATTCGAGCTCGAGGCGCTCCTCCCAGATCTCGTTGAGCCGAGCGGTCAGGCGCTCCGCCAGGCGGCGGGAGTTGGCAAACACCAGGGTCGAGCGATGCTGCGCGATCAGGTCGACGATGCGCTCCTCGACGTGTGGCCAGATCGAGGCCCGGCGCTCAGGGCCGGCAGCCGCACCGCCAACGTCCGCGGTCACCTCACCCAACGAGGACATGTCGGGAATGGGGACCACCACCTGGAGGTCCCACTCCTTGCTCGACGGCGGCTGGACGACGGTCACCGGCCGACCCCCGGCGAGGAAGCGTGAGACGGCGTCGACCGGCCGCACGGTCGCGGAGAGGCCCACTCGCTGAGCAGGCTTGTCCAGCAAGGCATCCAGCCGTTCGAGACTCAGTGCCAGATGAGCGCCGCGCTTGGTGCCGGCGATGGCGTGGATCTCGTCCAGGATGATGGTCTCGACGCCGATGAGAGCCTCACGTGCCTTCGAGGTCAGGATCAGGAAGAGCGACTCGGGGGTGGTGATGAGAACGTCGGCGGGTCGGCGGGCGAACAGCCTGCGGTCGGCCGCGGAGGTGTCCCCGGATCGGATCGCGACGCTGACCTCGGGCTTGGCAAGTCCGAGCCGGGTGGCGGCGTGGCCGATGCCGATCAGGGGCGAGCGCAGGTTGCGTTCGACGTCCACGGCGAGAGCCTTCATCGGCGAGATGTAGAGGACGCGGCACCGGCGCAGCGGCTCGGCCGGCAGGGGGGTGGAGGCCAGACGGTCAAGAGCCCAGAGGAACGCCGAGAGCGTCTTGCCCGAGCCGGTGGGGGCCACGACGAGGGTGTGGTCGCCGGAGCTGATGGCGTCCCAGGCCCCGACCTGTGCCGGGGTGGGCGCGGCAAAACTGCCGCTGAACCAGTCTCTGGTCGCGGGGGTGAAGCGCGCGAGGACGTCGCCGTTCGTCATGACCAGGCCAGCCTGCCACCTTTGCTCACTTCAGACCGCTTTGCTCAGTTGAGGCCGGTTCCGGGGCCTTGGGTTCAAGGAGTCAGCGCAACACCCGTGGTTTGGAGTGTTGCGATGTCGTCATCGGTTGGTGGTCGCTTTCCTGGCCCAGGCCAACGAGGAGCGCTACAGGCCCTTGGGGCGGAACGCGTCAACGACAAGCTCAGCCGAAGGGCGGGGTGTTGGTCGTGATGGGCACCGGCACCGAGCGGGACCCGTCGACGACTTCGCGGCTGCCCAACGGGCCCGTGAGCGCGATACGCACCAGCTTGATCTGGTAGTCCGCGGTGCAGGCCCGGTCGGTCGGCATCGGCGTGCGGGTGAGCGTGACGACGACCCGGCCGGGCTGCTCAACGACGTCGTGGCGCACTGCCTCGCTCGGACAGCTCCCTGAGTCGCCGTACTGGACGACAAGCACCTTCGGGTCGGCATCGACGTAGGCCGCGTCGAAGGCGAAGGTCTCGCGACCCCCGAGCGACGGCGGCCCGGACGCACCCCCGTCGTTCGACCGACGGGACACACCGATGACCACCGCGATCACTGTGAGCACCGCGAGCACCGCGACCGTCGCGATCGCGACGACGGTGGCCCCTCGGTTGCGGTTCATGTCGATGAGACGTCCGCGGGCGCCGAACGGTTCCGGCAGACTGACGGCGTGATCCCCTCAACCGAGACGCCGAACGCGCCA
>Ga0075530_1001618_pt1 | contig 10646 bp, 8 predicted proteins | sample NGEPerD_2_FD_75101 | JGI IMG/M metagenome (GOLD analysis project Ga0075530, IMG submission 75101) | Arctic peat soil microbial communities from the Barrow Environmental Observatory site, Barrow, Alaska, USA - NGEE PermafrostL1-D | ecosystem: Environmental > Terrestrial > Soil > Wetlands > Peat ...
CCGCCAGATAAATGTCCGTTTGCTCCAGGTACAATATCGTCCAGCCTCTGGCCTGCGCCTCCAGCAGCATGGCGAACGTGGTGTCCTTTTTGATGTTGATGGACCCGATCGGGTCCATCAACACGGCGAGATTCAGGTTCATCACGACAGCGACAGCCGGCGGTAGCGCACGTCCTTTCGCGCGCGTGGAGAATGCCGCGGCAGCGGGCTTACGGCATTGGTCAAGGCAGTGTCCATGCGTCAAGTTTGGATAAAGGGTTCTGGCCGTAGCGCGCGCAGGTCAGGGCTTGCCCTAACAACGATTATAGCCGCGAAAGTCACCCAAGGTTCCCCCATATAACCTGCGCCGCCACCAGTGCGGCGACCCCTGCGGTTTCGGTGCGCAAGGTGCGCGGTCCCATGCGTACGCGCACAAACCCCAGCCGCTGCGCGAATTCTAGTTCGTCGTCCGCCAGGCCGCCTTCCGGGCCGATCAAAAGCATCGCGCGCAGGCCTTCGCTTGCGTTCGGGTCCAGCGCCAGTTTGACCTCCGCCTCTGTGGGTGCTGTGCACTCTGTCAACGCCTGTGGTTCGCAGACTTCCGGCACGCGCGTACGCTCACTTTGTTCGCAGGCGCTGACGATAACCGCCTGCCAATGCGCCAGCTTGCGACGCCAGCCGCCGCGGCTGGGCGACGTATACCGCGTCACGACCGGCCGTACGCGCGTCACCCCCAGTTCGACGGCTTTCTGCAGCACGTAATCCATGCGCGCGCCTCTGGAGATTCCCTGCCACAGTTCGATCTCAAGCGTGGACTCGCGGTCGACGGCTATCGGCTCATCGATAAGCGCGCTGCTGTCGCCGCGCGTCACGCGATGTAATGTGGCCGCGTACTCGTTGCCGCGACCGTTGAATACGACCGCGCGCGCGCCCGCTTTTAGCCGCAGAACATGTGCAAGATGGTGATGAGCGCCCTTATTCAGGGAGATGATTTCGCCCGCACGAAGCGGAGCGTCGATAAAAACCCGCGTTAAGCGCATGCGAACCTGCCGCCCGCTTACGGTTACCGCGGGCTGGCTTGGTCAGGAACCGGTCTTGCGCGCGCCGTCCGCGTCGGGGGCGCGCAGGCCGAGGTTTTCCCAGATGGCAATGGTCGGCTTGGCCAGGTTCATCGTGTAGATGTGCAGGCCAGGCGCGCCGCGTTCCAGCAGTTCGGCGCAAAGCTCGGTGGTTACATCGACGCCGAATTTGCGGATAGACGCGCGGTCGTCGCCGAAGCCCTCCAGCCGCTTGCGTATCCAGCGCGGTATCTCCGCACCGCAGGCCTCGGAAAAACGCGCCAACTGTGTGTAGTTGATGATCGGCATGATGCCCGGCACGATGGGCAGATCGATGCCCATGGCTTCGCAGTCATCGACAAAACGCAGATAGGCGTCGATGTTGTAGAAATATTGCGTAATCGCGCCGTCGGCGCCCGCGTCCACCTTGCGCTTGAAATGTTCCAGGTTGGCGCGCGCCGAGGGCGCCTGCGGATGGAATTCCGGGTAGGCGGCGACTTCGATGATGAAATGATCGCCCGTTTCCTTGCGGATAAATTCCACTAGCTCGTTGGCGTAGTTTAACTCGCCAATGCCATGCATGCCCGACGGTATGTCGCCGCGTAACGCGACGGTGTGCCGGATGCCGTTCTGTTTGTAGGTTTGCAGCACCTCGCGAAGCTGTTCGCGTGTGGAACCGATGCAGGAAATGTGTGGCGCCGCGTCGATGCCGGATTGGTTCTTGATTTCCAGCACCGCGTCCAGGGTGCGGTCGCGGGTCGAGCCGCCCGCGCCGAAGGTGACCGAAAAAAAGCGTGGCTTGAGGGTCGCGAGCTTGTCGCGGGTCGCGCGCAGCTTTGTAGCACTTTCCTCATCCTTGGGCGGAAAAAACTCGAAGCTGAATTCGTGCTGATATTCTTTCTGGGTTTTCATCGCTGTCTCCACCTTGGTGGCGCTCGCCGAATTCCAGGTAGGTGTTTTGACGTCCCTGCAACTAGATCCCGGCCATTCCGTGGCCGGGATCTAGTTGCTTCTAGTACCGGTAATGGTCCGACTTTTACGGTCCCTGCTTGTCCACGCCAATGTACTTGGCCTGTTCATCGGTTAGCGTCGTGAGGTTGGCGCCAATACGCCCCAGGTGCAGGCGCGCGACTTCCTCATCGAGGTGCTTGGGCAGGACATAAACCTTGTTCTCGTAATTGCCTTCGTTGTTCCACAGCTCGATCTGCGCGAGCACCTGGTTGGAGAACGAGTTGGACATCACGAAGCTGGGATGACCCGTGGCGCAGCCCAGATTTACTAGCCGGCCCTTGGCCAGCAGAATGATGCGCTTGCCGTCGGGGAAGATCACGTGATCGACCTGTGGCTTGATGTTGTCCCATTCGCATTTCGCTTCCAGCCCGGCGACGTCGATCTCGTTGTCGAAGTGACCGATGTTGCACACGATGGCCTGATCCTTCATGGCCTGCATGTGGTCATGGCCGATGACGTGAAAATTGCCGGTGGCGGACACGAAGATATCGGCCTTGGGCGCGGCGTCTTCCATGGTTACGATGCGAAAACCTTCCATCGCGGCTTGCAAGGCGCAGATCGGATCGATTTCGGTGACCCACACGGTGGCGCCCAGCGCGTGCAGGCTTTGCGCGCAGCCCTTGCCGACGTCGCCGTAACCGGCAACCACCGCGATCTTGCCGGCGATCATTACGTCAGTGGCGCGTTTAATGCCGTCCACCAGCGATTCGCGGCAGCCATACAGGTTATCGAATTTAGACTTGGTGACCGAATCGTTGACGTTGATCGCGGGGAACGGCATGCGGCCGGCTTTCTCCATCTCGTACAGACGCAGCACGCCGGTGGTGGTCTCTTCGGTCACACCGCGGATAGCCTTGCCGAGTTTGCCGTACCAGCCGGGCTTGCTGTCCAGCCGCTTTTTGATGGCGGCATACAGCGCGCGTTCTTCTTCGCTTTTGGGCGAGTTCAGCACGGACGGGTCTTGTTCCGCCTTGCCGCCCAGGGTCACCAGCATGGTGGCGTCGCCGCCGTCGTCCAGGATCATGTTTGGGGTGCCGCCATCACTCCATTCGAAGACGCGATGCGTAAACTCCCAGTATTCATCCAGCGTTTCGCCCTTGAACGCGAACACCGGCACTCCCGCATCGGCGATGGCCGCCGCGGCATGATCCTGCGTCGAATAAATGTTGCACGACGCCCAGCGGATGTCGGCGCCCAGCTTGCGCAATGTCTCGATCAATACCGCCGTCTGAATGGTCATGTGCAGGGAACCCGCGATGCGGGCGCCCTTCAGCGGCTGCTGCTCTTTGTACTTTTTGCGCATCGCCATCAGGCCGGGCATCTCGGTCTCGGCGATGTTCATTTCCTTGCGGCCCCAGGCGGCCAACGAGATGTCGGCGATCTCGAAATCGTTGCGTAGTTTTTCTGCGGTTTGACTCATAAGGTTATGCTCCTGCCATTTCGGCGGTTCGTTTGAGGCCGGCGGCTTCCCTTAATGCCGCGGCGCGGTCGGTTTTTTCCCAGGTGAATGATGATTCTTCGCGCCCGAAGTGGCCGTAAGCCGCGGTGGGCAGGTAGATAGGCTGCAACAGGTTCAGCATCTGCGTGATGCCGTACGGACGCAGGTCGAAGTGCGCGCGCACCAGTTGCTCGATCCTGCGGTCGTCGATGCGCCCGGTGCCGAACGTGTCTACGCTGACCGAGGTCGGTTCCGCCACGCCGATCGCGTAGGAGATCTGGATCTCGCAGCGGGACGCGAGTCCAGCGGCGACAATATTCTTAGCTACATAGCGCCCCGCGTAGGCCGCCGAGCGATCGACCTTGGAGGGATCCTTGCCGGAAAACGCGCCGCCGCCATGCCGCGCCATGCCGCCGTAGGTATCGACGATGATCTTGCGCCCGGTGAGTCCGCAATCGCCCATCGGTCCGCCGATCTCGAACTTGCCGGTAGGATTGATGTGGTATTGGGTATCCCGAGACAGCCATTCCGGCGGCATCACCGGCTTGATGATCTCCTCCATCACCGCTTCTTTGAGATCTTTCTGAGAGATCTCCGGACTGTGCTGGGTCGAGAGCACCAGCGCGTCTACGCCGATCGGCTCGTGGTTCTCGTAGCGGAAGGTAATTTGACTCTTGGCGTCGGGTCGCAGCCACTTGAGCGTGCCGTTTTTGCGCACTTCGGACTGACGCTTGACCAGTCGGTGCGCATAGGTAATCGGCGCCGGCATCAGGACATCGGTCTCGCTGCTGGCGTAGCCGAACATCAACCCCTGATCGCCCGCGCCCTGATCTTCTTTCTTCTGACGATCCACGCCCTGCGCGATGTCCGGCGACTGTTTGCCCAGGGCGTTGATAACCGCGCAGGTCGTGGCGTCGAAACCCATGTCGGAACTGGTGTAGCCGATGGCTTTGACCGTCTCGCGCACCAGCGCCTCGAACTCAACGGTGGCGGTGGTGGTCAGTTCGCCCGCCAGCAAGACCATCCCGGTTTTGACCAGGGTTTCACAGGCGATGCGCGCGTTCGGATCCTGCGCGACAATGGCGTCCACGATCGCGTCGGAGATCTGATCGGACATTTTGTCTGGATGACCCTCGGATACCGACTCCGAGGTGAATAGATAGGCTTTGCTCATGGTGAGTTCCAGTGTCTTGTTGGATGACGGTCGATGCTGCCCGAGATTGACTCTAGCGGGTACGAACGTCAGCATCGAATTCGCGTGCGCTCTTGCCGAGGAATGGTTTCGGAGTTGGAGCGACAACGACGCAGCCGGTGGAGGCGCGTCTAAAAACCGCCGCGTGAGCAGCGGTATTTTCGGCGCCGGTGGTGCGGGAAACGCCGGAAAAGTTCGGAAGTATAAACAATGACGCCGTGAATTGCATCCCGCGCGCGCAGCTCGAAGACGAGGCACAACCGCACTAGCACGTCGAGCCTGCAACGCATAAAGCGCGCAGTAACATATGGCGCCGGGCGGCGGCGACACGATTAAGGCGCGAGAATCGCCGCGCTTATTGAGTCGTGTAGGATGGGTAAAGCCCGCCGCCTCGTTTGAACAAGCGCAAGCAAGCGTTGCGGGCGTATCCACCGACTGCGGTGGAGGCGGCGCGATGCGCCTTGATCCACTCTGCAAGAGCTAAGGCGATCCTGTAACGGGTCGGCATTTAGAGGAGGTACCAATGGCGAGGCTTGAAACCCCGATGTGCGATTTTGGCAGGCCCGCGATCGATTTCGATCTCCTGGGTGTCGATGGCGAGCGCTGGTCGCTCGCGCGCAGCCGCGGCCCCCGCGGGCTGCTTGTGATGTTCATCTGCAACCATTGTCCCTACGTTAAAGCGGTGCGGGAGCGGCTGGTGCGCGACGCGTGCGAGCTTTCACCACTGGGCGTAAACGCGGTGGCGATCATGTCCAACGATCCGGCCGATTACCCGGAAGACTCATACGAGAATATGCAGCGAATCGCGCGCGAATGCAGTTTCCCATTCCCCTATCTGCTGGATGAGGGCCAAGCCGTGGCGAAAGCCTATGGCGCTGTATGTACGCCGGACTTTTTCGGTTACAACGCCGCGTTAGCACTGCAATACCGCGGCCGACTGGATGCGAGCGGCAAACAGGCCGCGCCGGATAATGTACGCCGCGAATTGTTTGAGGCGATGCGGCAGGTCGCACAGACGGGTCGCGGCCCGGAAGCGCAGACACCCAGTGTGGGCTGCTCGATCAAGTGGCGCGCCTAGACTTAAGCGCCAGCCTTGCCGCGAATGATGGCCTGAGCCACAATACCGAATTTTAAGCTGCCGCAAAACGCGATGCCATCCAGACGCACCCTCGCCAACGCCATCCGCGCGCTCGCGATGGACGCCGTGCAACAGGCCGGTTCGGGGCATCCCGGTATGCCGATGGGCATGGCCGATATTGCCCAGGTGCTGTGGAGCGATTTTCTGCGCCATAACCCGGCGGATCCCGCCTGGGTCGATCGCGACCGCTTCGTGGTCTCCAACGGGCACGGCTCAATGCTGCTCTACGCGCTGCTGCACCTGAGCGACTACGACCTGCCGATCGAAGAACTCAAGCGCTTCCGCCAGTTGCACTCGCGCACGCCGGGTCACCCGGAGTACGGGATCACACCCGGCGTGGAGACTACCACCGGGCCGCTGGGGCAGGGCCTGGGCAACGCGGTGGGCATGGCGCTGGCCGAGAGCATGCTGGCGGCGCGTTTCAATCGTCCCGGGCATACCATCGTCGATCATCATACGTACGTGTTCATGGGCGACGGTTGTTTGATGGAGGGCCTCTCGCACGAGGTGTGTTCGCTGGCGGGTCACTTAAGTCTTGGCAAACTCATCGGGTTCTACGACGACAACGGCATCTCCATCGATGGCGAGGTGCGCGGCTGGTTCAGCGACGACACCCCCGCGCGCTTCGAGGCCTACGGCTGGCATGTAGTCGCCGACGTGGACGGTCACGATGCGCAAGCGATCAAAACCGCGCTTGAGCAGGCGCGCGCGGTCACCGACCGTCCCAGCCTGCTGTGCTGCAAGACCATCATCGGCTGGGGCTCGCCGAACAAGCAGGGGCGCGAGGAAAGTCACGGCGCGGCGCTGGGTAACGACGAGGTCGCGCTGGTGCGAAAGTTCATCGACTGGCCGCACGCGCCGTTTGTGATTCCCGATGAAATCCGCGCGGCTTGGAACGCGCGATCCAATGGCGAGCGCGCTCAAAATGACTGGAAGGCGCGATTCGAGGGCTATCGAGCCGCGCATCCCACACTGGCCGGCGAATTCGAGCGGCGCGCAGCGCGGTGCCTGCCCGATGACTGGTCGCGGTCGGCGGCGGCTTATATCAAAGCAGCGCACGACCGGGCGCGGGCCATGCCGTCGCGCAAGTCCTCGCAGGAAGCGCTGAACGCTTACGCACCGGAGTTGCCCGAACTGGTAGGCGGATCAGCGGACCTGACCGGTTCCAACAACACCTTGTGGAGCGGTGCCAGCACGTTCAGTCGAGCGGATCGCAACGGCAATTATATTTACTATGGCGTGCGCGAATTCGGCATGTCGGCCATCATGAACGGGCTGGCCCTGCACGGTGGCTTCATCCCGTATGGCGGGACTTTCCTGACATTCTCCGATTACGCCCGCAACGCGCTGCGCATGGCGTCATTGATGAAGATACAAACCCTGTTCGTCTATACTCACGACTCGATAGGTTTAGGCGAAGACGGCCCGACCCATCAGGCCGTCGAACATGCGGCGTGTCTGCGCCTGATGCCCGGCATGTCGTTATGGCGGCCCTGTGATGCCGTGGAGTCCGCGGTGGCCTGGAAGCAGGCGATCGAGCGTCGGGAGGGCCCGACCTGTCTGCTTTTCTCGCGCCAGAGCGTGCCGCATCAGACACGCGACAGCGAGCAGATCGCGAACATCGCGCGCGGCGGTTATGTGCTACGCGATACGCAGGTTGACGGCCCGCGCGTTGACGGCCCGCACGTTGACGGCAAGGGCGCGCCTGATGTCATCCTCATCGCGACCGGCTCGGAAGTCGATGTCGCCACGCAGGCGGCGGCGCGGCTCGCCGAACTGGGGCGCCGGGTCCGTGTGGTTTCCATGCCGTGCACCGATGTATTCGATACGCAGGATGCCTCGTATCGGGAAACCGTGCTGCCGGCGGCGGTGACCGCGCGTGTGGCGGTCGAGGCCGGCGTGACGCAATTCTGGCGCAAGTATGTCGGCGACAAGGGCCGGGTCGTGGGCATCGACCGCTTCGGTGAGTCGGCGCCGGGCGACGTGGTGATGCGTTATTTCGGCTTCACCGCCGAGAACGTTGCGATGGTGGCCGAGCAGGCAATTACGGATGCCTGAATGCGATTGCCTGGTCGCTAATGATTAAAGCGGCGGGCTGAATACAAAACTTTGTGGCACACGAATGGAGAGCATGAATGACAATTACGGTCGCGATCAACGGCTACGGACGCATCGGGCGCAATATCCTGCGCGCACACTACGAATCGGGAGGTGCGGACGATATTCAGATCGTCGCGATCAACGATCTTGGCGACGCCAATACCAACGCGCATCTGACCCGCTTCGATACCACGCACGGCCGCTTCGGCGGCAAGGTCGAAGTCGATAATGATTCCCTGATGGTCAATGGCGACAAGATTCGCGTGTTCGCCGAGCGGGATCCGAGCAAACTGCCGTGGGGCAAGCTTGGTGTGGACGTGGTGCTGGAATGCACGGGCCTATTCGCGAGCAAGGACAAAGCCGCCGCGCACTTAAAGGGCGGCGCCAAAAAGGTCATTATTTCCGCGCCGGCCGGGACCGACGTGGACGCGACCGTGGTCTATGGCGTGAATCACAAGGTGCTGAAAAGTGCTGACACCGTGATTTCCAATGCCTCGTGTACCACCAACTGTCTTGCCACCATGGTCAAGCCGCTGCACGAGCATGTCGGCGTCGAGCGCGGCCTGATGACCACCATACATTCCTACACCAACGATCAGGTGCTGACCGACGTATATCACTCGGACCTGCGGCGCGCGCGTTCGGCCACCATGTCCATGATCCCGACCAAGACTGGCGCCGCCGCCGCCGTGGGTCTGGTGCTGCCCGACCTGGACGGTAAGCTTGACGGCTTCGCGATCCGCGTGCCGACCATCAACGTGTCGCTGGTGGACTTGAGCTTCGACGCCGCGCGTGACACCAGCAGGCAAGAAATCGATGACATCATGAAGAACGCGGCCGAGGGCGAACTTAAGGGTTTGCTCGCGTACAACGATGGACCGCTGGTGTCCATCGATTTCAATCACACCACGGTGTCGGCCACTTTCGATGCAACCCTGACCAAGGTGAACGGCCGCCTGGTCAAGGTGATGGCCTGGTACGACAACGAGTGGGGCTTCTGCAACCGCATGCTGGATACCACCCGCGCGCTGATGAACGCTCGCTAACCGCGTCCTTCAAACCTTAGGGAATCGAGACGTTGCTCAACGTCCTGAAGATGGTTGATCTCGACCTCGCGGATCAACGCGTGCTGATCCGCGTGGACCTGAACGTGCCCGTCACCGACGGTCGCGTGACCAGCGACGCGCGCCTTCGCGCCTCGCTACCGACTATCGAGCAGGCGCTCAAGGCCGGCGCCAGGGTCATGCTCATGTCGCATCTGGGACGACCCGAAGAAGGGCGGTTCGATGCGAAGTATTCATTGCAGCCCATTGCCGACGGTCTGAGCCAACTTCTGGGCCGCGCGGTGCGGCTGGTGAAGGACTGGCTGGACGGTGTCGATGTGCCTGGCGGCGAGCTGGTCCTGTGCGAGAACGTGCGCTTCAATCCGGGCGAGGAGGATGACGATGCCGGGCTCGCCAGGAAAATGGCCGCGCTGTGCGACGTGTTTGTGATGGACGCATTCGGCACCGCGCATCGCGCGCAGGCGTCCACGCACGGGGTGGCACGTTTTGCGCCGAAGGCCTGCGCCGGACCGTTGCTGGTCGCCGAGCTGGAGGCGCTAGCCGCGGCGCTGGAAAAGCCGGCGCGCCCGCTGATCGCAATCGTGGGCGGCGCCAAGGTATCGACCAAGCTCACGGTGCTGGAGTCATTGCTAGAAAAAGTCGATCAGCTCATCGTCGGCGGCGGCATGCTCAACACGTTTATTGCCGCGGCCGGTTACGAGATCGGCAATTCGCTGCATGAGCCGGATCTGGTGGAGACCGCCAAACGTTTGAGCGTCGCGGCCAGCGCGCGCGACGTGGCTATCCCGCTGCCGGTGGACGTCGTCTGCGGCAAGGAATTTTCCAAGACGACGACGGCAACAGTAAGGCAGGTGGACAGCTTGGAGCCGGACGATATGATCTTCGATATCGGTCCCGAAACCGCGAGTCAGTTCGTAGCAATGCTGAGAGGGGCGGGCACGGTGGTCTGGAACGGGCCGCTCGGCGTGTTCGAGTTCCCTCAGTTCGCCGAAGGCACCCGGCGCGTGGCCGAGGCCATCGCCGCAAGCGATGCGTATTCGATCGCCGGCGGCGGTGATACGCTGGCCGCTATCGACCAGTTCGGCGTCGCGGAGCGGATTTCTTATATCTCCACCGGCGGCGGCGCCTTCCTCGAGTTTCTGGAAGGCAGGACATTGCCGGCCGTGGCGATGCTGCAGGAACGCGCGACAAAATGATTCGTGTCGCGCCGCATACCGCTTATGAAGTTCGTTGACCGGAAATTTTAGACCTTGCCAAGACGGACAAAGATAGTCGCCACCTTGGGCCCGGCGACCGACGCGCCCGGCGTGCTGGAAGCGTTAATCGCCGCGGGCGCGGATGTGGTGCGACTTAACTTTTCGCACGGCTTTGGCGAGGACCACGCGCGCCGCGCGCGCCAAGCGCGCGAACTGGCCGACGCGCAAGGCCGCAACGTCGCTATCCTGGCCGACCTGCAAGGCCCCAAAGTACGCATTCAGCGCTTCGCGGCTGGTGTCGCGCTATTGCAGGAAGGCGCCGCGTTCGTGCTCGACGCGGAACTGGATGCCGAGCGCGGCAACAGCGAACACGTGGGCATCACGTACCCGGAGCTGCCCGGCGACGTCCACGGCGGCGATACGCTGCTGGTGGACGACGGCCAGATCGTGTTGCTGGTCGAGCGGGTGCA
>Ga0075530_1001620_pt1 | contig 10643 bp, 7 predicted proteins | sample NGEPerD_2_FD_75101 | JGI IMG/M metagenome (GOLD analysis project Ga0075530, IMG submission 75101) | Arctic peat soil microbial communities from the Barrow Environmental Observatory site, Barrow, Alaska, USA - NGEE PermafrostL1-D | ecosystem: Environmental > Terrestrial > Soil > Wetlands > Peat ...
GATCTTTCCGCATTTCAATAGAAGATTTCCGCAATGCAGAAAGATATCGAGGCTCGCGTCTAGCGACTCAGCGCTTCCCAGCGGGTCTCTACGCGAACAGGAACGTGACCGCCAGCACCGTGTAGATGGCCAGCAGCAGCAGGCCCTCGAACCAGGTCGACTCGCCCTCGCTCGCCACGTGGATGGCGATCAGCACGGCCAGCAGCAGGGCGGCGAGCTCAAAGGGGTTGAACACCAGCGCCAGCGGCTTCGGCCCGAAGAAGAACGACAACACCACCAGCAGCGGGCCGACGAACAGCGCGACCTGCGCGCTCGAGCCGACGGCGATGTTGACCGCCAGGTCCATCTTGTCCTTGAACGCGACGTAGACGGCGACCCAGTGCTCGGCGGCGTTGCCCACGATGGCGACGATGATGATGCCGATGAAGAACTGGCTGAGCCCGATGGACTCGGCGGTCTCCTCGATCGAGCCCACGAGGATCTCCGACATCAGGCCGACCGTGAGGCCGGCGGCGGCCAGCAGGGTGACCGAGCGCTTGACGCTCCAGGGTTCGGCGTCCTCGTCCCAGCCCTCGTCCTCGGGCGGGTTGAACAGGTCGCGATGGGACTTCAGCGAGAACCACAGCCCGGCGCAGTAGCTGACCAGCAGCACGACGGCCACCGCCAGCGAGAGCTGCTCGACCGAGCTCGAGTAGTCCGGCGGCTCGGCCCCCGGCACCGGCAGACCGCCGCCCTTGACGACCTGGAAGACCGCCGGCATGACCAGCGCGGCCGACGCGAGGATGAGCATCGTCGCCTGCGCCGAAGCGGCCCTGCGGTTGAAGCTCTGCTGATCGCGACCCAGGCCGCCGACGAGCATCGAGGCGCCCAGCACCAGCAGGATGTTGCCCAGGATCGAGCCCATGATCGACGCCTTGACCACCTCCTGCAGCCCCGCCAGGAGCGCGAAGAAGGCGATCAGCAGCTCGGGCAGGTTGCCGAACGTCACGTTGAGCAGGCCCCCGATGCCGGGGCCCGAGCGATCCGCCAGCTCCTCGGTGGCCCGGCCCATGAGGGCCGCCGTGGGGATGACGCCGAGCGCCGAGGTCGCGAAGATCAGCGTCGGGCCGCCGTGCACCAGCTCCAGGACTACGGCGACGGGGATGAACGGGACGAGGACGAACGGCCAGCCGTCGCGGCTCAGCAGACGAGCCTTCAGGTCACCCACCGAGCGTCGCGACGGCGATCTCCGCCACCTCTGTGGGCGTGCGCCCGACGCGAACTTTGCTGGCTTCCAGCGCGTCGGCCTTGGCCTGCGCGGTCCCGGAGGTGCCGGAGACGATGGCGCCCGCGTGGCCCATGGTCTTGCCCGGAGGGGCGGTGAAGCCGGCGATGTAGCCGACGACGGGCTTGGTGACGTGCTCGGCGATGTACTCGGCGGCCTCCTCCTCGGCAGAGCCGCCGATCTCGCCGGCCATCACGATCAGCTCGGTCTCCGGATCCTCCTGGAAGAGTTGCAGGATGTCGACGAAGCTCGAGCCGGGAACCGGGTCGCCCCCGATTCCGACGATCGACGAGTTGCCGAAGCCGCTCTGGGCCAGCTCGTTGCCGATCTGGTAGGTCAGCGTGCCCGAGCGCGACACGACGCCGACATTGCCCTCCTTGAAGAAGTCGGCCGGGATGATCCCGACGTTGGCCTTGCCGGGCGACAGCACGCCCGGGCAGTTGGGCCCGATCAGGCGCACGCCGGTCGAGCGCTTGAGATGCGTGTACACCCGCAGCTCGTCATGGGCGGGAATGCCCTCGGTGATCGCCACGATCGTCGGGATCCCCGCGTCGGCGGCCTCGGTGATCGAGTCGGCCGCGAAGCGGGCCGGAACGAAGATCATCGCCGTGTTCGCGCCGGTCTCGGCCACCGCCTCGTGGAAGGTGTCGAACACCGGCACGCCCTCCACGCTCTGGCCGCCCTTGCCGGGCGTCACGCCCGAGACGACGTTCGTGCCGTAGCGCTTGTTGTTGAGCGCGTGGAAGGTGCCCTCGCGGCCGGTGATGCCCGAGACGCACAGGCGGGTGTCGCCGCCGACCAGGATGCTCATCGCGCCTCGCTCGGGGTCGCGGCCGCCAGCTCCACGACGCGCCGGGCGCCGCCGAGCATCGTCCCTTCGACGTGCAGGTTGGGCAGCGCGGCTTCGGCCAGCAGCCGCCGGCCCTCCTCGTCGTTGGTGCCGTCCAGGCGCACGACGAACGGCACGCGTGGCTGCACCTGGTCGAAGGCCTCGATCAGGTCCTTCGCCACCTCGTCGCAGCGGGTGATGCCGCCGAAGATGTTGAAGAGCACCGCCCGGACCTTGTCGTCGGAGAGGATCACTTCGACGGCGGCCACGATGGCGTCCGCCTTCGAGCCGCCTCCCGCGTCGAGGAAGTTCGCCGGCCGGCCGCCGGCCTGGGCCACGACGTCGAGCGTCGACATCACCAGCCCGGCCCCGTTGCCGAGGATCCCGATGTCGCCGTCGAGCTTGACGTAGGTCAGGCCGCGCTCCTTGGCCATCTGCTCCTGCGGGTCCTCCGCCGACGGATCGCGCAGCGCGGCGCTCTCCGGGTGGCGGAACAGCGCGTTGCCGTCGAGGGTGACCTTCGCGTCCAGCGCCCGCAGCTCGCGCTCGGGCGTGACGATCAGCGGGTTGACCTCGACGAGCATCGCGTCCTCGGCCACGAAGGCGTCGTAGAGCTTTCTCAGCATGGCGGTGACCGGACGCACCAGGTCGGCGTCGACGCCGGCCTCGAAGGCGAGCCGCCGCCCGTGGAACTCCTGGAAGCCCAGCAGCGGGTCGACGTGCAGGGAGGCGAGCGCGTCGGGGTCCTCCTCGGCCACCTGCTCGATGTCCATGCCGCCCTTCGTGGAGAGGATCACGTACGGAGCCTTGGCGCTGCGATCGAAGACGATCGAGGCGTAGTACTCGGCTTCGATCTCCGAGGCCTCCTCGATCCACACCTCGTGGACCTTCAGCCCGCGGATGTCCATGCCGAGGATCGCCCCGGCGTGCTCGCGCACCTCGTCCGGGTTGGCGGCGACCTTGATCCCGCCGAGCTTGCCGCGGCCACCGATCTGGACCTGCGCCTTCACGACGCACGGGTAGCCGATCGAGTCGGCGGCGCGGACCGCCTCGTCGACCGTCATCGCAGGGCGGCCCGTGGGCACCGGGATGCCGTGACGCGCGAAGAGCTGCTTTCCCTGGTATTCGAGTAGATCCATGGTCACCTCATGGCTGTTGGGAACCTCAAGACCATGCGGCCGCTCAGCGCGGCCGTCGGGACTTGCGCCCCGACCGTGGCTGGCGCTCCTGCTCCGCGGCCGCGGCGTACTGCAGTTGGTGCCTGACGAAGAAGTTCGCGACGGGGTTGCGATCGCGCAGGTGAAACCACCAGCGCGGCGCGAAGTTCTCGTGCAACCACCAGTACCCGACCCCGAACGCCACGCTGAGCAGCACCTGGTAGACGACGAAGTCCAGCCAGCCGTACGGGACCGCCACGCCAGGGCCGGCGTAGAGAGCGAGCAGTCCCGCGTGGAGCACGCGCACCACGGGAAAGCCGACGGCCCAGTACAGCGCGACCGGTGTGAGCATGCCCAGGGGAACCCTCCCCTGGGCGAGCAGGATCTCGTAGCCGGCGCCGGCGAGGGCGAGCGGCACGCCGAGCGTGACGCCCGCGAACAGGGCGACGTTGAGGGCCAGGCCGCCGGCGGCGGACACGCCCCCCGCGATCGCACCGGCGAGCAGACCGATCACCACCCCGGGCACGGTCAGCTCCACGACCTGCCGCCGCCCGAGGCTCGCCCAGGGCGTGGAGACCGGCGCCTTCACCGGCGCAGGCGTGGTGGGTCGTTCTGCGCGGCTGGTCGCCATCAGCCGATGTCGGAGACACCGTACTTGATGACGCTGTACATGATCGCCGTCAGGTAGCCGATCCCGCCCAGCACCAGGACCATGGTGAGGAACCAGTGTGGTCGGATCTTCTTCGGCAGGTTCGTGTTGTTGACAACCGCCAGGGTCAGGCAGTACGCGCCCATCACGAACGCTGACAGGAACGCGAGGATGTCCAGGATCCCCTCCGGCCCGTCGGCGGGGCCGAAGTTCAGGATGAGGATCCCGAAGATGATCACGCCCCACAGGTAGGCGCTGTAGAGGTGGGCCATCTTGAACCTCTTCGCGCCCGGCATGAAGTGGTAGCTCATGTCGGACTGCCCGCGCGCGAAGGCGTCGAACAGGCCGACGCTGGCCTTCCAGCCGACGATCGCGATGAAGATGAAGAACAGCGTGTCGAAGATGCCGGCGGCCTGGGCGAACGCGTCGGCCATCGCCGGCAGCGCGGCGTCCCTGTCACCCTCCAGCAGCGCCGACCGGGCATCGGGATTGAGCTCGGCGGCGTTCAGGGCCATGACCGTGAAGATGATCGTGACCAGCATCGTGATGCCGAAGAACAGGACGATCGCGTCGAAGGCGACCCACTTGCGCCAACCCTGCCACTTGCGCATCTCCTCGGGGTCCTCGGTGTCGAACATGGACCCGGTGTCGGGGATCGTCTGCTCCTCGTCCGCGTGCAGCAGCCCGTGCACCTGCGGGGTGTGCGCGCCCATGCCGGCGCCCTTGTCGCGCAGCCACAGCGTGTACCACATCTGCTGCATGCCCGACGGGCCGGCGAAGGCCAGGGCCCCGACGACGATCGGGAAGAACGCGGCGGTGAAGGCCTCGTCCGGGATGCCCGTGTCGAAACGGACCGTCCCCGCCAGGGTCACGCCGAGGTCGTGCAAGCTGCCGACGAAGGTACCGAGGATGGCCGAGCCGATCACCATTACGCCGACGAGGAAGGCCAGCAGCGCCTCGATGAGGTTGTAGATCACCTTCACGACGGTGAACATCACCCCGATGAAGAGCAGCCCGACGGTCGCGGACGCCTGCCACGGGATGTCGGTGATCTCCTCCAGCGCGTCCGCGCCGGCCGAGATGTGGCCCGGCCAGATGTAGACCAGCATGGCGATGGCGAAGAACAGCCACATCAACGGCTTCCACACACGTGCCGCGCCGAAGAAGATCGACTCTCCAGTGGCCATCGCGTAGCGCGCCATCTCGAGCATCACCACCAGCTGGACGAGGACGCCGACAGTGAACAGCCAGCGGATGTCCGGGCCGAAGACGATGACCAGGCGCGGCCACAGGTAGGTCTCTCCGAACCCGACCCCGAGCGCGATGAGGACCATTGCCGGCCCGATGATGTGCGCCGCCACCGGCGCCTCGGGCAGCTTGCGGATTGGCATCGGCGGCAGCTTGCCGGCGCTCCAGGATCGCTCGGCGCCTGCCTCGTCGACGGTGATCGCGCCGGGTGTACGGCCTTCAGGTGTTCCCATGACTCTCCCCCTTCTCCTCAGAAGACAAATCCCACCGTCGGGAGCCGCGCAAGGCGGCCGTCCGGCCGGTGTCCTGCCTTGGAAAAACTGCGGTCAGGGTGCCATCACCCTTGTGCCCTCACTGCTGTCCAGAAGACCGGCCATCCTCGCCCAGCGGTACTTGGCCGCCAAGACCTCCACCGGCGTCTCGGTAGTGTACGGGAACGCCGGGATCCCGTGATCGAACAGGTACTGCGAGGCCTCCTCCACCTCGACGTCGCCGGCCAGCGAGGCCACGACCGGCTTCTCGATTCCGCGGCCGCGGTACTCCTCGACCACCTCGGCCATCACCTCGGCGAAGACCATCGGCGGGGTCACGATCGTGTGCCAGTAGCCCAGCACGAGCGCGTGGACGCGCTCGTCCTCGAGCCCCAGCGCCACCGTATTGCGATAGGTCTCGGGCGGCTCGCCCCCGGTGATGTCCACCGGGTTGCCGGCGGCGCCGAACGGCGGGATGAACTTCATGAACGCCTCGTTGAGGTCGTCCGGCATCTCCATGAGCTGGAGCCCGGTGTTGTAACAGGCGTCTGACAGCAGCACTCCAGAGCCGCCGGCGCCCGTGATGATGACGACGTTCTCCCCCGTCGGCGTCGGGAGGATGGGCAGGCAGCGCGCGAACTGGAGCAGTTCCTGGAGCCCGCGCGCGCGGACCACCCCCGCCTCGCGGAGGATGTCGTCGTAGACCTTGTCGTCGCCGGCCAGCGCCGCCGTGTGGGACGCCGCGGCCTTCGTGCCGGCGGGCGTCGCGCCCGCCTTGAGGACGACGATCGGCTTCTTCTTGGACACGCGCTGGGCCACCTCGACGAAGGAGCGCCCGTCCTTGAGGTCCTCCATGTGCAGGGCGACGCAGTTGGTGGCGTCGTCGTGCTCGAAGAACGTGAGCAGGTCGTCCTCGTCGATGTCGGACTTGTTGCCGAGCCCGACGATCGCGGACACGCCCATCTTGGTGGACCGGGCGAAGCCGAGGATCCCCATCCCGATGCCGCCGCTCTGCGAGGCCAGCGCGACCGGCCCCTGCACGTCGTAGGGCGTGGTGAAGGCGGCGCTCATCTTCCCGGGCGTGTAGTAGACGCCGTAGATGTTGGGCCCGACGAAGCGGACGCCGTGCTCGCGCGCGGTGTCGACGAGCTGCTGCTGGAGCTCGGTCTCCCCGGTCTCGGCGAAGCCAGAGGGGATCATGATGGCGGTGGCGATGCCCTTGTCGCCGACCTTCGCGATCGTGTCGGCGACGAACTTGGCCGGGATCGCGAACACCGCCACGTCGACGCCGTCCGGGAGGTCTGAGACGTCGGCGTAGACCTTCTTGCCGAGGATCTCGCTGGCCTTCGGGTTGACCGGATAGATCTCCCCCTCGAAGCCCCCATTGACGAGGTTCTGCATCACCGAGTTGCCGATCTTGCCCTCCTGCTCGGAGGCGCCGATCACGGCGATGGCCCGCGGGTGCATCAGGCGGTTCATGGTCTCGAGGATCTCGTCCTCGCTGTAGCGCGGCGGGCGCTCGTCGGGAGCGTCGAAGGACACGACGAAGCGCGCGTCGACCGCGATCGCGCCGTCCTGCTGCGCGAGCACCGGGTTGAGGTCGGCCTCGGTGATCTCCGGGAAGTCGTTCACCAGCTCCGACACCCGACCGATCATGTTGGCGAGCGCGTGCAGGTCGACCCCCGGCCGGCCGCGCACGCCGCGCAGCACCTCGGCCGTGCGGATCCCGTTGACCATCGCGAGCGCGTCGTCGGCCGTCGTCGGCGCGAGCCGGAAGGTCACGTCGCGCAGGACCTCGACCAGGATCCCGCCGAGACCGAAGGTGACGACAGGGCCGAATGTGGGATCGCTGATGGCGCCAATCAGCACCTCCTGGCCCTCGGGCAGCATCCGCTGCACCTGCACCCCGGTGACGCCGGCGTCCGCCTTGTAGGCCTTGGCGTTCCCCAGGATGGTGTCGTACCCGGAGGAGACCTCGTCGGCCGACGACAGGCCGACCAGAACGCCCTTGGCCTCCGTCTTGTGCAGGATGTCGGGCGAGACGATCTTGAGGACGACCGGGTAGCCGATCTCGTCGGCGAGCCCCACGGCCTCGTCGGCGGACGTCGCCAGCCCCTCCTGGGGCACGTCGATGCCATAGGCGTCACAGACCCGCTTGGCCTCCGGCGCGGTCAGCGACGTCCGCCCGTCCGCGCGGACCTCGTCCAGAACCTCCCGGACCGTCCCCGTGTCGGTGGCGCTGGACCGGCCTTCCGTCATCGTCGACTGCATCGTCCTCCCTCGATCTCCTCGTCAGGCTTGTGGTCTGGCGCTAGACGGCACCGGCCGCGGTCAGCCGCTCGAGCTCGCCCTCGGGGCGGTCGAGCAGCTCCTCCAGGATCTCGGCGCTGTGCTCCCCCAGCAGCGGCGAGCGCTTGACCTCCACCGGCGAGTCCGACAACGTGAACGGGCACCCGACGGTCGAGTAGGTGCCGCGCTCGGGGTGGTCGACGGCGACGACCACCCCCTCGGCCCGCAGGCCCTCGTCCTCGATGAGGTCCTTGGTGCTCAACACCGGCCCGCACGGGACGTTGATCGCGTTGAGCTCGCTGAACGCCTCCCACTTGGTCTTGGTCAGCGTCCACTGCTCGATCACGTCGAAGATGTCCGGCAGGTGAGGCAGTCGCGCCTCGGGCGTGGCGTAGTCGGGGTTCTCGATCAGATCGGGACGGCCGATCTTGTGCATCAGGGGCTCCCACACCTGGGGCTGGATGACGACGTACACCCAGGCGTTCGCGCCCTTCTCCGTGGTCGGCTTGCAGCGGACGGCCCACCCGGGCTGCCCGCCGCCGGAGGCGTTGCCGGAGCGCGGGACGAAGTCGCCGAACTCCTCGTTCGGATACTCGGCCAGGGGCCCGTGCTCTAGCCGCTGCTGGTCGCGCAGCTTGACGCGGCAGAGGTTGAGGATGCCCGCGCGCATCGAGATCTGCACGCGCTGGCCGCGACCGGTGTGCGTCCGCTGGTACAGCGCGGCGCAGATCGCGCCGAACAGGTGGACGGCGTTCCCCGAGTCTCCGATCTGGGCGCCGGTCACGACCGGCGGCCCGTCCTCGAATCCCGTGGTGCTCATCGCCCCGCCAGTCGCCTGGGCGATGTTCTCGTACGCCTTCGCGGTCTCGAGCGCACCTGGGCCGAACCCCTTCAGCGAGGCGTAGATGATCTGTGGGTTGATCTCCTGGATGCGCTCCCAGGTGTAGCCCATCCGATCCATGACCCCGGGGCCGAAGTTCTCGACCACGATGTCACTGCGCTCCAGCAGCTGGGAGAAGACCTCCTTGCCCTCGTCTGCCTTCATGTTCAGCGTCAGGCTGCGCTTGTTGCCGTTCAGCATCGTGAAGTAGAGGCTGTCGACGTCTGGCAGGTCGCGCAGCTGACTCCGGGTGACGTCCCCGCCGCCCGGCCGCTCGATCTTGATCACGTCCGCGCCCATCCAGGCCAGCAGCTGCGTGCACACCGGCCCGGCCTGGACGTGGGTCATGTCCACGACGCGGACTCCCTCGAGGGCCTTTCTCATTCCCGCCTCCTCCCCTACTTGTACATCGTCTGGTTCATCGTGCCGGGCGCAAACACGTTCTGGTCGATCCACACGTTGATCAGCGAGGGCTTGCCCGACTCGCGGGCCCGCTCGAGGGCGGGGCGGATGTCCTTGGGCTCGCGGACCTCCTCGCCATAGCCGCCAAGCATCTTGGCGAACAGGTCGTACTTCACGTCGCCGAGCTTGTTGCCGACGTCGCCGCGCTCCTCACCGTATTTCTGGATCTGGCCGTAACGGATCTGGTTCATGTACGAGTTGTTGCCGACGACGCCGATGAACGGGAGGTCGAAGCGAACCATCGTCTCGAAGTCCCAGCCAGTGAGGCTGAAGGCGCCATCGCCGAACAGGCAGACCACCTCGCGGTCAGGCCGCGCGAGCTTCGCCGCCATGACGAAGGGCACGCCGACCCCGAGGGTGCCGAGCGGACCCGGGTCCATCCACAGGCCCGGGCCCCTTGGCTGCACGACGCCGCCGGAGAAGGTGACGACGTCGCCGCCGTCGCCGATGTACATCGTGTTGTCGGTGAGGAACTCGTTGATCTCGTGCGCGAGCCGCAGCGGGTGGACCGGCGCGTCGTCACGCATCAGGCGCGGCAGGCGCTCCTCCTTGGCCTTCTGCTCCTCGTCCCGCAGCGTCTGGAGCCACGGCTCCCGATCGCTGGCGGCACCCTTGGCGCCCTGCCCCTCCGCGGCCTCGGCCACGGCGCGCAGGATCGCGCCCGGGTCGCCGACGAGCCCGAGGGACACGTCGCGGTTCTTGCCCACCGTGCGGTAGTCCATGTCGATCTGGACGACCGTGGCCTCCTGGCTCAGGCGCTTGCCGTAGCCCATGCGGAAGTCGAACGGCGTCCCGACGATGAGGATCACGTCGGCGTTCTTGAACGCGTAGCGCCGGGTGAGGTGGAAGTGATGCGGATCTCCCGGCGGGAGCGTGCCGCGGGCCGCCCCGTTCATGAAGGCGGGGATGTTGAGGCGGCGGACGAAGTCGGTCGCGGCCTCGGCCCCGCGCGCCGTCCAGACCTGGCTGCCCAGCAGCACGCACGGCCGCTCGGCCTTGACGAGGATGTCGGCCAGGCGATCGATGTCGTTCGGATCGCCGGTGCTCTTCGTCGAGGCGCGGTAATGACCCGGCTGCGGGATGACCGCGCTGTCGAGCGGGACCTTGGCGTCGAGGATGTCGCGCCCGATCTCCAGGTACACGGGGCCCGGGGCGTCCGCAAGCGCCTCGCGGAAGGCCATCGAGCACATGTCCGCGACCCGCTCGGTCGTGAGCACGCTCGAGGCGAACTTCGTGATCGGGCGCATGATGTCGACGTGGGGCAGGTCCTGCAGGGAGCCCATGCGGTGCTGGTTGAGCGCGCCCTGGCCGCCGATCAGCAGCATCGGGCTCTCGGCGCGGAAGGCGTTGGCGACGCCGGTGACGGCGTCGGTCGTCCCGGGGCCAGCGGTGACAACCGCGCAGCCGGGCCGGCCGGTCACGCGCGCGTATCCGTCCGCGGCGTGGGCCGCCACCTGTTCGTGGCGAACGTCGACGACCTTGATGCCCTCGTCGATGCAGCCGTCGTAGATGTCGATGATGTGGCCGCCGCAGAGGGTGAAGATGACGTCGATGCCCTCTGCCTTCAGTGCCTTTGCCACGAGGTGGCCGCCCGAGATCGTCCCGGGCTCGGCC
>Ga0075530_1001622_pt1 | contig 10635 bp, 7 predicted proteins | sample NGEPerD_2_FD_75101 | JGI IMG/M metagenome (GOLD analysis project Ga0075530, IMG submission 75101) | Arctic peat soil microbial communities from the Barrow Environmental Observatory site, Barrow, Alaska, USA - NGEE PermafrostL1-D | ecosystem: Environmental > Terrestrial > Soil > Wetlands > Peat ...
GCACCGAGGATCACGACGACGCCAAAGAGCATCGTCAAGGCATACGAACGCACGAAGCCGTTCTGGACTCGGCGAAGACGCGACGAGGAGCCGCCGATGAGAGCGGCCACCGAGCCGACCGCCCCATCAACTCCCTTGTTGTCGAAGAACACCAGCGAACGGGTCAGGTGCAGACCCGGGCGCATCAGCACGGCCTCGTTGACGGCGTCCTGAAAGAGGTCCTGGCGCGCAGCCCGTGTTGGCAGCGAGCCCACCGGCGCACCCACAGGAACCTCTTCGCGCCAGTAGCGCATCCAGGCGAGACCCAGCCCCGCTGCAACGACCAGCAGCGTCAGGGTCGTCAGGACGGGCACGGCGATCACCGGGCTCTCGCCCTCGACGTGAACACCGACGACCGGCTCGAGCCAGCTCTGGATGGCGCCGGTCGGGCCGAGGATCAGACCCATGAACGCCGAACCCGCGGCAAGAACCACCATGGGAATGGTCATCGACCTGGGCGACTCGTGAGGGTGCGCATCCTTGGGCCAGCGCTTCTTTCCATGGAACGTCATGAAGAACAGCCGCGACATGTAGAACGCGGTGACGCCGGCGCCGATCAACGCGGCGAAGCCGAAGATCCATGGCCGCCAGCCATCGCCGATGAACGCCGCCTCGATGATCTTGTCCTTGGACCAGAAGCCGGAGAAGGGCGGCACGCCGAGGATGGCCAGCCAGCCCAGGCCGAAGGTGACCCAGGTGATCTTCATGGCGCCGGACAGGTTGCCGAACCGGCGCATGTCGACCTGGTCGTCCATGCCATGCATGACCGAGCCGGCGCCGAGGAACATGCCGGCCTTGAAGAACCCGTGGTTGATCAGGTGGAAGATCGCGAAGGCGTAGCCGACCGGACCCAGCCCGGCGGCGAGCATCATGTAGCCGATCTGGCTCATGGTCGATGCTGCGAGCGCCTTCTTGATGTCGTCCTTGGCGCAGCCGACGATCGCCCCGAACAGCAAGGTGATGGCGCCGACGATGACCACGAACATCTGCGCGGTCGGCGATGCCTCGAAGATCACGTGGCTGCGCACCACCAGGTAGACACCGGCGGTGACCATCGTCGCGGCGTGGATCAGCGCGGAGACCGGCGTCGGACCGGCCATCGCGTCGCCCAGCCAGCTCTGCAGAGGGAACTGCGCCGACTTGCCGCAGGCTGCCAGCAGCAACATCAGGCCGATCGCGGTCAGAGAGGCCTTGTCTGCGCCACCGACCGCCGCGTCGACACCAGAGAAGCTGACCGTGCCGAACGTGGCGAACATGAGCAGCATCGCGACGGTCAGGCCGAAGTCACCGACCCTGTTGGCCACGAAAGCCTTGTTGGCCGCTGTGGCGAAGGCCGGCTTGTGGTTCCAGAAACCGATGAGCAGGTATGACGCCAGGCCCACGCCCTCCCAGCCCACATAGAGCAGGAGGTACGAGTCGGCCAGAACGAGCAGCAGCATGGCCGCGACGAACAGGTTCAGAAAGGCGAAGAACCGGCGCTTCTCCGGATCGTGCGCCATGTAGCCCAGGGAGTAGACCAAGATCAGGGAACCGACGAAGGTGACCAGCAGCACGAAGGCCATGGAGAGCGGGTCGACGAGCATCCCCGCCTCGACCTGGAAACTCCCGGCCGGCACCCAGGAGAACAGGTGCAGGCTCTGCGCACGCTCCGCACCCGAACGACCGAGCATCGCGAAGAAGATCAACGCCCCGAGGCCGAAGCTGGCCCAGGACAGTCCGGTTGCCAGGGCCGGTCCGAACGCGTTGGTCCGCCACCCGCCGAACAGGAGGATGGCAGCGCCAAGAAGCGGAAGAGCGACCAACAGCCACGCCAGGGAAGTCATCCCCGAGGCAGGCTGTATGACGTCTGCGTTCGCCAGCGCGCCCAGATGCCCAGCGGAAAGTTGCACCAGTTGCATGTTGTGCCCCTTACAGCTTCAGCAGATTGGCGGCGTCGACGGAAGCCGACCGACGAGCCCGGAAGATGGCCATGATGATGGCGAGCCCCACCACGACCTCGGCGGCGGCGACGACCATCACGAACAGCGCGATGACCTGACCATTTAGGGATCCGTGCATCCGGGCAAAGGTCACGAAGGTCAGGTTGGTCGCGTTCAACATCAGCTCGACCCCCATGAACACCACGATCGCGTTGCGACGAACGAGGACTGTGGCGGTCCCGATCGCGAACAACAGCGTCGACAGGTAGATGTAGTTGACCAGGCTCATCGGTTGGTCCCCTCCTCGATGTCGCGCTGGATGGCCTTCCGCGCCTCGGTGAAGGGCCCCGGGCCGTTCACCTGCCCGCGCGCGGTGAGCACTCGCGATACAGACAGGTCGCTGGGCGTTCCATCAGGAAGCAGAGCCGGAGTATCGACTGCGTTGCGACGGGCATAGACACCCGGCGCCGGCAGCCCGGCGAGGTTCTTGCCCTGCCGGAAGCGCCGCTCGGACCACTGGCGCTGGGTCGGGCGGGGAGTCAGTCGTTCGCGGTGAGCCAGCACCATCGCCCCGAGGGCCGCCGTGATGAGCAGTGCGCTGGTGATCTCGAAGACCCAGACGTACTTGCCGAAGATCAGGTTGGCCACCCCTGTGACGTTGCCGTCCGCGTTTGCCTTCGCCAGGCCGACCGGGCCGGCAAAGGTCACCGAGCCGATCGCCGCGATCAGGACGACTCCGAGTCCCACGGCAAGCACGAAGCCTGCCACCTTCTGGCCCTTGATCGTCTCGACCAGGGAGTCGGACGAGTCGACGCCGATCAGCATGAGCACAAAGAGGAACAGCATCATGACCGCGCCGGTGTAGACGAAGATCTGCACGATCCCGAGGAAGTCGGCGCTCTGGGCGACGTAGAAAACACCCAGGTTGATCATGACCAGTGCCATGCCCAGGGCCGCATGGACGGCCTTCTTGGCAAAGATCAGGCCGAGGGCAGCCACCACGCTGATGGGTGCCAGGACCCAGAAGAGGACTGCTTCACCACCGCTGGTCATCGGGTACTCGCCTCTGTTGATGGGGCCTCTGTTGATGGAGCCTCTGTTGAAGGAGCGGCTGGTGAGCCGGCGGCTGAAACGGTGGCCGAGGCCAGATCAGCCTCGCGGGCGTCGGCCCACGCAATCTGCTCGGGCGTGGCCCTGGCCACCTTGCCCTGGTAGTAGTCGCGCTCCTCCAGGCCGGCCACCATCGGGTGCGGTGGTGACGCCATGCCCTCCTGGATGGGGGCAAGGAGCTGGCTCTTCTCGTAGATCAGCTTGCTGCGCTGGTCTGAGACAAGCTCGTAGAAGTTGGTCATCGTGAGCGCGCGGGTTGGGCATGCCTCGATGCACAGGCCACAGAAGATGCAGCGCAGGTAGTTGATCTGGTAGACGCGTCCGTAGCGCTCACCGGGTGAGAACCGGCCACCGCCGCCTGCGCTGTCATCGTTGTTGGCACCCTCGACGTAGATGGCGTCGGCAGGGCACGCCCAGGCACACAGCTCGCACCCGATGCACTTCTCGAGGCCGTCCGGGTGCCGGTTGAGCTGGTGGCGTCCGTGGAAACGAGGCTGGGTCGGACGCTTGACCTCGGGATACTCCTCGGTCTCGAGCTTGCGGAACATCGTCGCGAACGTGACGCCGAAACCGGCGACAGGCGCGAACAGCTCAGAGAGGAAGCTTGCCTTCTTCTGCTCGTCAGCCACGGGGTGCCTCCTCATCGGCCGGTTCTGTATGGCCGGAGATGGCCCATGACGGGGCACCGGACAGGCTCGGCGCACGCGGATCGAGCGCCTCTTGGCCGGGTTCGCGTAGGCGCTGGCCGGGCAGAGGGGGGATCGGGTAGCCACCCGCGAACGGGTCTATCTCCTCCGGGCGCTCGACCGGGACGGCGGCAGCGGCACGCTTGCCGTCCCAGACCCAGGCGACGGCAAGGGCAATGACGGCGATCACGCCGACGACGATGACCGTGGCCGTCCGGGTGTTCTCACCGAAGAAGGCCAGTTGCGCGCCGCGGATGAAGGCCACCGAGACGACCCAGAGCAGGGTCACCGGGATGAGGAACTTCCAGCCGAAACGCATGAACTGGTCGTAGCGCACCCGCGGGAGGGTTCCGCGCAGCCAGACGAAGAAGAACATGAAGAGCCACAGCTTGATGACGAACCAGAGCAGCCCCCACCAGCCCTCGTTGAACATCCCGTCGTTGATCGCGGCGATGCCCGGAGGCGCCTGCCAGCCGCCCATGAACATCGTGGTCGCCAGCGCTGAGACGGTGAACATGTTGATGTACTCACCGAGGAAGAACATCGCGAACCTCATCGAGCTGTATTCCGTGTGGAAACCACCGGTCAGCTCGCCCTCGCCTTCAGCAAGGTCGAAGGGGAGCCGGTTGGTCTCGCCGAGCATGGTCACGACATAGACCAGGAACGAGAAGAACGCCGGGATGATGAACCACATGCTCTTCTGAGAGGCGACGATCTGTGAGGTCGACATCGAGCCGCTGTACAGGAAGATGGCAACCAACGACAGGCCCATGGCGATCTCGTAGGAGATGACCTGAGCCGTGGAGCGCAGCCCACCCAGTAGCGGGTAGGTCGAACCTGAGGACCAGCCGGCCAGGACGATGCCATACACACCGACCCCGGCAACGGCGAGCACCAGCAGGACGGCGACCGGGGTATCGGTCAGCTGCATGGGCGTCCGGTGCCCGAACATGGAGATCATCGGGCCCATCGGAATGATCGCGAAGGACACGAAGGCCATGGTGCCGGCGATGATCGGCGCCAGCAGGAAGACGGCCTTGTCGGCCTTGTCGGGGATCAGATCCTCCTGGAGGAGAAGCTTGATCCCGTCAGCCAAGGTCTGCAGCAGGCCGAATGGACCTGCCCGGTTTGGCCCGGGGCGCTGCTGCATGCGCCCGATGACACGACGCTCGAACCAGATGACGATCACGACGTTGATCAGCAGGAACACAAAGACAAACAACGCCTTGACCAGCGAGAGCCACCACGGGGTGTCACTGAAGTCCGCCGCCGGGTTGTCGGTGGAGGCGAGCGCCGGCGCGATCGTGTCGACACCGGTCTGAACGACTGTTGCGAGCGAAGCGATCAGGCTCATTCGGCACCGCCCTTGGTCAGAGAGACCACGGCGCCAGCGTCGACGCCAAGCGTCGATCGCACCGCGGACCCGGGAGAGTTGGTTGGCAGCCAGATGACGTGGTCCGCCATGTCCGTGATCGTGAGCGGCACGGTGATGGATCCCGAGCCGGTGCTGACCCGCACGGTGTCGCCGTCGGCCAGACCGATCGTTGCCGCGGTCTTGGCCGACAGCAGCGCACGGGCCTTGGGTGCAGTCCCTGCCAGGAACGGCTCGCCGTCCTGCATGCTCCCTGAGTCCAGCAGGTGGTGCCAGGTGGCCAGCACGGCCTGTCCGGCATCCAGCGACGGAACCTCGACCGCCTCGAACGCCGGCGCAGCTGCGCGGTCGCCGGTCCACGGACCGAGGGCCCGCATATCGGCGCGGACGGCCTCCAGCGTGCGGACCCCGAGGGGCTCGCCCATCTCGTCGGCCAACAGGTCAAGCACCCGGTGATCGCTCATGGCACTGGACGTCAATGCCGCCTCGAAGGACCGGACCCGACCCTCCCAGTTGACGAAGGTGCCGGCCTTTTCCTGGTGGGCCGCCACCGGCAGCACCACATCGGCCACGTCGGTGACGGCACTCGATCGCAGCTCCAGGGAGACCACGAAGGACCTGGTCAAGGCGTCAAGCAGGTCGGACGAGCCGATCAGGTCCGCCGGGTCGATGCCGCCAACCAGCAGGCCACCGAGCCCGCCCGAGTTGGCCGCCGCGATGATCGCCGAGGTGTCACGTCCAACCTGGTCAGGCAGCCCGACGACATCCCACGCCTCACCGACCTCGGCCCGAGCCCGGGGATCCGTGACGGGACGGCCACCCGGAAGCAGATTGGGCAGCGCGCCGCTCTCCAGCGCGCCCCGCTCTCCTGCGCGCCGGGGCACCCACGCCAGCCGGGCACCGGTGGACGAGGCCAGAGCCGCAGCGCCGGACAAACCGCCGGGGACGGTCGCCAGTCGCTCGCCAACGAGAATCACGGCGCCGCCGGTCGCGAGAGCGGCTGACGCTGCCGTGACGGCGGCCATGGTCGGACCACCTGCGGCCTTGACCACCTTGGTGCCCCCGACCAGCGCCTGCAGAACCTCGGCTTCGGTGCCAGGGGCGGCGGTGATGACGGTGCCATCAAGCTTCTTCAGACCGCGCGACGCGAGGGGGGCGACCGCGAATACGGCGGTGCGGTGCTTGCGAACGGCCTTGCGCAGTCGTAGGAAGACGATCGGCGACTCGTCCTCGGGCTCGAAGCCCACGAGCAGCACCGTCTTGGCGGCCTCGAGATCGGCATACGTCACCGACCCGCCGTTGGCATCAGCCGACGGGCCGGTGGCCACGACGTTGCTGGCCAGGAACTCGGCCTCCTCGACCGAGTGAGGTCGCGAGCGGAAGTCGATGTCGTTGGTTTGCAGGGCGATTCGTGCGAACTTGCTGTAGGCGTAGGCATCCTCACCGGACACCCGGCCGCCGACGAGCACGCCGACGCCCTTGGCGTCGCGGGCGGCGGCGAGGCCGCGGGCAGCCGCGTCCAGCGCCTCCGGCCACGAGGCCACGTGCAGGGCGCCATCGTCGCCGCGGACCAGCGGGTCGGTGATGCGGTCGGTGCCGGTGGCGTAGGTGAACGCCCAACGACCCTTGTCGCAGTTCCACTCCTCGTTGACCGCGGGGTCGTTGGCGGCCATGCGGCGCAGGACCGTGCTCCTACGGTGGTCAGTGCGCATCGCGCAGCCGCTCGCACAGTGCTCGCACACGCTCGGCGTGGAGACGAGGTCGAAGGGTCGCGAGCGGAAGCGGTAGGCCGCGCCGGTCAGCGCGCCGACCGGGCAGATCTGAATCGTGTTGCCCGAGAAGTAGGACTCGAACGGCTTGTCCTGGAAGATGCCGATCTGTTGCAGGGCACCACGCTCGACCAGAGCGATGAACGGGTCGCCGGCGATCTGGTCGGAGAAGCGGGTACAGCGGGCGCAGAGCACACAGCGTTCGCGGTCGAGCAGCACCTGCGAGGAGATGTTGACGGGCTTGGGGTAGGTGCGCTTGACGTCTTCGAAGCGGGTTGTTGACCGCCCGCTGGACATGGCCTGGTTCTGCAGGGGGCACTCGCCGCCCTTGTCGCAGACCGGGCAGTCGAGCGGGTGGTTGATCAGCAGGAGCTCAATCAGGCCGCTCTGGGCCTTGTCGGCGACCGGCGAGGTGTGCTGCGACTTGACCGCCATGCCCTCGCTGACCGTGGTGGTGCAGGAGGCCATCGGCTTGGGCATGGGCCGAAGCGTGCCGTCTGGTGCCGGAGTGGCGACCTCGACCATGCACTGGCGGCAGGCACCCACCGGGTCGAGCAGCGGGTGGTCGCAGAACCGCGGGATCTGTATGCCGATCTGCTCGGCAGCGCGGATCACGAGGGTGCCCTTGGGGACGCTGACGTCGACCCCGTCGATGGTCAGGTTGACCAGGTCCGTGGGGGTGGCAGGGGTCGTCGATGATGAGGTGACGGTCATGCGGACACGGTCTCCTTCGCGAACAGCGTCGAGGCGGCCGGCGGGAACAGCACTGACGCGGGGGTGTGCATCCCCGCCTCGAACTCCGCGCGGAAGTACTGAACCGCGGAGGTGATGCAGCTGGTCGCACCGTCGCCGAGCGGGCAGAACGCCCGGAACAAGATGTTGTCGCAGATGTCCAGCAGCTTGTCGATGTCATCCTGGGTGCCTTGGCCGAGCTCGAGCCGCGCCATGATCTGCTTGAGCCAGAAAGTGCCCTCACGACACGGCGTGCACTTGCCGCAGGACTCGTGGGCGTAGAAGTCCGTCCAGCGCGACACCGCCCGAACCACCGACACCGACTCGTCGAAGATCTGCAGGGCGCGCGTGCCGAGCATCGACCCGGCCGCGGCGACGGACTCGAAGTCGAGCGGCACGTCGAGGTGCTGGTCGGTGAACATCGGCGTGGACGAGCCGCCCGGGGTCCAGAACTTCAGCTTCTTGCTCGGGTCGCGCATCCCGCCGGCCATCTCGAGCAGCTCCCGCAGGGTGATGCCCAGCGGCGCTTCGTACTGACCGGGACGGGCAACGTGGCCGGAGAGGCTGAAGATGCCGAAGCCGGTCGACTTCTCGGTGCCCATCTCGGCGAACCACTTGGCACCGTGGAGCAACATCGGAGGGATGGACGCAATTGACTCGACGTTGTTGACAACGGTCGGTCGCGCATAGAGACCGGCGACGGCAGGGAACGGCGGCTTGAGGCGCGGTTGCCCGCGACGACCCTCGAGGGAGTCCAGCAGCGCGGTCTCCTCACCGCAGATGTACGCGCCGGCGCCGGCGTGCACGGTGATGTCCAGGTCGAAGCCGCTGCCAAGGATGTTCTTGCCCAGATAGCCTGCGGCGTATGCCTCTTCGACCGCGCGCAGCAGTCGGCGGTAGACGTGGACCACCTCGCCGCGCAGGTAGATGAAGGCATGGTTGCAGCCGATGGCGAACGAGGTGATGATCATGCCCTCGATCAGGAGCTGCGGAGCCGCCATCATCAACGGGATGTCCTTGCAGGTGCCCGGCTCGGACTCGTCGGCGTTGACCACGAGGTAGCGGGGGCCACCGTCAGGGGCAGGCAGGAAACCCCATTTCATGCCGGTCGGGAAGCCCGCACCGCCACGACCACGTAGACCGGAGTCCTTGGCCATCTGCACCAGATCGGCCGATGGCATCGTCACGGCCTTCTTCAGCGCCTGGTAGCCGTCGTACCTCTCGTAGGTCGCCAGTGTCCAGGACTGGGGCTCGTCCCAGGTCTTGGTGAGGATCGGAGTCAGCTGCGTGCTCACTTCTTCTTCGCCTTCCCGGTGCCCGTGGGCGCATCGAACAGCGTGTCCGTGGTCGGGGCCGTGTCCGTGGTCGGGGCCGTGTCCGTGGTCGGAGCCGCCTTCGCCTTCGGAGCCGCCTTCGCCTTCGGAGCCGCCTTCGTCGCGGACTGAGCCTTGGCAACCTTGAGGCCCTCCAGTGACGCCGGACCCGCGCCGACGCCCTCGTCGGCCAAGCCGTCATTGAAGCCGGCCAGCACCCGCGAGACCTCCTTGAAGCTGCAGACCTTTGACGCGCCGCGGGTGGGAGTCACAGATAGGCCGGAGCGCAGGTCGTCGACCAGCCGGCTGGTGGACTGGGGCGTCTGGTTGTCGAAGAACTCCCAGTTGGCCATGACCACCGGTGCGTAGTCACAGGCTGCGTTGCACTCGATCCGCTCCAGCGTGACCAAGCCGTCAGCGGTGGTCTCGTCATGACCAATGCCCAGGTGGGCGCTCACGAAGTCCCAGATCTCGTCGCCGCCCATGATCGCGCAGAGCGTGTTGGTGCAGACGCCGATGGTGTACGTGCCGTTGGGGTGGCGCTTGTACTGCGAGTAGAAGGTCGCCACGCCACTCACCTCGGCGCCGGTCAGACCCAGCAGATCGGCGCACAGCTCGATGCCCCGCGGAGAGACGAATCCGTCGACGGACTGCACCAGGTGCAGCAGAGGCAGCAACGCGGAGCGCGCCTGCGGGTAGCGCGCGATGACCTCAGCGGCATCGGCCCGCAGCGAGGTCAGGACGTCGGCCGGGTAGGCGTCGGTGTCCGGTGACGGCACCACGCCGTAGTTCGGACTGCCGTCGGTGCTGATCATCGGTCCACGCCTCCCATCACGGGGTCGATCGAGGCGACAGCCACGATGACGTCCGCCAGCTGGCCGCCTTCACAGATCGCGGCGACCGCTTGCAGGTTGTTGAACGAGGGCTCCCGGAAGTGCGCACGGTAGGGGCGGGTGCCTCCATCGGAGACAACGTGCACCCCCAGCTCGCCCTTGGGCGACTCGATGGCCACATAGACCTGGCCCGGGGGGACGTGAAAGCCCTCGGTCACCAGCTTGAAGTGGTGGATCAGGGACTCCATCGAGGTGCCCATGATCTCGCGGATGTGGTCGAGGCTGTTGCCGATCCCGTCGCTGCCGAGGGACAGCTGGGCCGGCCACGCGATCTTCTTGTCCTCGACCATGACCGGGCCGTTGCTCAGCTCGGCGCTCTGCAGCCTGTCCGCGGCCTGTTCGACGATCTTGAGCGACTCGTACATCTCGTCGATGCGAACCCTCAGCCGGCCATAGGAGTCGCAGGTGTCGCGTACCGGCACGTCGAACTCGTAGCTCTCGTAGCCGCAGTAGGGGTTGGACTTGCGCAGGTCATGCGGCAGACCCGTCGAGCGCAGCATCGGGCCGGTGATACCCAGCGCCATACAGCCGGTGAGGTCGAGGTATCCGACGTTCACCATGCGCCCCTTGACGAGAGGGTTCTCGTTGAGCAGCCGCTCAAGCTCGCCGATGCCACGGCGGATCAGCGGGATAGCGTCGCGGATCTTGTCGATCGCCCCGGGCGGCAGATCCTGCGCCACGCCGCCGGGGCGGACGTAGGCGTGGTTCATCCGCAGGCCGGTGATCATCTCGAAGATCGCCAGGATGCGTTCACGCTCGCGGAAGCCGATCGTCATGATCGTGGTGGCGCCCATCTCCATAC
>Ga0075530_1001623_pt1 | contig 10628 bp, 8 predicted proteins | sample NGEPerD_2_FD_75101 | JGI IMG/M metagenome (GOLD analysis project Ga0075530, IMG submission 75101) | Arctic peat soil microbial communities from the Barrow Environmental Observatory site, Barrow, Alaska, USA - NGEE PermafrostL1-D | ecosystem: Environmental > Terrestrial > Soil > Wetlands > Peat ...
GCCACCGCCGACGCGACCGCGCCCCGGTCGACGCAGTACTTCGAGATGCTCGGCAGCCGAGCCGTCTACCACGACGGGTGGAAGGCGACGACCGACCACGTCGGCAAGCAGCTCACGGTGGAACGCGAGGCCCTCGAAGGCAGCTGGAGTTTCGACGACGACCGGTGGTGCCTGTTCGACCTGTCATCCGACTTCGCGGAGGCGCGCGACCTCGCGGACGAGCACCCCGAGCGCGTCCGCCAGCTGATGGACGTGTGGTGGGCGGAGGCCGGCCGCAACCAGGTGCTGCCCCTCGACGACAGCTTCATCGGACGAGCGATCGCGATGGAACCGTCGCCGCACCCGCCCCGCTTCCGCACGGTCTACCGGCCCGGAGGCGGACCGATCGCCGAAGACGCCATGCCACCGCTCGGCGGTGGCTTCCGCGTGCTGGCCGACGTGGAAGTGCCCGACCGTGACGCCGAGGGGGTCGTGTGCGCGCTCGGCGACTGGAACAACGGGTGGGCGCTGTACCTGTGTGACGGCGTGCTGGTCGTGACCTTCAACCTGTTCGGCGTCGTTCACCGGATCGCGGCGCCCGGGCCGTGCCCAGCCGGCGCGCACGTGGTTGGTGCCGAGTACCGGCGCCGCCAACCCGCCGGCGGACCAGTGGAGCTGCTCGTCGACGGGGAGGTCGTCCACGAGGGCGCGCTGCCGGCCGACCTGCCGTTCCGGTGGCAGATCGGCGCCGCCGGCATGTTGCTCGGCCGCGACCGGGGCTTCCCGGTGTGCGACGACTACGAGGCGCCGTTCCCGTTCACGGGGACGCTGCGCGAGGTCGCGTTCGAGATCCCGGCGTTAGCGCCGCGCGGTGCGCTGGGCGAGATCGCCGAGGCGATGCACCGCGAATAACCGATTGTTTGGTCAGCCGGTCCTACTGACCAAACGGAGTTAGTTGGTGCGGATCTCGCTCAGGGTCGCGAAGCCGTTGCTGAACGCGACGACGTCGTCGGGTGGGTCTTCGAGCGTCGATTCGCAGTTCGACGCAGGCAACAGCTCGCCCGTGGGCATCGGCGGCACCTCCACGAGGCCCCGCACCTCGCCCGTCGTGCACGTCGGTACGTTGAGGTTGGCGATCTCGTCGGCGTCGACGGATCCTCGCACCAGCCGCTTGCGGTGCTCCTTCACCCAGTCGATCGCCAGCTCCGCCCCTTCGGGATAGTCGGGCTCGTCGCCCAGGCCCTGGCTCACCGCGAGTGCGGGGACACCCTCGCGAGCCGCGGTGAGCGCGGCCCCGACCGTTCCGGAGATCTCGAGCGCGGGGCCGAGGTTCTGGCCCTCGTTGATGCCGGAGACGACGACGTGCGGCGGCTTGGCGACCACCTCGTCGAGCGCGTAGAGGACGCTGTCGGCGGGCGTGCCCGGTACCGCCGTCGCCGGGTACCCGCTTGCGGTGGTTGTTTCGGTCGCCGCGGGAACGCTGGGCGTCGTCGTGTCCCCCTTGCCGCTCTGGTTCTCGGCCGGCGCGACGACGGTGATCTTGACCCGGGGGAGCTCGCGCAGCGCCTCGACCAAGGTGTCGATGCCGAGCGCGGCCACGCCGTCGTCGTTGGTGACGAGCACGCGCAACGTCGCCGGCGCACGTTCGGGCGCGGCACCGGCCGGGACGGTACGGACCACCGCGCCGGCGGCGAGCGCGCCGGCGCAAACGAGGAGGAGGAGTCGGCGCGGCATCGACGGCATCCTAAGTGGATCACGGCGTGCCAGTATCACCGCCGTGCCAACCGGTGCCTTCGGCGAGCTGATCGACACCCGTCTTCGGGTGCTGACGTGGAATGTCTGGTGGCGGTTCGGCCCGTGGGAGGCGCGCCAACCGGCGATCACCGCCACGCTGCGCCGTGTCGCCGCCGACGTGGTCGCGCTCCAGGAGGTCTGGGCCGAGGTCGGCGGGCGGAACCAGGCCGAGGTCCTCGCCGACGAGCTCGGCTACGAGCACGTGTTCGCGCCCGGGTTCGACGACGGCGAGGTGGCGTTCGGGCTCGCGGTGCTGTCGCGGTGGCCGATCGCGGCGAGCAACGCGCAGTCCCTGCCGACGCAGCCGGGCGTCGACGAGCTCCGGGTCGCGCTCACGGCCGAGATCGACGGCCCGCGCGGGCGCTTCGAGGTGTACACCACCCATCTGAACTGGCGCTTCGACCAGAGCGACGTGCGCCAGCTCCAGGTGCGCGCCCTGGCGGAGATGGTGGCGGCGTCGGACGGTCGCACCTATCCCGCGATCGTCTGCGGCGACTTCAACGCCGATCCGCTGTCGGACGAGGTGCGCATGCTCACCGGCCGTTCGTCCGTACCCGTCCCGCGCCTGGTGTTCCACGATGCCTGGGAGGTTGCGGGGGAGGGGCAGGGCCACACGTGGTCGAACGCGAACCCGTTCGCCGCCTGCGACCTCGAGCCCGACCGCCGGATCGACTACGTGTTCGTCGGCTGGCCCAAGGAGCGCGGTGCCGGCCACGTCGTCGGAGCCGCGGTCGAGGCGGTCGAGCCGGTCGACGGCGTGTACCCGTCCGACCACTACGCCGTGCTGGCGGAACTGAGGTACTGATGGAAGCGGCACGATCAATCGGTTCGCCGCCGCCTTGGCGTCCGAGCGAGCGCCCGCGGCGCAGGTACCCTGCGCCGCAGCGAGTGAGGCAATAGGGATGGCTGTTTCGCTGGTCGACCGGTTCCGGGTCAAGCCGGGAAAGCTCGCCGATCTGGCGGGGCGCGACCCCGGCGAGCGGCTCGGCTATTCGGGGAAGCAGGCGGGCCGAGCGGCGTTGGAGCCCTTGCTCGTCGAGCTCGACGGCCTGCACGACCGGTTGTGGGCGGAGGCGAGCCGCAGCGTGCTGCTCGTCCTCCAGGGCATGGACGGGTCGGGGAAGGACGGTGCCATCCGGCACGTCCTGACGAGCATCGACCCGCAGGGTGTGCGCATCGCGGCGTTCAAGGCTCCCGAAGACCGCGAGCTCGCCCACGACTACCTGTGGCGGGTGCATGCCGAGTGCCCGACCCGGGGCCAGCTCGGCGTGTTCAACCGTTCGCACTACGAGGACGTGGTGGCCGCGTTGTTCGTGGGCGCGGCCGACCAGGCGCGCTGTGACCTTCGCTACCGGCACCTGCGCGCGTTCGAGCGCATGCTCGTCGACGAAGGCACGACGGTCGTGAAGGCGTTCCTCCACATCTCCCGGGACGAGCAGCGCGAGCGCCTCCAGGCGCGCCTCGACAATCCGGACAAGCGGTGGAAGTTCAAGGCCTCGGATCTCGAGGCGCGCGAGCAGTGGGACGCGTACCGGGCGGCCTACGAGCGCGCGATCACCGAGACGTCGACCGAGTGGGCGCCCTGGTACGTGGTGCCCGCCGACCACAAGTGGGCGCGCGACATCGCGGTCGCGACGATCCTCGTCGACACGCTGCGCCGCCTCGACCCCCAGTTCCCGCCGCCGGACCCGAAGCTCGACGGGCTCGAGTTCACCTAACCGCGCCGGTTCGGTCGATCGGGGCGCACCGCGTCTTCGAACGCCTCGCGCGGTCGTTGGAGCGAGCCGAGTGCGGTGATGTCGCGGGGGAAGAGAATGGTCACGGTCCAGTCGAGCGCGATCCGCACCCGGCGGTTCACCGTCGGCATCATCGCCAGGTGGTACGTGCGGTGCACCCACCACGCCGCGAAGCCGCGGAGGCGGATACCGCCCGGGAGCTGGGCGACGCCCTTGTAACGGCCGAGCGAGACCAGCTGGCCGAGGTTGCGGTAGCGGAAGGGGCGGAGCTCGCCGCCCTGGATCGTGGCCGCCAGGTTGTCGGCCAGGCGCCGACCCTGACGGAGGGCGTGCTGCGCGGTCGGCGGGCACAGGCGTCCCGTGGTGAGGTCGGGCACGGCCGCGCCGTCGCCCGCGGCCCACGCGCCCTCGAGGGGTTCGCCGTCCCGGCAGATCCGGAGGTACTCGTCGCAGGTGACCCGACCCTGGTCGTCGACGGGGAGGCCCGACTTCGTAGCGAGTGGCGGCGGTCGTACGCCGGTCGTCCACACGAGCGTCTGCGCCGGGAACGTGTCGCCGTTCGAGAGCCGCATGACGCCCTCCTCGGCCGAATCGAGTCGGGTGCCGAGCAGGATCTCGACGCCGCGGTGGGCGAGCAGCGCGTGCGCGTACCGGGCAAGGCCGGGGTCGAGCTCCGGGAGGATCCGGTCGGCTGCCTCGATGAGCACCCACCGGGGCCGGGCGGCATGGAGCTCGGGGTAGCGCCGCAGCGCCGAGCGGGCGAGGTCCTCCAGCTCGGCCAGCGCCTCCACGCCGGCGTAGCCGCCTCCGACGAACACGAAGGTGAGCAGGGCCCGGCGCCGCACGGGGTCGGAGGCATCGGCCGCGGCCTCGAGCCGGGAGAGCACCACGTTCCGCAGGTGGATCGCCTCGGCGACCGTCTTGAAGCCGATCGCCCGCTCCGCCAGTCCCGGGACGGGGAGCGTGCGCGACACCGAGCCGGGTGCGAGCACGAGGGCGTCGTAGCGCAGCTCGACCGGCTCGCCTCCGATGGTGCGCACCCACGCCTGGCGGGCGTCGTGGTCGACCGTCTCCACCTCGCCCACGACGAGGCGGGTGCGCTTGAGGACCTGGCGCAGCGGCACGACGACGTGGCGCGGCTCGATGTTGCCCGACGCCGCCTCGGGCAGGAAGGGCTGGTACTGGAGGAAGTTCTCCGGGTTGACGAGCACGAGCTCGTGACCGGTGTGGCGCAGGAGCCGCTCGAGGCGCAGCGCGGCGTAGGTGCCGACGAACCCGCCTCCGCTCACGAGGATCCTCATCGCGCCTCCCCGAACTTTGTGAATCCTCTCACAAGCGAGGGTCGATCTCAAACGCCGAACGCGAGGCGCATAGAGTCCCCGCCATGCCGCCGACTGCCGAACAGGTACGCGCCACCGTCGACGCCTACGTCGATGCGTACCGCCAGGACAGCCTCGAGGCCCTCCTCGCCACCTTCGCGCCCGACGCCGTGTGGCACGACCCTGTGGGCGCACCGCCGCACGAGGGTCACGAGGGCATTAGGGCGTTCTGGGACCAGATCCACACGATGGCGGAGCGGATCGTCCTCGAGCCGAAGGACGTCATCGTGTGCGGGAACGAGGCGGCGATGGTGTTCACGATCAACGCCCACGTAGGCGACAGCGGGATGGTCTTCGACGCCGTCGAGATATTTGTGATCGGCGACGACGCCAGGATCACGCTCCTCAAGGCCTACTGGGACATGGGTCGGGCCCAGCCGATGGCCGATTCGGCCTGATTGGGTTTTCGGCGCTCCTTGACCGGGCAGTCAACTCGACTGGCCCAGGTGGAGCGCGTCGGCAAGAATGATGCGGCGATGCGCGTCGAGTCTCGTGATTCCGTCTCGCTGAAGCCGGCAGAGCTGGACGAGCTCGGCCAGCTCCTCAGCGCCGTCGGGCTTCCGCTGAGGGAGGAGCAACTCGACCTGCACGTCGAGAAGTTCCCACTGGTCGCGGTCATCAGCGCCGACGACGACCTGCACGGGTTCCTGTTCGGGTCGCTCGAGCGCATCGGCGGAACCCCGTGCATCCTCTGGGGGCTGGGGGCGATCCGCCGGGGGAAGCAGGCGCGCGTGACCCTCGAGGGTCTCGTGGGCGAGCTGTACCGGCGGGCCGCGATCTCGTTCCCCGACGAAGACGTGCTCGTCGCCGGCCGCTTCGCCCACCCCGCGTCGTACAACCTGCTCGCGGTGCTCGACGACGTGTGCCCGCGCCCGAAGTACGCGCCGACCGGCGAGGAGCGGGCATGGGGCCGTCGCCTGGCCCGCCGGTTCGGTTGTGACGGCCGCTACGACGACCGCAAGTTCCGCCTCAAGGGCAACGGCGCGCCCGAGCCCGTGCTCGACGCGCGCGCCGTCAAGGCCGGTGGCAAGGCGGCCGCCGAGCTGATCGGCACGGTGAAGCCCGAGAAGGGTGAGGCCGTTATCGCCTTCGGCTGGGCCATGGCCGAAGCCCTCGCCGACGGCCTCGTCACCCGCAAGTAACCCCGCATTTTCCCGACACACTTCTTCCCCGGCCACTTCCCCGAACGGACAAACCGTTCTGGCGTGCAGTTGACGCGCTCCAACGCGATATCTGCACGCCAGTTCCCATCCTCGGGGAGGGGTCGTGGGCGTCACCACCGAGATGCGCGGACTCGCGACATCACAACACGGCGTCATCGCGCGTTGGCAAGCGCACGCAGCCGGCGCGACGCCGGACGAGATCGTTCACTGGATAAGAACCGGGGCCTGGGTCGTGGCCGGCCGAGTGGCGCTCCGGCTTGCCGGCGCACCGTCCACCGACAAGCAACGGGCGCTGATCGCAGTCTTCGATGCCGGGTGCAGCGCGGCGCTGTCGCACGGGTCTGCTGCGGCCTTGTGGGACCTTCCCGGATTCCGCCTGACCGAGCTACATGTGACCCGGCCGCGAGGCCGGTCGCGCCGTCGCTACCACTTTGCGGAAGTGCACGAGACTCGCGTATTGCTCGACCGGCACGTGACTGTCCACGAGGGCATACCCGTCACAACACCGGCGCGCACGATCTTCGATCTGGCAGCGGTGCTTCATCCGAAGCGCGTTGAGCGTGGCCTGGAGACGGCTTGGTCCAACCATCTGATCGACGGCCGTCGGATGGCCACCGTGCTCGACGACCTTGGGAAGCGCGGCCGGACAGGAACGACCGTCATGCGGGAAGTCCTGGCCGAGCGAGGTCCCGACTACGTCCCGGCCGACAGCGGCTTGGAGGGGCGGTTTCGGGACGTGCTCCAGCGCGATGGTCAGGCACCGATGGTGCGCCAGATAGACGTCGGGGGAGATCGCTGGCTTGGTCGCATCGACTTCCTCGATCGTGATGCCAAGCTCATCGTCCAGATCGACAGTGATCGCTATCACGGGAGTCTGATCGATAAGGCCGCTGACAAAGCCCAGACCGCGGCGCTCGAGGGTGCCGGCTTCGTGGTGGAGCGGTTCACCGACTTCGAGGTCTGGTACTGCGCCGACGAGGTTGCGAGACGCGTCCGAACAGCGCGGCGGAGACGCCGTTCTGGTGAGTAGTCGATGCGTCAGGGCGCGCTAAGTGCACGCCAGAACGGATCGGTGGTGGCCGGTTCGGGGTCGCTTAGTGGCGCGCGGCGAGGGCGGTGTCGAGTTGGGCGCGGAGGGCGAGCGGGTCGGTGACGGGGCGCTGGCAGGTGAAGTGCTCGCAGACGTACGCGGCGGGTTGGCCGTCGAGGAGGCCGCGGCCCTCGAGCAGAGGTGTGAGCTCCTCGCCCTTCCCGGGCTCGGCGGAGACGACCACGGTCGCGGGGAGGAGGCGTCCGAACACCTCGCGGCGCAGCTCGAGGCTGTGACCCATGACGGCGATCTCGAGCGGCGGCGTGACGGCCCGTTCGAATGCGCCGAGCAGATAGGCGAACGCGGTCGGGTGCTCGCCTATGACGGGCGCGAGCACCCCGAGCACCTCCCGCCCGGCGGCCTCGTAGCGTGTCTCCCCGGTCAGCGCGGCGAGGCGCAGCAGACCGTTGGCAGCGAGCGAGTTCTCCGCCGGAGTGGCGTTGTCCTGGAAGTCCTTGGGCCGGACGATGAGCGCCTCGGCGTCGTCGCCGGTCGTGAAGAACCCGCCCTCGGCGTCGTCGTGGAAGAGGCGTAACAGATCGTCGGCGACCTCGCGTGCGGACACGAGCCACTCGACGTCGTCGACCTCCGCCAGCGTCACCAGCGCCTCGAGCAGCGCGGCGTAGTCCTCGGCGTACGCGAGGTGCTGGGCCCGCCCGTCCTGCCACGACCGCTGCAGGCGCCCGTCGCCGCCGCGCATCCGCTCGAGGAGGAACCGGCCGTTCGCCCGCGCGACCTCCATCCAGTCGTCGCGCTCGAGTGCGGCCGCCGCCTCCGCGAGCACGCGCAGGAACAGTGCGTTCCAGCCCAGCAGCACCTTGTCGTCGAGCCCGGGGCGGACGCGCTGCTCCCGAGCTGAGAACAGCTTGGGCCGCGCCCGCCCAACCGCCTCGGGCCGGTCCTCGCCCCGATCGACGACGTGGAGGATGTTGCCGCGGAACCCCGTATGCGGATCTTCGAAGTTGCCGTCGTCGGTGACCCCGAAGTACCGGATCACCTCGGCAGCATCGGCACCGCACACCTGCTCGATCTCATCGCGGCTCCAGACGTAGAACTTGCCCTCGACACCCTCGGAGTCGGCGTCCTCGGCCGAGAAGAACGCGGTCTCGCGCGCGTGTGTCATGTCGCGGAGGACGTAACCGATCGTCTCTTCGACCACCCGCCGGTAACGCGCCTCGCCCGTGACGAGATACCCGTGCAGGTACGCGCTCGTGAGCAGCGCCTGGTCGTACAGCATCTTCTCGAAGTGGGGGACGAGCCAGTAGGCGTCGACCGAGTAGCGGTGGAACCCGCCGCCGAGCTGGTCGTACATCCCGCCCGCGGCCATCGCGTCCAGCGACACCTGCACCATCTCGAGCGTCTCGGGAGCCGAGTCGCGCACGTGCATGCGCAAGAGGAAGTCGAGCGTCATCGCCTGCGGGAACTTCGGCGCGCCCCCGAACCCGCCGAAGCGGGGATCGAACTGCGCTCCGACCGCGCCGGTCGCCTGTGACAGCACCTCGGCCGAGAGGCCGCCGCCGTCGCCCGCTGCACCCACGTCGCCGAAGCCGGTGCCGCGGGCGAGCAGGTCGTGGAGCTTGCCCGCCTGCTCGCCGAGCTCGTCGCGGCGCGAGCGCCAGGCGTCGTCGATGGCCTCCATCAGGCGCATGAACCCCGGCATGCCGGGCCGGTCGTCCTTCGGGAAGTAGGTGCCGCCGAAGAACGGCCGGCCGTCGGGCGTGAGGAACACCGTCATGGGCCAGCCGCCCCGTCCGGTCAGCGCCTGGACCGCCTGCATGTAGATGCCGTCGACGTCGGGTCGTTCCTCGCGGTCGACCTTTACGCTCACGAACAGGCGGTTCATCACCGCCGCGACCTCGTCGTCCTCGAACGACTCGTGCGCCATCACGTGGCACCAGTGGCACGACGAATAGCCGACGGAGAGCAGGACGGGCTTGTCCTCGGCACGCGCCCGATCGAACGCTTCGTCACCCCACGGGTACCAGTCGACGGGGTTGTCGGCGTGCTGGCGGAGGTACGGGCTCGTCTCGGTGGCGAGACGGTTCACGCGCGCACGTTACCCACGCCCGGGCGTGGCGATACCCAACCGGTCGATGGCGGTGGCCTTCGCCCAGCGGTAGTCGGGCTTACCCGAGGGCGAGCGCACGATCGCGTCGACGAGGACGACGTCGCGCGGCGCCTTGTAACCGGCGACCTGCTGGCGCACGTGAGCGTCGAGGTCGTCGAAACCGGGCTCCATGCCGCTGCGGGGCTGGACGAGCGCGACCACGCGCTCACCCCAGCGCTCGTCGGGCACGCCCACGACGACCGCGTCGAACACGGCCGGGTCGCCCTTGAGCGCGGCCTCGACCTCCTCGGGGTACACCTTCTCGCCGCCCGTGTTGATCGACACCGAACCCCGGCCGAGGAGCGTGATGGTGCCGTCGTCCTCGATGCGGGCGTGGTCACCCGGTACCGACCACCGCACGCCGTCAGCGGCGACGGGGAACGTGGCCGCGGTCTTCTCCGGGTCCTTGTAGTACCCGAGCGGGATGCGGCCCCGCCGGGCGAGCTTGCCGACGACACCCGGCGCCGCCGGTCGGAGGTCGTCGCCGAGCACGGTGGTCTCGTCGTTGACGGCGAATCGAGGCGCCTGGTTCACCTCGCTGCCGGCGACCGTGACCGACTGGCCCTGCCCGCCCGACTCCGACGATCCGTAGCCGTCGATGATCAAGCTGCCGGGCAGGCGCTCGGCGAGGCGTCGCTTCACCGTGGGGGAGAGGATGGCGCCACCCGAGAGGACGACCGTGCAGCACGACACATCGACCCCGGACGCGCCGTTGTCGAGCGCTTCCACCAGGGGCCGGGCGAACGCGTCGCCCACGATGACGAGAAAGTTGACCTGCTCGCGCCCGATGAGCTCCCAGAGCCCGACCGGGTCGAAGCGTCGTGCGGGTGAGATCACCACGCAGCCACCGGTGTAGAGGGCGCTGAACGCCATCCAGTGGGCGGTGCCGTGCATGAACGGGCACGCCGGCAGGCACCGGGTGCGACCACCCTCGCGCGCCCGGCCCGCGATCTCCTCCGGCGTGGTGATCTCGTTGCCGATCCCGCCGCCGCCGAACGCGCCGAAGAAGACGTCCTCGGCGCGCCACATGACGCCCTTGGGCATGCCGGTGGTCCCGCCCGTGTAGAGGATGTAGAGGTCGTCGGCGGAGCGGGGCGGGAAGTCGCGCTCCGGCGAGCTCGCCGCGAGTGCGGCTTCGTACTCGATCGCGCCGAGGGCCTCGGTGTCGCCGCCGCTGTCGTCGTCGACGGCGACGAACGTGCTCAACAGCGGGAGCTCGGGCAGGACCGCCGCGAGCTTCGGGCCGAACTCACGGTGGAAGACGATCGCCTTGGCGTCGGAGTCGGCGAGCAGGTAACGGAGCTCGTCCTCGACGTAGCGGTAGTTGACGTTGATCGGCACCGCCCGCAGCTTGAAGGCGGCGAGCATCGCCTCGAGGTA
>Ga0075530_1001624_pt1 | contig 10627 bp, 3 predicted proteins | sample NGEPerD_2_FD_75101 | JGI IMG/M metagenome (GOLD analysis project Ga0075530, IMG submission 75101) | Arctic peat soil microbial communities from the Barrow Environmental Observatory site, Barrow, Alaska, USA - NGEE PermafrostL1-D | ecosystem: Environmental > Terrestrial > Soil > Wetlands > Peat ...
AGAACTCATTTGAAAAACCAACCCATCCCTGTCAAAATCGTTAAAATTGTTCTCCGTATGTTGTAGATTTCCAATTTTACCTTTAACTACGGTTTGTAAATTAAATCCGACTCGGTTTGATTTAATTGCATTTTTTGCATTAGTTAGGATTGGTGCTGAAACTTCATCGATTTCAATCTTTTGGTTAGCGATGATATCTAAAATTTTGGAAGCCTTACCATTGGGCCATTGCACGATAATAGAATCTATATTGGTCTGATACCTAAGACCGAAAACCAAAACTGGATCTACGGAGGACTGAAATCCCCTACTTGGCATTTCCCGTAAAACCTGGCCTTCCCCTTTTTGATAAAGGGACACCTTTGCCCCTAGCGCATAGGTGTTTTTATTCGCTCCCTTTAATTGAACTTTTAGATATTGTTTGTTTGGTGAAACAATATCTGCATGATTTTTATATACAAAAGCCTCTGTATTTACATTGTTGACCACTAAATCCAAATCTCCGTCATTATCCAAATCTCCATAAGCCATACCATTGGAAAATCCTGGTTTTTGAAGCCCCCACTCTTCTGTACTATCCTTAAAACCAATTTCCTTTTGACCTGCAAAAGCTACATTGGAAACAGGTTTGGAAGGTATAATATCTATTAATTTCTTATAGTTTACCCCATTTTCGGTTATCATGCTCCTTGCAACCACCTCACTGGATATGAAATTTAAATAATCTTGGTTGAGTATATCTTGATAGACACCGTTAGTGATATAGACATCCTTGTAGCCGTCAAGATCCAAATCGGCCATAAGCACACTCCAGCTCCAATCCGAAGCTTCCATACCTTCTAACCTAGATATTTCACTAAATGAAATGTTTTCATTAGCATCCAAACCATTATTTAGATGGAACATGTTTCTTGTGAACTGACTATGGTACCCACTCTTTATTTTGCTTTTATAGTTGTTCCAACTTTCAAATGACATCGAGGTTTTAATACGGGCTTCCTCCTTAGGAAGCATTTCAGTGACGAAGATTTCAGGAAAACCATCATTATTGATATCAGCTTCATCTATACCCATGGAAGCCATACTAATGGATGGCATTTGATTCTCCAATTGCTCTGAGAAAGTTCCATCCGCATTGTTCATATAGATATAATCCCTCTCAAAAAAATCATTACAGACATAGATATCCTGCCAACCATCATCATTGAGGTCTGTAACAATGACCCCTAAGCCAAAACCAATAGTACTCCCGTAAATACCCGCTTTACTGCTAACATCCTTAAAGTGACCGTCCTCATTCTCATAGAATCGATCTCCATTTATCGAATCCCTTATATGTCTTTCATTTTTATTGATGTTGAAGGAGCCTATGGCCCTAAATGAATTATTTACAACGTAGGCATCCAAATCACCGTCGTTATCATAATCAAAAAACACAGAATGGGTGGAAAGGCCGTTATCGTCCAATCCATAATTTTTGGCACTTTCCGTAAAGGTTAGGTCGCCATTATTTATAAAAAGTTCGTTTTGTTTGTCATCCCCATCTACATCCCCAGAATTGCAGACATAAATATCCAAAAGGCCATCACCATTTACATCTGCCATATTGACCCCGGTAGACCAAGAACGGTTCCCTTCAATACCGGCCTGTTTTGAAATATCCTCAAACTCAAAGTTTCCCTTATTTAGAAAAAGTTTGTTAGATTGTAAATTAGATGTAAAATAAACATCGGACAACCCGTCGTTATTAATATCCCCAATAGCTACACCACCGCCATTGTAGTAATTTCTATACGTGAATACATTAAAATCCTTATCATACTCTAGTTGGTTAACAAAAGAGATTCCTGTAATCCCTTTATCCATTAACTCGAATAGTTTGGTTTCTTCCTCAACATTAGCCTCCTTAACACAGCTTCCAAAAAACAGAAGAATTAGGGTTGCAAAGAAAATTGTGTTTCTCATTTACTCTCCTCTTTTAAATTGGTCAAGTCCACATACCACATATTAATCAGTTGACCGTTTGCATCCGGATAAAGGGTGATCCTACGGTTACCATTTACCTTTACATAAACATCCTCTTTGTAAAAATTCGGACTTTTTATCTTGAATGTCTCGCCCCCATACCATTTATCCATTAAATTAAGGACGTCCAGCAAAAGACTATCTCGTTCAAAAATGCCGTCCTTAAATTTAGCATTCTCGTAATAGATGGCTGCATTCATTTCATTAATGGAATCGTTCTTGAATTGTGGATAGAACGTTAGTGTTGCGGGATAGCTCATTTCATGCAATTCTGTTTGTACCCAATTGGGACTTTTTTGGCCTCCTTGTTTGAATTGCCCCTTAATATTCATATCAAAACTATAGGTCCTAAACTCTTTCAATGGCATTTTTAGATATAAGCCTTTGAACAAACTATCGTGACGAATCCCTTTGGCCAACTCGTTTTTTTCGAAAAGTTTGTACTTTGCTTCATTAGACCTGGCGCACCCCAACAAAACAAAGGATAGACTAAAACAAATAATTATATGAAAACCCAATCTCACTTTCACAGATTTATTTTTAGTAACCCAAAATTGAAAGGCTATCGTTCATTTTTAAAAATAGGGTTATTCCTTCATTGCCAACGGTTACACTTTTAATATCACGGACCTCTCCTTCTACGAATAATCCAGATTCAGAAGTCCGAAGAGTTGAAAAATCACCTTTTCCGTTGCCTTTTAGTAGAAGTGCCCTATTACCATCATGGATGCCTACCTCCGGTTTTGACCAATAAAAATTACCACCTAAAAGGATATCTAGATTCCCATCCTTATCATAGTCCTTAACTTCAATGGCAAATACAGGTGAAAATTGAGCTTCCGAAGGAAGTTTATTCTCCTCGTATTTTCCGTTCCTATACAAATAACAGGTTGTAGCGGTAGTATGTACTTCCAGTATTCTTGAATCCTCAATAGCTTTATTACCAAAAATATCTTGAACCGTTTGGCCTTGGTAACTTTTAAATTTCAAATATTTTTTCCTAAGATAAGGGAGCTGTGAAACTAAATCTGTCTTGCCGATCAAAGGGTATTCCTTTTCACCTTTATAGGTGGTTAATATATGCTCTGTTTTCCCATTTGAATCAAAGTCATTAATGTACATTCGAATAGGTTTACCTGAGGTTGCTTTTATTCTTGAATTTAACCCGTGGTTACCAACCACCATATCCAAATGCCCATCAGAATCAACATCCGCAATTTCTATGGTATTCCAAAAACCATGGCTATTTTCCAATCCAAGTTCCTTTGTGCGTTTTACGAAAGAACCACCCTTATTTTCAAATAGAGTAACTGGCATCCATTCTCCAACAATGACTAAGTCCTGGTCATTATCATTATCGTAATCAAACCATTTGGCATCTGTTATCATTCCTATGTCAAAAAGACTTGGTGCCAAAGCTTGGGTTCTATTGGTGAATTCTCCCTTTCCATCATTTATTAGGATATAACCATTTACGGGTTGACCATATTCAAACGACTTGGAACGTGTTCCTACAAATAAATCCTGATCACCATCATTATCAATGTCGGCAGCTGTTACACATGAAGAATTCTCGTAACTTTTAGTTGGTAAATTTTGTCTTGAAAGCGAATAAACCCCACCACCATTATTTATATATAGCCTATCTTTTAAGGAGGAAGAAGTAGAAGGAAACTCGTTACCGCCACTGCAAACGTATAAATCTAAATCACCGTCATTGTCGGCATCAAAAAAACAAGAACCGGTATCCAAACTGGACTTGTCCCGTTCAAAGCTAGCTTGTGGCTTTAGGGTAAAATTACCTTTCGCATTTTGAACAAACAAAGAACTTGATTCCCCTTTTGCACCACCGATAAATAAATCATCTCCTTTATCGGAATTGACATCTCCTATGGTCATTCTAGTTCCTTCAGCAGATTGCATTTGGAACAATAAGGGATTACGATCAAAATCGTCAAAACTTGATTTCCTATAATAATACTTCAATCCCCAAGAGTCATTTTGTTCTTTGAATATTCTCTTACTAATTACTTTTGTACTCTGCTCTATAGGGGGTTTTTCGTTTTTTCCCATGGATACATTCTGAGAAAGCGAAATTATTTCATCGACTGGAACATTTTTTTCTATTTGCATAGTTAAATCTGGCCATAGAATACGAATGGAATCAACCTTTGAGTTTGAACCAAGTCCAAAGTGCAATCTGTAGTCTACTGAAGACTGATAGCCTCTCATTGGTGCCAGCTCTTGATATTGCATCACACTGCCCTGGTAAACCGTAACCTGACTCCCCAAAGCGAATGTATTGTTTTCATTTCCTTTTAATGCTATTGTTAAAAAGTGATGTTCCGGTCGTAACGATTCTGAATTATTACGGTAAATTGAAGCAGGCATATTCACATTGTTCAAAACCAAATCAAGGTCGCCGTCATTATCCAAATCTGCATAGGCAGACCCATTGGAAAAAGTTGGTTTCTCAAATCCCCATTCTACAGTTTCATTATTAAATGTTAGATTACCATTATTTCTATAAGCAAAATTTGGTAAAGGGTTAGATGGAATATTATCTATAAGTTCCTTTAAAAAACTACCCCTTTCTTCAAAAAGACGACGTGCCGTAAGGGGATCTGCATAAAAGTTTAGATAGTCTAAATCTATGAGATCTTTATAGATACCATTGGCAACAAATAAATCTTTTAAACCATCATTGTCTAAATCTGCTATGAGGGCTCCCCAACTCCAATCCGTGGCTTCTACTCCAGAAAACCTAGAGATTTCACTCATGAAAATAGTACCTTTATCATCTTTGTAGCCTCTATTCAACTGTAGCACATTTCTTGGAAATTGCCTATAATATCCGGCCTTGATATTGGCCTGATATTTATTCCAATCCTCAAAAATAGCTTTGGTCTTTAAACGGGACTCCTCTTTAGGGAGCATTTCTGTAACAAAGATCTCCGGAAATCCGTCATTGTTGATATCAGCCATATCAGCCCCCATAGATCCAAGACTAATTTCTCCGATACTATTTTCTAGATTTTCGGTGAACGTTCCATCCTTATTATTAATATATAGGTAATCTTTTTCAAAATAATCATTGGAAACAAATATATCCTGCCAACCGTCTTTATTTATATCACCTATGGTTACACCTAAGCCAAAACCTATTGTACTACCATAAATACCCGCCTGTTCACTAACATCGGTAAAAATAGTCCCGTCATTCCTATACAATTTATTTCCTCCGTAGGGGTCGCGCACTAAGCGTTGATCTTTTTTAAGATCATAATTACCTATCGATTTTATTGAATTATTAAGAAGATACATGTCTAGGTCACCATCCTTGTCAAAATCAAAGAAAACTGCATGCGTAGAAAAACCATAATCTGCTATCCCATAGGCTCTGGCCATTTCTTGAAATACAGGATATGAACCAGTTTTGTCCAATCCCCTATTGATGAAGAGTTCGTTATTTCTTTGTTCTCCTTCTGGTTTTCCAGACTTACATATGTAAATATCCAATAACCCGTCTCCGTTTACATCGGCAAAACTCACACCTGTTGACCAAACTCCCAATGAGTTAAGCCCGCTCTCATTGGTAACATCCTTGAACTGAAAATCTCCTTGATTTAGATACAATTTATTTGATACCATACTACCGGTAAAAAAAAGGTCTTGAAGTCCGTCGTTGTTAATATCAGCAACCGCAACTCCCCCACCATTGTAAAAATTACGATAGGTATAGGTATTAAAATCCTCAGTATAGGTTAGTTCATTTTCAAATTCAATATTTGTATGTGAAGAAGGTAATAAAGTAAAAAGTCTGGTTCCATTAGAAACGGATTGCTCTTTGCCAATTTCTCCAACACACGATAGAAAGAGTATTGGAATAAGTAAAATGGAAATATACAAAATTGTTCTTCTCATGTGGTCAGGATAAAAAATAGGAAAGACACTTAAAAATAGCATCTTTCCTAATCAACTAACTCAAACAAAAATGTTTAATACCTTTAGTAGCCTGGATTTTGAACCAGTTTAGGATTGCCATTAAGTTGATCTGTCGGAATTGGGAAAACCTTTTTATTTGGATCAGTAATAGTTTTTTCCCACCATTGAGTATCAAATCTATTAAACCTTATCATCACAGTTCTAGCCTGGCATTCAAATGCCAATTCTCTTTGAATTTCATGATATAAAGCTTCTTCGGTCAAAGGATCAATTGCAGCCAGGCCTGATCTTTCACGTACCTGTCTCACAAGTTCAATAGCTTCGGCACTAGCATTATCCTCTCTCCAAAGGGCTTCTGCCCTCATTAATACCACATCGGCATATCTCACGGCAGGAAAATCATTTTCCATTGCCGTACCAATACCGTTTTCAAACTTAAATTTTCCAATACGTGCACCGGATTGACTAAAAGCTTTTGGAGTCAATTCATTGATGTACGGAGTAAAAATCAATGGTGTACCATCTGGGTCTGGGTTCCCTTGAGAATCTATTTCAATAGCGCCATTAGGGTCATTTATGGGTTCCCCAGAACTGGTATATTGTTGACCCACAATAAACATATCCTTTCGTGTATCTGTATCATCAAAAGAGTTATAAAATTCTTCCAATGCCGTATAACCGTTCCAGGGACCATTTTGTAAATCGTATGTCTCCTTGTTCAAGGGGTGTAAAGTTTCCATGTGCAAAGAGAATCCGGCCCCACTGGATTTGGAATAAGGAACTACAAAAATGTTTTCGTTAGACCCTTCGTTCCTAATTTCAAAATTATCAAGGTAATTTGGCTCTAATGAAAATTGGCCCCCATCAATTATTTGCTGGGTTAGTGAAGCTACTTTGTCCCATTGTGCTGTTCCAGTATAAGTTTCGGCATTTAAATATACCCTTGCCAAAATACCCATAGCGGACCAACTATTTATTCTGGCATAAAGTTCCCCTTTAGTTCCAGTTGGCAAAAGTGGAATCAATTCTTCCAACTCAGCAACTATATAATTAAAAACCTCCTGTTTGGGAGTTCTTGAAGGGTTAGCCTCTGCAGTAGCAAATGTGGCTACTAATGGAACATCCCCGAACATATCCATCGCTATATAGAAATAGAGAGCCCGTAAAGCCCTTAGTTCATTAACAGCGGCTTCTGTATCTGCAGTCGATGCCTGAAATTCCTCGATTAGTCTATTACAAGTAGAAACACCACTGAAGCACATGATCCATGCGCCATTGATGTCACCAGAATTGTTCTCCCATTCATGCCTGTGCAATCTAGCCCACAATCCACCATCATCCCATGGTCCAAATTTTGCGGGTGCTGCACTCGTCTCAGTCGAAAGCTCCTGAAGATTAAAATAGCTTCCTGCATATCCTTTCAATGGCTCATAAGCCGTCAGAATAGCAGCCAATTGGGTATCGGTCGTTGTATACTCCGTTTCAGGTGTTAAATCACTGTAGATGTCAGTTTCAAGGTTGGAACATGATATAAGAAACATCAAGCCACTTATGCCTATAATTGTTGTTTTTATCTTTTTCATTCTGTGAGTTATTTAGATTAAAGTCCAATGTTTAAGCCCAAGCTTATGGTTCGTGTACGGAAGTAAGAATTTCTGTCATCAACTCCGGGCGACAAGGGAGAACCACCATAGGAATAGTGAACCTCTGGATCAACTCCGGTGTAACCGCTAATTACGAATAGGTTCTGACCAGATGCATATATTCGAAGGCTTTTCACACTGGCCTTTCCCATTTCAAAATTATAGCCCAATGTTAGGTTATCCAATTTCAAAAAATCGGCTTTTTCAACATAATAACTATTCCAGCTCTCTGGTTCGGTAAGTTCCGGCAAATAGTACTTAGTTCTGACTGGGTTATAATTATTAGAAGCAGCCGGGGATTCATAGTATGCTCGATTGATATTGACCAAACTATGTCCAAACGCCCCACGAAATGTAAAATTAAGATCCAAATTTTTGTACCTCAATGAATTGCTCCATCCAAGTTCAAAATCAGGTAGCCCATTACCTACAACAACCGCGTCATCTTCTTGATTGATTGTACCATCCCCATTCTGATCGGTTATAATCCTTTTTCCGTCAGCATCTAACCCCTCAAAGATTGGGGCCATAATATCACCTATTTTTTCACCTTCCTTGACCCTGATTACTAAAATATTGTTTAGGCCTGGTGCTCCAAGATTCCCAAGAAATATTTGTTCTCTATCCCCATCTAAGCTAACTAATTCTGTATTAAAGGTTGAAAATGTAATACCTGTATTGTACCCAAAATCCGGTTTCTGGACCACCGCTCCATTCAACGTAATTTCCAATCCATTGGATTTTAATTCTCCGATGTTCAAAAGAGTTTGGTCGTAAAAGTTTGGGGGAACGGGCACACTTACGAACTGAAGCACATCACTTGTATTCCTAGAATAATAATCAATTGAGCCATATAATCTTGAATCCAACAATCCAAAATCAAGTCCAATATTCGTTTCGACCTTTTCTTCCCATTTTAAATTCGGGTTGGGATTGGATGAAAAATTCACCCCTTGTAGGTATCTTGAATTATTAAAAAAGCTTCTTGAGCCGCGAGATAGTCTAGTTCGGCTTTCATAATTTTGATTAGGGAGATTTCCCGTTATCCCATATCCAGCACGAAGCTTCAAAGTACTAAAGGGAATTTCAAAAATTTCTGAAAAATCAACACCACCGCTTATAGCATAAAAATCTCCCCACTGTTCATTGATCCCGAACTTAGAAGAACCTTCCCTTCTATAAGAGGCGCTGATGAAAGCTTTATCGTTATAATTAAACATTGCCCTGCCAAAAAAAGAAATCAATCTAGATTCTTCCTTTTGACTGTTTTGACCCGCTAGGGCATCACTTCCTGTTGCTGTACCTAGACCCAATTCAAGTGCATTGTACAATAAGTCATCGGTAATGAAGTTTGTGTTGAAAGCGTTAAAATTTTCATAACCAAATTCTTGCCAAGAATATCCCCCTAGGAGAGTTACTTTAAGATCTCCAAAAAGTTTTTGATAGTTTGCCGTGAGCTCAAACAACTCATTTTGCCTATCCTCGGCTTCCTTTCTGGCCCTTCCTTTTTGTCCTGAGGCAGCAGAAAATCTTGTTTTGGATGAAAAATATTGTGAGCGCAGATCGCTTTCATATTGTAATGAATAAAATGCACTTACGTCAAAATTGTCTGTAAGTCTGTATTTGGCCTTTATATTTCCCAACATTGTCTTAAAAATCCCATTGTCAGTAACTTCATTTGCAATTCCCACTGGGTTATGATATTCTGGTGTTGTTGGTTCCCAATAACCATTTGCTTCATCACCTCCATTATAAACAGGGGCAGTAGGATCAGCAATAATAGCAAATCGCAAGCTCTCATAATTAATAAAATTGGCATTCCTTTTTGTAAGGCCTCCATTGAGTGTAAGTATCAGCTTGTCGTTCAACGCTCGCTGTTCAAAGTTGAATCTAGCATTAAACTGAGAAAAACCATTTCTTATGGCCACACCCTTAACATCCCTATAGTTTACAGATGCTCGGTAACTTCCATTTTTGGTACTATTGGATAGTGCCAAGTTATTGACCGTTGTTACGCCTGTATGGGTAACCAAATCGAGCCAATTGGTCTCGAATCCGTTATCGGTACCCCCAGCTTCCTTGTATTGTGCGGGAGTAGAGTTTTGAACAAACTTTGCGACATTTTCAAGTGCCACATAGGAATTGTAATCAATTCTAGCTGCATCTCCACCAATTGCCGCTTTCTTGGTGGTAACCAAAATCACCCCAGACGCCCCTCTAGTTCCATAAATTGCCGCTGCGGATGCATCTTTTAGAACTTCGATTGATTCTATATCATTCGGGTCGATCAATGACAATGATCCACCAGAGACTCCGTCTATAACAATTAATGGCTGAGAATTTGCCCCAAAAGTTGAAAGACCTCTCAACCTAATATCATATCCACTATTAGGATCACCTCCCGGTTTTGCAATTGATAATCCCGCAACCTTTCCTTGAAGTAATTGAGATGGATCATTTATATTTCCCTTATTGAATTCCTCAGAATCTACACTAGCAACGGCACTCGTAATTTCTCTTCTTTGCACCGATCCATAACCAATACTTGTAACCGTAACTTCACTTAACTGGGTAAAATCCTCAATCAGTGAAACATTAATCATAGTCTGTCCTCCCACCGTAACTTCCTGTAACCTAAAACCAACAAAGGAGAATTGAAGGATATCAGATGGAGATGCCGCAATTGCGAATTTACCATCAAAATCTGTAACCGTTCCTGTTGCGGTACCTTTAAGTATGACATTAACACCCAACAATGGCTGGCCATCAGTTTCATTGATTACAATTCCATCGATAGTTTTAACATCTTGACTATAGCTATTCGTAAAAACAAGGAATAAAAAGATTACCAAATATCCAAACTTTGTGGAATAAGGTAATTTCACTAAATTAATAATTGGATTTTCTTTCATGTTGGTTCCGTTTAAATTTAATAAGTGTGTTTGTAACACATGTAAATTAAATAAAGTAATTTTACTTATGCAAGTATTTTTATAAAATATGTGTATTTTAAC
>Ga0075530_1001625_pt1 | contig 10627 bp, 10 predicted proteins | sample NGEPerD_2_FD_75101 | JGI IMG/M metagenome (GOLD analysis project Ga0075530, IMG submission 75101) | Arctic peat soil microbial communities from the Barrow Environmental Observatory site, Barrow, Alaska, USA - NGEE PermafrostL1-D | ecosystem: Environmental > Terrestrial > Soil > Wetlands > Peat ...
GAGCTTGGTCGCGCCCGGCAGCGGCGTGATGAGGATGCCGCCGGTCTCCGTCTGCCACCAAGTATCGACGATGGGACAGTTCTTGTCGCCGACCACGTGGTAGTACCACTCCCATGCTTCCGGATTGATCGGCTCGCCCACCGTGCCGAGCAGCTTCAGCGACTTGCGGCTGGTGCGCGTCACGTACTCGCTGCCCGCGCCCATCAGTGCGCGGATCGCCGTCGGCGCCGTGTAGAAGATCTCGACCTTATGCTTGTCGACGACTTGCCAGAACCGCGACGCGTCGGGGTAGTTGGGCACGCCCTCGAACATCAGCGTGGTCGCGCCGTTGGCGAGCGGACCGTAGACGATATAGCTGTGGCCCGTGACCCAACCGACGTCCGCCGTGCACCAATAGATGTCGCCGTCGTGATAGTCGAAAACGTATTGATGGGTCATTGCGGCAAAGACGAGATAGCCGCCCGTGGTGTGGAGCACGCCCTTGGGCTTTCCCGTCGAGCCTGACGTGTAGAGGATGAAGAGCGGATCCTCCGCGCTCATCTCCTCGGCCGGGCACTCGGCCGGCACCTTCGCCATCTCTTCGTCGAGCCACACATCGCGGCCCGGGGTCCACGGCACGTCGCCGCCGGTATGGCGGACCACCAGGACCGTTTTCACGTGCCCGTTGTTCTCAAGCGCGGTGTCGGTGTTCGCTTTGAGCGGGACCTTGCGGCCGCCGCGAACGCCCTCGTCGGCGGTGATGACGAAGCTCGATTTGCAGTCCTCGATGCGGCCGGCAAGCGAGTCCGGCGAGAAGCCGCCGAACACGATGGAATGAACCGCGCCGATGCGCGCGCAAGCCAACATGGCGTAAGCCGCCTCGGGGATCATCGGCATGTAGATGGTGACCCGGTCGCCGCGTCTGACGCCGTGCGCCTTCAGCACATTGGCGAAGCGGCAGACATTCTCGTAGAGCTCGCGATAAGTGATATGCCGCGCGTCCGCGTTCGGGTCGTCGGGCTCCCAAATGATGGCGGTCTTCTTGCCGCGCTTCTTCAGGTGCCGGTCGATGCAGTTGGCCGCAACGTTGAGCGTGCCGTCCTCGAACCATTTGATCGACACGTTGGGATACTCGAACGTCGTGTTCTTGACGCGCGTATAGGGCTTGATCCAGTCGAGGCGCTTGCCCTCCTTGCCCCAGAACTTGTCGGGCTTCTCGACGCTCTTTTCGTAGAGCTTCCGGTACGTGGTCTTGTCGATGAAGGCGTGGTCCTTCCACGTCTTCGGCACCTTGAGCGTCTCGAGTTTGTACGTCTTATGTTCGGACATCAGTCCGCTCCTCCCTACGCGAACGCGCGCTTTGTGCGCTTAGTGTTGGCGGCGAGTATGACGGAAAAGTCTTCTCCCGCGCGCAAGCTTCTCTAAAGGCCAAACGCGCCGATCACGGCGCCTTGAATGAGCAGTACGGCCAGCCAGTGGCCGCCGTCGATCAGGGTCAGCATCGGTTTGGCGCCGGAAAAGGCGTGGTTCACGCCCATCGTGGTGATGACGAAGCCGAGCCAGACGAAGGCCCCGCTGATCAGCCCACCGCGCACCGTCACGTCGCCGAGATGGCCCATCAGGCCCGCCAGAATCCAGGCCATAATCAGGAGGGCGACGATGGAAATGACGAAGGGCATGGCCTTGGCCGAGCCCGTCTCGCGTTTCAGCTCGGCTTCCGTCTTGCCGATGGCGCGCAGCCACGGCTTCGACAGAGTCATGTACCAGATCGCGCCGAGGCCGAAGCCGGCAAGCGTGGCGACGATGACCGCGAAGTAGTTCACCCCTGAGAATGTCATTTCTGTCCCCCTCCAGACTTGCGAGCTTTCCCGACCTTACCTCAGGAGACGCGCTTCGGGCACTAGGCTGATGGGGGATTGGCGAGGCCGCCGAGCGCGCAGAGCTTGCGCCATTCCGATGCCGTCACCGGCTGCACCGACAGCCGTGAGTTCTTGACCAGCACCATGTCCTTTAACTGCGGGTTGGCTTTGATCTCGGCCAGCGTCACCGGCCTCGGCAGGTCGGCGACGGCCGCCACGTCGACGCACTCCCATTGGCCGGAGCCGTCGGTGGAGTCGGGATGCGCTTCCGCCACCACCTTGACGATGCCGACGCAGGCTCTCTCGCTTCCCGAATGATAGAACAGGGCGAGGTCGCCTTTGCGCATCGCGCGCATGTTGTTGCGCGCCTGGTAGTTACGCACGCCGTCCCACTCGGCGCCCGCTTTGCCCTCTGTCTTCTGCGCGTCCCAGGACCAGGTCTCGGGCTCGGATTTCATCAGCCAGTAGGCCATGGCGCGCGCCGCTCACTCTTCCTCGTCGGTCTCTTCCGTGTTGTCGATGGTCCACAGCCACGGACGGATCTCGACGGCGGCAAACAAGCCGGCTCTGGCAAAAGGATCGCTGTCGGCGATCTCGCGCGCGGCTTGGAGCGAGGGCGCCTCGACCACGATCAGGCTGCCGTTCATGGTCTGGCCGTCTTCCTCGGTGAACGGTCCTGCGAACACGAGAATGTCGCCGAGGCCCTCCAGAAAAGCGAGGTGCTCCGGGCGGGTTGCCTTGCGAATGGCGAGGCCGTTCGGCTTGTCGGTGCAGATCAATGCGTACAGCATCGGCGTCCCTCTTTGTCGGAAATGAAGCTATTGCGGCGCTTCACGGCTGTCCATGGGGCCTCACATTTCCGGCCGGAGCGGCCGGGCCAGCAGCGCCTCGATGGCCTCGTCGACCGTGGTGTCTCCCGAGATCACCGAGTGCACCGCTTGCGCGATCGGCATGTCGATACCGCGCGCGCGGGCCGTCTCGACCATGGCGCTGGCCGTGGGCACGCCTTCGGTCACGGTCAGCCGATCCTTGAGCGCGTCCTCCACGGTTCGCCCCTGGCCGAGCGCGATGCCGAGCGACATATTCCGTGATTGCTGGTTACCGCAGGTGAGCACGAGATCGCCGAGGCCGGAGAGCCCGATCATGGTCTCGAGCTTTGCCCCGAGCGCCACGCCGAACCGCGCCATTTCGGCGAAACCTCTGGTGACCAGGGCGGCATGGGCGCTGGCGCCGAGCGCCTTGCCCACGACGATGCCCGCCGCGATCGCATAGACGTTCTTCACCGCGCCGCCGATTTCGGCCCCGATCACGTCGCCGCTCCAATAGCAGCGGAATGGCGCGCCGCTGAGCGCGTGGCTGAGCGCGCTGCCGAGCGCTTCGTCCGAAGTGGCGAGCGTCACCGCCGCCGGCAAACCCGCCGCGACATCCGCGGCGAAGCTCGGCCCCGACAGCACGGCGATCTCGGTCGCCGGCAACAGATCGCCGGCCACTTGCGACATCAGGCGTCCGGTTTCCTGCTCGATGCCCTTGGAGCAGACGATCAGCGGATGGCCTTCCTTCAGGTAAGGCGCGAGCGCGACAACGATGGCGCGCAAATGCTGCGCCGGCGTCACCATCAGCAGCATGTCGCAGGTGGCGACCTCGTTGAAGCGTGAGGTGGCCTCGATCGCCGGATCGAGTGCGACGCCTGGCAGGAAGACATCGTTGCGATGGGTCTCGTTGATGGCGGCGACCGTTTCCGGCTCGCGGGCCCAGAGCAGGACGTCGCGGCCGGCGCGCCGCGCGGTGAGGGCGAGCGCCGTCCCCCACGCGCCTGCCCCGATGATCCCGACTGATTGAAGTTCCATGCGATCCCTCGGGGTCTTCATATCCCAAAATGCGCGGCTTGGGGCGAACTCAAGCTCATGCTTTGACCCCGGCGCCGAGCACCGGCGGCGCGTCGGGATCGAGCGGCCAGCGGGCGCGGGCCGGCGCGGCCATGTCGTCGGCGAGACCGCGCGCGAGCCGCTCCGCTCCGGCCCAAGCGATCATCGCGGCATTGTCGGTACAAAGGTCGGGCGGCGGCACGACCAGGCGGAACCCGCCGGCCTCCGCGACCGCCTGAAGCGCGGCCTTGAGCCGTTGGTTGGCGGCGACCCCGCCGGCCACCACCAGCGCGCGGGGCGCCTCGGGCCCCAGACGGGCCGCATAGATGTCCATGGCGCGCGTCGTGCGGTCGCTGACCACCTCGGCCACGGCCTCCTGGAAGCTGGCGCACAGATCGGCGACCGTCGCGTCGCTGAGCGGCGCCCGGGCAAGCGCCTCCTGGCGCAGCGCCGTCTTGAGCCCGGCGAAGGAGAAATGCGGCTCCGGCCGCCCCAGCATCGGGCGCGGCAGCTTGATGGTGGGCCGGCCGCGCGCGGCGCAAGCCTCCACCTCGGGCCCGCCGGGATAAGGCAGGCCGAGCAGCTTGGCCGCCTTGTCGAACGCTTCCCCCAGGGCATCGTCGAGCGTCGTGCCGAGCCGCTCGAAACTGCCGACGTCCTTGACGATCAGAAGCTGGGTGTGCCCGCCCGACACCAAAAGCAGGAGATAGGGGAAGCCGAGGTGATCGGTGAGGCCGGCGCTCAGTGCATGGGCTTCGAGGTGATTGACCGCGATGAAGGGCCGCTCGAGCCCGAGCGCCATCGCTTTCGCAGTGGTCATGCCGACGATGAGCCCGCCGATCAGGCCAGGTCCCGCCGCCGCGGCGACCCCGTCGACCGCCTCGAAGCCGAGCTTTGCATCGGCGAGCGCTTGGCGGACAGCCGCATCGAGCAAGTCGATATGGGCGCGGGCGGCGATTTCCGGCACCACCCCGCCATAGGCCGCATGCAAATCGAGCTGCAGGCGCACCACATTGGACAAGATCTCGCCACGTCCGTCCGCGCTCCGGCGCACCACGGACGCGGCCGTCTCGTCGCAACTCGTCTCGATGCCGAGCATGGTCAAAGGGGCGCTTTTTTCGCTGTCAGTCATGCGCTCTCAATAGGCGTCCGCGACGAGTGATTGAAGGGGGAGCCGAAACCGGCCATTAATGCGGGGACTGTGGCCCGTTTCACCCAAAGAACTCAAGGAGTTCCGCTTTGCCGGCCCGTCTTTGCCTGATCGGTACCCGTGGCAGCCCGCTTGCTCTGTGGCAGGCGCGCCATGTGCGCGAGCGCCTCATGGCGGCCCATGGCCTGGGCGAGGGCGATGTCGATCTGCGAGTCATTACCACCTCGGGCGACCGCATCCAGGACCGGCCGCTCAGCGATGTTGGCGGTAAAGGCTTGTTCACCAAGGAAATCGACGAGGCGCAGCTCAGGGGCGACGTGGCGTTGGCCGTGCACTCCATGAAGGATCTGCCGACCGTCCTGCCCACAGGGCTCTCCGTGGCGGCCGTGCTGCCCCGCGCCGATGTGCGTGACGCTTTTCTGAGTCCCAAGGCCCCGTCTCTGATGGAACTTCCGCCCGGCGCCGTGGTTGGCACTTCATCTCTGCGGCGTGGCGCTCAGGTGAAGCGCTTGCGGCCGGACCTCCGCGTCGTCGATTTCCGCGGCAATGTCGAGACGCGGCTGAGAAAGCTCGACGAGGGCGTCGCCGATGCGACCCTGCTGGCCATGGCGGGTCTCGATCGGCTGGGCCTTGCGGCCCAGGTGACCGCGATTCTTTCCGTCGATGAGATGCTGCCGGCGGTCGCCCAGGGCGCCATCGCTGTTCTGGCCCGCGCCGACGATGAGGAGACCCACGCATTGCTGGCCCCGCTGAACGACCCGGCGACGGAAACCGCCGTGACGTGCGAACGCGCCTTCCTTGCCCGTCTCGACGGCTCGTGCCGCACGCCCATTGCCGGGCTGGCCGAGATCGCCGACGGCATTATGCGCTTTCGCGGCTTGATCCTCACGCCAGGCGGCGCAGAATGGCATGATGTCGAGGTGACCGGGCAGGCGGAGCATGCGAGAGCGCTCGGCCGTGACGCCGGCGACGAGGTGCTCGCCCGGGCGGGCCCCAACTTCCTCGTAAGTTTGCCATGACAGGCATCACATGACAGGTCAGCAATGATGCGTGTGCTCGTGACCAGGCCCGAATTCGATGCGACCCGTGAGGCGGAGGCGCTTACCGCGCGCGGGCATGAGCCCGTGCTCGCGCCGTTGCTCGCCATCGAGTTTCTGCCTGGCGTGTCCCTCGACCTCGACGGGGCGCAGGCGCTGATCGTCACCAGCCGCAATGCCCTGCGGGCGCTGGCGGCCCATGCGGAGCTGAAACAGGCGCTTGCCTTGCCGCTATTCGCGGTTGGCGAGGCCACGGCCCGGGCGGCGCAACAGCTTGGCTTCGCCGAGGTGACCATCGGTCCCGGCACGGGCGCCGGCCTGCTGCCGCTGATCCGCACGGAGCTTCACCCCGAGAAGGGCGCGCTGGTGCATGTTGCCGCCGAAGCGGTGGCTTTCGACCTGAAGCCGTTGCTCGAAGAGGAGGGGTTCACCTTCCGCCGGCCGGTGCTCTACCGGTCCCATCCGGCCGAAACGCTTTCCGCCGAGATTGTGGCCGGTCTTACGTCTGGCGACATCTCCGGCGTCATCCTCCTGTCGCCGCGCACCGCCAAGACCTTTGCCGCGCTGGCCGAGCGTCACGGAGTGGTAACGCAAGCTCAGGGCCTTGTTTGCTATTGCCTGTCCCAGGCGGTAGCAGAGGCGGTAATGCCATTGGGTTTTGAAGTGCGCGTGCCCGCGCATCCGCGCGAGGAAGATGTCCTTGCGCTCTTGGACTCCGGCGCGCCATCTTCGTGAGTGACGCGAATCTCTCAGGACGTAAAGGTAACGACGTGATGGCGGGCCCCTTCGGCAAAAACGACAACGGCCAGGACCAGGCGGGCACCCGACCGGTGCCGACCATCGAAGGCACGGCCACCGAAGTGACCGTCGAGCCGGACGTGGCAGCCAAGGATGACGTTTCCGTCGAGTCAGCGGAGGCCAAGTCCGAAGAGACAAAGTCCGAAGAGGCAAAGTCCGACGAGGTAAGCACCGAAGACAATGCCGACGCGATAGAGCCGCCCGAGACGGAGGCGCAAGTGACGGCCGCGCCGCCGTCAAGTCGTGGGCCCGGGGGTAGAATCCTCGGCAATCTCACGGCGGGGCTGCTCGGCGGCCTTGTCGGCGCAGGCGCCCTCGCTCTCGCCTGGGATTATCTGCCCATGAACGCGCCGGCGGAGGCGCCGGATCTTTCGCCCCTCGAAACCCGCATCGCCAAGCTCGAGAGCGCACCGGCGCCGGACAATGGCGCGGCCTTGACCGACCAAATGGCCAAGCTCGACGCCCGGCTCAATGACCTCGAAGGCAAGGACGCCGAGCTCCCGCCGGAAGTCTCAAGCCTGACCGACCGGGTGGCTCAGCTCGAAACCAGCCTCAAGGCCATGGCCACAGCAGCGAAGGACGGCGGCTCGGTTGGCGACGCCGCGGCGATCAGCCAGCAGATCGGCGCGGCCGAGCAGCGCCTCGATGGCAAGCTCGACGCAGCTTTGGCCGAGGCCAAATCCGCCAATGCCGCAGCGCTCGAAGCGTTGCGCAAGGAGGTCGCCGGGCTCGATGCCAAGCTACGGGCGCTTGCCGAGGCGGAACTCAGTTCGGGCGAGGCCGCGCGGCTTGTGCCTGAGATCGCCGTGCTCGACGAACGGCTCGGCAAGCTCGAAGCCGCGCTGCCCACCCTGCTCAGTGCCGTCGACAAAGATGCCAGCGATACCAAGGCGGCCACTCTGGCGATCGCCTTTGCCAATCTGCGGGCCGCGGTCGGCGAGGGACGGCCCTACGCGCCCGAGCTTGCAACACTGGCGGCGCTGTCGCCGGGGGCCGGCGAGCTTGGGCGTCTGCTCGACTACGAGGACAGCGGGATCCCAACCGTCCCTGAACTGACGCGCGCATTCAAGGCGGCGAAGGACGCAGCAACTGCCGTGCCCGCTCCCGCAGCCGGCGGGTCGATTCTCGACCGCTTAGTGGCGAGCGCTGAGTCCCTGATCAAGATCAGGCGCGTCGATGCGGAAGCCGAGGGCGATGCGCCCGATGCCGTGCTGGCAAGAGCCGAGGCGCAATTGGAGCAAGGCAACCTTGCCGACACCGTGAAAGAGGTCGAAACGCTTCAAGGGGCCCAACGCGCGGCGTTCGCGACCTGGCTCGACCAGGCACGCGCCCGCCTCGGCGCCGAGGAGACCATGCAGCGGCTTCAGAACATCCTGCTCGTCTCCTTAAGCGGGAGCCCAGCGTCAAATCGAACCGAGCATGACTAGACGATGATCCGCATTCTCCTTTTCGTTCTCCTTATCGTGGCGGCGGCCCTGAGCCTCGCCTGGCTCGCTGATCGCCCCGGCACCGTGGCGATCGAGTGGCTCGGCTATCAGATCGAGACATCCGCCTTCGTCGCGGCACTGGTGATGGCCGTCCTGGTCTCGCTGTTCATTCTTGCCTTCGCGCTGCTGCGCTACGTGTGGACGCGGCCCGCGGCCATGGCGGCTTACGTCCGGGAGCGGCGGCGGCAGCAAGGCCACGAGGCGCTGTCGCACGGCCTTCTGGCCATCGGCGTCGGCGACCGGGCGCTCGCCCAGCGCTATGCCGGGATCGCCGGACGCAATCTGCCGCGCGAGCCGTTAACGGCGCTGCTCAAGGCACAAGCCGCCCAGCTCAAAGGGGACAGGCCAGCGGCCCGTCGTGCGTTCGAATCCATGCTCGACCGGCCGGAGACCCAGCTTCTCGGCGTGCGCGGCCTCTTCCTCGAGGCCCAGCGCAGCAACGATGCCGATGCCGCCCGCACCCTCGCCGAGCAGGCGGTCCAGCGCGATCCCAAGCTCGCTTGGGGGGTCAACGCGCTGTTCGACATTCAAGCCCGGGCCGGCGATTGGGACGGCGAGCTGAACACGCTCGCCATCGCCCGCCAAAACGGCCATGTGCAGACCGATATCGCCAACCGCCGCCGCGCCGTGCTGCTGACGGCGGAAGCCCGCGAGGCGGAAGCCTTCAATCCCGACAAGGCGCTGACGCTCGCCAATGAGGCGTTGCGGCTGGCGCCGTCTCTCGTGCCGGCGGCCGCGCTCGCCGGCCGCATCTTCGCCTCCAAGGGGGAGGCCCGCGCCGCGTCCCGCCAGATCACCAGGACGTGGAAGCTGTCGCCCCATCCCGACCTGGCGGTCGCTTACGCTTTCGCCAAGCCCGGCCTGTCGCCCCGCGACCGGCTGAAGCGTGTCGAATATCTCGCCGGTCTCACCCCGAACGACATCGAAGGCGCCATCGCCGTGGCCAACGCCGCCGTCGAGGCCCATGACTGGCAGGTGGCCCGCGATGCTTTGGCGCCTTATCTCGAGGATCGCCCGTCGGCGCGCATCTGCACGCTGATGGCCCGGATCGAGGGCGGCGAGGGCGACAAGGGACGCGAGCGGGAATGGCTCGGCCGTGCCGTGCGCGCGCCCCGTGACCGCGCCTGGATCGCCGACGGCTATGTGTCGGACCGCTGGCTGCCCGTGTCGCCGGTCACCGGCGCCGTCGATGCCTTCGAGTGGAAGGCGCCGGTGGACGCCATCGGTCGCGGCGACGACACGCTTCTGATTGAGGAGCATATGGAGCCGCCACGGGACGCGAGCGCCATGGCGCCTCCGCCGGAGCAGGAGCGTGACGAGCCTGCGGTGGTTGTCGATGTGACGCCTGTCGTGACCGAGGCGCGCGAGGAGGCACCCAAAGAGGACAAGGCGGCCCCCACGGAGCCTCCCAAGACCGAGGCCGTCCCCATGCAGAGCATCGAGCCGAAGCCGGGCGCCCCGGCCTTCGTCCCCACGCGCCCGCCGGACGATCCCGGCGTGTCTCAGCCCGAGCCCGACGAGAGCCCGACCTCGCTTGAGCGCTTGCGCGCGGCGCAAATCCGCTGAGTTCGGGGTGCGAGCCGCAGGTCTCGGCTGCCAGCTTGCGCCATCCCAATATTGGCATTAAGCACGGGGCCGAGGTCTAGGCCCAAAGCTTCAAGCCCAAGGCTTCAAGCGCAAGGCTTTGAGCCCAAGGCTTTGAGCCAAAGCCTTCCTTTACCCGCGCCGCCTATGGTCTCGCAGGGTGAAACGTGCCGCAGTAGCTCAGTCGGTAGAGCATCGCATTCGTAATGCGGGGGTCGGGGGTTCGAATCCCTCCTGCGGCACCATGTTCTCTTTAAAAAACAACATATTGTGTCGGCGGTACTCTAGTGCTTGTATGTAACAATTGGGTTTCATACAATTGATGCATGGTTGGTCGAACCAATCCCTACGACATCGAGAGTGTCTCGGGGTACCCGAACGCACTCCAGATCTATCGGATTCCTGCGAGTAGTGCGTGGCAGGTGCGTCTCTTCGTCGGTCGAAAATACCTTCGCAAAAGCACCCGGTGTGAGAGCAAACGCGACGCGATTGAGTTCGCGAAACGGTTCTACGACGAAGTCAAAATTGCACAGAGACTCGATTTCGACATCCACCGTGACAGTTTCGCGGCATGTGCCAATCATTTGATGAAACGGCAAGAGGCATTGGTCGGTCGCGGCGAACGCGATGACCGCTTTCTTTCAGAGGACCGCTACAAACTTTCGAAGGACATCCTTCCATATTTTGGGGTGATGGCGGTCGCCGATGTAACGAGTCAAACGCTCGATGACTACATCGATAATATCAGCAGAGAACGCAAACTTGCTCCCGCGACATTAAACCGGCACCTAGTGGTCAAAATCTAACGATTGAATCCGTTGTGGGATTCCCTCCGGCGTTTGCGCGTGCGAGTCTGTCGCATGCGCGC
>Ga0075530_1001626_pt1 | contig 10623 bp, 9 predicted proteins | sample NGEPerD_2_FD_75101 | JGI IMG/M metagenome (GOLD analysis project Ga0075530, IMG submission 75101) | Arctic peat soil microbial communities from the Barrow Environmental Observatory site, Barrow, Alaska, USA - NGEE PermafrostL1-D | ecosystem: Environmental > Terrestrial > Soil > Wetlands > Peat ...
GCGAGGTGCATGGCGAGAACCCGCTTACCGGCGAGCGGAGACTGTGCACGGTGGGCCACATGAACTTCGTCCCATCGGGGACGACGGCGAGCCCACCACCGTGCCGCCGCTGCTGGTCGCCAGTGACCTCGAACGCAGGCACTGGGACACCGGCCAGAAGGTCCGGGACGACATCGACCGACGCCGCCAACGTCGCGCGTACGAGCCGTCATAACCACATGCGAAGCCCGCACCAACCCCTGGTATCCTGGCGGGGGCCGGGCGGGTCACCGCGCCGGATGGAGGCACCATGTCCGAACAAACCGAAACGGCAGAGGGCGGCGAGCTAGCTGAGCTCGACCCGGCGCTTGCGCAACGCAGCATCAACACCGTCCGGGCGCTGACCATCGACGCCACCCAGGAGGCCGGTGACGGCCACCCCGGCATGCCGCTCGGCACCGCGCCGATCGGGTACGCGCTCTTCCGGCTGATCATGCGGCACGACCCGAACGACCCCGGCTGGCTGAACCGCGACCGCTACGTCCAGTCGGCCGGTCACGGCTCCATGCTGCAGTACTCGCTGCTTCACCTCTCGGGGTACGACCTTCCCATGGACGAGCTCAAGGGCTACCGGCAGTGGGGCAGCGCCACGCCCGGGCATCCGGAGTACGGCCACACCATCGGCGTCGAGACCACCACCGGGCCGCTCGGTCAGGGGTTCTCCACCGCCGTCGGCATGGCGTTGGCAGAGGCCCACCTCGCGGCCCGCTACAACCGACCCGGCTTCCAGGTGATCGACCACCACACTTACGTGATCGCCTCCGACGGGGACCTGATGGAGGGCGTGTCGGCCGAGGCCTCGTCGTTCGCCGGCCATCTCGGGCTCGGCAAGCTGATCGTGCTCTACGACGACAACGGCATCACGATCGACGGCGCCACCGACCTCACCTTCAGCGAAGACGTGCCCGCGCGCTACCGCGCCTACGACTGGCACGTTCAGACCGTCGAGGACGGTAACGATCTGCCGGCCATCGTCGCCGCCATCCGGGCCGCCAAGGCGGAGACCTCGCGGCCGAGCCTCATCGCGGTGCGCACCGTGATCGGGTTCGGCGCGCCCAAGCTGGCGGGCACCTCCAAGGTCCACGGCTCCCCGCTCGGCGACGACGAGGCCGCAGCCGCCAAGCGCAACCTCGGCATCGACTGGCCGGCGTTCACCGTTCCTGAAGACGTCCGCAGGCACATGGACGAGTGCGAGGCTCGCGGCGCGCGGGCCCACCAGCGCTGGAGCGCTACGTTCGAGCGCTACCGGGCCGAGCACAAGGAAGCGGCGGCCGAGCTCGAGCGGGTGATGGCCGGACGGCTGCCTGAGGGCTACGCCGCCGACCTCCCGAGCTTCGAGCCGGGCGAGAAGGTCGCCACTCGCAAGGCCTCGGCCGCCGCCCTCAACGCCTTGGCGCCGCATCTTCCCGAGCTCATCGGCGGCTCGGCCGACCTCGCCGGCTCGAACTACACCGATATTACTGACGAACGGGCCATCACGCGCGCCGATTACGGGGGCCGCATCATTCACTTCGGCATCCGCGAGCACGCCATGGCGGCCATAGCCAACGGCCTCGCGCTACACGGCTTGCTGCCGTACGTCGCGACCTTCCTGGTCTTCTCCGATTACCTCAAACCCGCCTTGCGTCTGGCGGCCCTGATGGGCCAACGGGTGATCTACGTGCTCACCCACGACAGCATCGGCCTCGGCGGCGACGGCCCGACGCATCAGCCGGTCGAGCACCTGATGGCACTCAGGGTGGTGCCAGGTCTGGTCGTGGTGCGACCGGCCGACGGCAACGAGACCGCCCAGGCCTGGCAGGTAGCGACCGCGCGCGCCGGCCCGACCGTGCTCGCGCTCACGCGGCAAGGCGTGCCCAACCTGGAGGTACCGGCTGACGCCGTGGCCAAGGGCGCCTACGTCATCGCCGAGACGAACGACGCCGGCGACAGTGCCGGCGACGGTGTCGAGCAGCCCGGGCTGCCGGACGTGATACTCATCGCCACAGGCTCCGAGGTCGCCTTGTGCCTCGCTGCCAAGGAGGAGCTGGAGCGTGGCGGCGCCACGGTGCGGGTAGTAAGCATGCCGAGCTTCGAACTCTTCGAGGCGCAGGCAGCCAGCTACCGCGAACGTGTGCTTCCGCCCACTGTCACCGCACGCGTCACCATCGAAGCCGGCGCCACGCTCGGCTGGTCGCGTTACGCTGGCGACGCCGGCGAGATCATCGGCCTCGACCACTTCGGGGCCTCGGCGCCCGGCGACGTAGTCATGGAGAAGTTCGGCTTCACCGCTGAGGCGGTCGTTGCGGCCGCGCGCCGCGTGATGCGAACATGACTACCGCACCAAGGCCGGCCTCACTAACGGCGGTCGACCCGCCACTATGATGTCTCGGCTCGATACTCCTGGAGGACAGATGAAGAAACCCCTACTGCTGACGCTACTGTGCGCCGCCGCGCTCTTCACCTCGACCGGCTCCGCCGCTTCGCTTTTGCACCTGTTGCCCGCCGAGACCTTGGCCGCCGTCGGCGTCGAGGGCCTGGCTGACCATGAAGACAAGGCCCAGGCCTTCATCGACGAATGGAACCGGCTCGACCTCACCAACCTCCTCGAGGCCGCGTACGGCGAAGAGCTGGACGGCGGTGGCGAGGCGTCCGACTCCGACGTCGAGATCCCCCAGGCATTGCTCGACGCCGATCCGCTTGACCTCATCGGCGAGGAGCTGTGGCTGGTCGTGTCGGCCTCGTCATTCAACCCGTTGCCGGCCGTGTCGCTGGTGGGGACCATGAACGAGGCCGGGCGTGGTGTGGTCAAGGCGCTTTTCGACGAGGCCAGCGCCACTGCCGAAGTCACCACGCTCACCGAGGGCAACGCCACCTTCTACGTCATGCAACCCGACGTCGAGGCCGGTGAAAGCGACTTCGGCGAGGACCTGAGTGTGGTGGTCTCGTACGGTCAGATCGACGACCTGGTGGTCGTGTCGTCCAACCCCGACGTCACCAGGGCCGTGCTGCGCCGCTACCAGGGCGCCAGTGAACCCAATCTCAGCGAGAACGCCGCCTTCAACGGTACCGTCGGCACGCTCGGCGCTGGCAACGTTTACACCTTCCTCGACCTGCCGGCCGTGGTCGAGGTGGCCCAGCCCTTCGCGACGGGCATGGGCTTCGACGGGCTCGTCGAGCGACTGGGGCGGGCCTTCAGCACTGCCGGTTCCTTCGGCAGCGTGACGACGGTAGTCGCCGACGGCTTCGAGGGCGCGAGCCTGCGCGTGCTCGGCGACCGTGCGAGCGACCCGCAGCTCTACGACCTGCTCGCCGGCTCGGAGAGCGTCACCGAGGCGCCCCTTGACTTCGTCTCCGCCAGCGCCCTCGGTTACTCCGTCGCCACCCTCGACCTGCCGGGCTGGTGGGCATGGCTAGGCGATGTGGCCACCTCGGAACCGCAGCTCGGCGTCACCGACCTCGACATGACGGTCGAGCAGATGGTCGGCATCGACCTTCAGGAGACGCTGTTCAGTTGGATGGGTGACGAGGTCGCTACCATCACGGCCGGCTTCGCGCCTGCCACCGACATCGGCGCCCCCATGGTGAACCCGCTCGGCGACGCCCTCTACCTTGTCGAGACTAACGACGAGGAAGCCGCCCGCACCGGCCTTGCCACGCTGTTCCAGCTGGCGGCCACCACGGCCAGCGCGTTCATGGACCCGATGGGTGAGGGTGAACCGATAGCGCCGGCCACCAGCACGGTGGCCGGCGTCGAAGTCACCCGCTGGGATCTCGCCGACGGCTTCTCGCTAAGCACCGCGGTAACCGAGGGTTACGCGATCTTCGCGACCACGCCCGAGGCCATGGCCGAAGCGCTGGCCGCAAGAAATGGCGCCGCGGGCCTGTCGGCAACACTGGCCCCGCTGCGCGCGCGTGTGCCCGCGGGGGTCCGCTCGTACACCCTGTCTGATGACCGCGCCTCCCTGGCCGCGACCGCTGACGCGGTCCTCGGCCAGATGGGCATGATCACCGGCATGACCGGCGGCGACATCGACTTCGAGGCCGCCGAAGCTGCCAACACCGCGCTGTCCGAGTTCGTGCGCTTCGTCGCCGAGCGTTTCGTCGGCAGCGTCGGTTACAGCTGGGTCGACGGCACTACCGTCAAAGGTGAGACCCACACCACCGTTCAGTGGTGATCGGCTACCGCTGAACTGAAGCTTCCCCGCGCAGCCCGAGCAGGTCGCGCCACAACAGCGCGACCTGCCCAACCAGAGCGATCTCGTCGCCCGTGTTGTCGACCACGAAGTCGGCGCGGGCGACCTTCTGCTCTAGCGGCAGTTGCGCGGCGTCACGCCTTCGCACCGCGGCCGGCTCGAGACCCGAGCGGGCCACCACGCGCGCGACCCGCTCGCTGAGCGGAGCGTCGACGACCACCACCGCGTCGAGACCACGGTGCAGGTCGTTCTCGTAGAGCAGCGGGATGTCGAACACGATGACGGGAGGCGGCCGCTCGGAGCGTTCGAGTTCGGCGACAAGCTCTGCGCTGCGTCGTCTTACCCAGGGGTGGATCAAAGCGTTGAGCCGGGCCAGCGCCCGGTCATCGTCGAAGACCCGGGCGGCGGTGGCGGCACGGTCGAGGCGCGGCTCGCCGTCGCCCGCCGTGATCACGAGGTCGGGGCCCAGCTCGGCGGCGATGGCCTTCAGCACAGCCGGGTCCTCCGTCGCGGCGCGCGCCAACGCGTCGGCGTCGACAACCGCCGCGCCGTGGTCGGCGAGCAGCTTGGCAACGCTCGACTTGCCCGCGCCGATGTTGCCGGTAAGCCCGATTCGCAGCGGCTCGTGGCGGCTGGCCGGCCGGTCGAGCGACGATCCGAGGCTCATCCCGGGCCCCTGGCCACGCATGCTGTAATGCTCGCGATGAGACGGCGACCCTTCGCCAAGCGCGTAGCGGACCTTTCAGCCGGTGGACGCATCGATACCAGCGAGTTTACGCCGTGGCCCGACCACGGCCTCCTGGTGGGTGGCGCGGTAAGAGACGTGCTGCTGGGGCGGCGACCGCACGACGTCGATTGGGTGGTGCCCGACCCCGCCGCCGCGGCCCGCGCGCAGTCCAAGGCTGTCGACGGGCCGGTCTTCGCGCTCGACGAAGCCCGCGGCCATTGGCGGGTGCTCGCTCGCAGCGCCGGCGGCGGCAGCGTGGTGCACGACTTCGTGCCGCTTAGCGGCGCACCTGATGAGGCGACCGCCGGCTACGGGACCGACCACGAGGCCGACCTCGAGGCCGATCTCGAACGCGAACTCCGGCGCCGCGACCTGACCATCAACGCGATCGCGGCCAGGCCGTCGGGTGAGCTCATCGACCCCACGGGCGGCGTCGCCGACCTCGCGGCCGGCCGCGTGCGCATGACCTCGTTGGCTGCCATGCGGGACGACCCCGTGCGACCGTTGCGGGCCGTGAGATTTGCTGGTCTCCTCGGCTTCGATCTCGAGCACGCCACGCGCGCCGCGGTGAGCGCGATGGCCGACGACCAGCTGGCTGGAAGGGCGCCGTTGCCTGCACCTGAGCGCGTCCGCGACGAGCTGGTCGCGGTGCTCCTCGCCGAAACGGCAGCGCGGACCTTGTCCTTGGCCGCGGAGCTCGGGGTGCTGGCGACCTTCCTGCCCGAGCTCGCGGCGACCCGCGGCGTGGAACAGGGTCCGCTTCACCACCGCGACGTGCTCGGCCACTCCCTCGAGGCCGTGCACCGGCTCACACGCGGTTTCCCCGACGCCGGCTTGGCGCTGCGCCTGGCGACCTTGCTTCACGACGTGGGCAAGCCGGCTACCGCGTCCGTGCATTGGACCGGGCGGCCGACGTTCCACGGCCACGACAAGCGCGGGGCCGAGCTCAGCCAAGCAGCGCTGCGGCGCCTGCGGTTCGGCAACGACGTCGTCGACCACGCGAGTTCGCTCGTCCGCTATCACATGCTGCCGCTTCCTGGCAGTGAGAAGGGCGCGCGGCGCTTCGTCCACCGGCACCGGCGTGTGCTTCCCGACCTGCTCAGGCTGATGATCGCCGACCGCGAGGCCGCCCGCGGGCGCCGTGCCAACGAGGTCGGACGACGCACCTACCGCCTAGCGATCGCGCGGGTGCTCGCCGTGCTCGCTGAGGCGCCGCCGCAAGCGCGCCTGCTTGACGGTGAAGAGGTGATGGCTCTGCTTGCCTTGCGGCCGGGTCCGCGCGTCGGCGAGGCGTTGGCGCTCGTCGACGAAGCGGTAGCGGTGGGCGACGTAAAGGACCGCGACGACGCCGAGGCGCTGTTGCGGCGCTACGCGGAGGCCCAAGGCTGGACCCGGGACGGCTGAAGACGAGCGGCGAGACCGAGCTTTAGTTCGCCAGCAACCGGTCGATCATGGCATCGTCGTGGCGCCGCGCTTCGCACGCCACCTCGTCGTGGCAGGCCGTCACATAGCGCCAGCGGCGCCCGTGCGAGCCTGGGACCGGCACGCGGTGAAGGGCCAGGTCAGGGCGGCCGGCGCTGTTGAGGCAGAGGTCGCAGCACAGCCGGTGGCTGGGGTCACCGAGCTGTCTGACCGGCTCCATCACCAGCAGCTCCCGGCCGTCGGCATCGAGCACCTTGAGGTTGCCGGAGTTCGAGCGCAGGAGCCTCAACCTCTTCTTGCCTGGTATCAACCGGGCCGGTGTCGCCGGGAAGAACTCCTCGACGATCTCGCGCGCCGAGAACGTGCGTGCCGCGCCCTCAGCGTCGGCGTCGGGAGCCTCAGCCATCTACCTTCGGACCGAGCGAGGCCGGTATGGTTTCAACCGTCTGCTCTCGGCGCGGGCAACCTGCTCATGAGGTCGGCCATCTCGATGGCGGTGACTGCCGCCTCGGCGCCCTTGTTGCCGGCCTTGCCGCCGGCTCGGTCGAGTGCCTGCTCGAGCGTGTCGGTGGTCAACACGCCGAACACCACCGGCACGCCACTGGTGTTGGCGGCGTGCGCGACGCCGCTGGCCACGATGCTGGCGACGTGATCGTAATGACTGGTGTCGCCGCGGATAACGGCGCCGATAGTGACTATCGCGGCGTACTTGCCGCTGGCGGCCAAGCGGGCGGCCACCACGGGGATCTCCACGGCGCCGGGCACAGATGCCACGGCGAGGCGCTCGGCCGGCACACCGTGCCTGGCGAACGCCGCAATCGCCCCCTGCAGCAGACGCTCGGTAACCAGCTCGTTGAAGCGACTTACCACCAGCGCGAAGTCGCGCTCAGCGCCTCGCAACTCGCCGCGGAACACGCCACCGAACTCGCCGCCGAACTTGTTCATCTACGGCAGGATCACGTCGAGAACGATGTCCTCGACGGCGGTGACGATCTCGTAAACGGCCCTGTCCTCAGGGAAGCGCACGGTGAAGACGTTCCAACCCTGTTGCAACTGAAGCTCTACCCCAGCGCCAGTAAGTGTGGCGGCCTGGTCGACGTAAAGGAGCGTGAAGAAGCCGAGCGGGTCTTCGAGCCGGGGCACGCCGATGTACCATTTGTCCTGCACGCGGTCGAAGACGCCGTTGCCGTTCTGGTCGACGTACATGTTGAAGCGACCAACGGCGACGTTGACCCCGTCGGGCGTGACGCGGTACTCGTTCTGCAGGCCAGGCAGGATCACGGCGCCGCTTCTGAACTGCGCCATCTCGCTGGCGGGCACACTCTCTGGGTTGACCCTGAACGTACCGCCGACAGGCTCGACGCTGGCGACCTCGAGGCCCCAGACGTTGTCGGCGTCCACCACGTGTATCGCGACCCTGGTGTTGTCTGCAAGCGCCTCTTCGCTTTGCACGATGCCGCTAAGGGGCGCACCGGCTTGGGAAAAGGCCACCGCAACGAGCACGAACACGGCGGTGAGAAGGAGTCGTCTCATGGCAATCTCCAAGTCACGACAGGGTAGCACGGGGCTCACCTGCCTCGACATCTCGTGAGCTAAGGGAACCTTCACGCGGGCGAGCTTTCCACCGCCCGCCCGCTCACGTTCCTGGCAGATGCTATCAGAAGGACATTAGAAGCAAGGTGCCGCGCCTCCAGTACGCGCCTTAACTCCTCTGCCGTCAGCTCTCGTAGCCGTCCGGATTGGCTTGCCGCCAACGCCACGCCGAGGCGACCATCGCCTTGAGAGACTCGTGGCGCGGCACCCAGCCGAGATGCGCTCTTGCCCTGCTGCTATCGGCGACGAGCACCGCAGGGTCGCCGGTTCGTCGCGGGGCCTCGCGTACCGCGATGTTGGCGCCACTAACCTCGCGGCAGACCTCGACCACCTGCCTCACCGAGTAGCCGGTGCCGCTGCCGAGGTTGTAGGCGTTGCCCACGCCGGGCTCGATCGCCTCGAGAGCAAGCACATGTGCCCGCGCCAGGTCGAGGACGTGCACGTAGTCGCGCACAGCGCTGCCGTCCGGCGTGTCGTAGTCGCTGCCGTACACCGCGACGTGATCCCTGAGGCCGGCGGCGGCCTGCAGGACGATGGGGATGAGGTGCGTCTCCGGATCGTGGTCCTCGCCGTGAACGGCGCTGGCGCCCGCGGCGTTGAAGTAGCGTAGGGCGGCGTAACCGAGGCCCCGCGTGCGCGCCAGCCAGCCGAGCAGTCGCTCTACCGCCAGCTTGGTCTCGCCGTAGACGTTCTCGGGCCGCAGATCGGCGTGTTCGGGGATAGGCACGCTGGCCGGCGTGCCGTACACGGCCGCGGTCGAGGACAGCACGAAGCGCTCGACACCGCCCTCGACGAGTGCCTGCAGCAGCGTCACGCTGCCGCTTACGTTGTTGCGGTAGTACGCCAGCGGCCGCTTCATCGAGTCGGGCACCAGCGACAGCGCCGCGAAGTGCACGGCAGCGTCGACGCCGTGCCCGGCCAGCGCCGCGGCCACCGCGTCGCCGTCGGCGATGTCGGCCTCGACGAAGGTGGCCCCCGTTGGCACCGCCTCACGGTGTCCGCTGGAGAGGTCGTCGAGCACTACCACCCGGTGGCCGCGCTCGAGCACGGCTTGGGCGGTGACGCTGCCGATGTAGCCGGCGCCGCCGGTGATGAGAACGTTCATGCAGCCGAGTCTAGTACCGCGCCGGGGACGTCGTACCGATGGCGCCCAATCGGCCTCCCCTACGTGACATGCTTAAGGTCCTAGAACGGAGGCTGGATCTAGATGACGGTTCAACAGAAGTCGGCGCCGGCCAGTACCTCGGCGTTGGATGCAGGCATGGTCTACCTCGACGGCGAACTCATCCCGCAAGAGCAAGCCACCGTCTCGGTGCTCACGCACGCCCTTCACTACGGCACCAGCGTGTTCGAGGGCATCAGGGCGTACTCGACACCGCGCGGTTCGGCGGTCTTCCGACTGCGTGAGCACGCCGAGCGCCTGCTGCAGTCGGCCAAGATCCTCGGCATGCGCACGGCGCTCTCGGCCGACGAGATCGAGCGGGCCATCCTCGACACGCTTAGGGCCAACGAGCGACCGGGCTGCTATATAAGGCCGCTGTTGTGGTACGGCGCCGAGTCGCTCGGCGTCAACCCGACGCGCAACAAGGTTCACTTCATGGTCGCGACGCTGCCATGGGGCGTCTACCTCGGTGACGAGGCAGTGCGCAAGGGCGCGAAGCTCATGACCAGCTCGTGGCGGCGCGCGGGCGCCGACGTCATGCCCACCAAGTCGAAGGCCGGTGGCAACTACGTGAACTCCGTGCTCGCCAACCAGGAGGCGAGGGAGAACGGCTTCGACGAGGCGCTACTGCTCGACCAGCAGGGCTTCGTTGCCGAGGGCTCCGGTGAGAACATCTTCGTCGTGAGAGATGGGGTCCTGCTCCCCATCGCCCACTCAGTAAACCTGCGCGGCATCACCCGCGACTCGGTGATCAAGATCGCCGCGTGGCTGGGCACCGAGGTGGTCCCTACGATGGCCACGCGCGACGAGCTCTACACCGCCGACGAGGTGTTCATGGTCGGCACCGCCGCCGAGGTAACGCCTGTCGCTTCGATCGACCGGCGCCCCATCGGCACCGGCGTGGCCGGGGAGTACTCGCTCGAGATGCGGAGGGTCTACCTCGACGTGGTGGGCGGCAAGGTGCCGGAGTTCGAGAGCTGGCTGACGTACGTCGCCGACTGAGCGCCCACTAGGTTGACGGGCCCCGCGCTGGCCCTGTTATTGGGCTCGGCGTTCCTGCACGCCAGTTGGAACCTGCTGGCGAAGCGCGCCAAGGGCGGAGCCGAGTTCCTGTGGCTGTTCTCGCTCATGACGGTGGTCGTCTACGCCCCCGTCGTCGCCGGCTACGTGCTCGTCTTCGAGCCGCGCTTCAGCGCTACCCACTTGGCCTTCGCGCTCGGTTCGAGCGCCATTCACGTCGGCTACTTCATCTGCCTGCAGCGTGGCTACCGCGCCGGAGACCTGTCGCTCGTCTACCCATTGGCCCGCGGCAGCGGTCCGGCGCTGGCCACCGGGCTCGCCGTGCTGCTGCTGGCCGAGAGGCCAGGGGCGCAAGCGCTGATCGGCACTGCGTTCGTGGTGGTGAGCGTGTTCGTCCTCTCGGGCGGGCGCTCGCTGCTGCGTTCCGGACAACGCCGGGCGGTCGTCTACGGCCTCGTCACCGGCGCCTTCATCGCGACCTACAC
>Ga0075530_1001627_pt1 | contig 10623 bp, 10 predicted proteins | sample NGEPerD_2_FD_75101 | JGI IMG/M metagenome (GOLD analysis project Ga0075530, IMG submission 75101) | Arctic peat soil microbial communities from the Barrow Environmental Observatory site, Barrow, Alaska, USA - NGEE PermafrostL1-D | ecosystem: Environmental > Terrestrial > Soil > Wetlands > Peat ...
GCCACCCGGGTGGCCGAGCAAGAATGGCGCCATGGACCTCGACCAGGCACGTGACTTCGTCCGCTCTCACCATCGCGCCGTGCTCGCGACCCGCAGCACTGGTGGCATCCAGCAGAGTCCCGTGCTCGTGGGCCTCGACGAGGAGGGTCGGCTGACCGTGAGCAGCCGGGAGCCGGCGTACAAGGCGAAGAACCTTCGTCGCGACCCGTGGGCACAGCTCTGCGTCATGAGCAACGGCTTCTTCGGCGACTGGGTGTACGTCGAGGGCGAGGCGCAGGTGGTCTCGTTGCCAGAGGCCATGGAGCCCCTTGTGGAGTACTACCGCGGCATCAGCGGCGAGGCCGACGACTGGGACGAGTACCGCGCCGGGATGGAGCGCGAGCGGCGCGTCATCATCCGGATCACCCCGCGGCGTGCAGGACCGGACCGAAAGGGCTGACCTCAACGACCTGACGCGTCAGGCGTCGATGGCGTCGGCGTCGACCTCATAGGCACCGGCGACGATGAAGTTCTTGCGAGGTGCGACCTCGGAGCCCATCAGCAGCTCGAAGACCGCGGCCGCCTGCGCGGCGTCGTCGGCTGTGATCCGGCGAAGTGTGCGCTGACGAGGGTCCATCGTTGTCTCGGCCAGCTGGTCGGCGTCCATCTCCCCGAGTCCCTTGTAGCGCTGCACCGGGTCCTTCCAGCGCACACCCTTCTTGGTGAGCTCGGCGAGCTTCCGCTGGAGCTCGGGGTCGGAGTAGGTGTAGACGTACTTCTCCATCCCCCTCTTGGGGTTGGTCAGCTCGATCCGGTGCAGCGGGGGTACGGCGGTGAACAGGCGGCCCGAGGTCACCAGATCCGGCATGTACTTGAAGAACAGCGTGGCCAGCAGGCACCGGATGTGCGCACCGTCGGAGTCGGCGTCCGCCATGAAGATGATCCGGCCGTAGCGTGCCTGTTCGATGTCGAAGGTGCGCCCGGAACCTGCGCCGACAACCTGGATGATCGATGCGCACTCGGCGTTCCGCAGCACGTCGGCGACGGTCGCCTTCTGGACGTTCAGGATCTTGCCGCGGATGGGCAGCAGCGCCTGGAACTCCGAGTCCCTGGCCAGCTTGGCCGTGCCCAGCGCCGAGTCACCCTCGACGATGAACAGCTCTGACCGGTCGACGTCGGTGGATCGGCAGTCGGCGAGCTTGGCCGGCAGTGCCGAGGACTCGAGCGCGTTCTTGCGACGCTGCGTGTCCCGGTGCTGCCGAGCGGCGATGCGGGTCTTGGCGGCTCCCAGGACCTTCTCCATGACCAGCCTGGCCTGGGCCTTCTCGGCCCGCCTGGTCGAGGTGAGGAAGCCCTTGAGCTCGGCCGCCACCACCTTGCGTACGACGGACCGCGCGGCGGGCGTGCCGAGCACCTCCTTGGTCTGGCCCTCGAACTGCGGCTCGGCCAGACGGACCGCCACGACCGCCGTCATGCCCTCGAGGACGTCGTCCTTGATGACGTCACCGTCATTCGCCTTGAGCACCCGCGACCCGCGCATCACCTCGTTGAACGTTCTGGTCAGCGCCGCCTCGAAACCGACCACGTGGGTGCCGCCCTTTGGGGTGGCGATCACGTTCACGAAGGACCGCAGCTCGCTCTCGTAACCCGTACCCCATCGCAGCGCCACATCGACGTTGAGCTCACGCTCGACGTCCTGCGGGGTCATGTGTCCCTTGTCGTCGAGGAGCGGGACAGTCTCGGTGAAGACGTCCGAGCCCTGCAGGCGGAGGACTTGGGTCACCGGTTGGTCGTGGCTGAGGAACTCACAGAACTCGGCGATGCCACCGTCGTGGCGGAAGGACTCCGTGACCGGCTCGTCGCCGCGCCGGTCGGTAAGGGTCAGCTCGAGACCCGGCACGATGAACGAGGTCTGCCGCGCGCGAGTGACCAGCTCGTCCCAGGCGAACGCGGCGTCACCGGTGAAGATCTGGCGGTCCGGCCAGAAGCGGACGCGGGTGCCGGTCACGCCCTTCCTGACCCGGCTGCCCTTGTGCAGACCCGACTGCGGGTCGAAGCCCGCGGACGGCCCCGCATCGGTGAATACGCCGGGCACCCCGCGCTGGAACGACATCGACCGGGTGGCCGGCGAACGGTCCACCTCCACGTCGAGACGAGCCGACAATGCGTTGACGACCGAGGACCCGACGCCGTGCAGGCCGCCCGTGGCGGCGTAGGAACCACCGCCGAACTTGCCCCCGGCGTGCAGCTTGGTGAAGACCACCTCGACGCCCGCGAGACCCGTCTTGGGCTCCTTGTCGACCGGGATGCCGCGGCCGTCGTCGTGGACCTCCGCCGAACCGTCGGGGTGCAACCTGATCTCGACCTCGCTGCAGTGACCCGCGAGCGCCTCGTCCACGGCGTTGTCGATGATCTCCCAGAGGCAGTGCATGAGACCGCGGGTGTCGGTCGAGCCGACGTACATGCCCGGCCGCTTGCGAACAGCCTCCAGTCCTTCGAGGACGAGCAGGTGCTGGGCGTTGTACGTGTTGTCGATGACGGTGACCTCTTGCTGGACCTCTGTGCGGGACTGCTGGGCGGGACTGTTGAGCGGGACGGTGGGGCGGTCGAAGCCGGTGTGTCCGAATCTACCGACGTGTGCTCCGCCACAGACCGCGACTCGCCACTCAAGCGTTTTCATCGCAGCCCGGGCTTGGTGTGGTGTGATGAACTGTTAAAATGGGTACATCTCTGATGAGTTAGTCCGTTTCGCCACATTCCGACGCATAGCGCGGCAGACTCGACTCAGGACATGGCCAGCACCATCCCCGTCTCGCTGGGGACGCTCCTAGGAGCGGGAAGCAACCAGCGTGGTTGACTGTTGACACGTGGTGAAGCGAACGAGAAGTGGAACCCATCCGCTCCTCGATCGTTGAGGAAGTAACCCAAACGAGAGTGAGGCCCGACGTGAATACTGCGACAGCCCCCAGTGCCGCACCGCTCACCGCGGTCGACAGGTGTGACCGATGCGGTGCCCAGGCCTACCTCCGCGTACAGCTCAAGAGCGGTGGCGAGCTGCAGTTCTGCGCCCACCACGCCCGCGAGCACAGCGACAAGCTCCGCGAGATATCCGAGCACGTCCAGGACGAGACCGGCAAGCTCGCCGACAGCTCCTCGGCGTCCTCCTCCAGCGACGTCTGAGGCCCAACCACCCAGAGCTGATCCGAGGCCCCGGTCCCTTGTGGACCTGGGCCTCGACACTCCCCGGGCACGGGGTGATTGAGAGAGTCCGGGACGGGCGAGTGAGAGAGTCCGGGCAGGCGCAGTGAGAGAGTTCCGCCATGAGCGGAGTCGAGGTCCTCGTAGCCCTGGCCATCGCGATCGGTCTGGTCGGCGTCATCGTCCCGGTGCTCCCCGGCTCACTGCTCGTCCTCGGCGCGATCCTGGTGTGGGCGTGGGACCTGGGCACCAGTACCGCGTGGATCTGCTTCGCCGTCGCAACCGCCTTCATCGGCCTGGGCAGCGTCGTGAAGTACGTCGTCCCAGGTCGCCGGCTCAAGGACCACGGGATCCCCAGCTCGACCCTGCTGCTGGGTGGCGCGCTGGGCATCGTCGGATTCTTCGTGGTCCCGGTGATCGGGCTGCTGATCGGCTTCGTGCTCGGCGTCTACCTCGCCGAGCTCCGCCGGGTCGGGAGCGACGCCGCGTGGCCCGCCACCGTGCACGCCCTCCGCGCCGTGGGGTTCTCCATCGTGATCGAGATGGTCGCGTGCCTGGGCGCGGCGGCCACGTGGGCGCTGGGCGTCGTACTCACCTGATGGGCGAGCTCCGCTGATGGCCGTTCTCCTGGCCCTCGGGGCGGCCATCGCCTATGGCCTCTCGGACTTCGTCGGAGGCGTCGCGTCACGTCGTACGTCGGTCTGGCCGGTCGCCCTGACCGCCTGCCTCGGCGCCGCTCTGGGAACCGTGGTGCTGGCCTTGCTCGTCCCCGGCGATCCAACCGCGGCCGACTTCGCCTGGGGCCTGCTCGGCGGTGTGGGCAGCGGAACCGGCACCGCGTTCCTCTACCGAGGGTTCGCGCGCGGCCGCATGGGTGTCGTCGCGCCGGTCTCGGCCGTGGGAGCCGCCCTCCTCCCCGCCGCCCTGGCCGTGGCGACAGGTGAACGCCCCACCGCCGTCGTGTGGGTCGGCATGCTGGTCGCGCTGCCTGGCATCTGGCTGGTCTCGCGGGAGCCGGCGCCCACCGGCGCAGAGGGGACCAGCGCCGAGGGTCTGCTCGACGGCTTGCTAGCCGGGCTCGGGTTCGGACTGCTGTTCGCGGCGCTGGGCCAGGTGCCGGAGGGCGCCGGCTTCTGGCCGGTCATGGGCACCCAGGTGGTGTCCCTCGTGGCAGTGGCAGCGGCTGCGCTCGCCCTCGGCGGCAATCCCGTCCCGCGACGGCGCACGGACTGGTGGGGCCTGGCCGCCGGAGGGCTCGCCACCCTCGCGGTGGTGGGTTTCATGCTCGCCCGCCAGCAGGGCCTGCTCAGCGTCGCCGCCGTGCTGACCTCGCTCTACCCCGCGGCCACGGTGCTGCTCGCGACGCTGGTCCTGCACGAGCGACTGCATCGTGCCCAGTCGGTGGGCTTGTTGCTGTGCGCGGTCAGCGTCGTCTGTGTGGCGCTGGGCTGACGCCCCTCGGGCGTGGACGGTAGCGTCGCGGCGTGACCCAGGAGACCCCGAGCAGCACTCCCACGGCACCCACGGCCACCGCGATCGCCCTCGCAGTGCGAGCAGGGCACCTGACCGCCCGCACAGCGGCGGAGCAGGCGCTGGCACGCATCGCGCGCACCGAGACCCGAGTGGGTGCCTACCAGGTCATCCGCACCGTGAGGGCGCTCGCCGAGGCCGACGCCGTCGACGCCCGCGCGCACCGCGACCAGCTGACTCTGGCCGGGGTGCCGATCGCGGTCAAGGACAACGTGGCGGTCTCCGGCGAACCACAGCGCAAGGGCTCGGCCGGCAGCGATCCGCAGGCCGAGTCGCAGGACCACGAGGTGGTGCGTCGGCTGCGGGAGGCAGGAGCGGTGGTTGTCGGCATCACCCGGGTTCCCGAGCTGTGCGTCTTCGGGACCACCGACTCGACGTACGGCATCACGCGCAACCCGTGGGACCTCCAGCGCTCCCCCGGCGGCTCCTCAGGGGGTCGGCGGCAGCCGTCGCCGCAGGCACGGTTCCGGTCGCGCACGGCAACGACGGGATGGGATCGATCCGGATCCCCTCCGCGTGCTGCGGTCTGGTCGGGATCAAGCCCGGCCTTGGAGTGGTCCCCGCACATCTGGGCAACGGCTCCTGGTTCGACATGGCCGAGAACGGTCCACTGGCGACCACCGTGGACGACGCGGCCCTGATGCTCTCCGTGCTGGCGGACGAGCCTGCACTCGCCAACCTCGGTGACCCCGGACGGCTGCGGATCGCCCTCTCCACCCGGGTTCCCGGAGCAACGCCGCTAGACCGTTCGTGGCGAGGTGCTGCCAACGCCAGCGCCGAACGGCTCCGCGCCGCCGGCCACACCGTGATCGAGGCACATCCTCCGTACGGCCAGCGACTGGTCTTGTCCGAGGCCGTGCGCTGGACCGCGGGCACCGAGCTCGACGCCCGGGACCTCGCGGATCGCTCCCAGCTCCAACCGCGGGTACGCCGCCACGCTGCGCTGGGTCGCGCTGCACTGGCCGTCGGCCTGCCGCGCGAGAAGGGACGCACGAGGTGGCAGGCCGTCGCGGGGAAGTTCTTCGCGGACCACGACGACCTGCTGACCCCGACGCTGGCCCACCAGCCTCCCCGGGCACGCGAGTGGGGCGTCAAGGGGTGGTGGGCGAACACAGTCTCCAGCGCCTTCTACGCGCCCTTCGCCGCTCCGTGGAACCTGGCCGGCTGGCCGGCGATGTCGGTGCCCGCCGGGCTCGGCCCCGCCGGCACGCCCCTTGCGGTGCAACTCGTGGGGCGCCCCGGAAGCGAGGCGATGCTGCTCGCCGTGGCACGCCAGCTCGAGGTTGCCCAGCCCTGGCCGCGTGTGTCCCCCGCGTTCGCCGACTGACACCGGATGCACCGCGCGAGCCGCGGCGGCCAAAGGATGGGGCTGGAGTAACGTGAGTGACGGCTGAGCTCCATTGAGGGTTGAGCCTCCATTGAGAGGAGACGTCATGTTCACTCGGCTGAGTCAGCCCGGCGGAGTCGTCGGCGGTTTCAGCGTCGCGGCATTCCTCGTCCTCGGTGTCCTCGGGGTCTTCGGGGTCGTGTCCCTGGTGATCGCCGCCGCGATGGGCAGCGAGTTCTGGTCGGACCAGAGAAGCAACCAGCTCATCGGCGCGGTCTTCTTCGCATTCATGGTCGCGGGCGCCGTGGGCTTCCTGATCATGGACCGTCAGCCGTGGCCGGGTGCGGCCCTCGCCGTCGTGGGCAGCCTCCTGATGGCCCTCATCCTCTTCTGGGCGATCCTGCCCCTGGTCCTCGGGCCGGTCTTCGCAGTGGTCGCCGTGCTCAGGGCGCGCGCCTTTGCCGGAGCCACCTCGTCGCCGCCACAGGGTCACGCGACCGCCTGAGCAACGCCCTGCCCCGACCCGAGCGGCCCCCGGGGTCGAGCAGGGGCTCAGACGGGCATGGACAAGGACAGCGCGAAGTCGTCCGCCGGATCGGTCCACCACTGGGTGACCCGTAGCCCTGCCCTGGCCAGCTCCTCGGTGATCGCCTCGCGCCGGAACTTCGCCGAGATCTCGGTGCGGACCTGCTCGCCCTGGCCGAACTCGACCTCTAGGTCAAGTGCTTCGATACGCACCCGCTGGCCATGCACCGACTCCAGCCGCATCTCGATCCACTCTCGATCGGCGTCCCACACGGCCACGTGCTCGAACGTCTCCGGGTCGAAGTCGGCGCCCAGCTCGCGGTTGAGTACGGAGAGCACGTTCTTGTTGAACTCAGCGGTCACCCCCTGTGCGTCGTCGTAGGCGGCGATGAGTCTCGTGGGGTCCTTGACCAGGTCGGTGCCGAGCAGGAAGGTGTCACCATCGGTCAGCGTGCGGCGTACGTCGCGCAGGAACGTGGCCCGCTGCCCAGGGTCCAGGTTGCCGATGGTGGAGCCCAGGAAGGCGAGCAGCCGGCTCCGGTGTCGGGGCAGCTCACCGAGGTGCCGCTCGAAGTCGCCGACCACGGGCTTGACGTCGAGGGAGGGAAACTCGCGCGCGACCGCCCGGCTCGCGTCCTCGAGCACGGCCGGGTCGACGTCGAACGGCACGAACCGCCGCAGGGACCCCGCACGGGTCAGCGCACCCAGCAGCAGCCGGGTCTTCTCCGAGGTGCCGCTGCCGAGCTCGACGAGCGTCTCGGCCTGCGTGAGTCGCGCGATCTCACCGACGTGGGCCTCGAGGATGATGCGTTCGGTCCGGGTCGGGTAGTACTCCGGAAGGCGGGTGATCCGGTCGAAGAGATCGCTGCCAAGGGCGTCATAGAAGTACTTCGGCGGCAGCGTCTTCGCAGTCGCCATGAGCCCGGCGCGAACATCTCGGGCCATCTGCGTGGCCAGGGCGCTCGGGTCGAGGTGGACGGCGGGGACGGTGGTCGGCATCAGCTCTCCAGTGCGGTCACGGTGACCCCGGACGAGGTCACCTCCAGCAGGTGACGCTCGGGTACGTCGACCCAACGCGCGTCGTCGTCATAGGGTTCGCTGGCCACGACGACGCCGTCGGGTTCCACGAGATAGCTCAGTGGATCCCCCCACGCGACGGCCATGATCTCGGTGCCGTCGGTGAGCAGCACGTTGAGAGAAGCATCCGGATCTGCGGATGCCACCTCGCCGATCGTCTCGGCCACTCGCCCCGCCCCCTCGGCGAAGATGTGGGCGGCGAGAAGTGCAGAGTCGCAGACCGACTCTGCGTCGTGACGCGCCGGCAGCACCGAGGACCTGACCCGGCCGTTGTGCGAGAGCAGCCAGCGTCCGTCGCTGAACGGCGCCGCGGCACTCTCGTCCATGGGCATGCCCGGTGTCGCCGAGCGCACAGCCGCAAGCACCGCTCCGGAGCTCAGGACGGGGGCAACCGAGGCGAAGGACGCATCGCCCCACAACGGCCGTGCGGAGCGCCATCGGACCGGCTCTGCCCGACCGTCCACGTAGAAGCCGACCCCCCAGCCATCAGCATTGAGCAGGCCACGCTGCTGACGGCGCGGTGCGTAGGACTGACGCAGCAACCCGAACGGCTGGTCGAGGACCAGCGAGGACACCGTCCGTGGCTCACCCAGCCAGGCCAGGTGCCTACACAACGTCCCAGGCCAATCGCAGGCCGCTGAAGATCTGACGCCGGACCGGCAGGTCCCAGTTGCGGAAGGAGGGACGGATCGAGGCGCCTCCGACTGCCCACGAACCGCCGCGGAGCACCTTGTAGTCACCCCCGAAGAAGGGCGCGCTGTAGTCGGCGTACAGCATCGGCTCGAAGCCGGGCCAGGGCTCGAAGCCGGACGAGGTCCACTCCCAGACGTCACCGATCATCTGCTCGGCACCGTAGGCAGACGCACCGTCCTCGTAGGCCCCGACGGGCGCCGGGCGCAGCGCCTCTCCGCCGAGGTTGGCCAGCATGGGGCTCCACTCCGAGTCCCCCCACGGCCACCGGCGCCGTCGGTTCGCAGCCGGGTCCCAGGCGCACGCCTTCTCCCACTCATGCTCGGTCGGCAGACGCGCGCCGGCCCAGGCCGCGTAGGCCTCGGCCTCGAAGAAGCAGACATGTTGCACAGGCTCGTCGGCCGGGATCTCCTCGACGTGCCCGAACCGGCGTCGGGAACCGTCGGCCGACCAGAACAGTGGCCGCTCCAGGCCTGCGCGGAGGCGGTGCTGCCAGCCGCGCTCGGACCACCAGTCCGGCTCGTCGTATCCACCTGCGGCGATGAAGGCCTCCCACTCGCCGTTGCTGACCGGCGCGCGCGCGATCCGGAAGGCGGGCAGGTCCACGGTGTGCGCGGGACGTTCGCTGTCCAGGGACCAGGGCTCGTCCTCGAGGTTCACCCCGAGGGTGAACGGACCCGCAGGCACGAGCACCGAGCCCGCGGGAACCACCCGCCCGCGGGGCAGCTCGTTGCCCGGGCCCAGCAATGGGGCGCCCTCGCGCAGCTGATGGGTCGCCAGCATCGTCTCGACGTGCTGCTGTTCGTGCTGCTCGACCATCACGTAGGGGAAGAGCCGCTGCGGCGTGGGGTCAGCGACCTCGCCGAGGCCGTCGAAGACACGGCCGCGGACCTCGGAGATGAACGTGCGGGCCTCACGGGGCGAGAGCAGCGGCAGACCGACCCGGGTCGCACGTGGGTGCTCGAACGCGTCGTAGAGTCGCTCGATCTGGCAGGAGAGCAGTCCCTGGGCCGAAGCGTTGCCACCGCGCAGCAGCCAGAGGTCCTCCTGCTGCCCAATGTGGGCGAGGTCCCAGACGAGCGGGCTCATCAGCCGGCTGTGCTGCGAGGTCAGCTCGCCCTCGTCGATGTCGGTCAGCTGCAGCGTGCGGGTGCGCGCAGCCTCCAGGCCGCGGGCGATCTGCTCACGCACGGGCTTCCTCCTCGAGTACGGCAAGAGGGCTGGTGGCCTCCACGCGGCGGCGGAGCTCCTCGCTGGGACTGCTGCCCGAGTGGAGCAGCTCCACGAACGTCTCCACCTCTGCCCTCACCCCGGGGGCGCCGCGCCGCGCCGCAAGTTCGGCACAGGCGACGACGGCCGTCCGGATGGCGCCGTCGTGCAGCCCGTGGCGGGCAGCGGTCTCCCAGCTGTCGGCAACGGGGGCACACAGCTCGGCCGCCGCCTCGGCGGCAACCGGGTCGTCGACGAGGGTGACCGTGAGGGCTGCCAAGGCGGGCCACCACCGGTCCGGCGCCGCATCCAGGCAACGGAGCTCGATGTAGCCGCGGGGTCGCACAGGCGGAAACAGGGTCGTCAGGTGGTACTCGAGATCGGCCATGCTCGGCCGACGCCCGAAGGGGGCTCCTCCGCGGAGCCACTGGGCGAACGGAATTCGCTCGGTCACCGGCACCAGCTCGGAACCCTCGGGGACCAGCATCACCGGCGCATTCAAGGCGTACGTCGCCCAGGCCGCGGTCGGCTCCCCCAACGGGACGGGGTCACTCCGGCCGCGATCGATCCCCTGCCAGGTGCCCTGGCGCATCGAGTGCCAGCCCGAACTCGTTCCCCCGAGGTACGGCGACGTCGACGAGGCCGCGACCAGCATCGGCACCATCGACCGGATCAACGCCAGGCGATCCTCCCAACCGCTGGCCGGCCCCGCGTCGAGGTTGACCTGCAGCGCGGCGGTGGCCGACATCATCTTCTTGCCGGAGCCGGCGCAGCCGAGCGCGTCGAAGTGCTGCTCCATCGCGCGATAGCGAGGGCTGGGATTGATCCGGGCGACCGGGCGGGCGAGGTCGGCCCCGAGGGGTGCGGCTCCGAACCCTGCCTCGCGCAGCTGGGTGCGCAACACATCGCGGTCAGCACGCAGCGCGGCGACCGCGGAAACCACGTCCTCGGCGGGCGGGGTGGACAGCTCGATCTGGCCACCCGGCTCGAGGGTGACCAGGCTGCGCGACGGCAGAGGCCCGATGGCACGGGCCAGCGCCCTCGCCTCGGGCCAGGTCGGCCTCCGCTCGGGGCACGAGAGGTCGACC
>Ga0075530_1001630_pt1 | contig 10619 bp, 11 predicted proteins | sample NGEPerD_2_FD_75101 | JGI IMG/M metagenome (GOLD analysis project Ga0075530, IMG submission 75101) | Arctic peat soil microbial communities from the Barrow Environmental Observatory site, Barrow, Alaska, USA - NGEE PermafrostL1-D | ecosystem: Environmental > Terrestrial > Soil > Wetlands > Peat ...
AGCGGAGGCCGAGCACCCGGGCGACCTCGGCGTCGGTGACGAGCCGGGCAATCCTCTGTCGCACGACCGGGTCGTCGCGCAGGGGCTCGCCATCCCGGTCAGCCGTCGCGACGTAGTCGACGAGCAGGTCGAGGCGCTGCTCGATCTGCGAGAACGTGAACATCGTGAAGCGCTCGAGGTCGAGCGCCTCCGAGATGTACTGGAAGCCGCGGTTGACCTCGCCCACCACGTAGTCGTCCGACACCCAGACGTCGTCGAAGAACACGTCGTTGGTGCGCTCGTCGCCCATCGTCCAGATCGGGTTGATCGTGATCCCGGGATCGTCGAGGGGCACGAGGAAGAGCGTGATGCCCTGGTGCTTGTTGTCGGGGTCGGTGCGGGCGCCGACCCAGTACCACTCGGCGAAGTGGGCCGAGGTCGTCCACGTCTTCTGGCCGTTGAGCCGCCACCCCTCGCCGTCGCGAACCGCCCGCAGCTTCATCGACGCCGCGTCGGAGCCAGCTTCGGGCTCGGAGTAGCCGATCGCGAACTCCACCTCGTTGCGCAGGATCTTGGGGAGGAACTCCCGCTTGAGCTTCTCGTTGCCGTGGCGGATGAGCGTCTTGCCGATGATGCCGACGCCCTTCCCGATCTGCGGGCCGCCCCGGCCGGCGAGCGCCTCGTTGAGGAGGTACTCGTAGACGCCGTCGCCCTCCTTGCCGCCGAGCTCGGTGGGCCAGGTGATGCCGAGCCACCCCTGTTCGCCGACCTGGCTCATGAACTTGCGCCGGGCGGGCGTGTCGACGATCTGGGCCATGTTCTCGCGGGTGGGGTCGAAGACGTCGGGGTCGTCGTGCTCGTCGAGGAATGCCTCGACGTCGGCACGGAAGGCGACCTGGTCGGGGGCGAAATCGAAGTCCACTCGTCCTCCGTCGCGGTCTCGGTCGCGATCTGACGGAGCGTCAGACTACCTGCGGGCGACGCCCGAGCGCCGTAGCACCGACTCGGCGTAGGCATCCGAGCGGAACTGCAGGATCGGGTCGTCGGAGCACTCGATCCCGTCGGTAACGCGGGTCGGGTCGAATACGAGCACGTCACCGTCCTGCTCCCGGTCGTTCGCGAGCGCGGTCACGTCGAGGCGGCCGAGCGTGACCTTGCGACGGTCGTCGGGCCACACCACGGTCGGGTCGTCGACGGGATCACCGTCCTCCGCGATCTGCGCCAGCACGGTGAACCCGGCGGGTCCGCGGCCGAGCCGCTCGGCGAGGTCGTCCTGGAGATAGTCGGGCCCGCGCGCCGTCGCGTCCTCGAGGTCGAGGTTCGCCTCGCCAAGGTCGGGCTCCCAGCGGTACCGGACGAACCTGCTCCCGCCGTCGGCGTCGACGAACCGGTAGGCGTGCAACGAGTTGTACGCGCAGCGGAGATAGCTCTCCGGCGGTGTCGCGGTGATCACCGCTTCGGCCGCGGTCAGCGACTCGGGGTGGGTGCCGATGAACTCGCCGATCGCGGCCGGATCGGCCTCGCCGGTCGCCGGATCGGGCTTGCGCGCGCGGAGGAACTCGAGGAACGCGTCGACGGTGTTGACGAAGAACGCCGGCAGGGTGATGCCGATCACGTCGGTCGTCGATCCGTCGGCCAGGTAGTACTTCGTCGCCATGCCACGGCCCTCGCGCGGCTCGAAGTCGGGCGCCGCTGGGTCACCGCTGCCGTTGGAGAAGCGCACGTGTGCCCGCACCACCGGCCCCTCGAAGTGCTCCGCCCGGCTCAGGCCCGCGGCCTCCGCGGTCGGCGTGAAGGTGGCGGCACAGAGCGTGCCCTTGGCGTGCGCGGCCCGGCTCCCGGGATGCCGGCCGGTGACCGCCTCCATGGCGTCGAGCGCTTGCCGGGGGAGATCACCTGCCGCGATGCCGGCAGCGTAGCTATCTAAGCCTGGTCGAGCACGAAGGTGAACGTGCCGAGCCGCGTCCCGTCGGTGTCGTCGCCCATGGTCATGAGCAGCTGCTCGTCGAAGATCCCGTCGTCGGCGTTGCCGGGCTCGTCGGGGAAGTAGAGCTGCGTGGTCAGGGTCGAGCCGCCGGTGGGCTGCACCTTGGCGTGGAGGTGGCGGGTGCGGCCGGTGTAGAGGCCGGGTACGATCGTCTCGACCCTGAAGGCGCCGACATCGTCGGTGAACAGGTGACCGCGGAGCCGGTAGCCCTCGGTGTCGTACTCGCCGGCGTCGTCGGCGTGCCAGATCTCGATCCTGGCGCCGGCGACGGGAGCGCAGTCGGTGGCGACGACGGCGCCTTCCACGACCAGAGGTGTGCCGTCGATGCCGGGCTCACGGAGCGACGAGCGCTCGGGCGTGCCCGAGGAGAAGAACGGGCCCTCGGTCTGGTCGGGAGTGGGCTCGTCGTCGTCACCACACGCGGGCGTCGGCGTGAGCGGACCGGCGGTCGTGGCGGTGCCGGACGTGCTGGTCGGGTCGTCGCCGCCTGCTGACGCGCTCGGCTCGTCCGACCCGTCGTCGCTACAGGCCGCGAGCGCGAGGGGGACGGCGCCGGCCAGGGCGAGCAGCCGCCGTCGCGCGATCCGTTCGACCATGAGGTGAGTGTCGCGCCCGAACGGAGCACCGTCGGGTCGCCCCGGCTGGTCAGCCCCCCGCAACCCGCGAGTAACCTGCTTCCGCGGGGTGGAGCAGTCTGGTAGCTCGTCGGGCTCATAACCCGAAGGTCGAAGGTTCAAATCCTTCCCCCGCCACCACGTAAGAGCAGGTCGCCGCGAATGCTGATCGAGACCGCCGCTCGATGTCGCTGCGACCTTCAACTCTGAGATGACGGCTAGCTCGTCAAGCAGTTCGATACCGCTACGGTCGTTGCTCTCCCTATTCGCATGATGTGGCATCTGCGTATCGGGCTGTCGACTGACGACAGCGTCGAGGCGGACCTCATTCCCTCGGAAGACGTCTGCGTACTCGGGGACGACAGCGTTTCCCTAGACGCCACCGAGGATGAGCGGAGGATGATGGAAGTTCGGCTCGCGCGCGACCCGGTCGATCCCGAACTGACTGATCAGGTAGTGAGCGAACCATGCCTGGTACGTCGCCTCCGGCACGAGCGTGTTGACGCACGTCTCAGCGAACACCTTCCAAGCTGCTCGAAACTTCCGGTCGATGTCTTCCACCTGGTGTTCCACCTCGACGATACGCCGCGCGCAAGCCCTCTGCACCGAGCCTTCCCCGCGGAACGACGAACAGATCGTTGTCTAGCCGAGCCCTGAGACGAACGGTCGCACAACATCGACGATTTGTTGCACATCGAGAGGCGTTGACGCGGCCGGGAGCATTTGACGCATTGCACGTGGCGGATTGGCGAGGATCTCGGTCTCGAACACGTGTGCCACAAGGTGTCCCAGCCCTCCGGGCGCGGCTGAGAGCTGGGCGCGCAGCTCACCTCGGGCGTCGAACACCTCGACGAGGCGGAAGACGTCGTAGAGATCCCCGCCGTGTTTGGTCGAGCGTCGGGCCGCTCTCGGGTATCCGGCGGCGTGGCTCTTCGCTGCGATGAGGCCAGCCGGTGCGGCGACCGGCACTTCGACAGCCGGAGCGTCCCCAGCCGTTGCGATTCGCACGGCGCGTGCGGTCTCGAGCGCCCATCGGTGGCCGACGACGAACAGCCTGTCCTCGTCGTCCAGGCCATCGAGGTCGTCATCGGTGACAGCGTGCGTTTCGATGATGTCGATCTCGATTCCCCTCACCACGACGGTGTTCTCTCGGGCGGGTCCCTGGCGATCGGAGAGGACCTCGACGGCTGTGGGGATGGCTTCGTCGGCCACGAGGTCGATGTCCTGCGTCGCACGATGCGCGTCGGCGGCTGTTGATAGGCGGATGTTCACGGCCATCCCGCCGATGACCGCGATGGCGGGCATCTCAGGCGCGGTCAGTAGATCGAGCACACCGACGAGGCGCGCGAGCGCTCGCGGGAGGACGACGAGCGGGCTGTTTGACTCATCGCCAGACAGGGTCGGCTCCTTCCGGCGACCATTGCGCCAGGATGTCTCGACCGCGTCCCGGGTCCCGAGCGAGATCGAGGGCGGCGAACACTGGATGGGGAAGCGGCCAGCTTGTGCCGGCGGGCGACGCACGTCGCCACCGGCAGACCAGAGGCGTCGGTGGAGTCGCGATTACCGCGGCCCGATCCTCCCAGGCGGCCCGGCCCTGGACGCGCTCGGCTCGCCGCAATTCGGCTTGCGTCGGCACCCACAACCACGGCCGGCGCTCGACGCTGAATAGCGGCGCGCCAAGTTCGGATGCGGCGAGGTCGCCGCCGAGCACCCAGCCCGGCTCGTCGAGCCGATCGACGTTCGTCGCGAATTCACGAGCGCCCGCCTCGGGTGCCGAGGCGATGGCGAAGACCTTCAGCGGGTGCCACACCTCGGCCAAGGCCCAGAACAGATCGGGAAGGGTCGGCGTGTTGTCAGGTCCGACCAGTCCCGCTGCGACGAGATGCTTCACGGCGTTGCTAATCGCAGTCGGGGACATGTCGACCGCCGCCGCGACGGATCGGAAGCTCGGGGGGTCGGTCGGGTAGCAGAGCAACGCGGCGGAAAAGGCGATCCCCGCACGACCCCGGATCGGTCCCTCGGCAGCGGGACGGGGAACGCGCATCGGCGTCGGGCCGTCATCATCGGTGGCACGACCTGGGTGACCGCGTTCGGCGTAGCGGACTTCGATGTCGCGACCCCGAGTCGGGATGTGAGCCCCGATGCGCCGGTCCAGCCAGGCCCACTTCTGCGCCGCCAGGTACTGGCGCGCGGGTTCGCTGATCCGGTTGGCCACGACGACCTTGTGGCCCCGCGCCGCCGTCGCGACCAGGTGCTTCGCTTGGGCTTCACCCACCGCGTCGTACGCGAGCACCTTGGCCGGCCAGCCACCGTCGTCGGCGAACTGGAAATTCGCCGTGTCGGATCCCGCGACCACGATGCTCACGTCGTCGAGCTGCGACCCCAGTCGGGCGAGTTCGTCCAGCGCGAGCGCCAGCTGTTCGTCGTGACCGTTGCGGGTCGAGGGCATGCGGACATCCTCCGAGGGACTGCCCTATTGTAGCCCGCTAGTGTCCAGTGTCCAGTCGCTACTGGACACTAGACGGGCCCGCTGAGGGGCGAAGGGCCCGACAGCGTGGAGGCAGTATCGGCCGGAATCGGCGCCGGTGGTCCGTGAGACCATGTTCGACACGCTGCCCGCCTGAGCGCGTACGCGTACCACCAGGGCTAGGGAAGCGGTCAGACCCCGTCGGTACCCTTTGGTCGCTTGAGGAGGTGAACGAATGCCCACGAAGCAAGTGCCGCTGAACGGCGCCGTCGTCGCGTGGGCTCGCGAGGAGAGCGGTCTGTCCCTTGAAACCGTGGCGGCGTCGCTCGATGTCGACGAGGAATTGCTCGCGAAGTGGGAGAGCGGGGAGAGCAGGCCAACCAAGGGCCAGTTCACCAAGCTGGTCAAGCTCCTAAAGCGACCTAGCGCCGTTTTTTTCCTACCGAAACCCCCAACCCGCGCAGCGGTTCCTACCAGTTTCCGACTCGCGCCCGGACTAGGCGATCACCGACTCAACGAGGAAGAGGTTCGACAGATCAGGTGGGCGAGGCGGCTACAGGAGATCGTCTCGTGGGCGCTCCGTGATGGCGGCGAAGATCGAGTGGGGCTCCCGCGGTTCGCTACGACGGGAAACCCCTCCATAGCTGCAGCGAGTGTCAGGACGTCGCTGGCCGTATCGCCCGCCGACCAGCTCGCGTGGACGACGCCGAGCGAGGCATTTCGCGCGTGGCGCGCCGCGCTCGAGGACGCCCGTGTGCCCGTGTTGCAGCTCGGGCTCGGTCGAAACAACGTGCGTGGGTTCTCTGCATGGGACGACTATGCCCCGGTCGTGGCAGTCAATACTGCGTATCACCCGACCGCCCGGATCTTCACGTTGTTCCATGAGGTCGGGCATCTCGTTACGAGGACGGATGCCGCGTGCCTTCGCTTCATCCTGCCGTCGGACCCGGAGATCGGTGCAGAGCGATGGTGCGAGCGATTTTCCGCTGCCTTACTCATGCCCGAGGAAGCGGTACGCGCAGTTGCAGCGCGTCTTGGCGTAACCAGTGCATCCAAAGCCACTGATATCGATACCGCAAGAAGGTTCGCGTCCCGGTTCAACGTCAGTACGCGTGCAGTGAGCCTCAGGCTCCAGGAGCTCGACCTCGCTCCCGACGGCTTCTACGGTGCCATTGAGAAGCAGCTGGCCACCCTCGATTGGAATAAGCAAGGCGGGCGTGGGGGTGGTCAACCGGCTCCGGAGAAACGACTCGGCCAACTGGGTGGGCGCATCCCAGCCGTCCTCATGGACGCCCAGTCCGAGGGCCGGATCAACCGACTCGACCTCGCGGACTACCTGCACCTCACCACTGGACAGGTCGATGAACTCGGGTCGCTAGTGAGCAAGGTTGCCTGAAGTCGAACGTGTCTGGGTGCTGGACACGTCGGCGATCGTCGACTTCAAGGCCCTCATTGCCCTGCCCGATCAGTGGGAGGCGTTCAAGGCCCTGGAGGGGAGTGTGACAGCAGGCGAGATCGCGATGCCTCGACAGGTACTTGCCGAGGCCGGCGAGCTGACGCACCCCGATCTCCCCGGCACTTGGGCATCCGGTATCCGCGGCCAGCTTCAGTACCCGCTGGATGTTGCCTATGAGCACGTGCAGAGAGTCATGGAGGCGGCTGGCGATGTCGTGGACTCGAGTAAGACGAGTGAGGACGCCGATCCATACGTGGTCGCATTGGCGTTGCAGCTGCGAGACGCTGGCCTCGATGCTGTCGTCGTGACCTCGGACGTTGTTGACCGACTCCCGATCAAGATCGCCATGACGACCGCATGCGACCGACTCGGCATTCCGCACGCCACACCCCGGGAGTTTCTGACCGCATCCGGCGTGAAGGTGAAGCCGGAGGGGACGGGCGAGGGCTGATCGATCTTGTGTTGGAGGCCGGGCCGATTGACCCGCCAGGCGGCGACGGGACCGCGGAGACCAGTGCAACCATTTTGCAACCCAAATGGTTGCAAGGCACTGGATCGGGCCGGATTTCGTGGACCCAGTCGATGGTGAGTGCGCAGGTCAGCGAACTGGATAACACGAATGTGATCCAGCTGGACCCCTACCGGCCTGGCTCATAACCCGAAGGTCGTGGGTTCAAATCCCACCCCCGCCACCATCGAAACCGCAGGTCAGAGGCCCCGAACGCACAGTTCGGGGCCTTCTTGCGTCGGCGCGTGTCACCGCTCTGTCACCAAGGCTTCCGAGACCCGTCGATACCGTCGCAACCATGACCTCTCGGCGGCGCTCCTCCACCCCCGGCCACGTCCGCCGCCGCGGGCCCGATACCTGACGGTGCTGCTCGAAGCAGCCCCGACCCGCTGACGGGCGCGCCGCGTCGCGTCGTGCGCACGGTCCGCGGCACCAAGGCCGATGCCGAGCGCGTGCGCGCCGAGCTGCTCCTCGACGTCGGCAACGGACGGGTCGAAGCCCGTGGCCGCTCCCGCCTCAACGACGTCATCGATCGCTGGCTCGACCACCCCGGCGCGGACCTCGCCCCCAAGACCCTCTACAACTACCGCCGCATCCACGACCGCTACGTCCGCGCCGTTCTCGGATCGCGGTCGATCGACCGGATCGGTCCGGTTGACCTCGACGACTTCTACGCCGCGCTACGCACCGACGGTCTCTTCGCCAAGACCATCCGCAACCTTCACTTAGCGGCGAGCACCATACACGCCAGTCGACTGCGATACGGCGTTCTCGACGTCGTCGAGCACCAGGTCCGCGTTGATCGCGATCGCGGCCGCTGATCCGGCGCCGGCAGCGGTGATCACCTGAGCTCGCGGGTCCACCACGTTTCCTGCCGCCCACACGCCGTCGACCGTGGTCAATCCGGTCCTGTCGACCGTCACGAACCCGGCGGGATCGACTTCGCAGCCCAAGCCAGCGAGGAGTCCGTCGGGGTGGGGAGTGTTGGTGGGTCGGATGAACACCGCGGAACGCTCGATCAGCTGACCGTCGACGAGCTCGACGCCTGTCAGGCGATCATTGTCGATCACAAGGCAGCTGACCGTGCCGAAAACCACGCGAATGCCGCGCGCCTCGAGCTCGTCGTGCTCGGGTGCCGTCAGGTCGTAGGTGTGGACGAAGAACGCGACATCGTCCGACCACTGCCGAACCAGCTGCGCATGCTGCACTGCGCCGGGAAGAGTGCCGAGCACTCCAAGCGGCTGATCGCGAACCTCCCAGCCATGGCAATACGGGCAGTGCAGCAGATCGCGGCCCCAGCGTTCCCGAACGCCCGGGATGTCGGGGAGCTCGTCACCAACACCGGTCGTGACGAGGACTCGCCGTGCCGTCAATCGGTCGCCCAGTCGCCGTTCGACGACGAACCCACTCTCGATGCTGATCACTTGATCCTCGATCAGCTCGACGCCGTAGCTGGCGACTTCGGCCCTCCCCGCGGCGAGGAGCTCTGCTGGTGGCATCCCATCGCGAGAGAGAAACCCCTGCATGTGCGCTGCTGGTGCGTTGCGCGGGCTGCCGGCGTCGACGACGGCGACCCGGCGCCGCGCCCGTCCGAGGACGAGAGCCGCGCTCAGGCCAGCTGCGCCACCGCCGACCACCACGACGTCGTACGTCGGCGTCTTCATGTCGATGCTCCTCTTCTTCACTGCCGGCCATGCGGGCGAGTCGCGAAATCGGCAACCTTTGTTGCTGATCCTGGGAACGCTGCGAGAAGTTCATGCAGGACGGCGGTGCCGGCTAGCCGAGCGCGGCGCCGATCTCCTCGCGGTACTCCGGGAAGTACTGGCCGATCAGGTCGAGCGGGAACTCGCGCATGATCGACGTCGCCGGCGCGTGCGAGCAGGAAGAAGAACGACTCGTGCACGAGCTCCTCCTCGCGGTGCGACTCCAGCCCGAGGTCGGCCATGAGGTCGGCGGGCACGCTCACGAGGTGACTCGTCGTGCGGCCGTCGTCGTCGGCGACCTCGACGCGCCACGAGCTGGGGCCGTCCGGCGTGACGGTCAGCTGCGCCATCGGCGCGGCTCACGGCGCAGGATCCACTGCTGCGGACCGGCCGAGGGTCTCCACGGGGGTCGCGCCGGGGCGGGTCCACTGCGGCACGGGCCGGCTGGTCGGGCCCCAGGTGGCGACGCCGTCGGCGTCCGAGCGCCAGTACCAGCAGATCGGCGAGCCATGCCCACCGACCGGCGAGTCGGCCTGAGGGGCCTCGGGCCAGCCCTCGGGGTTGTCCTCCCACGCCTCGCGGCGGCCGTAGGGCGTCATGTCGAGCAGGCCGAGGGACCCGTTGACCGGCTCGTTGCCACGGCCCGTCGTGGAGTAGGTGAGGAACACGCGGTCGCCGTCGCGCAGGAAACCGACGATCTCCCCCATTCCTCCGCCGACCGGCGCCTCCACGCCCCGCACCGAGTACCAGGGCTGGGTGTAACCCATGAACTCGACGTAGGGAGCCACCTCGTCCCACGGGCCCGAGGTCAGGACGGCGAACGAGACGCCCCGGGCGTTGAGGTAGACGGCGTCCTTCACGTGCCAGGCCGTGGTGGTGCAGCCCTCGCACTGCCCCTGGTACGGCGCGGCGTCGTACCACATGTGCTTGTAGACCACGAGCTCGTCGCGACCCTGGAACAGGTCGACGAACGGGACCGGCCCGTCAACGCCGGTGACCTCGACCGCGCCGTCGAGCTCGACCATCGGCAGCCGCCGCCGGGCCGCGGCGATCGCGTCGCCCTCACGGGTGTGCGCCTTCTCGCGGACCAGCAACCCCTCGCGCGCCGCCTGCCAGGTGGCCAGGTCGACGACGGGCGGCTTGCCGGGGAGGTTGCTGCTCGCGTTGCCGGGCGTGGTCGTCATGGTGTCCTCCGCTGTCTCGTCTCGTGCGCTCGCGGGCTCCCTGGCGCGCCTGTCAGTTGAGACGACTCACGGTGCCGAGACTCATCGATCCGAGTGCCAGGTTTTACCTTCCGCGACACAGGCACCTCTCGAAGGTCGAACCCGACGCGGACGACCAAGTCGACTGAGCCGCAGAACTCGCAGGCCCCGTGCCGCTGACGTCGTCACCGAAGTTGTCACCGAACAGTGCTGGCCGGACCTGACTCCCTGGACGCAACCGCACGGGATGGGCGCTCCGCGCGACTCAGGACCACTCGCGCGGTCTCAGTGGACGCTTGTCAAGGCGCTCATAACCCGAAGGTCGAAGGTTCAAATCCTTCCCCCGCCACCATCACGATCTTCCGGTTCTGGGGAGATCGGTTGTACCGTTCGCGTTCAGGGTCCGGCTATAAAACCCGACCGTCTCGGGCCGGGGCCCTCTTCCGGGCCGTGGGAGCCGGAGCGGGTGAGGCACCCGGGCTGACCTGCCCAGCGCGGAGGCGTCGTCAGCGGTGGACGGCCGGTAGCGCTGCTCGCGTTCGGGGCGGTCGAGGCCACCGAGGTCATGCGCGCCCGACCGAGCCCGCTCAGAACCCTTCGGCGTCGAGCGTCCGCTTGCCCTCGGCTGCGAGCTCGGGGTCCATCTGGCCGATCCGCGACAGCACGTCGACCTGCTGGTCGAAGTCCTTGCGCTTCATGTTCC
>Ga0075530_1001634_pt1 | contig 10598 bp, 10 predicted proteins | sample NGEPerD_2_FD_75101 | JGI IMG/M metagenome (GOLD analysis project Ga0075530, IMG submission 75101) | Arctic peat soil microbial communities from the Barrow Environmental Observatory site, Barrow, Alaska, USA - NGEE PermafrostL1-D | ecosystem: Environmental > Terrestrial > Soil > Wetlands > Peat ...
ATTGGCGTCATCTACCGGCCGGAGACCGAGCGCCAGAGCCACTACTTCGACGCCCGATTGGCAGAGCAGTTCGATGCCGTGATCCACCTGGATCGGACGCGGGCGCTCGAACCGCTCGAGCGGACGGCGATGTGGGACCGCGGCGAGCCGCCGGAGACCTTCCCGTCCGGTATCTGAGCCGGCCGTCGCGGCCTCGGTCGTCGCGCTCAGCCGCGCCGTGGCGATCGACGCTTGCGTCCGACCAACCCGCTCGTCGGTACCCACGGCTCGTGGCGACGCGGTTCGAGGTCTGCCTCGGTCGGTTCACCCTCTGGCTCGACCGGCGGTCCCTTCTTCCGCTTGCCCGGGGCGTGGGCTGGATCCGCTTCCGAGCTCGAGCCGTCCGGTGGCTGGCGGCGCTTGCGTGACTTCTTGGTCACGGTCACTCTCCTTCCGGTGAGGGAGTCTTCGGTGGCTCGTCGACGGGCGTGATGAGTCCGTAATGGCCGTCGTAGCGGCGATACAGCACGTGAGCGCGACGGCTGGTCGCGTCGTTGAAGAAGATCCACGCGAGGTCGCCGAGGTCGAGTTGCTCGCGGGCACCCGCAACATCGAGGTGCGGCGCCGGGCGCGGGTCGATCTCGATTGTTGTCGCGGTGGGTGGTCTCGTGGCCTCGTCGGCGCCGTGCGCGAGCCGAAGGCCGTGCGACTCGTCGTCGCGTCGGTAGACGATCGCGTCGGCGCCGGTGGCCAGATCGCGGAACAGGAAGAAGTCGTAGTCCATGGCTTCGAGGTCGAAGATGGCCTCGTCGACCGTCTCATCGATGGTCGAGAACGACTTGTGGCGGACGATCTCCCGCTCGTCGCCGCGCCTGGGGAAGTACGTGGGTCGGCTCGACGGCGAGTCGCCGTGGCGCCACTCGCCCGGCGGCCGGGGTCGGGCCTTGCGTCGGCGGGCGTCCTCGCGGCTCGAGACGTGGTCGATTTGGCGGTGGAGGCGGGACTCGAGCAGGTCGACGGCCTCGATCATCGTCGGCGCGGCGACGTGCGCGCGTACCGCTTCGCCGTTGACATCGAGGGTCGCGCGTGCTTCGGCCGGCCGTTCGCGAGCGGGGGCGCCGGCCATGGTCAGCCGGATCCGGGCCCCGAGGATGGGTCGGCCGACGAAGTGTTCGAGCTTGGCAACCTTGGCGATCGCGTACTCGCGGTCGGCGGCCGGGACCGAGCCGGAGGTCGAGAGCTCGATCGGCGAAGCCTCCGTGCGTCCGACCTCCCAGACGGTGCCGATCCACTGTTCGGCGATCTCCCCGTGGGAGATCCGCAGGCGCGTCTGTGAGAACCGGTCATCCACTACCGAGTCCGACCACCGCGCCACGATGAGGTCGCGGTCCCCACCGACCACAGCCGGCTGGGGCACGCCCAGTAGCGGCGAGCGTTCCCAGTACCGTCGGATTGCTCGTTGACCAACCGCGGGCCCCGACTCTCCGTGCAGGGTCGCCGTGGGTGCGTAGGCCCGCATGACGGTATCGAGCTCCATGTTGGTCAGCGCCGCGGCCCACCGCTCGACGACCCGCATCGGGTGGTGTTCGAGTGCCTGATCGCGCTCCGGCCGGGCCCGACTGAACGGCGAGAGTCCTTTGGTGTCGGTGGCGCGCGCCCCGACCAGGTCACCGAATCGGCGTTGCCCGCGTGCGGTCCGTGTACCTCGCCGCAGGGTCACCCGCAGGGCCTGTGACCCGCTGGAGTCGTGAGCGATGTCGAAGTGCACACGGGCACCCGCGACGCGTGCCTGCGGCTCGATCGAACTCGCCCGCGCCGCGTAACGCCGACCGCCCCGAGCGATGCGGCCTTCGCCCGTCTTCGCATCGAACCACTGCACGACCCCGTCAGGCACGCCGGCTCACCTTCTCACTCGGCATTTCGCTCGTTTACCGGCACCCTGGATCCTAAGAATCGCGCCGGACCGTCGAGGTCGGTAGGGCCCAATGTCCCGAACGGGTCCGTGCGCCGGCCCTCGTCGGGCTCACATCCACCCCGGTGAGGAGCTGCCCTGGGAAGCTGTCGCGACTCACACCGGAGGATTTCCATGTTCGGTACGGCGCGTCTCCACCCTCATCACGACGACCCGGTGGTGGGCCTCGATTCGGCGCACCGGCGCACCGGCGCGCCGCGCTCGTCGTCCTCAGCCTCAGCGCGCTGACCACGGGGCTCGACATCACGATCACCAATCTTGCCTTGCCCTCCATCGGGCGCGATCTGCATGCCCGAACGAGCGAGCTCCAGTGGGTCATGGACGCCTATACGATCGTGGTCGCCGGGCTGCTCGTCGCCGGTGGGGGCCTCGCCGATCGGTACGGCCGGCGGCGTGTGGTCCTCGCCGGGTACGCGCTCTTCGGTGCTGCGAGCTTCCTGGCTGCGTTCAGCCCGACCAGTGAGCTCCTCATCGCGGCCCGCGCCCTGATGGGTGTCGGAGCCGCCGCGACGCTCGCACCCGCGATCGGGGTCTGGTCGGCATTCGGGGCGATGGGCTTGGCCCTCGGCCCGATCCTGGGCGGATTGTTGTTCGAGCGCTTCGCCTGGGGTTCGGTGTTCCTCGTTGTCGTTTCGGTCGTCGCCGTCGGCGTGCTCGTCGGGCTCCACAGGATCCCCGAGTCGTTCGGAGATGATCGGGGCCGCCTGGATGTGGTCGACGCGCTGGTCTCGGTGACGGGGCTCGGGCTCTTGATGTTCGGAGTGATCGAGGGACCGGGTCGCGGGTGGACGGCGCCGGTCGTGATTGGTGGACTCGTCGGCGGAGTGGCGCTGCTCACCGTGTTCGTCGCTCGCCAGCTCCGGTCGACGGCTCCGCTCCTCGATGTGCGGATCATTGCCGTCCGCGCGGTGGCGGCCGGTGCGCCGGCACTCTTCGTCGCGTACCTGGGGTTCAACTCGATGTTGTTCCTAGTGCCGCAGTACCTGACCGACGTCGCAGCTGAATCCAGCCTGGCAGTCGGCTTCTTGCTGGTTCCGTTCGCGCTCGCATTCGGCGTCGCGTCGATGAGAGCCGGGTGGGTGATGGCACGTGTCGGGGCGCGCGCCACGATCACGGCTGGTCTCGCCGTCATGGCCCTCGGAATCGGGGCCCTCGTGCTCGCGCTGGGAGAGCCGCTGATCTGGATCGCGCTCGCGACGGCGATCGTCGGACTTGGACTGTCGATGCTCATCACGCCGGGGTCGGCCGTGATGATGAACGGGCTGCCACCCGCGCAGGCCGGAGACGGCTCGTCGCTCTCGATGGTGAGTCGTTTCGTCGGTGCGGCTGTCGGCGTTGCGGTCATCGGCTCGGTCTTCACCTCGGTCTACGCCTGGAATCTGCCCGGTGACCGGACGCCGCCGACGAGCCGGGTCCTTGATTCGGTGGCCGCCTCGGCGTTCTCCGACGCGGCGCAGGTCGGCTTCGTCGTCATCGGCGTCATCAGTGCTCTCACCGCGGTGGTCACGTGGTTCATGCTGCGTCGGGCCGACTGACCGGGAAACCCGAGAGCCCGGCGAGGGCACGGGGCCGCGGCCGTCGGGCGGGGGCATCGTTCCTCCTTCGTGCGCCGTAGGGCTGGTCAGCCAGTGAACGCGGCGAGGACGCCCGTGGTGAGCTCCGTCTCACCGAAACGCGCGTCCGCCGCCGGTGCGTCCCCCATGCGCACCGCGACGATGCCGTCGTCAGGAAGCACCGCAACGATCTGGCTCTGGAACCCGAGTGCCCAGAACACGTCCTGCGGTACGCCCGGGACGAGTTGATCGGCGCTCGAAGAGCCGTCGGTCCTCGCCTCGGTCGCGACCGCAGGTGATGCCACGTTTCCCTCGTGGTTCAGCCACCACAGGTAGCCGTAGGCGGCGTTGAGCGGGGTGGACGGGCCTCCCGTGGCCTGCTTCACGAAGTCGGCCGAGACGACCTGGTCGCCGTCCCAGTTGCCGTCGTGCAGCGCCAGGTAGCCGAAGCGGGCGAGGTCGAGACAGGTTGTCTGCAGGCCCATGAACGCGAGCGGGTTACCGGCCGAGTCTGAGTCCCACTCGGAATCGGCCATGCCGATCTTGTCGAGCAGCCGTTTCTGGGCGTAGTCGTCGAGTCGCTCGCCGGTGGCCCGCTCGACCAGTGGTGACAGCGTCTGGATCGCTGAGTTGTTGTAGGCCCACACCTCGCCCGGAGGCTCATCCTGGCCGAGCGCGAGCGCGAACGCAGTCTTGTCGGGAGCCGCGACCGCCATCTCGGTGTAGTCGATGGTGAGGCTCCACTCGCGCCCCGAGTCGTTGCTGAGCAGGTCCTTGATCGTCACCGACTCCGAGGCGGTTCCCTGCCACTCGGTCAGGTACTCGGAGGCCGGATCGCTGATATCGAGATCGCCTTCATCCTGGGCGATCCCGACAGCCGTGCTCGTGAGTGACTTCGTGACCGAGAACGCCTGGCGCGTGGTCTCGGATGTCGCGCCCTGCCAGTACCGCTGGTCGACCACCTCGCCATCTCGGGTGACGACGAGGCAGGTCGACCCGGCCGCCTCCGCCTCGGCGGCGAGGGTGTCGAGCGCCGCTTGATCGAACCCGGCCTCGGTGGCGTCGACCGTCGACCACTCGTCGGCCGGGTAGACGGCCCGAGCCGAGCTTCCACTCCCGGGCTTCGACGAGGACGGGTCCATCGCATTCGACGCGCCGCCGCCGGTGTCGCTCGAGCACGCGGCGAAGAGCAGGGCTGTCGCAGTCATGCCGGCCAGGACCGCTCGCGGTCGTCGGAGTCTCATAGCCGCATACGACCACATCCGTGACCGAGATGTGCCACCATCCTGTCCGGACTCGGGCCCGCGGGCACCCCAGCATCGCTCGGTTTGGTCACTCGACGCGCGTCGTGCGCGTCGAGTGACCAAACCTGGCGGGTGTGGGGTGGCGTGGGTGGGGGTGGCATGATCCGGTGATGGCCGATGTTCCGTGGCAAGGGGATGCATGCTCGCTCGTCGACGTCTTTCGGGCGGGGGAGCGGACTCCGGTCGAAGAGCTCGACGCGACGCTCGCGGCGATCGATCGCTCAGACCTGAACTGCTTCTCGTTCCTCGACGCCGACCGCGCCCGAGCCGCGGCGGCCGACGCCGATCTCACGAAGCCGTTCGGTGGCGTTCCGGCCGGGATCAAGGAGCTCGAAGCGGTCGAAGGTTGGCCCAACACCGAGGCGTCGCTGGTGTTTCGCGACCGCGTCGCCGGCCACACCGCGACGATGGTCACTCGTCTCGTCGAGCGCGGTGGTGCGGTGCGGGTCGGCCAGACGACCGCGAGTGAGTTCGGTGGGCTGAACGTGAGCGTCACGAAGCTCAACGGCGTGACCCAGAACCCGTGGCGGCACGGGCGAACCGTCGGCGGGTCGTCGAGCGGCTCGGCCGCGGCGGTGTCCGGAGGGCTCGTGAGCCTCGCGACCGGCGGCGACGGCGGAGGATCGATCCGAATCCCCGCTGGCTACACCGGCCTCGTCGGCATGAAGGGAACGTTCGGTCGTATTCCGCGCAGCCCGCACGCCTACATGCGGCCCAACACGGTCGTGCTCGGGAACCTGGCCCGGTCGGTGCGCGATGCCGCCCGCTACTACGACGTGTGCAGTGGCTACGACCCGGCCGACCCGTCGAGCCTCCCCAAGCACTCGAGCTTCGAGGCCGGGCTCGGCTCCCACGACCTCGCGGGGAAGCGGGTCGCGGTGCTGGCGGCCCTCGGCGGGGTCAGCCTCGAAGCCGGCGTCGAGGACCAGCTCCGCCACGAGGCCACCGCGCTCATCGCCGCGACCGGGATGGTGCAGGTCGACATCGACCTCGAGCTGCCGAACCTCGCGGCGCAATGGATGATGGGCAACCTCGCGACCCTTCTTGCCGATCTCGGTGACAAGTGGCCGCGGTGTGCCGCCAAGATGACCCCGGAGGTCGCGGCCGGCCTGTACATGGCCCAGTCGCTGTACAACCTGCGGACCGCAGCGGTGGCCGAGAAGCTGCGGGTCCAGGCGAACGAAGCGATGGCCGCCGCATTCGCCGACGTCGACTTCATCGTCGCGGCGACCAACCCCGGTCCCGCGTTCGGTGCCGACTCGGCGATGAGCAGCAGCGAGGACAACTTCGTCGAGTGGGCGACGTCGAACGCACTGGCCAACTACGCGTTCCGGGGTCTGCTGTTCGGGACGCGCCTCGCGAGCGTCGTTGCCCCCAAGCTGCCGACGGTGCTGCTCGACGCGGCGACGCGGAAGTTCCCGGACTTGGTGAACATGGGCGGCCTGACCATCATCTCGAACATCTGCGGGAACCCGGCCGTGTCCATCCCGGCGGGAACCGTCGATGGGCTCCCGGTCGGAATGCAGGTCCTTGCCCGCCATCACGCCGACGAGCTGCTGTTCGACGTCGGTCTGGCGGTTGAGCGGGAACGTCCGTGGCCGCTGGTCGCGCCCGAAGCCACCCACGGGGCGGTACCGGCGTCGAACGGGGCGGCGCGGTCTCGCGCCTCGTCATGACGTCGGGCACCGTGGGTGGCACTTCAGGCTGACCGCCAGGGTCAACCCGTTTCGTCAGCCGACGCAGTTCTTGGTGATCCAACCCGAGAGGTTGGTCGTCGCCTTGATGAAGTCGCCGGTGCCGAACGCCGCCGCGTACGCCGACGGGGAAGGGTCGCCGGCGAGCTGAGCGAAAGTGTCGGCCATGACCTGGAGGTCGTCGGCAATCTCTTCGGGCGCTTCGCCGGCGGCCTTCTGGAGATATTTCGCGGTCGACTCGAGATCGTCGGTCGAGCTGCTGTCGGCCCCGAAGTTGCTCATGGCGTTGGCGAGCTGCGCGCAGTCGCCGTTGCCGAAGCCGCCAGAGCCGCCACCCGAGCCAGAGCCGCCACCCGAGCCAGAGCCGCCACCCGAGCCAGAGCCGCCACCCGAGCCGCCGCCGGGGAGCTGAACATCATTGGACTTGTCGGACTTGTTGTCGGAGCCCCCTCCGCTGCTGCAACCCGCCGCCGCGAGGCTGAAGGTGACGAGCACCGCGAGAAGAACGCGAAGAGAGCGTCGAGAGATCACAGTGCATCCTCCGGAGTCGAAAAGCTCGAGCCAGCCTATTGGAGACGTCGACGGATGGCTCGGATCCGCCGTCGAACCAGGTGAGGGTCACCTTCGATCGCCTCGTCGGCGAACCGCAGCGGGTGGAGCGTCTTGGTGACGTAGGAATTGGTTCCGTCGCTCACACGGCGAGGTTGCTCGTGCCAGGCTTGCTGGGTGAGCGACATGACGGCGAGAACTGGCGCACAACGAAAGGTCGATGTCCTGGCGAAGCTCGCCGCGCGCCACGCCGACGTGTGGGTTGCGTCGGCATCGGAGACTGGAAGGGCGCACCTGGTCCCCCTCTCGCTTGCGTGGGACGGTGAGAGAGTGATCATCGCGACCGAGCCCTCTGCCGTCACGACGCGGAACATCGTGAGCTCAGGCATTGCGCGCCTCGCACTGGGTGCTACCCGGGACGTCGTCATGGTTGATGCTGTGCTCGACCGTGCGGTTGACGTTGGCCGCGTCCCGCCCGAGGTCGCAGACGCCTACGCGGGACAGGCGGACTGGGACCCGCGAGCCGCCGGCGGAGACTTCTGGTTCCTGCTGCTTCGCCCGGAGCGAATCCAGGCGTGGCGCGAAGCGGACGAGATCGCCGGCAGAACGGTCATGCGGGAGGGCGTCTGGCTCTTCTGAACCCGGTTCTACTTACCGTCCGCGGCCTCAACCACGGAGTGAGTCGAGTTGCAGCACCTCTCGAAGCGCCCCGCCTCGTCGTAGATGCGGTCCTCGTCCGAGAACCAATCGGCGACGAGCGCCGCGTTCGGTGCCCAAGCCGGACGCGCCCAGCCGAGGAGCTCCTCGCGCAAGCGCCAGAGTGCGTCCTCGGCGTCTTGGACCTCGGCCTGCGCAGCCGCCATCGCCAATACCTCATGGACGGGCGCGTCCTGGTTCGGCGTGATCTCCCCGCCGTGGAAGGGTTCGTAGGTGTCCGTCGCCTCACGGAGGCGCTTGTGGGCCCGAGCCAGACGGTCGCGATCCGCCGGCTCGAGGTCGTCGACCGAACGAGGCGGTCGCCTGGCTGCCGTGCTCATGGCCCAAAGCTACCTGTGTCGGTGACACGACCCGGTCTGCCGAACAACCGATCGCAATCGGGCGGTAAGCACGTGGTGGCGGGCAGCCTGAAGAGGCCTGACCGGCACACATGGACGTGACGGCACGCGGCGACGCGAACGTGGCTCGATTCGGTAGGGGCGGGGCGCGACACGACACGCCGGCGCGGGCTGAGTCCGGATGGTCGAACCAGTCGTCGGCGGGATCCGAACCGCCGAGTACGGCCATCGAGTTCTCGAGCAGGCGGACGGGGCTGTCAGACACGGCCAATATTGCCCCGATGGGCCGGCGGACCCTGCGCGCGGTATTGGCCGACGCCGAGTACGCGTGATCCCGCGTGCTACACGTCGGGCTCCTGCGCCGATGTGTGACCGTCGCGAAGGCGTACCGCGGCGAGCTCGTCGTAGACCGGCTGGGCGCGCGCCGCGATCGCGTTCACTCGCTCGTCGAGCGGTGTGGGCGCGTCCGGCGGGCGAGGAACGAACCCGGTCGTGCGAGCAACACCCTCATACCAGTCGTGCCAACGCTCCCACTGCGGCTGCATGCCGGGTTCCCAACGGAGCGCCGATTCGATGAACGGGATGCCGATGGCATCGCACCAGGCGCGCACCAGCGCGGGCGGGTCATCGGTGACCTCGTCGGACTCGAGCACGATGGGCGGCGTCCGGCCCAATTGCTGCACGACGCGGAACGCCTCGAGCAGCCGGCCGTATCCCGCCTCCTCCTCGGTGAGGTCCGGCCAGCGTGCCGCGAACGATCCCAGCGCGGCGCGTGGCGCGCGCACGAGGAACGTGTTGGTGAACCGGCCGAGGAAGGCAGGGGTCAGGAGCCCCGACGCGTGATGAGCCATCTCCTTCACGAACACCGGGCGCGTCGCCGCCGCGTCCACCAGTCGGTCGAGTACGGTGGCCGCGTCGGCATCTGGCGCGCGCTCGGAGTAGCGGTTAGAGCGACGTTCGGCTGAGAAGTAGTACGGCACCGAGAACGGCTCGTCGAAGACAGTGTGATCACCGCGTTCGATCATCATCCGCTCGAACGCCGTCGAGCGCGAGCGGGGTGTCGTCCACAGCACCACGATCGGGTGTCTCGTGGGGCTCATCGTGCAGGCGAACCTAGCTTCACCGCCGGATGAGAGCCCGACTGCGTTCGGCCGCGGCGAAACATCCGGGCGCGGTCGGGACGCGGGAGTCAGACTTGCGCGATGGGTTCTGTTGAGCTGGACAACACCGACCGTTCGCGCGTGCGGCGCGGAGCGAGCGAGCTACGACCGGGCGGTGGTGGACGCCATCCTGGATGAGGCGTTCATCGCCCACGTCGGGGTCACGAGCGCCGGCGCGCCGGTTGTGCCGCCGATGGCCTACGGGCGCGTCGATGATGTGCTCTACCTGCACGGCGCCACCGCGAACCACCTGCTGGGTGAGATGAAGGGTCACGACGCGTGTGTCACGGTCACGTTGGTCGATGGTGTCGTCCTCGCCCGGTCGGCGTTCCATCACTCGGCCAACTACCGATCGGTCGTGCTGTTCGGGGTGGCGGAGCTCGTGCACGACGACGTCGGGAAGCGCCGAGCGCTCGATGCGATCGTTGAACAGGTGACGCCCGGCCGCAGCGCGGACGCCCGACCGGCCAACGCCGCCGAGCTGCGCGCGACTGCGGTCCTGCGGTTCCCGATCCGGGAGGGCTCGGCCAAGACCCGCTCTGGTGGTCCGATCGACGATCCCGAGGACGTTGGGCTCGACATCTGGGCGGGACACGTTCCGCTGCGGTCGATGGCGGGCCCGGCAGTTCCCGCCGATGATCTCCCGGCCGGTCTCGGCACGCCGACCTATGCGTCCGACTATCGGCGGCCCGGTACCGAAGGCTGATCGGAGAGTCAGCCGTCCGCGACCTCGAGTACCGCGGCGCCGGTGACCCGGTCGCCGGCAAGATCACGTAACGCCTCGTCGGCCCGGTCGAACGGGTACGCGACCGTGGTGACCTCGATCCCGATGCGAGTGGCGATGGCGAGGAACTCCTCGCCGTCGGCTCGGGTGTTCGCGGTGACGCTGCGGAGCTGGCGCTCCTCGAAGAGGTGAGCCTGGTAGTTGAGCGGGGGAATGTCGGTGAGGTGGATACCGGCGATCGCGACGGTTCCGGCGCGATCCAGGGCGGCGAGCGCGGCCGGGACGATCTCACCCACCGGCGCGAACACGATCGCGGAGTCGAGGGGCTCCGGTGGTTCGTCGAACGTGTCGCCGACCGACGCGACACCGAGATCGCGTGCGAGGTCGCGCGCGTCGGCCGAGCGGGTCATCACGTGCACGGTCGCGCCCTGGGCGAGCGCGACCTGGGCGGTCAGATGCGCTGATCCGCCGAAGCCGTAGATCCCGAGTCGACCGTTCGCGGGCAACGCGGCGCGGCGAAGCGCGCGGTAGCCGATGATGCCGGCGCACAGCAACGGCGCGGCCTGCTCGTCGGAGAGGCCGGGCGGGAGGGGATAGGCGAACCGTTC
>Ga0075530_1001635_pt1 | contig 10592 bp, 9 predicted proteins | sample NGEPerD_2_FD_75101 | JGI IMG/M metagenome (GOLD analysis project Ga0075530, IMG submission 75101) | Arctic peat soil microbial communities from the Barrow Environmental Observatory site, Barrow, Alaska, USA - NGEE PermafrostL1-D | ecosystem: Environmental > Terrestrial > Soil > Wetlands > Peat ...
CCGTTCTCCCCCTCCACCTTCCGGCGCTACGTGCGAGCCGCCTGGCTGTGCGAGGGCGCCGCCACCTTCCTGGCGGGCCAGGTGCCCCACCTGCGCGGGGCGATTGTGCGCCGGCTGCGGGAGGGCGGCAAGCCGAGCTTCCCGCCGGCCGCGCGCGACGCCTACGTGCTCGGCGGCACGGTCTTTGCCCTGCTGGAGTCCGAGCGTGGCCCGAAGGCCTGTGCAGAGCTGGCCGGCGCCGACACCGACCGCAGCGGGCGGGTACTGGTGGAACAGGCCTTCGGACGGCCCGCGGCCACCGTCGAGCGGGCCTGGTTCGGCTACCTGGACTCGCTCGGCGCCGGCTGAGCCTCGCCGCCGTGGGCGGCCTCTAGCACCTGCATCAGCACCGCCACCACGCGCTCGTCGAACTGCGCGCCGGCGTTTCGCAGCAGCTCGGCGCGCGCTTGGTCATCCGACATCGCCGCGCGGTAGGGGCGGTCTGTGGTCATGGCGTCGTAGGCGTCGCACGCGAGGATGATGCGGGAGCCCAGCGGGATGTCCTCGCCCGACAGCCCGTCGGGATAGCCGAGGCCGTCCCAGCGCTCGTGCTCGTGGCGCACCAGCGGTAGTACGTCGGACAGGAAGTCCACGGCGGAGAGGATGCGCTCGCCCACCTCGGTGTGGCGCTCGATCTCGTGCCGCTCGGCCGGTGTGAGCGGGCCGCGCTTGCTCAGGATCGACTCGGTCACGGCGATCTTGCCGATGTCGTGGAAGATCGCCGCCAAGCGCAGGGTGCGCAGCTCCTCGCCCTTCAGGCCCAGCTTGTGGCCCACCTCGCGGGCGCGCTCCACCACGGCGCGCGAGTGGCTCGCCGTGTAGGAGTCGTTGGCCTCCAGCGCCGCCGCCAGTGCCTCGGCTGTGCCCATGTAGGCGGCGTCGAGACGCTCGTACAGCGTGGCCGAGCGCAGCGCCGAGCCGGTCTGGTCGGCCACGGTCTGCACGAGTCGGGCGTCGTCCTCGTCGAAGGCGTCGCGGCGCGTCTCCTCGATGTTGATCGCCCCCCACAGCTCTCCGCCCACCCACAGCGGCACCACCAGCTCGGCCCGCACGTCGGCGGTCTCGGGCGTCATGTTGTAGTCGGCCTCCTTCTGGGCGTCGTTCACTATCACCGGGCGCCGCTCGCGCAGGCAGCGCCCGATCACGCCGGCGCTGCGCGGCTGGGTCCACTTGCGCTCGGCCAGCTCCAGAAAGGACTCGCCGCGGCCGGCGGCGCTGTAGATGAAGCCGTCGTCACGGATGCGCACCACCGCGCAGAGGAAGTAGCCGAAGGCCCGGTGCAGCTCCTCCACGGTGGCCTCCATGATCTGCTGCGGGTCGGTCATGGCGGCCAGCCGCGTGCCCAGGGCGTTGGCCAGCGAGAGCTGGCGCGTGCGCTTGCGCAGCCGCTCGGTCTGCTGGTGAGGCGCGCCGGCCGGCCATTCCGCGGGGGGATCCTCGGTGGCGGCCTCCGGCGGCAGGGCGGACGTGGTGGGGCGCACGCGCTTGGGCTGGTCGCCATCGCGCTGGGCCATCGCCGAAGCCTTGATCACGTCGCCCTGCAGGCCCTCCTGCTTGCCGTTCATAAGCGCGCGGTCGGCGCGGTCGATCAGCTCGGTGGAGGTCTCCCCCGGCGTCCACTCGGCGATTCCCGCGCTGGCGCTGCCGCTGGCCGTTGCGTGCTCCAGGGCTCCCACCGACCGCGAGACGCTCTGCAGCGCGCGGCGCGCCAGCTCGGCGGTCTCGCTCTCATCCGACTCCACCGCCACGATCGCGAACTCGTCGCCGCCGTAGCGGGCCACCATGTCGTAGGGACGAACGGCCTGGCGCAGCGCCTGGCCCACTCGGCGGAGCACCTCGTCGCCCGCCAGGTGGCCGTGCTCCTCGTTCACCTGCTTGAAGTCGTCCATGTCCACGAGCACGAGGGTCAGGCGGTGCCCGGTGCGCTCGCAGCGCTCGATCTCGCGCCGCAGCGCATCCTGCATCGCAGCGTGGTTGAGGCACCCGGTGAGCCCGTCGGTCCGGGCCACCCGCGCCAGTCCCGCGTGCGCGCTGGCGTTGCCCGAGGCGGCCGCGGCCAGCTCGCCGAAGGCCTCGAGCAGGCTGAGCTGCTCGCGCGTAACCAGGTGCGGCCGCGTGTATCCCACCGCGAGCACCCCCCTCAGCTCGCCGTCCCAGTGCAGCGGCACGCCGATCGAGCTGCTCACCTCGCCGAACAGCGCCGGGTCGGGCTTGCGCGGCATCCCCTGGTAGTCGTTGGTGAGCAGCGGGCGGTCCAGCTCGGCCACCTTGCCGGCGAGGCCGCTGCCGGGCGGCATCCGGTAGCCGATCGCCTCGGGGGCCACGCCGTAGGTGGCCTCCACGGTGACCCCGTCCTCGCCGCTGCCGCGGTAGACCACCGCGTTGTCGGCGTCGAGGATGCTCGTCGCCTCCTGGCAGATGCGCACCAGCACGCGGTTGAGGTCGAGGCTCTCGTTCAGCGTCTTGGCCGCTCGGGCCAGCGCCGCCTGGCGAGCCACCTGGTCGGAGTGCTCCTCGGCCACGGCCAGCTGGGCCAGGGCCGCGGAAGCGGCGGCGGCGAACACCTCGGCCATCTCCACCTGCTCCTCCTCGAACCGCTTGCCCTCGCGGTCGCCGAGCAGCAGCACGTGGGTCACCCGGTCGCCGGAGCGCATCGGCAGCAGCAGCATCGTGCCCGACGGCGAGCCCGCCCCGAGAGCGCGGTCGAGCCGGCTCACCTGGACGCCGTCGGCGGCCACCGGTCCCGTCCGGCGCTCCAGCAGGTCCGCCACCAGCGGGAAGCGCGCCACCTCCAGCGACCCGCGCGGGAGCGCCAGCCCCGGGGCGGCCGCCAGCGCCTCGGCCCGGCCCTCGCGGCCGGCCACCGAGAGCAGCACGGCGTGGGTCAGCCCGAAGAGTTCACGAGCCTCTGAGACCAGCCGCCCGTGCACGGCCTCCGGGCCGTGCATCTCGGCCGCCACGCCGAGCAGACGAGTGACCGCGAGCATGGCTTCGCGAGGCCCTGTCGAGGACCGGGAGGGCGAGTCCGTCACATTGGAGGCAGGGGGCACGTTCCCCACAATTTGACTGATCGGTTGGCCGGACCCTAACTTGAGGGCCCTGCGGGGCCGCACGCTCAGAGGCCAAGCGTCTTGGCGATGATGTTCTTCTGGATCTCCGAGGTGCCGCCGTAGATGGTGGTGACCACGGCGGACCGGAGATGGCGCTCCATCGGATACTCGCTGGCGTAGCCGTAGCCGCCCGCCATCTGGACCGCCTCGAGCGCGCAGCGCTTGGCCAGCTCGGTGGCGGCCAGCTTGGCCATCGACGCCTCCTGGGGCAGCATCCGCGACGGGTCCTCGTCGGTGAGGCGCGCCACCCAGCGCACCAGCAGGCGCACCTGCGCCAGCTCGGTGGCCAGCTCGGCCAGCCGGTGCTGCAGCGCCTGGAACGAGCCCACGGGACGGCCGAACTGCCTGCGTTCCTTCACGTAGGCCAGCGTGTCGTCGAATGCGCGCTGTGCCAGCCCGAGCGCGGTGGCGGCAAGGATCGTGCGCTCGTAGTTCAGGCCGGCCATCAGCTGGGTCCAGCCGTTGCCCTCGGTGCCCAGCAGAGCGTCCTCGGGCACGCGCACGTCATCGAGGTGCAGCTCGTTGGTCTCGCGGCCGCCCATCGTGTCGATCGGGGTGATCGTCAAGCCCTCGGCGTCGTGAGGCACGAAGATCATCGAGAGCCCCTCGTGGCGCTCCGATCCCTCACCCGTGCGGCACACGATCAGCGTGTGGCTGGCCTTGTGGGCGTAGGAGCACCACATCTTGGCGCCGGAGAGCACCCAGTCCCCATCCTCCAGCCGCGCCTTGAGCTTCAGCGACGCAACGTCCGAGCCCGAGTCAGGCTCTGACATCGCTATCGCCAGCGTGCCGCCCTTGGTCACACGCCCGAGCAGTTCCTGCTTCTGCTCCTCGGAGCCGAAGCGGTTGAGCGCGCCCACGCAGATCAGCGTCACGCCGTAGGCGCCGATCGGGATCTGTCCGCGGGCGGTCTCCTCCAGGAACAGGCAGGCGTCGAGGAAGCTGCCGTCAGAGCCGCCGTACTCCTCGGCGATCTGCAGGCCGTACCAGCCCAGCTCGGCCATCTTGGCAGCCACCTCGTCGGAGTGGTGGTCGTCCTCGGGCACGTCGAAGGTCTCCCGCTCCACGAAGTCGCGGATGGCCGCGACGAAGTCCTGCTGCTCGTCGGTGAGGCCGGAGGCGGACGGCGCCGTGGCGGCCTCCATCAGGCTTCGACCGGCTCGCGCGGCTTGAAGCGGTTCAGCTCGCGCACGGCGATCACCATCTTGTGCACCTCGTCGGGCCCGTCGGCGATCCGTAGCCAGCGGCCCTGGCGCCACATCATCGCCAGCGGCACGTCATCGGACATCCCGAGCGCGCCATGCACCTGCATCGCGCGGTCGAGCACCTCCTGGTGCATCTGTGCGGCGATCACCTTGATCATCGAGATGTCCTGGCGGGCGGCGCGCTTGCCCTCGGTGTCCATCTTCCAGGCGGCGTGGAGAACCATCAGCCGGGCGGAGTCGATCTCCATGCGTGACTTGGCGATGAAGTCCTGGACGAACTGCTTCTCGGCCAGCTTGCCGCCGAAGGCCTCGCGCGAGTGGGCGCGCTCGCACATCAGCTCGAAGGCGCGCTCGGCTGAGCCGATCGCCCGCATGCAGTGGTGGATGCGCCCGGGCCCGAGCCGCGCCTGGGCAATCGAGAAGCCCTCGCCCCTGGGGCCGAGCAGGCTGTCCTCGGGCACCCGCACGTCCTCGTAGGTGACCTCCCAATGGCCGGGGCCGCCGGAGTGGCCCATGACCGGCACCGGTCGCACGCCCGTGAAGCCCGGGGTGTCGATCGGGACGACGATCATGCTCGCCCGCTTGTGGGGCGCGGCGTCGGGGTCGGTGACCACCATCACGATGGCCATCGAGGCGCCGTTGTAGCCCGAGGTGAACCACTTGTGGCCGTTGATGACCCACTCGCCTGTGCCCGGCTGGGTGCCGCCCTCGAGCTCCGCGCGGGCGGCCAGGCCGGTCGGATCTGAGCCCGAGGTCTCGGGCTCGGTCATCGAGAAGCAGGACCGCACGTGGTCGTTCAGGAGCGGGCCCAGACAGCGCTGCTTCTGCTCGTCCGTGCCGTACTCGGCGAGGATCTCCATGTTGCCGGTGTCCGGTGCGGATCAGTTGAAGACCATCGGGGCCACGGGGCTGCGCCCCATGTCCTCGCAGAGCATCCCGTACTCCCAGTTGGTCAGGCCGGCGCCGTGCTCCTCGTCGGGGAGAAAGAGGTTCCACAGGCCCTCGCCCCGCGCGCGCTCGCGCAGCTCGATCAGCAACTCGGGGTAGGCCACGCCCGGGCCCACCTGGTCGTCGAGGGCCGCGACGGCCTCGGCCTCCACCGGCAGCACGTGCTCCTCGGTGAAGGCGCGGATCCGCTCGCGCAGCTCCAGGACACGGTCGGACGGCGTGAAGTCCATCGGGGCGCAGACTACCGATCGCCTGTGGCCCGGCGGCATGCTCCGGAGGCCGCGGCGAGGGCGCGTTGCGTCGTGGCGAACGCTACCCGCGCGGGAGCGCGAACCGATATAAGGGGCCGTGGATGCCCAGGGAGCGCGCCAGATCGGTGGCCGTCACGGCGGTGGCGGCCTGCGTCGTCGTGGCGGTCGCCTATGCCCTGCTGGGTACCGTCGGGGCCGCGCTGGTGGCCCTCGCGGCGTATGGAGCCGCGGTGTTCGTGCTCGGCCTCGCCAACGCCGGGCCCGCCGCGGCGGCACTGATGGCCACGCTGGCCGTGGTCGTGGCGATCGACCCGGCGCTCGACGACTCAGACGACAAGCCGCCGCCCGAGCGGGCCCAGCTGCGCGAGGCGCGCACCAGCCTGCGCGAGTCCGTGGAGCGCGAGGGGCAGGCGCGGCAGCGCGTGCAGGCCCTCGAGGGCGAGGCGGCACAGCTTCGCGAGCGGGCCGGGACGGCCTCCGCCCGCGCCGACCGGCTCGAGGCCGAAGCGGCCCGGCTGCGCCAGGCGTTGCGCCGCGCTCGGAGGTGAGATCGTCGAGGCGGCCCACTCGTCAACGACGAGGGGGCCGATAACTGAGCTCGTCGAGGCAGCCCACTCGTCATCGGCGAGGGGCCGATAACTGAGTCCAGGCGCACCGGGCGCAGGTAGGCTGCCCGCGGTGGCGACGGTGCAGGTAACGATTGCGGGGCCGGGCGGGGAGGTCAGTCTCGCTGTGCCCCAGGACACCCCCCTGGAGCGGCTGCTGCCCACGCTCGTCTCGGTGGCCGCGCCGGGAAGCGACAGCTCGGCGGGATGGACGATCGCGTCGCCCGAATACCCCGACCGCGGGCCAGGGAAGACGCTGGCCCAGTGCGGGGTGGCCGATGGCTCACGTTTGCTGCTGCGGTCCTCCGAGCGGCCGAGGTCCGAGCCCGCCGCGGAGACCGCGGCACCGACCACGGCGCCTGCATCCAGCGAAGCGCCCGCTCCAGTGGCCGGCAAGCCTCGAGAGGCCACGGCCGCCCCCGCGCCCGACACGCCCCCGGCCGCCGGCAACGGCTCCCCGATGCGGCGCACGCAGGACAGCCTCCCCACTCGCATACGCGCGCGCGAGCGCCTGCGCGAGGCCGCCGTGGCGGCTATCCGCCCCGGCCCGCCCACGGGCGCGGCGGCCCCGGTCCGGGCGCCCCAGCGGCCGCGCGGCGCCGGCCCCCAGCCCGCGGCCATGACCATCGCCCAGGCGAGCACGCCGTACGAGCGCGCGCAGGCGGCGTGGCGCAGAAGCGGCTACCGGCGGCGGCTCGACGACGCCATCGCCGCCCCGCGCCTGCGGCGCTGCCCCACGATCGCCGTGGTGTCCCCGAAGGGCGGTGTCGGCAAGACCACCCTCACGGTGCTGATCGGCTCGCTGCTCGCGCACATCCGCAGCGACCGCGTAGTGGCGGTGGACACAAACCCCGATTTCGGCTCGCTCGGGTGGACGCTCACGCCCGATCACGACGTGTTCGCCGATGACATGTTGGAGCTGCTGGACCGCCCCGACGTGCCGGCCACCGAGCTGGATGCCCACCTCGGGCGCAGCCGCGACGGCCTGATGGTCCTGCCCGCGCCGTTCGACTCGGCACGCGCCTCGCGGCTGGACCGCAACGCCTACAAGCGGCTGATCGAGCACCTGCAGATGAGGGCCGGCATCCTCTTGCTGGACTGCGGCACCGGTCTGCACGACCCGCCGGCGCAGGCTGCGGTGATGTGCGCCGACCAGATGGTGCTCGTGACCGATGCCGAGCCCGCCACCGCGACGCTCGTGGCCGAGGCCTCCAAACGCCTGCTGCGGTCGGGAGCGCCGGTCACGCTGGTGGTGAACAAGCTGCCGCGCAACACCCGGCTCGACGTGGACGAGCTCGCGCGCGAGGTGGACCGGGCCGCGGGGATGGCCACCGTCGAGCTCAACCAGGTGGCGGCCACCCGCGTGTCGGCGGGCGAGTTCTCCTGGGATGAGGGGTCCCCCGGGCCGTGGGCCACCACCGTCCGCGAGCTGGTGGCGGGGCTGGTGGCCGGGTGGGCCGCGCTGGGGCTCACCAGCGACCGGACGTAAAGCCCGCCGGCTCGACCGAGCGGTCGAGGGGCAGTACCTTGAAGTCCTTCATGGCAGGCGGCAACGGGACAGCGGACGGCAGCGTCGAGGGCGGCGCCGAGACCGCTTTCCACCGGCCCCCGCAGGACCGGCCGGTGGCGCTCGAGCGCCACGCCGGGTTCCCGCTCAAGCGCACCGCGGCGATGCTGCCGGACGCTCCACCATTCAACGAGCGCGTGCGGGAGGCTATGGCCGCCTACTTCAAGGGCAACTCCCACGACACCCGTCCCGGGCTGGGCGGGGTCCCCGCCGATGCCGACTCGCCGGCGCCGGTGGCGCGCCCCGCCGACCTCACGGTGGTCGAGCCGCCCAGCCGGATGGACCGCGCCCGCGCCAGCTGGCGCGACACGAGCTACCTGCGCCGGCTCGACGCCAGGATCGCCGAGCCGCGCGTGCGCCGCTGCCCCACGATCGCGGTGATGTCGCCCAAGGGCGGCGTGGGCAAGACCACGATTACGGCTCTGCTCGGCTCCCTGCTCGTGCAGGTGCGCCACGAGCGGATCGTGGCCGTGGACACCAACCCCGACTACGGCTCGCTCGGGCCGGCTTTCACGCCCGACCACCGGGTGTTCGTGGACGACCTGCTGGAAGTGCTCGACCACCCCAACCTGTCGGTCTCAGAGCTCGACCGCAAGCTCGGCCGCGCGTTCGACGGGCTGCTGGTGGTGCCGGCGCCCACCGACCCGGGCCGGATGGCCAGGCTCAACCAGGAGTCCTACGCCAAGACGTTCGCCCAGCTGAAGGAGATGGTTAGCGGGCTGGTGCTGGACTGCGGCACGGGGCTGCAGGAGCCCGCCGCGCGGGCGGCGATCGAGGCCGCCGACCAGATCGTTCTCGTGTCCGACTCCGAGCCCTCTACCGCCAGCCTGGTGGCCGAGGCGAGCGCGATGCTCGTGCGTAGCGGACCGCCCCTGTTCCTGGTGATCAACAAGCTGCCCCGAAAGGGCGGCCGCCTGGACCTCGAGCAGGTCTCGCGGGCGATCCCCGACGCGCGCTCCCTGATCGCGATGGAATCCGAGCCCGAGGTGGCCTCGCGCCTGAGCGCCGGCGACTTCACGTGGGAGCGCGCCCCGGCCAGCTGGCAGCGCTCGATGCGCGAGCTGGCCGCGGTGATGGTCAGGGACTGGCCGGACCTCGGGCTGGCCGCGTGACGCGGACCGCAGGGCACTAGCCGGCGAGCTGGATCGCCGTCCAGGCCACCAGGGCGGCCAGCGTGCCGCCGCCGAGCACTGCGCCCACCAGGCGCGCGGCGTGGCCCGCCTGGCCGCCCCGCGGCGGCGCCCTCGCGGGTGAGGGCCGCGGCGCCATGTCGGTCTCCAGCAGCACCTGCCTGGCGGCCTCGGCACCCGCCTCGGGCACGAACACGTCGCGCGGGCCGGCGGCCAGGAAGTCGGGCACGTCGAAGCCGGGGCTGCGGCGCAGCATGCTCGGCACGCCCTCCTCGAGCAGCATCCCCTGGATAAGCTCGGCCTCGGCCTGGTGGCGCCCGCCGGCCACCCGCACCAGCTCGCCCTCGGTGAAGCGTGGATCGATCTTGCGAGCCCGCTCGTGCGCCTCGCTCTCCGGCGCATCGGAGGGCTCCGCGCCGATGTAGGTGAGCGGCATCCCGCAGGCGGCGCAGAAGCGCTCCTCCAACGGATAGCGCAGCGCGCACGAGGGGCAGGCCAGCGGCTCGCCGCTCACAGGAACTCGATCTCCTCCTCGCTGACCTTGCCGTCGGCGATCCACCAGGCGCGCACCACCGGCTCCTCCCCGGAGAGCGAGACGATCAGATAGACGTACTCGGGGTAGTCGGCCAGGTTGATGTCGGTCTGCGAGGGCTCAGCCGGGCTGCGGGGGTGGGAGTGGTAGATGCCCACGTCGTAGCCGTCCTCGACCGCGTTGTAGGCCCCCAGCAGGCTCTTGGCGTCGAGCATGTACCCGTACATGGGCGAGGGCTGGTCGTTCGTGGAGCGATGGATGCTGTCCACGGCGCCGTCGCGGATCCGTAGGTAGCCGCAGCACTCGTTGGGGGAGTCCTCGTGCGCGTGCGCGAAGAGCACGTCGCGCTGATCGGTGGTCATCCTCACGCCGTCCAAGCCTACGCGAGCCTGCCCGCGCTCCGGTGATCCGCGGACGGCCCTGCGGCGAAGGAAGGTGCATGGACTTCCGACCCATCGCCACAGCCCTCACCGTCGCCGCGCTCGCCCTGGCCGGCTGCGGCGGCGACGACGAGTCCAGCAGCGAGCCCTCGGGCGGCGGCTCCACGGGCGAGGCCAGCGCCCCGAGCGCCGGCGGTCCCGCGAAGAAGGCCGCCAAGGTGGGCATCTCCGACTTCAAGTACGCCCCCGAAGCGATCCGCGTCGAGGCCGGCGGAACAGTGACGTGGAGCAACTCCGACAAGGCCAAGCACACCGCCCAGACCGACGGCGCCGCGGGAGAGTTCGACACCGGCGACCTCGAGATGAGCGACTCCAAGAAGGTCACCTTCGACGAAGCCGGCGAGTTCACCTACTACTGCATCTACCACCGCTTCATGGAAGCCAAGGTAGAAGTCGTCGAGTAGCGCGCGCCCCCCCAACGCATCTCGTTGAGTGTTCTGACCGGCAACCGCGAGCGCATGAACCGGCTGCTCCTGCTCATGCAGCTACACGCCAACCGCCAAGACGACGCGCGCGCCTACGCGACGGACATCCGCGACTGGCTGGAAGCCAACCGCAGTCGCCCGCGAGCCGCGCGCCGCGCGATCAACGACCGTCGCGACCTGCCATCTCTGCGCTGACCGCCAGATCCCTATCAGAACACTCTGCGAGAAGCGACGGGGGGGCGCGCGCTACTCGACGACTTCTACCTTGGCTTCCATGAAGCGGTGGTAGATGCAGTAGTAGGTGAACTCGCCGGCTTCGTCGAAGGTGACCTTCTTGGAG
>Ga0075530_1001636_pt1 | contig 10592 bp, 9 predicted proteins | sample NGEPerD_2_FD_75101 | JGI IMG/M metagenome (GOLD analysis project Ga0075530, IMG submission 75101) | Arctic peat soil microbial communities from the Barrow Environmental Observatory site, Barrow, Alaska, USA - NGEE PermafrostL1-D | ecosystem: Environmental > Terrestrial > Soil > Wetlands > Peat ...
CGAACCGCCTACCTAAAGGCGCTCGAGGCGTGGCGGCAGCGCTTCTCTTTCCATGGCGGCGGCTCACCGACGGTGGGCGAGTTGGAGCTGCTCGGTGACCTGTTCTACCTGCCCTTCGACCAGGGCGAGCGGGCCGGCGAGCTCTTGAGATTGGCTGAGGAGTTGCTTTCACGGCCGCCTGCCAACTGGGGCGAGCGTTACGAGCGCTTGCGCGGCGTGGCGCGCGAGGTCGCCGAGCTGTTCGAGAGGCTCACCCACCTCGAGAACCGCGAATTGCTCTACACGCTCTACCGGTACCTCTGGGACGTAAGGAACGAGGTGGGCTTGCTCACCTCCTACCTTGCCTGGTTGCAAACGGAGCCAAGCGCGACCGAAACTTTCGGCCCGCCACAGCTGGTTCCCAACACCTACCGAGGCGGGCTCGCCGCCGCGATCCAACGGCTGCTCCCGGTAGACGAGAGCGGCGAGTTCTTGGTGCATGGCGCGCGGCAGCCCACTGGTGGGAGCGGCGTAGGAACCGGTAACGGCCCAGGTACAGGCGGGAGCCGACCCATATGACGACGCCCGACCAGTTCCGCCTGCGACCCTTCCAGCCGGGGGACGAGGACGCCCTTTACGAGGTGTGCCTAAAGACCGGTGACAGCGGCTCGGACGCCTCACAGCTGTACAAGGATCCGATGGCGCTCGGGCAACTCTATGTTGGCCCGTACGTGGCGCTCGAGCCCGAGCTCGCCTTCGTGTTGGAGGACGTGTTAGAGGGCCATTCCGGAGTATGCGGCTACGTGCTTGGCGCCCTGGATACCGAGAAGTTCCAGCGGGTGTTCAAGGAGCGCTGGCTGCCGCCGCTGCAAGCGACGCTTCCCGACCCAAGCGGTGACCCAGCTAAGTGGAACCACGACGAGCGCATCTACCACGAACTTCACCACCCACGGCTGGAGTTCTCGCCGCCGCTGGCGCCTTACCCCTCGCACCTCCACATCGACCTGCTGGCGCGTGCTCAAGGTCGGGGCTGGGGCCGGCGGATGATCGAGACGCTGCTCGACGCCCTTCGCGCCAGGGGCAGCCGCGGTGTGCACCTCGGCGTGGGCCTGGCCAACACCCGAGCTCAAGGCTTCTACCGCAAGCTCGACTTTCAGGAACTTTTCAGGGTAAACGCGGACGGATCGGGCGCGATCTTCATGGGGAGGTTCCTTTGATAGCCACGGATGAGCCTATGGAAAACTCCGGGAACGCCGGGGAACGCTACCTCGACGCCGCCAAGGCGCTCCTCACCGACCTGTGGGAGAGCCAGAGCCAAGGCATCGAGCGGGCCGCTGCCTGGATCGCGGAGACTCTCCAGCGCGATTCGCTCATCTTCGTAGCCGGCTCCGGCCACTCGCACATGCTCGCCGAGGAGCTCTTCTATCGCGCCGGCGGCTTGGCGGCGGTAGTGCCGCTACTTGAGTCGTCGCTGATGCTGCATGACGGAGCGGTGAAGAGCAGCGGCGTCGAAAGGCTGGAGGGCTACGCCGCGGTAGTGATCGAGGACGCCGGCGTGGGAGCCGATGACCTGCTGATAATCGCGTCTAACTCGGGCCGCAACGCCTACCCGGTCGAACTGGCGCTGGAGGCGCGCGCCCGTGGCTGCCGGACCATCGCGGTGACCTCGCTGGCCACCGCCGAGCGCGTAGAGTCCCGTCACAGCTCCGGTGGCAAGCTGGCCCGGGTCGCCGACCTAGTGCTTGACAACCGCGTGGCATACGGTGACGCGACCATCGACGTGATCGGTCTTCCCAGCAGGGTCGGCCCACTGTCGACGATCGCCGGGGTCGCTCTCCTCAACGCCGCGGTGGTAAGAGCCATCGAACTTTGCGTCGAGCAGGGGTACCTACCCGACGTGTTCGAGAGCGCCAACCTGCAAGAGGCAGGTGGAGCCGCTGGACGTCCGGACGAAGTCGCGGCTGGGCTCGACCTGTTCCGCTGGCGCCGACGGGTGAGGAGGCTGTAGTGCAGGCTTACTTGGGCGTCGATGCCGGCGGCAGCCACACCCGGGCGGTGGTGGTTTCGGCCGAAGGTGAGGTCTTGGGGTACGGCTGGGCGGGCCCGGCCAACTTCCGCACGAACCCGATCGAGGTCGCGCGCGCCGCGGTGGTCGAGGCTGTTGGCATGGCCGTGGGGGAGATGGCTGCTGCTCACCCGGTGGGTCCAGAGGTCGTGGCGGCCTTCATCGGGAGCGCCGGCCTCGAGGAGCCAGGTGACGAGGGCCTGGCAAGGGAACTACTCGGGGGCGTCGTCGCCCCGCACCAGGTGCGCATCGACAGCGATGTGCTGGCGGCCTGGGCGGGCGCCTTCGCCGGCGCGCCCGGCATAGTCGTGAGCGCCGGTACCGGCTCCATCTGCCTCGGCGTCACCAGTAGCGGCAACCGCGTGCGTGCCGGCGGCTGGGGCCCCGTTTTCGGCGACGAAGGCAGCGCCTACGCGATAGCTAGACGCGGCGTGAAGGCAGCGTTGGCGTCCGTCGACGGCAGGGGGCCGAAGACCTCGCTACTTCCGGAGTTCTTCAAGTTCCTGGGGTTCGAGACGGAACTTGGCTCTGATGTCCTCGAGCTGCACGGTGCCAACCTCACCGGCTGGCTGTACGGGGCCGGGCGTACGCAGGCCGATATCGCCAGGTTCGCGCCGCTGGTGGAGGACGCGGCGCTTCGCGACGACCCTGCCGCGGTGGAGATCCTCGAGCGCGCCGGCGGCGAACTCGCCGTGCTGGTGGCCGCTGTGATCCGGCGGTGGGGCGCTGAAGGAGAAGCCATACCGGTGTCGACAAGCGGCGCGATCCTGCGGCGCAGCAGCCTAGTGCGCGAGAGCTTCCTGGCGACGCTCGACGAGATGGTCCTGTCTGTCGAGGTGAGAGACCCGCTGTTCACGCCGGAGATCGGTTCGGTGTTGTTGGCGATGGAACTTGCCGGACGGGACAGGTCGGAAGCGATCCTGCGCCGGATCAACGAGTCCGCCGCTGTCATAGGAAGGAGCGTTGGGGCGGCTTGAGGGTCGGCAGGGCCGCCCGTGACATCCTAGGAGGTGTACCAGCTACTGGTCCTGGCGCTCATCGGGCTGTTCGTGTACTGGCTATTCAAGGGCGGATCGAACCGCACCCCGGCCGGCAGGTCGAGCGTCCGATCGATCGTCCGATCAACCGTCAGGTCAACCGTCAGGTCCTGGCGCGCTTTATTGACGCGTGCACGTAGGGCCCGTCCGGCGTCTGGGCGACCCAACGATCACGCGGCGTCACCCCAGACCGTCCAGCTGCACCGTGAGCTCGTCGCGCTCGTGTACGGGGACGAGAAGAAGGCTCGCCGACTGGTCGACTTCGAGCGCCGGTTTCATAACTCGCGTGAGGCTTGCTATCGGGCAGCGATCGCGAGGTTGGTACGGGATCGGGCGAACTGATTCCGCTCCCCGCACGCTCGACAGCTTGCGGGCCTGGGAAGGGCAGCTCAGTTCCTGAAGGTCCCGCTAAGGCGCTGCGCGATGTCGTGGACCCGCTTGCGCCCATTGCGGAGTTGCTCCAACCAGGCGTAGCGCGAGATCCGGGCGCGGGGTATCCACAACGGCTGCGCTCCGTAGTTCTTCTTGTAGTCGCCGCCGCCCATCATGTCGTACCTGGTGATACCGCGCTCCTTCCAGTAGCGGATGGCGGCCCAGTTGATCGCTTCGTTGGGCCTGAAGATCTGATGTTCGCGCCAACTGGCACCGCCCCAGAAGTACATCGTGTCGTTGGCCGCCGGGAAGATGCCGGTGGCGATGCTGAGGCCGTCAGGGCTACGGGCCCGCAGCAACAACAGTCGACCGCTGGGCGCCCCAGCTTCTCGATAAGCGCCCGCACCCTCTCGACGCCGTAGGTCGGTACCAGCTTCTGCTTGGCGAAGACGTCCTGCAGCTGAGCGTAGTACTCGTCGGCGAACCCGGCGTCAGCGACGACCTCCACGGTCACCCCGACCTTCTCGGACTTGCGGATGTTACGGCGACAGGCCGGTTTCATGGCGCCGAAGATGTCGGCCAGGTCGGGTTCGAGGTCGACTTCGAAGCCCCTCAGACCCACCGGATCGAGTAGGAAGCCGGCGGCCTCGAAGTCGGCGGGAAGCGCGTGGCGGTCCATTACCTCTACGTGCATGCAACCAAGCTCTTGGAAGGCGAACGCACCTTGCACCACTGGGTAGTCGCGGAGGTTGATACCCTCGAGTGCGAAGCGACCGACGCCGGGCAGGCTGAACACCTGCTCGATGATGACCGCGCCGCCAAGGAGCTGGCCGAACTGCAGGCCGACGACCGTGACCACGGGGATCAGCGCCGTGCGTAACGCATGCCGCAGTACCACCACGCGTTCCGACAGGCCCTTCGCGCGGGCGGTGCGGACGAAATCGAGCCCGAGCACCTCCAAGAGTGTCGAGCGCACTATGCGTGCGGTTGCGGCCGCCAGGATGAGCCCGAGTGACAGCGCCGGAAGCACCATGTGACGCAGGTTCGCGAGGGGCTCCTCCCCGAACGGCACGTAGCCGGCCGGCGGGAACCACCCGAGCTTCAGCGAGAACAGCAGGATGAGCAGAATGCCCAAGAAGAAGCCCGGGATGCTGAGGCCCAAGAGCGCGAATATGGAGCCGAGGTGATCGAGCCAGCGGCCGCGGTTGAGTGCGGCCGCCACGCCAACGGGCAGGGCGATCAGCAGCGCGATGATCAGGCTGAGGACGGTCAGCTCGAGGGTGACGGGAAAGCGCAGCGCCAGGTCGGTGGCTATCGGGCGGCCGGTGCGCAGCGAGCTGCCCAAGTCGCCTTGCAACGCCGCGGAGGCCCACTGGCCGAACTGCACGTGCACCGGCAGGTCGAGGCCGAACATGCGGCGGAGTTCCGCCAGCCGCTCAGCGGATACGTTCCCCTGCAGGCCCACCAGGTTGGTGACCACGTCGCCTGGCACGGCCCGCATGAGGGCGAACACAATGAGAGCCACGCCGAACAGCGTAGGGAGCGCTAACAAGCAGCGCCGGCCAAGGTAACCGAGCATGAGTGGGGCGAATCATAGCAACGGAGGTGGCGCTCGACGTCCTGCGCGCCTGGCAGGGGACGATAGGGCCTAAGCTGGGCGCCCTCGAGCATCTCTTGGCAGTTCACCGGCGCATCGCTATGATTGGTCTCTCAATACGTCTTCTCCACCCACCAAAGGGAAGGGAACGAGCATGTTGGATAGCCTGTCCTCCGGTCGCGAGGCGTTCGCAAGGTTCGCCTGGGCGGACGCCTTGGCCGCCTTCTCCGAAGCCGAGCGAGTGGAGCCACTTGAGGCCGCGGACCTGCTGCGAGTAGCCGCGGCGTCATGGTGGGCCGGTGAGATCGACGCGGCGGTAGACGTTTTCGAACGTGCCTACAGTAGGTTCCTCGAGACGGGTCGACGTGCAGAGGCGGCCATCGTCGCCATTCGCTTGGCCGAGCTGGCACTGCGCCGCTTCAGCGAGGCGGTGGGCAGGGGCTGGCTCGCACGGGCCGAACGCTTGCTTGACGGTGAACCCGAGTCGGCCGGCCACGCCTGGTTGCTGGGGGTAAGGGTCATGCTGGCGATAATCCAGAAGGGCGACATAGCTGGCGCGGCGGAGCTTGCCGAACGCGGCTTGGAGGTCGCTAGACGGCACGGGGTGGTGGACGTCGAGTCGCTGCTACTGGCCCTCAAGGGTCAGATACTCGTTCGGCAAGGCCACTGGGCCGAAGGGATGGCCACGCTCGACGAAGCCTCCGCGGCCGCCGCTGTTGGGCAGGCCGACCCCAAGACCTCGTGCGACGTCTACTGCCAGACCATCTCCGCCTGCAGCGCGGTGGGAGATTACCGCCGCGCGGCGGAGTGGGTCGACGAGGCTGACCGTTGGATGCAGCGTCGCGCGATCAACGGTTATCGCGGAGTGTGTCGGGTACATCGCGCTGAGCTCAAACGACTTCGAGGGGACTGGGCCGAGGCAGAGAGTGAGGCACGCCAAGCCTGCGAAGAGTTGCGCGACTGGAGGATGCTCGACGGCATCGGGTTCGCGAACTACCAGGTGGGCGAGGTAAGGCTCGGCATGGGTGACCTGCCGGGAGCCGAAGAGGCGTTCGCGAAAGCAGCCGAGTACGGTCGCGCGCCTCAGCCAGGACTGGCCCTGCTATTTCTCGCCCGGGGAAACGCAAGGCAGGCTGCTCAGAGCATCGCGCAGGTGCTGCCCACAGAACGAGAGCAGCCTCTTGAGAACCGCGATCTGCTCGAGCGCTCACGCTTGTTGCCGGCGCAAGTCGAGATCGCGCTTGCTGACGACGACCTAGCCACGGCTCAGGCTGCAGCGGACGAACTTGCCGACATCGCCGCCAGATACGACAGCGATGCACTGCGAGCGCCGGCACTGACGGCCCGCGGCGCCATCCAACTCGAGGAAGGCGAGATAGACGCTGCCATCAAGACATTGGATCGCTCCTGGCGGTTGTGGCAGGATCTCGAGGTTCCCTACGAGAGCGCCCGCGGCCGCACGCTCTTGGGACGGGCCCGCGCCGCCGCTGGTGACGACCTGACGGCCGCGATGGAGTGGCGTGCCGCCAGGTCCACCTTCGAGCGCCTGGGCGCCATGCGCGACCTTCGTCGGGTCAGCGCGTTACTTGACCGCGGCGGCGAGGTCGACCAGCGACGCCTTACCAAGACGTTCCTCTTCAGCGACATCGTCACGTCCACCGACCTGGTGAGGTTGATCGGCGATGAGGCCTGGAACGAGCTGATCGCGTGGCACAACCGAACCTTGCGCGAGGTGTTCGCCGAGCACGATGGCGTGGAGGTAAGGCAAACCGGTGACGGCTTCTTCGTGAGCTTCGAAAGCGCCGCGAAGGCGATAAGTTGCGCAGTCGCCATCCAGCGCGGGCTGAAGATCCACCGCCACGAGCACGGCTTCGCGCCGCAAGTGCGCATCGGCCTTCACACCGCCGAAGCCAGTCCGCACGGTGTTGACTACGCCGGTCATGGGGTGCACGTCGCCGCGCGGGTAGGGGCCGAGGCCAAGGGCGATGAGGTGGTCGCGTCGACAGCCACGCTCGAGGCTGCCGGCCACCTTGATCATGTGTTGTCCGAACCCAGGTCGTTGACGTTGAAGGGCGTGGCCGAGCCGCTGGAGGTGCGCGTCGTCGGCTGGGACTGATGGCGTCCCGCCGGGCACCCCAACCTGCGGCCTAAGGCAACAGCGAGATGCTCCCTTCGCGTCCGACCACCCCGAAGTGCCTGACGTCAAGCGTAAGCACCCTGCCCCCGTTGCGCTCGGCACAGGCTATGACGCTGGCGTCAGCCACGCCAAGTGGAAGGTCGCTGTAACGAGCGACCAGTTCGCGTACGCGAGGTAGATCGTCGACACCACAATCCACGCTGTATCCCCCTTGTTCGAGGTCAGTAAGGAACGGGTCAAGCGCTGTCGGCATCCTGTTCTCGATCAGATAGGCGATCTCGGACAGGATGGCCATGGGGACGAAATAGGGGCCGGGATCAACCAGCAAGGCTTCGCGAGTACGTTGGTGGTCGTGGTCGCGGCGGTTCAGCAGGGCATATAGGGCCGAAGTGTCGAGCGTGATCACTAAGCGGTAACGTCGTGGCATGGACAACCACACGAAGGCGAGTCCAAACGTATCCCTCCGAGAGATCGCCAAAGACACCGTGGTCCAAGTCGTTCGTCTGAAGGTGAGCCCCGAACAGGAACAGTACGTCGCCAGCAACGCGATTTCCCTTGCTCAAGCGCTGTTCTCGCCCGAGGCTTGGTACCGCGCGATCTACCTCGACGACACCCCGGTCGGTTTCGTGATGCTGGCGGACGAGTCGCTGCTACCTGAAGCAGCAGACCAGCCCGAGATCGGCATCTGGCGTTTCATGGTCGATGCCAGCTATCAATGCCATGGGGTGGGCGCCGCCGCCTTGCTGCAGGTGATCGATCACGTTCGCAACAAGGGCGGGTTCTCGACCCTTGAGGTGACCTACGTGCCCGGCCCCAAGAGCCCCGAGCAGTTCTACTTGCGCGCCGGCTTCCGGCACACCGGCCGCTACGACGAGGACGAGATCGTCCTGGAACTGCCGCTGTTACCTGACGACTAAGCAGAGACCCTGACTCAGCCGGCCTCCGGCCCCACCGGCACAAACCAGCCCAACGCGCCGACGCCGTTCCCGGCGCTTAGAGACCTACGGTGATCCTGCCGTTCTGGAACGAGACCGTCTCTTCGCTAAGCGAGACGTTACCTGCGGCCGAGGCCCCCAACCAGAAGGTACCGTGGTTGACGAGCTCGGCAAGCGCTGACCCGTAGGCCGCGCCACCCACTTCGATCGGCTGGGTGGCCTGCCTTTCGAGCTCGAACGGGTCGGAGAGGGTGACGTCGACGGTGGCGTCGCTACCGGTGCAAGCCGCCCCTGGTGCGGTGGCGCGGCCGAAAACCTGCAGTTCAACGCGATCGGTGAGGGTGAACGCTCCCGGGTCGTAGGTCGCGTCGGCGCGGAAGGTGGCCGTGGCGATGTCCGGTGAGTCGGTGCCGTCGATCTTCACCCAGCACACCTGGCCGAGCGAGTTGGCGATCGGTGTGCTGAAGTTCGCGACCTGCCAGGAGAAGATGGGGGCGCAGGCAGCGAGCGTGGCGACCACGAACATGATGCGAGGAAGTGCGAGCAGCCGCTTCATACCCGGACAGTAGCAGATGCTGCCTCGCGAGCTACGGCACGTAGCTGTCGTAATGCCATTCACGCCTGCGGCCGGGCGACAGGATGCCAACGTGCGTCGTGAGGTTCCCGAGGCCCAGCGAGAGCTGCAACCACTCTTCGCCTGAGTACAGCTCCCGCAGCCGCTGCTCGGCCCGACGCCGGCTAGCGGCGCTGCGGTAGTCGAGATCGACGCCGTGGGCGGTGATGTGGTCGCTCTCACCGGCGCCGTCGACCTGGGCGTTGTACAACTTTGGCCGCCACCAGTTGCGCAGGACCACCGGCTCGCCGACGAGGTTCCGCAACTCGTCGGCGATCAGGGCCAACGCGGCGCCGCGCAGCCACCAGTCGTGCGGCGGCAGGAACTTGTCGAAACCCAGCGCCGTCGCCACGTCCTGGTGGTGCGGGGTGAGCATCTCCCGCGCCGAGAAGTGAGCGACGGTGACGGCGTCGAGGTAGTCCTGGAAGCCGTCAAGCGTCATGGGGAAACCGCCGGGGGCTGTGACGGTGCCGCCGAACGCGGCGATCGCCCGGTCGAACAGCGCGTCGTAGCCGGCGTCGTAACCGCTGAGTGGAGCCAACGGCTCGATCCCAACGTGGAAGTGATCGTCGTGCCCGCCGGCATGGGCGCATAAACCCTCGTTGATGAGCGCGCGGTCGTTGAAGTAGATGCGCGTGACGTGCGGCTGGTGGCGGAACGCCTTCAGCATCGCCCGGGTGGCGTCGCGGTCGTAGGTCGCCGAGGTGTGCGAGGTGCCGCCTGGTGCGGTGCCGTCGCTGCGGGGCAGCCTGAAGTCGCAGGCCAGGCCGGTCTCGTGGCCGTGATGGTCCGGGGTGTCGCCGCCACGCGGCAGGCTCGCGTCATTAACGGTGATAACGGCCCCGCCGGCGTGCGAGGCCAGGTAATCGTCACGGTAGTACCTGCCTGCCGTCTGAATCGTCAAGGCCAGCCATGAAGTCCCGAAATCGTGATGGTCACGCGTGTCAGTAAGCTCGAAGTTGACGAAGCCGTCACCTGCCGCGCCGCCCGCCGGCATCGTCTGCCAACCGGGTGCGTTGGACGCGCGGAGCCAGTCGTAGGTGGTCCCCGGCACGTCGACGCGGCCGTCGCCCTGCACCGTCTCGCGCCCCCGCACTATCGACTGGACGAGGTCGATTGTGCTCTCCAGGGCGGCGTCAGCCTTGTCGTCGGCCGGCAACCAGTCGAACCCCAGGGCGATGAGCCGGTCCTTGAGCGTGCGGACGTCAGCGGATGCGTTGGCACCGCCGCGACCGACACTGCCGCCGAGCGTCAGGAGCGCCATATCGTCACCTCCACGCAGTCAGCGCAGGCGACGAGCCCTGCCCGCTTGCACTGGTCATTCACATCCTTAGACTGAGGGTCCAAAGCCCGAACGAGAGCCGCGACGCTTGACCATCCGGAAGGAGCCGGCAGGACGGTGACAAGCAAACTGCGCAAACCGTTCCTGGTCGCCGCGCTGGTGCTGGCGCTGCTGGCGGTGGCGCTGGAGATCGGCGCCTCTGGCCTGCTTGGCACCTTCGGCGGTGTTGGTGCGTCGTTGCTAAGTAGCGTCTCTGACGCCGCGCCCGGCGCGGCCAGCGTCATGCCCGACGCCGCCGCTACCGAGCGGTTCGCTGAGCAGAACCGCCCGCCGGGACTGGCGATCTCGTACCTTGCGCTGTTCGACGCGCTGGTGCTGCTCGCGCTCGGCCTCATGGCCGCGAGCCTGCTCATCCCCGACCGTGCCCTCGGCCGGATCTCGGGAGTCGTCATGCTCATCGTCTCCTTCCTGCTCATCGTGGGCGGCATCCTGCTGGTGCTGGTGGCGCTATTCGCGCTGATCCTCATGGTCTCGCTGTTCCTGGCATTCCCGTTCGGGACTGCGGCCTACATGGC
>Ga0075530_1001637_pt1 | contig 10588 bp, 11 predicted proteins | sample NGEPerD_2_FD_75101 | JGI IMG/M metagenome (GOLD analysis project Ga0075530, IMG submission 75101) | Arctic peat soil microbial communities from the Barrow Environmental Observatory site, Barrow, Alaska, USA - NGEE PermafrostL1-D | ecosystem: Environmental > Terrestrial > Soil > Wetlands > Peat ...
GAGCAGGTTCGCCTGCGCCCGGTCGGCGTCGCTCTGGCAGGACCGCGCGAACACCAGCACCGACCAGGGGTCCTCGAGCTCCTCGATCGAGGTGGGTCCGGTGGTGGTCATGAGTGAATTCAAGCACCGAGCACCGACAACTCTCGGTGTCAGACGGCCTTGTGTGGAAGGAAATTCTCAGTGGTTTCGAGACGCTCGCTGACGCTCGCTCCTCAACCACCATGTGGCCCCGCGCTCCCTTCTGAACCACCTCGGATCGCGGCTACCCTCGGCGCACCGCGTGGTTTCGAGCAAGCCAGCGGCCTTCGGGCGCTCCGTGGGGGCAGAAGGTCCGAGGGACCTTCGTAAACAGACGCTCGCTGCGCTCGCTCCTCAACCGACGGGAAACACGCGCTCGCTCCTCAACCACTCTCAGCGGTCTCAGCTTTCCCGGAGACAAGAGACAGTGGAAAGCAATCGGCATCAGGTGCCGGCGATGTTCCGCCACCTCGGGTCGCGGGCCACGCTTCGTCGTCGGGGTGGTTTCGAGACACTCGCTGACGCTCGCTCCTCAACCACCGTGGTCCGGCCCTCGACCACCCTGGGGCCACCGGTCGGCACGCGGCTGAGGTTTCGAGACTCTCGCTGGCGCTCGCTCCTCAACCACCGGGAATCGCGGCTACCCTCGGCGTGGCGCGTGGTTTCGAGACGCTCGCTGACGCTCGCTCCTCAACCACCGTGGGGCCCGCGCTCGCTCCTCAACCACCGTGGTGCGGCTTGGTCCCTTCAGGACCCTTCCGGGCGCAGGTAGCGCCCCCGACGATGCTCTAGCGGTTGGCTGTCATCGCCGACGACGACCTCGACCATGCGGGCGACGACGAGGTCGGACCAGCCGACCGACTCGAACGACTCGACCTCGGCGGTGACCCAGGTCAGAGCCGTGACCAGCCTCGGGCCGTGATCGGTCTGCTGCCACTCCGCGGTCGTGAACTGGCCGCCGGGAGATGGCATCTGACCGGCGAAGACCTCCGCGAGGTCGCGATGCTCCCATCCCAGCAGGTGTACGACGGCTCGACGCGTCTCCTCGAGCACGTCACGAAGGTCGGAGTCCGGGTCGACGAGGGCGAGCAGCCGACCCGGTTCCCCGCGGGCAATCATCACCGAGCCGACGGTGAGTCCGGCGCGCGATACACCCGCAGTGGCGCCGCCGGCGGTCCAGAGGGTGACCGCACCGCCGAGGCGGCCGCGCAGGCGGCGTACCGGGTCAGAGGGATCTCGGAACGGGTGCTCCGTGTGGATCGTCACCAGGCCGTGTCTCCCAAGTCCATGGCCTGCTGTGCGCCGTGTTCCACGCACGCTGGCTTCGTTGTCGTCACTCGCAGTGGCGCTGCCACAGCTTCGATCCTCCGCATTGCCAGCGCACGCACAGCACGACGCTCGCGACGGCCAGACTTGGGAGACACGGCCTAGCCCGCCCGCAGCGGCTGGTCACGGTGTCTCGGGACCGACAGCTCCCACTCGGTGCCCTGGCCCGGTGCGGAGTGCACGGTCGCGGTGCCTCCGAGGTCATGCATCCGGCCCAGGATGGACTGCTGCACGCCGAGTCGCCCCTCGGCCACTGACGCCTCCAGCCGACCCTCGGGAAGGCCTGGGCCGTCGTCGCGCACGGAGACCACCCAGCGGTCGCCCAGCTCTTCCAGCAGTACCCAGGCATCGGCTTCTCGGCCGACGTGGTGACGCACGTTGCTCAGGCACGACTCCACGGCCGAGATCACCTCGCTCGCCACGTCCGCCGGCATCGTCGCGGAGGTGCCGGGCACGGCCACGTGCACCTGGGCGGTCTGGAGCGCGGAGAGCAATTGCACCAGGTCGAGGTCTCCGAGCGGTGCGAGGATCTCGCGTGAGTCCTGCTGGACCAGACCGCGCAGCCGCACTTCCTGCTCGCCGGCGAGCTGCCCCAGATCGACACCCACGGGCCCCAGCTCGGGTGCCTGGCGCTGCACGAGCGCGAGCGCCTGGAGCACGCCGTCGTGCACCACCCGTGCCAGTCGCTGCCGCTCCTCGGCTGCTGCCGCCGCGCGCTCGGCGCGGTCCCTCTGCGCGGCCGTCTGCTGCAAGAGCTCGGACAGGAAGCCCACGATCGCCCCTCCGAGGACCAGCAGGAAGATGTTCCCGTAGGCCTTCTGGGTGATGCCCCCACGAACGGCGAGGTCGGCGACGGAGATCACCACGCCCGCCGCCAGGCCTCCGGGCCACCGCCACACGATGGCCCAGGCAAGTACGACGCCCATCACCCAGAAGCCGGGCAGCGTCGCGTTCATCCCCTCGCCCTTGACGTACGGCGAGAGGCCGATCGCAACCACGGCCACGAGCAGGTCGGCCAGCAGCAGCCAGGGACGACGCCGGCCCGGATCGGCGTACGCCCAGACCGCGAACGCGGTCCACGCCACCAGGAAGCCGATGACGACCGCACCCACCACCGGGTGGTCGTAGCCGTCGTAGCGCCAGAGGTAGATCCCGATGCAGTTCAGCAGGACCACGAAGCGCAGGACGCCCAGAGCACGAAACATGGTGTCCTGCACCGGTCCGTGCGGCTCGACACCGGCTACCACGGGTCAGGAGGCCTTCGCGTCCGGACCGGGCTCGGCCCCTCCGGCGGCGTCCTTCTCGGCCCGCTTGTGCTCCTCTTTGGCCACGGAGGAGTACATGTCGACGTACTCCTGTCCGGAGAGCCGCATGATCTCGTACATGATCTCGTCAGTGATCGAGCGCAGGATGTAGCGGTCGTTCTCCATGCCCTCGTAGCGGCTGAAGTCCAGGGGCTTGCCGAAGTGCACGACCGGCCGGGTGAACGAGCCGAACTTCTTGCCCGGGGGCGCCACGACGTCGGTGCCCACCACCGCGACGGGAATCACCGGTACGCCGGTCTCCAGGGCCAGCCGGGCCACACCCGTCCTGCCTCGGTAGAGCTTGCCGTCGTGGGAGCGGGTGCCCTCGGGGTAGATGCCGAAGAGCTCACCTGCGTCAAGCACCCGCTTGGCCGCGGTCAGCGCGCCTTCGGCGGCGGAGGCACCGGACCTGTCGATCGGCACCTGTCCGGCGCCGGAGAAGAACCCCTTCTGGAACCAGCCCTTGATGCCCGGGCTGGTGAAGTACTCGGTCTTGGCCACGAAGGTCACGCGTCGGGCCAGCGTGAGCGGCATGAAGAGCCAGTCGGCGTAGGAGAGGTGGTTGCTCGCAAGGATCGCCGGGCCCTCTTCCGGGACGTTCTCAGAACCCGAGACTCGAGGGCGGAAGATCACCCGCAGGAGCGGACCGATGGCGATCCACTTCAAGAACCAGTAGAACAAGCTGGCCACCTTCCTCTCACCCAGCGAACCCTAGTGGTCTTCACCGGAAGTTCGTTGAGGGTATCCGTGGTCCAGGTGCGTGCAGCGCTTGTCGGTGTCCCTGCGGAATCGGGAGCGCAGCGAGTGCCCTGCTCGATCGAGAGGGCGTGGGGTGACGTGCCGAGGAGCGAAGGCGTGGCAGCACCACGTCGAGTGACGAGAACCCAGCGATGTGTGCCTGGGCCGCGGAGATCCCGACGAACTTCCGGTCATGGCCACGTAGGCACGCGAGCGCATCCGATCGACCTGCTGGACGTCGTCAGCGGTGTCACGTCAGGGTTGTGGGCCGTCGCTGGCCCGGCTGGGCAGCGCGTGACACGATTGCCGCCCGACCCGACGCTGAGCGCCACCCTGGAGACACCTGTGACCGTCCATCCCCTCGCCGAGCCGTTCCACTCCGAGGGCGACGATGCATCACCGCGGCGAGGCATCGGTGTCCTGCTCAGCCACGGGTTCACCGGCTCCCCTGCCTCGATGAGGCCGTGGGCCGAGTACCTCGCCGCCCAGGGGTACGCCGTGTCGGTGCCGCGCCTGCCCGGTCATGGCACCACCTGGCAGGACATGAACAAGACCTCGTGGGCCGACTGGTCCGGGGAGATCGCGCGTGCCTTCGAGGCGCTCTCCGACCAGGTTGAGAGCGTCTTCGTCTGCGGGCTCTCGATGGGCGGCGGTCTCGCGCTGCGACTGGCAGCGGACCACCCCGACCGGGTGGCCGGTCTCGTGCTGGTCAACCCCGCGGTGGCCCCCGACCGGAAGGACGTCAAGCTCCTGTCTGTCCTCAAGCACCTGGTCCCCTCGCTCGGGGGCATCGCCAACGACATCAAGAAGCCGGGCGTCGAGGAGCACGGCTACACCCAGACACCGCTGCGCGCGGCAGACTCCATGTTCAAGGGCTACAAGATCCTGCGAGACGACCTGGGCCGTATCACCTGCCCGTTGCTGCTGATGCGTTCCGCCGAGGACCACGTGGTGGGCCCGTCCTCCGCGCGGATCATCCTGGGCTCCGTCGCCTCCACTGACGCCCGCGAGGAGATCCTCGAGAACAGCTACCACGTGGCCACGCTCGACAACGACGCCGAGCGCATCTTCGAGGGATCCGCTGCGTTCATCGAGCGCGTCTCCGGGGCTGTGTCCGGAGGCTGACCCGGCACGTGACGACACCCCAGAACCCGGAGGACGAGCCTGCCGGTGACGAGCTGCCCGACGACGCGGGCGACGACCTCGGCGACCTCGGGGGCGACGACCTCGGCGACCTCGGGGGCGACCTGGGCGACGACCTCGGGGGCGTGTCCGCCGAGGACGCCGTCTGGCGCGCGATCGTGGACAACTACGGCGACCGTCCGAAGATCGACGAGCTTGAGATCGAGGTACCGCCGTCCCCGCGAGACCTCACCGCACCACCTCGGCCGACCGACGTCGAGGCGACGGAGTCGGCCGACACCGCGGACCCGGAGGAGCACTACGTCCCTCCTGTGCCACCTCCGTTGCCCACCCCGCCACCGGCACGGTTGCTCGCCTGGACCGGTTTGTTCGGGGTGCCGGCGTTCGTGCTGGTCGCCCTCGTTGCGGGCCTCGCCCTGCCGTCGTGGGTGGGTCTCACACTCATGGTTTGGTTCGTGGGCGGGTTCGTCTTCCTGGTGGCCTCGATGGGGCCGGGTGCTGGAGGGGACAACTACGACGACGGGGCGAGGCTCTAGTGTTCTGCCCCGCGGAGACGAGTGGAGGTGGCAACACGTGGCGCACAGCGAGATCGTCGAGATCAGGGACCACCTGATCGACACCGCGGCACTGTCGAGGGTGCTCAACGACATCGACGAGTACGGCGGCGAATACCTGGTCGAGCAGTTCGACATCGGACACGGGAACGACGATCCGTCGTACGCCCGGATCACCGTCTCCGCCGAGGCCGTGGAGACTCTTCAACGCATCCTGATGCGGCTGCAGATCCATGGCGTGAATCAGGTCGACCCTGGTGAAGCCCAGGTCGACCTGGCCGAGATTGACGGCGTCTTCCCGGATGGTTTCTACTCCAGCACCAACCTGGAGACGCAGGTGCGCTTCGACGGACGCTGGGTGCAGGTCCGGAACCCCGAGATGGACTGCGGGCTGGTCGTCGACGGCGACGGCTCCGACCTCACCGTGCGCACGCTGCCGATGTCGGACGTCCGGACAGGGATGAAGCTGGTCGGCGGTGCGTCCGGTGTCAAGGTCACCGTGCCGATCTCAACCAAGGAAGAAGGCGTCTTCGGGTTCATGGACTCCGCCGTCTCGAGCGAGAAGCCGCAGGCCGTGCTCGTTCGGCAGGTGGCCGAGGGCATGCGTGAGGCCAACGAGGCGGGCAAGCGGGTCCTGTGGGTGGGCGGCCCCGGAGTCGTCCACACCGGTGCGGCGCCGGCCATGGTGGCGCTGATCGAGGCGGGGTACGTCGACGTGCTCTTCGCCGGCAACGCGCTGGCAACCCACGACATCGAGTCGGCGCTCTACGGAACCTCGCTGGGGGTGGACCTCGCACGTGGCCAGGGCGTCGAGCACGGCCACGAGCACCACATCCGCGCGATCAACACCATCCGCAAGGCCGGGTCGATCCGCTCTGCGGTCGAGCAGGGAGTGTTGACCAGCGGGATCATGCATGCGCTCGTGACCCGCGGCAAGGAGTTCGTGCTGGTCGGCTCGGTGCGCGACGACGGCCCCCTGCCCGATGTCTACACCGATGTCATCGAAGGCCAACGGGCCATGCGTGCCGAGCTCGGCAACGCCGGGTTCTGCCTGATGGTGGCAACGATGCTGCACTCGGTGGCCACCGGCAACATCCTCCCCGCCTCGGTGCCCCTGGTGTGCGTGGACATCAACCCGGCGACGGTGACCAAGCTCGCCGACCGTGGGTCCTCCCAGGCCAGAGGAATCGTCACCGACGTCGGACTCTTCCTCGAGCAACTCGCGATGGAGCTCTCCCCCACCTACCGACGCGACTAGGCCGGGAGGCCACCCGGGCCAGGTCCGCGGCGCCGACCACCCCGGCCATCGGGCCGAGCACGGCTCCCACGACCTGGGGAAGGTCGCGATGCCCTGCGCCGACGAGGCTCTCCGCGAGTTCCCGCCGGGCCGGATCCAGCAGGAGGTCACCGGCCGCGGACACGCCGCCGCCGATCACGATGAGCGGCGGGTCCAGGGCCGCGACGAGGTTGGCGAGCCCGACACCGAGCCATCTGCCCACCTCGGCGTACGCCGCCGCGGCTGCGGGGTCCCCGTCGCGCGCGGCAGTCGTCAGGGACGGTCCTGCGAGCGTGCTCCCCCCGTTGGCTGCGGCACGGGCCAGGGCGCGGCCCGAGCAGTACTGCTCCCAGCAACCCCGGCCACCGCACTCGCACGGGCGACCGTCCGGGACGACCTGCATGTGCCCGTACTCCCCGGCCATCCCGTTGACGCCGCGCACCAGCCGACCGCCCACGACGAGAGACCCGCCGATGCCCGTGCCGAGGGTCACCATCAGGGCGTCCGTCGTCTCCCGCGCAGCACCGAAACGCGCTTCCGCCCACAGTGCCGCGGAGGCATCGTTGTCGACCAGGACGCGACCGAGAGGCCGGTTGCGGAGGCGTTTGCCCAGCCGCTCGGCGAGCGGCTCGTCGCGCCAGGGCAGGTGCGGAGCAAAGCGCACCAGCTCGCCGTCGCGTGCCACGAAGCCGGCGGCCGCCACGCCGACGGCCAGCCGCCCGTACTGCGCGATCAGCCGTTCGACGACCTCGACCAGTGCGTCCTCGACCTCCTGGGCGGTCGACTTCTCGATCCCCGAGCCTGGCCCTGGCGTCTCAGTGGTCTCCGTGTCGAGCACCCGGCCCACTTCGTCGACGACCGCAGCCAACACCTTGGTGCCGCCGATGTCGACGCCGATGGACAGGCTCATTCGCCCCAGCCCTCAGGTGCCTGGTGCTCTGGCGGGGCCGGGCTCCGCGACCGCGTCACCGCCGTCTCGCGAGGTCCGCGACACCCACCATGCCGCCAGCGTTACCGAGCCGGGCCTGGCGCACCTCGAGCATCGGCCGGTGCCGACGTACGGTGACGTGCGCTTCGAAGCTCGCCCGGATCGGATCGAGCAGGAGGGCACCGGCCTCGCTCACGCCGCCACCGATGACGACGACGTTCGGGTCCAGCACCGCTGTCAGCGTGGCAACGCCCTGGCCGATCCAGTCCCCGAGCTCGGCCAGTCGCTCGATCGCGAACGCGTCCCCAGCACGGGCAGCCTCGGTGACCAGCGGGCCCGTGATCTTGGCGATGTCGCCCCCCGCCCGCTCCAGCAGGTTGCGCGCACCGTCCGGCGTGTCGGCTGCACGCTCACGGGTGATCCGCACCAGAGCGCTGCCGGAACCGTAGGACTCCAGGCAGCCGAGGTTGCCGCAGCCGCACCTGACGCCTCCGGGCACCATCTGGATGTGACCGACCTCGCCGCCGAACCCGAATCCTCCCCGCACCAGCTCCCCGTCGATGACGACGCCACCGCCGACCCCGGTGCCGATGGTGAGCAGCAACAGGTCCTCGACGTCCTCCCCCGCGCCGAAGGTGAACTCCCCCCAGGCCGCAGCATTGGCGTCGTTCTCCACGACGACGGGCAGGTCGAGCTCCTTCTGGAGCCGTTCCTTGAGCGGTTCGTCGCGCCAGGCGAGGTTGGGCGCGAAGACCACCATGGCGCGTTGCTTGTCGACGAAGCCGGCCGCGCAGACGCCGACCGCCTCCACTTCCCGAGTGCCGACGAGCGAGCGGACCAGCTTACCGATGGCGTGCACGATCTCGGCGGGGTCAGTGGCGGGCGAGACGGTGCGGTCACGGGCGATCAGTTCACCGCGCTCGTCCACGAGTCCGGCGGCGATCTTGGTACCGCCCACGTCGACACCGACGGTGTAGCTCACTGGTCCTCGTCCCAGTCTGCACCGGTGTCGAGATCGATCTTCTCCACCGACGTCGACCTCCGCTGCCCGTCCGGGTGAGTGCCCACCAGACCGGCAGCCGCGTGCATCAGCGAGCTGGCGGCCACCGACAGGTGTGCCCGGACTTCTGGACTGGTATGCCGAACCACGTGGATGACCTGGCACACGGGGCAGTAGCGGCAGTCCTTGCTCCCCGTGGCGATGTGCTCACTGACGTCCTGGACCGCGTGGGCGAACGCACCGGCCGCGCCCGCGGCACTGCCCGCGTAGTCGGTGCCCTGGTCCCGGGCCCAGTCCGAGAGCGCTCCCAACAACTTCGCGGCCTCGTCGCCCACGCTGCCCACGGATTCGTGGTCACCGGAACCCGTGCCGGACCCGCCCTGGCCGTCGTCTGCGTGGTTCAAGACTGCTCCTCCTGCTCGAACCGGAACCGTACCTGCAGCGAGCCCTCCTCCACGCGAGCAGCCGTCACGGTGTGGCGCGCGAGCGCGGTCGGCAGGGCCAGCAACCGACGGTAGGACCCGACGGTCACGACCAGCTCGTCACCATGCCGGGCCAGGTCGACGTCTCGCGTCTGCGCGAAGGGCAGGGCGATTCGCAGCACCGCCCCGGTGTCGGTCCGGGTGATGGTCATCGGCCCCTCACCCGAGGGCACGGCCAGCGGGTCGGCACCTTCGTACGCCGACTCGGCCAGGCTCGCGAGGGCATCGGTGCCCACCGGCTCACCCGGTCGGTAGGCGGAGCGCCAGATCGGGAGGTCGGCAAATGACAGCCTGACCTCGGCGAGCATCGCCTGCTGGGAGGCGACCCAGCCCTCGCGCCACGCGTCTCCCTCGCCGTCGGGGAAGACCCGGTTGGCGATCACTCCGTCGACCCGGTAGCCGTAGAGGGACAGTGTCGTCAGTGAGCGCCGCGCCTCGGCCACCACGACGGACTCCGGGGTGAGCACCAGGCGGACCGTGGACTCCTTCTCCCCGAGGATCTGCTGCACCTGCTCGAGGTCACGATGCAGCCGCACGACCGCGTCGAAGACGGAGTCCTCGGGCATCGGCACTCCGGCTGCCCGGGACAGGACCGGTCGCAGCGCACGGATCACCCGGCGCTGCACGCCGAAGACACGGGTCATGTACCACCCGAGAGCCTCGGGCAGCGCCAGCAGGCGCAGCGTCTCGGCGGTGGGCGCGCAGTCGACGATGATGACGTCCCAGGTTTCGCTGATGGCGTGGTCGCGCAGCTCGAGGAGCGCGAGCACCTCCTCGGCCCCGGGGATGACGGTCAGCTCCTCGGCGGTGATCGGGTCCACCCCGGCTGCATCCAGCACCAACATCAGGTAGCCCTGGATCTCTCCCCACGAGCGTTCGAAGCGGCGCTGGGCGTCGACCTGGTGCACCCACAGGTTCGTGGTGACCTCGACAGGCTCATGGCCCACGACCTTGAGGCCGAACGCGTCACCGAGGGAGTGGGCGGCGTCGGTGGAGAGGACCAGCGTCCGCTGACCGGCGCGGGCAGCCAGGACCGCCGTACCGGCTGCGCTGGTGGTCTTGCCGACTCCCCCCTTGCCGGTGAAGAGGACGATGCGAACGCTCACTCTCAGCCCAGCGACTCGACGCGCTTCTTGAGGCCCTTCAGCGCCGTGTCGATGATGACCTTCTCCGCCTTGCGGCGCAGCATGCCGATCATCGGGATGCTCAGCTCCACGGCCAGCCGGTAGGTCACCTCGGTGCCCGACTCACTCGGTCGCAGCTCGTAGGCGCCCTGCATCGACTTGAGCATCTTGCCCTCGACGAGGTTCCAGCGGACCGCGGAGTCGCCCTGCCAGTCGTAGCCCAGGGTGTAGGAGTCCTTGATGGGAGCGGCATCGAGCTCAAAGTGCACCCTGAGGGCGCGTCCCCCCGGCCCCTCCTCCATGACATCTGCCTGCTTCATCCCCTGCGCCCATTCGGGGTAGGCCGGGAAGTCGGCGATCACCGCCATCACCTGCGCCTCGGTCGCGTCGATGACGATGCTGGACGTGGTCTGCTCGGCCATGGTTCTGGGTCCTGTCGTCGAAGGCTGCTGATGAGTGGTCCGGCAGGGAGTGCCGCTCGGATACCGGTCCGGCCGCCCAAGGTTAACGGACCGACCTCCGTCCGGATCAGCCTCCTGTGGCAGCACATCGCGCTGGGCCGAGTGCCGGGGCCGCCAAGGTTTGCCGTCAGCGAGCGTCGTCCAACGCGTGCGATGGCACATCCGGGGTCCCCGCGGAATCGGGAGCGCAGCGAGCGATTCTGTGGGGTGGTGGCTTGGCGCCGGAAGGAAGGC